>Ga0182013_10007031_pt1 | contig 12551 bp, 10 predicted proteins | sample 612S2MmetaG_FD_120487 | JGI IMG/M metagenome (GOLD analysis project Ga0182013, IMG submission 120487) | Permafrost microbial communities from Stordalen Mire, Sweden - 612S2M metaG | ecosystem: Environmental > Terrestrial > Soil > Wetlands > Permafrost | place: Sweden: Stordalen | collected... | reverse complement strand
TTGGGCTCGGCGGCCGCCTCGTTCGGGTCGGTGACCTCGGCGCTGGTTGGGGCATCGTGGCAGGGGCCGGCCTCGGTGGCGATGGCGGGCGCCGCGGCGCCCTACATCGGGTGGCTGCACGCGGCAGCGAACCGGGCAGCGGGGTCGGCGGCACAGGCCCAGGCGGTGGTGAGTGCGTTCGAGGCTGCACAAGCGGCGACGGTGCACCCGCTGGCGGTGGCGGCCAATCGGTCTGACCTGGTGTCGTTTGTGCGATTAAACGTGTTCGGGCAAAACGCCCCGGCCATTGCGGCCGCGGAAGCCGAGTACGAGCAGATGTGGGCCCAGGATGTGGCCGCGATGTCGGGTTATCACGCCGGTGCGTCGACGGCGGCGGCACAACTGTCCTCGTGGCAGGGCTCGCTGCAAAGCGTGCCGGGCCAGTTGGCCAGCGCCTTCACCGGCAACGTGCTTCCCGGAAACACCGGCAATTCCAACGTGGGTGGCGGCAACACCGGCAACGGCAATTGGGGCAGCGGAAACGTCGGTAATGCGAACGTGGGCGGCGGAAACAGCGGCGACGACAACTTGGGCAGCGGAAACGTCGGTGTTTCCAACAAGGGCAGCGGAAACAACGGAAATTCCAATTGGGGCAGCGGAAACAACGGCAACAACAATTTCGGCTTGGGCAACGGGGGCCTAGGCGTCACGGGCAAGGGCAGCGACAACATCGGCAGCGGAAATCTGGGCAGTGGAAACCACGGCAACGGAAACGTCGGCAGCGACAACACCGGCTCGGGTAACAACGGCAGCAACAACTTCGGCTACGGCAATATCGGCAGCGGCAACTATGGTTTGGCGAACATTGGCGACGGCAATATCGGCTTCGCGAACTCCGGCAACGGGGACATCGGCATCGGGTTGGTCGGCGACCACCAGATGGGTATCAACTTCGCCGGGCTGCTGAATTCGGGTTCGGGGAACTTCGGGTTGTTCAACTCCGGGAACGGCAACATCGGCTTCTTCAACTCTGGTGACGGCAACTTCGGCATCGGGAATTCGGGCAGCGTCGACACCGGCTTATTCAACTCGGGCAACTTCGACACGGGCTTTTGGAACTCGGGCGGCTCCGACACGGGCATTGCGAACGCAGGCAGATCCCCGTTCGCCGGTGGCGGCCTCAACGCGGGCATCGGAAACAGTGGCTACTGGAATGCCGGCCTCGGGAACGCGGGAAGCCAGAACGCAGGCTTCTTCAACTCGGGCAGCGAGAACTTCGGCAGCTTCAACTCGGGCGACCTGGAAACGGGCGGCTTCAACAACGGCTACGGCAACACGGGTTACGGGAACTCAGGCTCGACCAATACGGGCTTCTTCAGCTCGGGCAACTGGAACACCGGCTTCGGCAGCTCGGCCGACCTGTCCGGGATTGTCGACAACTCGGGCTTTGGCAACTCGGGCTTTGGCAACTCGGGCTTCTTCAACTCGGGAGACGGCGGTGGCAACTCCGGCTTCTTCAACTCGGGTATCGGCGGCAACAACGCGGGCTTCTTCAACTCCGGCAGCGGGGGCCTCAATACTGGCGTCTACAACGTGGGCAACGGCGGCAATAGCACCGGCTGGTTCAATTCCGGTGACGGCGGCTACAACGTCGGGTTCTTCAACCTTGGCGAGGGCGGCCACAACTCGGGTGCGTTCAACTACGGCGACGGCGGGGGCAACTCCGGCTTCTTCAACGGGGGCGAGGGCGGGAACACCGGCCTTCTCAACTGGGGTGGCGGGCTGTCGGGCTTCTTGGACATCGGGGTGCTGCTCCGGATCATCGATCCGTCGTCGTAGTTCGATCCGTCCTAGCTGTGGGCTTCGTCGCTCCGCTTTACCAGTAGTGCTCCGGCGTTCGCTGCGTAGACTGGCCTGATGCTCGAACAGATCCGCGGACCCGCTGACCTGCAGTACCTTTCCCAGCAGCAGCTACGCCACCTCGCTTCCGAGATTCGCGAGTTCCTGATCCACAAGGTTGCTGCGACCGGGGGGCACTTGGGACCGAACCTCGGCGTCGTCGAGCTCACGCTGGCGCTGCACCGGGTGTTCGACTCGCCGCACGATCCGATCATCTTCGACACCGGTCACCAGGCGTACGTCCACAAGATGTTGACCGGACGGTGCCCGGATTTCGAAAGCCTGCGCACGAAGGGCGGCCTGTCCGGGTACCCGTCGCGCGCCGAGAGCGAACACGACTGGGTGGAGTCCAGCCACGCCAGCGCGGCGTTGTCCTACGCCGACGGCCTGGCCAAGGCGTTCGAGTTGACCGGGCACCGGAACCGGCACGTGGTCGCGGTGGTCGGCGATGGCGCGCTCACCGGCGGTATGTGCTGGGAGGCGCTGAACAATATCGCCGCCTGCCACCGGCCGGTGATCATCGTGGTCAACGACAACGGCCGTAGCTACGCGCCGACGATCGGAGGCGTCGCCAACCATCTGGCCACCTTGCGCCTGCAGCCGGCCTACGAACAGGTGCTGGAGAAGGGCCGCGACATGGTGCGTGCTGTGCCGATGGTGGGCGAGGCCTGCTACCACTTCATGCACAGCGTTAAAGCCGGCATCAAGGACTCCCTGGCGCCGCAGCTGATGTTCACCGATCTCGGACTGAAGTACGTCGGTCCGGTCGATGGACACGACGAACGCGCGGTGGAGGTTGCGCTGCGCAGCGCCCGTGGCTTCGGCGGTCCGGTGATCGTGCACGTCGTCACCCGCAAGGGGATGGGCTACGCGCCGGCTGAGGCCGACGAGGCTGAGCAGATGCACTCCACCGCCCCGATCGACCCGGCCACCGGGCGGATCACCAAGGTCGCGGGCCCGGGCTGGACCGCCGCCTTTTCCGAGGCGCTTATCGGCTACGGCAAAAGGCGCCGCGACATCGTCGCAATCACCGCGGCAATGCCCGGCCCCACCGGGCTGACGGCGTTCGGGCAGGAGTTTCCGGATCGCCTGTTCGACGTCGGCATCGCCGAACAGCACGCGATGACATCGGCGGCGGGGCTGGCGATGGGCGGCATGCACCCGGTGGTGGCCATCTATTCGACGTTCCTCAACCGGGCGTTCGATCAGATCATGATGGATGTGGCGCTGCACAGGCTGCCCGTCACCTTGGTGCTCGACCGGGCAGGGGTCACCGGTTCGGACGGCCCCAGCCACAATGGCATGTGGGATCTGTCGATGCTGAATATCGTGCCCGGCATCCGGGTGGCCGCACCCAGGGACGCCGCGCGGTTGCGTGAGGAACTCGGCGAGGCGCTTGACGTCGACGACGGCCCGACGGCGTTGCGTTTCCCCAAAGGCGATGTAGGCGAAGATATTCCGGCATTGGAACGGCGCTCGGGCGTGGATGTGCTGGCGGTGCCGGCCGGTGAGTTGAACCGCGACGTGCTGCTGGTGGCGGTGGGAGCATTCGCGCCGATGGCGTTGGCGGTAGCCAAGCGGTTGCACAACCAGGGAATCGGCGTGACGGTGATTGACCCGCGTTGGGTGTTGCCGGTGTCCGACGGTGTGCTCGAACTGGCGGTCCAGCACAAATTGCTTGTCACGCTTGAGGACAACGGGGTCAACGGCGGCGTGGGTTCGGCCGTGTCTGCCGCGCTGCGGCGCGCGGAGATCGACGTTGCATGCCGCGACGTCGGACTGCCGCAAGAGTTCTACGACCACGCGTCGCGCGGTGAAGTGCTGTCCGATCTGGGGCTCACCGACCAGGACGTCGCCCGCCGGGTCACCGGTTGGGTGGCGGCACTGGAGCAGAAGTCCGGCGACGAAGCGGGCGGATATGCCCGACCTCGGGGCACCTCCCGCATAGCGGGGGAAAGCCGAACACTCGGGCATGCCGAATAGCTTCGACGTACATGGGCGGTTGCTGGCAGAAGATGAGCTCCCCGCCTGGCTGGCTGAACATAGCCTGGGGAATCGGTTCGGTCTGGCCGTCCGGGGCACGGATCCGGCTCACGGGCGCACGGCCCCAAAGGCATTAGCCCTTGCGATCGTCGCCGCTGACGGCGAGGGTCGCTATATCGACACCGCCACGTTGACCGAAGGCGACGAGGCGGCGTTGGCGTCGTGGCTTGGCGACCCCGGTCCGCCCAAGGCGGTGCACGACGCAAAACTGGTGACACATGCGTTGGCGCGGTGCGGCTGGGCGCTGCGCGGTGTTACCTCTGATACCGCGTCGGCGGCCTATTTGTTGCATCCCGAAAAGCCGGATTTGTCTCTCAATGAACTGTTGGTGCACCACATGCGCTGCGCGTTGCCCACAGAAGATACAGGCGGTACAGAAGATATGGAAGATGCTGAGCAGGCCGTGGGCACGCTCATCCTGCATGCCTGCGCGGTGCTGGATCTCGCCGACGTACTCGACGAGGAATTGGCGCGAATCGATTCCTCGTCGCTGTTTAGTCGGATAGAGCTGCCTGTGGTGCGAGCGTTGTCCGAGATGGAGATCGCCGGCATCGCGGTGGACCGTGCGAGGTTGACCGGCATCCTGAATGGGTTCGAGGACGAAGTAGCTTCTGATGGGCGCATCCATCGCACCTTCCGCCGGACCGAGGCAGCGCCCTACGGCACCCCGAACCTCCGGGACGCGTTCGTGGCGGGGGATGGTTACGTCGAGTTGATGACGGCTCGCTACGGGGAGATTGAAGCGCGTGTCATCGCCCACCTGTCCGACGACTCGGGCCTTATCGGTGCTCTCAACGCCGGAGAGGATCCTTACCGCGCCTTGGCATCCCACGCGTTCCCAGTGTCTGTCGACGAGGCGACATCGCAGTTTCGGCGCCGGGTAGAGCTGATGTTCTACGAGCCGACCGCCCCGATCGCGGCCGAAGATCACGACTTATGGCGAGATCTCAGCGAGCATTTGCGGGGTGTCGTCGACGATGCCCGCGGGATCGGTTACTGCTCAACGTTGTTGGGCCGCCGCCGCTACCTGCCCGACTTGGATAGCGGCAACCGTCACGTCCGCGAGGCCGCCGAGCGGGCGGCTCTCAGCGTGCTCATCGGGGGTAGCGCCGCGGACATCATGAAGGTGGCGATGATCAACATCCATCGGATGATCACGGACGCCGGATTGAAGTCACGAATGTTGTTGCAAGTGGGCAGCGAGCTGGTACTCGAGGTGGCTGACGGGGAGCGCGAAACGTTGGCGGCGCACCTCGGCGAGCAGATGCGCGGCGCGTACCCGCTGCGCGCGCCGCTCGAGGTTCTGATCGGTTACGGCAGTAACTGGGGCATCGCCACCAACGGCTAGTCGGCCGGCGGCTGTACCGCCCGGGCAAGAACGGTTACCGCCAGTTCACGCTGCCACCGCCGCGCTTGGCCCGTGCGCAGAAAATCCTCGACAGCCTCAACGGGATCGGCGGCGGGCTCCCAGTACCAGCACAGCCGTCGCACCAGGTCGGGCGAGATCAGGTTCTCCGCCGGAATCCCCACTCGCTCAGACACTTCCGACAGCGCCGCCCGGGCTGCTTCCAGTCGCACTGCGGCTTCGGGTTTCCGCCTGCTCCACCGCGCCGGCGGCGGCGGTGCGTTCGGCGGCTCGGCGTCGTCGGGCGGATTTCGGTTCTCCCGCGCCGCTTCCAAGGCTGCGAACCACATCGCGGCGCTGCGACGCTGGTGGCGGCCACCGAACACCGGCAGCGCGATGAGGTCGTCTACCGTTTTCGGGTTTGCGGTGGCTGCGTCGATGATGGCCGCATCCGGCAGGATGCGGCGCGGAGCGATGTCGCGGCGCTGGGCGACGGAGTCGCGCGTCAACCACAGTTCACGAACCGCCGCCAGACCTCGCGGGTCTCGCACTTTGTGGATCCCCGACGTTCGCCGCCAGCGGTCGCGTCGCACCGCCGCAACATCGTTCATCGCGTCTCCCGATTTGAAGGTCCGCAGATAGTCGAATTCCTGTGCGGCCCAATCGGTTTTGCCTTGATCGGCAAGTGTAGCCGCGATGGCGGTGCGGAGTTCGATGAGGACTTCCACGTCGAGTGCGGCGTAGTTGAGCCATTCCATGGGGAGTGGGCGTTTGGACCAGTCAGCCGCGCCATGCCCCTTGACCAGCCCGAGGCCTAATAGCCGCTGGACCATACTCGCCAGGTTCACCCGGTCGAATCCGGCCAGCCGTGCGGCAAGCTCGGTGTCGTAGAGCGTGGGCGGTCGCATGCCTACCTCGGCCAGACAGGGCAGGTCCTGATCGGCGGCGTGCAAGATCCACTCGTCTGTGCCGAGCACCTGCGCGATCGGGCTAAGCGCGGTGAGTGGGTCAGCGCCGTGGCTGACCGGGTCGATCAACACGGTGCCGGCGTCGGCCCTGCGGATCTGAATGAGGTAGGCCCGGTTGGAGTAACGGAATCCCGACGCCCGCTCGGCGTCCACCGCGAACGGTCCGCGCCCGCCGTCCAGGAGTTCCGCGGCGGCGGCGATCTGACCGACGGTCACCGAGAGATTCGGCAGCCCGTCGGCCGGGTGCAGCAACGGGGTGGGTTCGGGTTCGTTGCTCGCGGGTGCAGTGCTCTCGGGCCCTTCGGGCCCCTGGGCCTCCGGTTCGGACATTTCAGGCGCGTGAGCGCGAGCCGAGGTCGGTGACCCCAGTCGGCGGTAGGCCCGCGGCGTGCTCGAGCACCTCGCAGAACGCCTCGACGTGGACGCCGACCTCTGGGGTGGTCGCCGTCCATGACGCCCTCAGCTCCAGCTGGTGGCCGCGCGGCGGGCCGGAGATGTCGCCGTAGCGCACCGATGTGGTGGCGGTGACAGTGCCGCCGAGGGCAATGACGTGCTCGGTGCGAGACTCCAGCGCGTCGACCAGCCAGCTCCACGCCACCTCGGGCAGCAGGGGGTCGATGGCCTCGTGCGAGTCGAGGTCGGCTTGGACGTATGCGACCAGGCGAATGGTGCCGTCCCAGGCATCGGCGCCGTCAGGGTCGTACAGCAGAATCAGCCGGCCGAATGCGTCTCCGTCGGACCCCTCGGGAATAACATCGACTTCGGGATGTTTGACCTCGGCTCCCAGCGCGTAGCTGTACGGCGCCAGGCGCTGCGGCGGTCGGATGGGGCCCAGCTCGATCTCCGGCCGCGCGGTGACAGCGCTCATGGCCGCTACCGCCTCGCGGAATGGGGCCGGTTCGGCTGACGTCACGAGCGCCGCTCCTCCTCATCGCTGCGCTCTGCATCGTCGTCGGCGCGGGTCACAACATTCGACGGTAGACCTTTCCCAGGACACGCCGCGACAGGCGCGCCGTGTCCTGGAATGGGCCGGCGCACGGCCTCAGGTGTCGGCGCCAGTACCAAATTGCGCGGGGCGTTTCTCACGATGCGCCGCGAGCCCTTCTTGGACATCGGGGCCGCCGAACCCGAGGAATTCCAGGCCGAGCGACGTCTCAAATGCCGGCGCGAACATGCGGTACCAGTGGTTGAGGCTGTGTTTGGTCCAACGGATCGCGTCTTGCGCACCCCGCGCCAGGTCCTCGGCGAGCCGGGTCGCGGTCGGGACGACGTCGTCGTCATCGACGCAGGTCGAGACCAGTCCGATGCGCTCGGCCTCTTCGCCGAGCAGCGTGTCGCAGGTGAGCAGGTAGTACTTGGCCTTGGCCATGCCGACCAGCAGCGGCCAGCAGATCGCCGCGTGGTCACCCGCGGCGACCCCCAGTTTGGTGTGTCCGTCGATGATCTTCGCGGTCCGGCCTGCCACCGAGATGTCGGCCAGCAACGCCACCACCAGGCCGGCCCCGACGGCGGGACCGCGGATCGCTGAGACCACGGGCTTGTCGAAATTGACCAGGTTGAGCACCAGGTCGCGCGCCTCGCGCATGATGCGGATCCGGCTTTGATAGGCGCCGATGGTCTCGGCGATCAGGTCGAAGCTGCCACCGGACGAGAACGCTTTGCCTTCGCCGCGGACCAGTACGACGCGCACGGCAGGATCGCGATCGATCACCGGCCAGATGTCGGCCAGGTCGCGGTGCATCTGCGGCCCGACCGAATTGAGCCCGGGCGCGTCGAGGACCAGCGTGAGGACGCCGTTTTCGTCGGTTTCGCAGCGCAGGCTGGGGAATTCGTCGTAGGTGACCGGCATCGGGTTGATGTTACGCAAGTGCCGGCCAGAGCCCATGGCAGCATTGAGGCTGATGAATGCAACCTCGCGAGCTCGCCGGAACCTTCCGGAGTCGCCTTACCTGGCCGCAATCGCCGGCCGCAAACCCAGCCGGGTGCCGGTGTGGTTCATGCGGCAGGCGGGCCGCTCGTTGCCCGAATACCGGGCGCTGCGACAAGGGCACGGCATGCTGGCGGCGTGCTTTGAGCCCGAACTGGCCTGCGAGATCACCCTGCAGCCGATCCGCCGCCACAAGCCCGACGCGGCGATCCTGTTCTCGGACATCGTCGTGCCTTTGCGCGCCGCCGGTGTCGATCTGGATATCGTGCCAGACGTCGGGCCGGTAATCGCGCACCCGATCCGCACCAACGCCGATATCGATGCTCTGAAACCACTTGAGCGACAGGCGATTCAGCCGGTATGCGAAGCGGTTTCGCTGTTGGTCGCCGCGCTGGGCGATGTTCCCCTGATCGGTTTCGCCGGCGCGCCCTTCACCATGGCGTCTTACCTGGTCGAAGGCGGTCCCAGCCGTAACCACGCCCGCACCAAGGCGATGATGCTGGCGGACCCGACGAGCTGGCATGCGCTGATGGCGAAGCTGACCGACCTCACCGTCGCGTTCCTGCGCGGTCAGATCGACGCCGGGGTAGACGCCATCCAAGTGTTCGACTCGTGGGCGGGCACCCTGTCGCTGGCCGACTACCGCAAGTACGTATTGCCGCACAGCTCGCAGGTTTTCGCCGCGCTGGCCGAATGCGGTGTGCCGATGACGCACTTCGGAGTCGGCACCGCCGAGCTGCTGGGCGCCATGTCGGAGGCTCTCAGACCGGGGACAGCCACCATGGTCGGCGTGGACTGGCGAACGTCGCTCACCGACGCGGCCGCCCGTGTCGAGGCCGGCACGGCGCTGCAGGGCAACCTCGATCCGGTGGTGTTGTTGGCGGGCTGGCCGGTGGTGGAAAGTGCAGCCCGGGCCGTCGTCGACGACGGCCGCCGTGCCGTCGATGCCGGAGCGGCCGGCCACGTCTTCAACCTCGGCCACGGAGTGCTGCCGGAGACCGATCCTGGTGTGCTGACCGACCTGGTTTCGCTGGTCCACTCGCTATGAATTTGCCGTCATATTGTGTTGTGGGCGGCGGGATTTCGGGATTGACGGCCGCCTACCGGCTACGGGAGGCCGCCGGTGAGCACGCCAGGATCACATTGTTCGACCCGGGCGACCGGCTGGGCGGGGTGTTGCGCACCGAGCAGGTCGCCGGGCGGCCGATGGACCTGGGCGCCGAGGCGTTCGTGCTGCGCAGGCCCGAAATGCCGGCGCTGCTGGCCGAGCTGGGCTTGTCCGGACGGCAACTGGCCACCACTGGCGCGCGGCCGCGGATCTACAGCGGCCAACGTCTGCACCCGCTGCCGTCCGCCACGATCGTCGGCATCCCGTCCTCGTCGGCATCGCTGGCCGGACTGGTCGACGACGCGACGATTGCGCGCATCGACGCCGAACCCGCCCGCGCGCTGAGCTGGGAGGCGGGCAGCGACCCCGCGGTGGCCGAACTGGTGGGCGACCGGTTCGGCGAGCAGACCGTGGCCCGCTCGGTGGATCCGCTGCTGAGCGGGGTGTACGCGGGTTCGGCGGCAACGATCGGGCTGCGCGCGGCGGCCCCGACCGTGGCGGCGGCCCTCGACCGCGGCGCCACCAGCCTGACCGACGCGGTTCGGCAGGGATTGCCGCCGGTCACCGGCGCGCCGGTATTCGGAGCGTTGGGCGGCGGATATCGGACGCTGATTGACGAGCTCGTCGGGCGCAGCCGTGCGCGATGGGTGCGGGCCGCTGTGCAGCGGCTGGAGCCCGCCGGCAGCGGCTGGGCGCTGCGCGACGACACCGGCCAGCGTTGGGAGGCCGACGCCGTGGTCCTGGCGATCCAAGCGCCGCGGCTGGCGCGGCTGCTTGAGGGGTCCAATGGTCTGTCCCCGCGCGCCTGCGCCGCCGCCAGCCGGATCACCAGCGCGTCGTCGGTGGTGGTGGCGCTCGCGGTGCCGGGCGACACCCCGCTTCCGGGGTGTTCGGGTGTGCTGGTGGCCAGCGGAGAACCGCTGCGGGCTAAGGCGATCACCCTGTCGTCACGCAAGTGGGGCCTGGCAGGTGATGTGCAGTTCCTGCGGCTGTCGTTTGGGCGGTTCGGCGACGATCTGGCCACCAGTGCCTCCGACGAGGAGCTGCTGGCTTGGGCTCGGCAAGACCTGGCCGCCGTGTTCGGGTTGGAGGTCGAACCCGTGGATGCCCGTCTGCAGCGTTGGATCGAGGCGATGCCTCAGTACGGCCCCGGGCACGCGGAGTTGGTCGCGGAGGTGCGCGCCGGCCTGCCGTCGGGGCTCGCGGTGGCAGGCAGTTACCTGGATGGCATTGGTGTACCTGCGTGTATTGGGGCGGCCGGGCGCGCGGTCGAGGCCTTAGAAGTTTGAGCCGCGGAAGTGGCACGATGGTTTCATGGCCAAACTCGATTATGACGCCCTGAACTCGACGCTTCGCTACCTGATGTTCTCGGTGTTCTCGGTGCGGCCCGGTGCGCTCGGCGAGGAGCGCGAAGCCACGATTGACGACACATCCACCTTCTTCAAGCTGCAGGAGGAGCGCGGCGTCGTGGTACGCGGTCTATACGACCTGGCGGGTCTGCGCGCGGACGCCGACTTCATGATCTGGACACACGCCGAACGGGTCGAGGACCTGCAGGCGACCTACGCGGACTTCCGGCGCACCACCACCCTGGGGCGGGCGAGCTCGCCCGTGTGGAGCAGCGTGGCGCTGCATCGCCCCGCCGAGTTCAACAAGAGCCACGTCCCGGCGTTTATCGCCGGCGAAGACCCCGGTGCTTATATCTGCGTGTATCCGTTCGTTCGGTCGTACGAGTGGTACCTGCTGCCCGACGAGGAACGCCGCCGGATGCTCTCCGAGCACGGCATGGCCGCTCGTGAATTCAAGGACGTCCGCGCCAACACGGTGCCTGCGTTCGCGCTCGGCGACTACGAATGGATCCTGGCATTCGAAGCCCCGGAACTGGACCGCATCGTCGACTTGATGCGTGAGCTGCGCGCCACCGATGCGCGCCGGCACACCCGCGAAGAGACGCCGTTTTTCACCGGTCCCCGCGTGCCTGTCGAGCAGCTCGTGAACGCATTGCCATGACAACTCAATTCGACCCGACCGATCCCACCCGGTTCGAGGAGATGTACCGCGATGACAAGCTGTCGCATGGCCTGCCCGCGGCTACGCCGTGGGACATCGGCGGCCCGCAGCCGGTGGTCCAGCAGCTGGTAGCGCTGGGCGCGATCAAGGGTGAGGTGCTCGACCCAGGCACCGGCCCCGGTCATCACGCGATCTACTACGCCTCCAAGGGCTACTCCGCCACCGGCATCGACGGGTCCGAAAGCGCCGTGGAACGGGCCCGGGCCAACGCGGCGAAGGCCGGCGTGAAAGTGAATTTCGAGCTGGCGGATGCAACGAAGCTCGAAGGGCTGGACGGTCGGTTCGACACCGTCGTCGACTGCGCCTTCTACCACACCTTCAGCACCGAACCCGAGCTGCAGAGGTCCTACGCGCAGGCCTTGCACCGGGCCACCAAGCCGGGCGCGCGGTTGTACATGTTCGAGTTCGGCGCACACGATGTCAACGGCTTCACCATGATGCGGTCATTGTCCGAGAACGACTTTCACGGTGTGCTGCCGCCCGCCGGCTGGGAGATCACCTACCTGGGACCGACGACGTACTACGTCAACATCAGTGCCGAGCAGATCGAGTCGATGGTCGCGCGCAACCCCGACATGGCCGAGCGGGCGGAGTCCATGGTGAAGCGCTTTCGGGCGATGGAGCCATGGCTGGTCAACGGCCGGGTGCACGCCCCGTTCTGGGAAGTGCACGCCACGCGGGTGGACTGAGCTTCGAACCGCGAGACGGTAACTGGCTACGCATTTTGCGAGTAGCCCCGTCGGTGGTTACAGCCTCGCGGCGCTATGCTCCGGCCGGGACTAGCTGCAGCGAGATCGAGTTGATGCAATAGCGCTGATCCGTCGGCGTCGGATAGCCCTCACCGGCGAACACATGACCGAGATGGCTGTGGCAGTTCGCGCACAGCACCTCGGTGCGCGTCGTCCCCATCGAGTGGTCAGGACGCAGGATGACCGCGTCGGAGTTCGACGGGTCGAAGAACGAGGGCCAGCCGCAATGCGAATCGAACTTCTCTGTGCTGCGAAATAATTCGGCGCCGCAGGCACGGCATTGGTAGACGCCCTGCGTCTTGGTGTCGGTGTATTTGCCGACGAACGGCCGCTCGGTGCCGGCGCGACGCAGCACGTCGAACTCCTGCGGGTTGAGCTTCTTGCGCCACTCGTCGTCGGACAGCTGCAATTTGGCAGGCGACAGGTCGGGTGACAAATCGGGAGGAGTCATGCCTCCACGCTA
>Ga0182013_10007030_pt1 | contig 12551 bp, 13 predicted proteins | sample 612S2MmetaG_FD_120487 | JGI IMG/M metagenome (GOLD analysis project Ga0182013, IMG submission 120487) | Permafrost microbial communities from Stordalen Mire, Sweden - 612S2M metaG | ecosystem: Environmental > Terrestrial > Soil > Wetlands > Permafrost | place: Sweden: Stordalen | collected... | reverse complement strand
GCCGCAATTTCCGCGGGGTCAAGCGCAAGATGAGCAATTTTCCGCTCCGACACAGACAAAGTATTCCCCTGCCTCCGATCAACATCCGAAAAGCAATTAGAATACTTAAGTGAACAGTATTACGGCTAGCGCCGATGAGGCTCTGAACGGTTTGTATGGCGGGCGGCCCTGGTCTCATACCGTGCAGGATCAAGGTGGGGCTGCCCCCGGTCCCTCGCCTTTGGGGACCGGGGAGGAGGAGCTGGCCAGGTGCCCCGCCCTTTGACCAGCCCCAAATGAATGGGTGCCTTCACCCCTGCCAGCCCGTGGCGAAAGCCGTGTCTTGAAAAGGGCACGACCGGGGCGCCCTCTGGGTAGCCTGCCGTAAAACGCGAAAAATAAAGGACGTGCTTCAGCCCCCGAGGAATGTCTTTCAGCCATTCGGACTTTCGCGACCGGCCGCTACAACCGATCCCGTGAGGGCGCGGGCTGTTGATGAGTCCGCGCTCGGCCTTCGCCTGGTGACCAGCGAAAAGCCCCTCGCGCCGGCCTTCGACGCCAACCCGCGGTCCGACTGATTACGACCCTGCAAGCCGTTATGGCTGCCTCCGCTTGCCGAAGGTAATTCCAAGCAGCGCCACGCCGAAAATAACCAGCAGCGCTGCCAGCCCGTAACGCGACATCCACTCTCCTGACAGCAGCCCGGACACCGCGAGGTACCGCACCACGCCGATCAGAATCATGGCCACGGCCACCAGGCGCGCGCCAAGCAGGATCACGGGAATCAGCTCCAGAAACATGTGCGGAAGCACCCCGCGCCTCACCATGCTTTCCGTCAGGGTCTTCGAACTCAATAGGGCAACTGCGAGCAGCAGAAAGACGACCAGTACACCTGAAACCGCTAACTCCGCAAGTGTCATCGCCTAAAACCCCACGCGATTGATCCGGCTCGCGGAAACTGGCGCATCGATAAGAGACCAGATGTAAGTCAGCCCGAAGAACCAGAAGGTGAGCAGAACAAAAATTCCCTTTCCCACATGACCGTTGTAGAACTGGCCGCCGCCGGGAAAAACGAATGAAAGGATGAAGGCCACGCCCGCATTCTTATAGATTCCGGGATGCATGGCAACAGGCGCCGGAGCGCTCACCACGTTTTGAATGACAATCGAGGGCGCGCCGTTGGCGTTGCTCGCGGTCGGCGCGTTCAATGCGATTCCACCCGCCGTTTGCGATTGGGGTGCTCCCGCCACCAGATTGGCTCCGCAATAGCGGCACCTGATGGCAACCGGCAAAATCTGTTCCCCGCAAAAAGGGCACGGCTTGCTGGCTCGTTCCGCGGGGGCCGCGGCCGGGGGAGTGAGAGATGCGGCGGGCTCCGCGGCATCGGTTGACTCGGGCTTCTGGCAGGCGGCTCCACAATTTCCGCAAAACGCTGAGGCAGTATCCACCGCAGTGCCACATTGCGTGCAATTCATCGTGCTTCCTTTCAATATCGTCGCGGGAGCAATTGGTTTTGAGATTGCGCACAGTATACACGCCATGTGCCATGCTTGCGGATGACTTTGGTTTCGTCGCGTAAACAGGCCACTGCGCAGCGAAGCCCACGACGCAGGTCGCGCCGTGGGCTTCTTGTCTTCAGCAGGTCATCTTGTCCGCGCTGGTTGCCAGAAACCATCTCAATCCCGCGCCCATTTTTCTGGCGCGGAGCGAGCCGAAGGCGGTTGGCCGCACCGCAGGCGCCTAGCCGTTCAACTGCTCCTGCAGCTTGTTCAGCGTGCGGTGCAGGTCCTTGTCGGCGCGGCGCTGCTCGTCGATCTTGCCAATCGAGTGCATCACCGTGGTGTGGTGCTTGTTGCCGAACTGGCGGCCAATCTCCGGCAGGCTGGCCTCGGTCATCTGCTTGGCCAGGTACATGGCAATCTGCCGCGGCACCACCACGTTGCGCGAGTTGTTCTTCTGCTTCAGATCGGCCACCTTCATACCGAACTGCTCGGCCACCGCGCGCTGAATCGCCTCGATGGTGATCTTCCGCACCTGCATGTCGATGAACTGCTTCAGGCACTGCTGGGTCGATGCCAGCGTGATCTCCATGCGGTTCATCTGGCACCACGCGATCAGCCGCGTCATGGCGCCTTCCAGCTCGCGCACGTTGGTGCGCACATTCGAGGCCACAAACAGCGCCACGTCGATGGGCAGCGTCACCTGCTCGCTTTCCGCCTTCTTCTGCAGAATCGCGACCTTGGTTTCCAGATCCGGCGGCTGAATGTCCGCGATCAGACCCCACTCGAACCGCGACCGCAACCGGTCCTCGATCTCCGCCAGCTCCTTCGGCGGCCGGTCCGAGGCAATCACAATCTGCTTCATGCTCTCGTGCAGCGCGTTGAAGGTGTGGAAGAACTCTTCCTGCGTGCGCTCCTTCTGCGCGATGAACTGAATGTCGTCGATCAGCAGCACGTCCACCGAGCGAAACTTGTCGCGGAAGGTGGTCATGCGGTCGTTGCGCAGCGAGTTGATCATCTCGTTGGTGAACTTCTCCGCCGAGACGTAGCAGATGCTGGCCACCGGCTGGCGGCGCTTCACTTCGTGCCCGATGGCGTGCATCAGGTGCGTCTTGCCCATGCCTACGCCGCCATACAGAAACAGCGGGTTATAAGCCCGCGAGGGCCGCTCGGCCACGGCCAGTGAGGCCGCTCGCGCAAACTGGTTGCCGTTGCCGATCACGAAATTGTCGAACGTGTAGCGCGGATTTAGTTGCGCCGCGCTGGTCCAGTCGAACGCCTTCTGCACCGGCGTCGGGGGCGGCGCCGTGGGCGCGTGCGCCGCCACCGGACCGAAACCCCCGTCCCTGCGCTGCGGCGGAATCGAGGGGTCCTCCTCCACCGTCACGAAGCTCACATCGTCAAACTCCAGCGATTGCAGGTCGATGGCTTCCTGAATCAGGTCGCCATACTTGTCGCCGATGTGCTGGAACTCCGGCGACGGCACGCGCACGTAGAGTGTGCGCCCCGCTGCGTGACTGAAGCGCGTAGGTTTGAGCCAGGTCTCGAAAGACTGGCGAATGACCTTCTTCTCAAGGGCTGCGAGAATCTGGAGCCAGGGGTTGAGAGCCGGTACCGGCGAAATTGCAAATGCCATCGTGCTGATCCTTGACTGCGCCGCCTCTTGAGTGCCGGCCGGTTCATCTCTCGGTCTTGGACAATGGCTCTCTCGTGGCGTAAAGCTCGGGGCTCTACGTCCGATTGTTGTTCGCCGACTGCCTGGTTGCCGCTGGTCGGCCCCTGATTTCAAACTCGGGGCCCGGGATGAAACTGGTTCCGTGGGACGCTGAAAAACATTACTGAACGGTCCCGATAGTAGCACATTTACAGGTCGTTGCAATCAGACTTTCACGTAACTTTAGGACACGCTACTTCCGTTGCACCAATGGTGGTGAAACTCGTCGAAACGGTTACCGGAGTCACTGCCCCATCCCTTGTGCACCCGCGTCTTTCCTGCCTTTCCGGCCCCTTCTCGCGCTTCCGCGGCCTTCGGCCAACCACTCGATTTTGACCCCCGCCACACTTACCGCTGGATTCCTGGGCCAACCTGAGATACACTTAGAACTTGCCGTCAAGGCGCAGATTTTCTTTAGGAAACAGGAGCGCATTTTCATGCCCAAGCGCACATTTCAGCCCAATCGCCGCAAACGCGTGAAGACGCACGGTTTCCGCGCGCGAATGAAGACCAAGAGCGGCGCGGCCGTGTTGAACCGCCGTCGCGCCATCGGCCGCAAGCGCGTTGCTGTCAGCGCCGGCTTCCGCGACTAACCCCTTCCTGCCGTTCAGTTTGAGCCGGAACTGGGGTCGAGAAGACACCGTTCCGGATCGAGCCCTCCCCGGCATCGCCATGCAAACCCCTCCCCAGCCTGCTCGCCGCCAGTCTTTGGCTGCGGCGCGTCTCAAAAAGCACGCCGACTACCAGCGCGCCTATGCGGCCAGCCGCAAGCGCCAATCCGCGTCCATGAGCTGGTTCCTCGCCCTTCAGCCGGCCCCCTGCGCCTACATCGAGCCTCCCGCCGGCCCCCGCGTCGGTCTCACCGCCGGCAAGGTCATCGGCAAAGCCCATGAGCGCAACCGCATCAAGCGCCGCATGAAAGAAGCCCTGCGCCGCCACACCGGCCTCCTCCCCCAGGGCTGCGACCTGATTCTCCATCCCCGCCGCATCGTGCTCACGCTGGAGTTTGCGAAACTTGAGGCCGAGGTTGTGCGTATCCTTCAGCAGGCAAAAGCCGAGGCCGCGCGCCTCCATTCTCAGACCCTGAAACGGCCGCCCGCGCAGCCCGTCCGGCCCGAGCCCGCCCTATGACCCGCGTCCTGCTCGCCACCCTCGCCTTCTATCGCCGCTGGCTCTCCCCGGCGATCCATTCCCTGGGCCACGGCGGCTGCCGCTACCTGCCCACCTGCTCGGAGTATGCCCAGGTGGCCATCGCCACCCACGGCCCCCTGCGCGGTGTGGCCCTTTCCCTGTGGAGGCTCCTCCGCTGCCATCCCTTCGCCCGCGGCGGCCTGGACCCGGTCCCACCCCCAACCCATTCCGCACCGTCGAGACCTTTCCCCCACGAACCGTTACCATAAGAAGAGCGGCTGCCTGACGGCGTGCCCCTTCACGAATAGGAAGTATCCTTTGGCAGAAATTCGCAATCCAAATCTTCAAGGGCAGGGCGGCGAAAACCGCGGCGGCGGCGGCGGCGACATGCGCGGCACGCTGGCTTTCACCTTCCTGTTCCTTCTGGTCGTCTTGGGCTACCAGTTCTTCTTCAAGCCCAAGCCTGCCCCGCCCGCGCCCGCCGCCCAATCCCAATCTCAGCCCCAATCTCAATCCCCGGCCCAGGCGCCGCCGGCTGCAGCCGTCGGCGGCCAGTCCGCCGAGGCGCAGTTGGGCGCGGCCTCCGGTCCGGCCTCCGCTCCGGCCGCCCTCCCGGCCATCGTCGCCCAGACAAAGTCCGACATCACCGTCGACAACGAGAAGTACACCATCGTCTTCACCAACCAGGGCGCCCAGGTCAAGCACTGGATTCTGAAGGGCTACTTCGACACCGCCGGCAAGCCGCTGGATATGGTCCAGCCCCAGGCCGCCGAACGCTTCGGACTCCCGCTCTCGCTCTTCACCTATGAAGCGGACCTCACCCGGCAGTTGAACCAGGCGCTCTATCAGGTCACCGCCGCCGGCGCCCAGCCCTCGCCCACCGGCCATGTCGTCGCCCCCGCCACCAGCGCTCTCACCTTCCACTACGCCGCCAACGGCCTCGACGTGCTCAAGACCTTCCGCTTCGACTCCGGCTACGTGGTCGGCATCGAGACCCAGGTAAAGCGCAACGGCTCTCCCGTCCGCGCACTGGTGGCCTGGCCCGCCGGCCTCGGCGACATGGAGGAGTTCCTCCCCGCCTCCCTCACCCGCGCCTCGGTCCCCACGCCCTCGCAGTTCGCCTGGTCGCTGGACGGCAAGCAGGATTCGGTCGCCGCCAAAAAGGTCAACGGCAACGCCACCCTCGACCAGCCTTACGAGTACGCGGCCATCACCGACCTCTACTTCGCCACGGCCTTCCTGCCCGAGGTTCCCTCGCGGGCCACTCTGGTCACGCTCCACAATACCTTCGACATTTCCAGCGACCTCAGCGACCCCGCCAGCCAGAAGCGCCCCGCCGACGTGCTCGGCCTGGCCGTGGGCGACCAGAGCGGCACCACCCGCCTGCGCCTCTACGCCGGCCCCAAGCAGATGGATGTGCTCAAGACCATCCACGCCAACAGCCCCGACGGCAGCCCCAATGGGCCTTCCCTCGAGCCCCTCATCCAGTTCGGATGGCTCACCGTCATCGCCAAGCCCCTTTACCTGGCCCTCCGCTTCCTGCGCGGCCTGCTCGGCCCCGGCATCAATAACTGGGGCTGGGCCATCATCATCGTCACCGTCCTCTTCAACCTCCTCATGCTGCCCACCCGCCTGATGATGATGAAGTCGTCCCTCAAGATGATGCGCATTCAACCCAAGGTCGAGGCCCTCAAAAAACGCTACGCCCATCTCAAGATGAACGACCCCAAGCGGGCCGAGATGAACACCGAGATGATGGCCCTCTATAAGACCGAGGGCGTCAACATGTATGGCGGCTGCCTGCCCCTGCTCATCCAGATGCCGCTGTTCTTCGCTTACTATCGCGTCCTGCTCAACGCCGTCGAGCTGCGCCAGGCCCACTGGTTCTGGCTCACCGACCTGTCTTCGCCCGACCCCCTCCACATCCTCCCCATCCTCATCATCGCCAGCATGTTCCTGGTCCAGTTCCTCACCCCTTCGCCCGGAATGGACCCCAACCAGCGCCGCATGATGGCCATCCTCATGCCGGTCGTCTTCGGCTTCTCCATGTGGCACTTCGCCTCCGGCCTGGCCCTCTACTGGGGCACCGGAAACCTCATCAACCTGGCCATCCAGATGGCCATCAACCAGTCCCACATCGGCAAGGAAATGCACGCCATCGCCGCCAAGCGCGCCCTGAAAAAATCCGGCATCAACCCCAAGACCCTCCAGGGACGCCGCTAAACCGCTCCTTCCGCCACCCCCGCCCCGCCCAGGCCTTCCTGGGCGGGGTTTTTCCTTTCCCCCAAACTGATCCCTGTTCACTGTCCACTGTTCACTGTCCACTGTTCACTGTCCACTGTTCACTGTTCACTGTCCCCCGCCTTGCTCGCTGCATCCCGCCCCCATGGTGTATCGTCCAATTCGTATGCCACACTCGACGAATAGCGTCCCCCATCCGGCGCCCGAGGCCGAAGAACTCTACCGCCGCTGGATCTCGTTTCTCGATGAGGAGTTCACCCGCCACCAGGCCCCCGAACGCCGCGCCGAGGTCGTCCGCGACCAGCTTTACCAGCTCTACCTGGGCCGACCCCACGGCGGAAAGCTCAACCTCACCCTCACCTCCGAGCTGCCCGGCAACATCCTCTCCCTCTCCCTGGACCCGGACAACGTGACCCTCGAGGCCGAGCACTTCCCCGACGCCGACCCCGAGCAGTTCGCCCGCCGCAAGCCCCTGCTCTGGTTCTGGCAGATGTTCGACCGCTCCCCCATCGGCACCAATCACTGGCTGGGCATCCGTTTCCGCTGCATGTTGGGCCGCCACATCTTCGCCCGCATGGGCGCGGGCGTCAAAATCTACCACGGCGTCGATCTCACCTACGGCTACAACCTCATCATCGAGGAAGGCGTCACCATCCGCCAGCGCGCCCTCTTGAACGACCGCGGCGGCATCACCATCGGAAAGGGCGCCGTCATCGGCTCATTCGCCCGCGTCTACTCCCACACCCATGAGTCCGACAACTTCGACCACGTCACGCTGGTGCCCACCATCATCGGCGCTGGCGCCCGCATCGGCAGCCACGCCATCGTGCTCGCCGGCCAAAACGTCCCCGCCGGCCAAGTCTTCGGCAGCTTCCCCTCCGGACGCGTCTAGTACTACAGCTGCAGATCGACTTTGGCGGAGGGAGCAGGGGCCTTTAGGCCCGGGCATGCTCCCATCCCGAGAAATTGAACGAAATACAACTGCAGTACTAACGATGTTCTGCACAAGGCCGCCCTGTAACAAGACACGACTTCACAGGCTGCGGAAAAACCATGTCTTGTAACAGGGCCCGACTTCAGTCGGGCCGCAAGCGCCGCAAAATCAGCGCGGGCTTTAGCTCCTGCAAATCTGGACTTATCGCGATTGCACGCGCGCAGGGGTTCGCTGAAGCGCAGAGATCCCTCATCTTGACGCAGCGGCGATAGAGCAAGCCGCGCCGCTTCAAGAGGGAATCACTTTGGACTTTGAGTAGTCTTCCCTCAGCCCTATTCGCCCAGCACCCGCAACCGCGCCGGCATGTGGTCCGCGGCCAACTCATGCCCGCACCGCGTGCAGTACTGGTCGGTCGAGCGCACCGTGCGGAAGCAGTTGCCGCAACTGGCCGTCAACTGGTAGGCGCACTGCGGGCAGAAATGAAAATCGCTCTGCACATGCGTCGAGCAGGCCGGGCAGCGCGAAACCACCGGCTGCCGCAGCAGGAAGTAGAGCACCGCGCCGATCCCCGCCGGCATCACAAAGCAGATCACAATCCAGAACCGCCAGCTCATCGCCCGCCGCGGCGCGTCCCGGCTCACGTAGCCCACCATCAAAAAGTAGAGCGACGCCAACACTCCCCAGGAAAGATTGAAGTAGATGCGGAAGCCAATGGGCGGTACATGGTGCTGCTGGTCCGGCAGCACCAGCCAGAAATAGTACTCGACCAGCACAAATGCCGCCGCGGCCACCACGATCGACCACACCGGAATCAGGTGCTCATCTTCTTTCACAGCGATATATTGAGGATCGGGCATAGGCAATCCCACTCTCAGAGGGACTTTCAGGAGGCTCAGCACAGCTTAGCTCCATTCACATGGACGAGAAAGGGAATTCGGAAGTTGCGGGAATTGCGGACCAATTGACTCTCGATCGCCGGCCTTCCGCATTCTGAAAGAAGCCCAAGCCGCTCAGGAACGGTAGCGCACCCAGCCGGCCACCAGCGCCGCCGCCACCAGCGCCGGGCAAAGGAAACAAAGCCACAGCGCCAACTGGCACGAAAGCCCGCTCAGATGCTCCCCGGCGATCAGGTTGTCCATCGCCCACCAGATCATCGGGCCCAGCAGCAGTACCCCCAGCAGAATCGACGCCAGCGCGATCGCCCGCACCCGCCGCCGCCCCGCCTTCTGCTCCTGCATCACTCCCTGCGAGGCCATCACCACCCGCCGGGTGCGATACGCCACCGCGCACTCCCGATTCGCCTGCCGCCCGCTCAACGCCGAAATCAGATTGGGGTCAGTTTGCTCTCTTCTGGAATCCGCCGCACCGCAGGTGCTGTCTGCCGCACCGCGGGTGTTTTTGTCCGCCGCACCGCAGGTGCCGCCCGGCCCACCGCAGCCGCTCACACCGTCTCCAGCAGCCGCGGATTGCTCCGCGCCATCTTCGGCTTGATCGCCGCCAAGCCCCGGTAAAGCCTTGATTTAACGGTGGAAAGCGGCGCGCGCGTGACCTTCGAAATCTCTTCGAGCGACAGCTCCTCGTGGAACCTCAGCACCAGCACTTCCCGGTACAGCGTATCCAGCTCCATCAGCGCCCCGGCAATCCGCTCCCGGTCCTCGAGGTTCGAGAAGCGGTCAAACGGAGTCGGCTCGTCGGCGGCGAGCTCGAAGCTCATCGGACGGTCGTCTTCGCTTTTGCCCTCGAACAGCTCGTCCAGGCTGGACATGGTTTTCTTCCGCCGCTGGTCGATCACCAGGTTGCGCGCGATCGTAAACAGCCAAGTGTCAAACCGCGCCTGCCCGTTAAACTGCGCGCCCCGCACCAGAACCCGCATCCAGACCTCCTGGAACAGGTCCTCGGCCATCTCCCGGTTGCTGGTCAAATACAGCAGATAGCGCAGCAGCCGGTGCTGGTAGCGCACAATCAGCTCGTCCAGCAGGCCCGCATCCTGACGCTTCAGGCCCGCCGATACAGCCAGGCTCTCCTGCCGCACCTGTTCGTCAACTGCGGTGGCCAAACCCGATCGGAAAAAAGTGCCAACTGTCGCGGAGTCGCTCATCTACTCCAATTAGACGCCGAACCGCCGCCCCAAGTCGCTGGAAAATGGTTTTACTTCAACAATTTGTTCCCCCGGCCGCACTCCCCCGCCCGGTTTTCCGCGATGCCACCCGCACCGCCTCGGCCACCGCCCTGGCCGCCCGCCGCTCCCTGGCCTCCGGCGTCTCGCAATAAAAAACCATCAGCAATTGCCTCCGCCGCTGCACCGCCGTCATCGCCTCCCACCCCACCCTCGCCAGCGGCTGCCGCTGAAATGCCGCCTCCAGAATCGGCGGGATCTCCGCTTCCCCCTCCAACGCCAGCAGCAGCCGCATGGCCATCTGTTCGGCGCGCTTCCTCCGGCTCTCCGCGCTCTTCGGCTGCGTCACCCAATCGCCCACCTCCTTGCGGCAGGAATAGCTCAGCTCCTCAAACCACTTCGTCAGCCTCCGGTCGCCCTTCAGCGCCCGCGCCAGTTCCGGCGGCGTCACGGCCTCCCGCTCCTCCAGGTCCGGCTCCAGCCGTATCCGCACCTGCGCGCCCACCCGGGCCTTCGCCGCCGCCTGCATCTTCTTGTTCACCAGCAGAAACTGCCCGGCGCCCCGCGGATCGGGAAACAGCGAAGTGCGAAACCCAAACCCCTCAATCTCTCCGCGCACCCGCATCCCCCGCCGCTCCGGCCACGCCTTCGCCGCGTCGAACGGAACCCGCGCAATCACCCACATCAGCCGCGTCCCATCCGGCTCCAGCACCGCCCGGAACGCCTTCGCCCGCGATTTGCTCATCCGCCCTCCGGTGGCCCCAGTATGCATCCGGTCCGGCATTCAAACAAGAGCCAAAATCGGCCCCGCTTCCCCATGCCCGCCCGCCAGGCTCTTCACCCGAAGAGCCGCGGAACGCAGCGCCCATGAGCGCCCCGGCCCGCCGGCGCAGATCCCTGCACCATGGGTCTCAATGGCTCTAAATAATGGGTCGTATCAACCGCTTTCCGTGCTATATTCCCACCGGTATTCCGGCCCACGTCCAGCGGAGTCCAAGTATGACCAAGTCCTTCCTCCTCCCGCTTCTTCTTCTCTCTCTCGCGCCTGCCCATGCCGTAAATCCACCCAAACTCTGCCCGGACTTTGCCCCCGACCTCGTCGATAAAGCCAAGTGGGTCTGGATGGACCGCAACTGCAAGTTCCGCACCCGCGCCGACTTGGACCGCATCCTCGCCGCCCACGACGCCTGGTATCGGCAACACCTGGTCTTTATTTGGAACCCCGCAACAGACGCCGCGCACTGGAATGAGGCCATCCGCGATCCTGGCCGCGCCGATCTCTCCGGGGCCGATCTCGGCAATGCCGATCTCACCGAGGCCAATCTCAGATACTCCGACCTGACCGGGGCGTTTCTCGGGAGCGCTTCTCTCGCCGGAGCACACCTCGAACAGGCGAAAATGGCGGGCGCGGTTCTATGGGATGCCAACTTGAGAGGCGCGGATCTCGCGAATGCCGACTTGGCCGGCGCGCACCTCGAAGCTGCCGACCTGACCGGCGCAAATCTATTCGCGGCAGACCTGACCGGCGCGGGGCTGACTACTGCCCACCTTGCCGGCGCAAATCTCTTCCGTGCCGACCTGACCGGCGCGGAGCTTATCGATTCCGATCTCTCCCGTTCAGCGCTGCTCGAAACCAACTTCACCAAGGCCGACTTGACCCACGCCACCCTTTGGTATGCCGACTTCGAACCCAGGATTCTGCCCCCGATCAACAGCATGGCCCGGGCCCAAGGCCTCGAGACACTTCGCTGGTCCGAATCCTTCAATGAACTCAACTACCCGCTTCAGATCGAAGACGCTCAAAGGCCCAACAGCGGCAAGCCCATGCCGCCGCTCCCCTCCCTTCCCCAGCGATGGACCCTCTGGCTTTCCTGGCGCCGGGAGCATCGCGATAGCAAGGCCAATCCGGACAACAAACCGGATCGCTGGAGAAACGACGTCGCATTCCTCTGGAACGACTTCGTCTATGGCCTTCAGCCTCAACCGTCCCCAAAATCTCCGCCCAGGTCAAGCCAGGCGGCAGCCAATGCAAGCGCTAGCTCCCAGGCGGCAGGTTCGCCGGCCAAGCAGCCCGAAGAACGCTCTACGGCGGCGCAGGGAAAGTATCCGCTGCTCGACCTGCGCAATGCCTTGAAGCAAGCCGGCTACTCCGAAGCCGAACTCCAGGTCAATCTCGCCTACCAGCGCCACACCCAATCCACCCTGGCCATGATCCTCTACGACTGGACCTGCGACTATGGCGCCGCTCCCCTTCGTCCCCTGGTCCTCGCCCTGCTGCTGGCGCTTCTCGCCATACCCGTCTATTGGATCGGCTTCCGGCACAGACTCTTCGGAGCCCAGCTCCTGATCGTCGAAAAGCAGGCTGGCGCGGAGGTGGAAGCCCCTCTCGGAACCCCGCTCACCCGCCCTCCCTGGCGCATGACGGCTCCCATCCCAGCTCCCATCCCGGCCGCGACCGCAGATGCCATCCCGGACGCCATCCCGTCCCCATCGCGGCAAACCCGGCTCCGGAAACTCCTGTCCCCTCTGCGCCTGGACCGCCTCTCGCTTCGCTTGCGCCGGCTTGCCGCATCCCTCTGGCCCCGCCTGTGCTGGGAAGCCGGATTCTTCAAGGCCGTCGTCTTTTTCAGCCTGATGAGCATCATCGATCTCGGCTTCGGCGGGTTCGACTTCGGGCGCTGGGTCCGTCTCCTCTTCTTTCGCGAGTACGACCTCAAGGCCCGCGGCTGGTTGCGCACCGTCTCCGGCCTTCAGTCCCTCGCCGGCCTCGGCCTCCTCGCTCTCTCGCTTCTCAGCTTCTTCGGCCACCCCTTCGAGTGAGATTACCCCCGGCAGAGCCCTTTCAATTACCCACATTTCCAGCCCCCATGATGACGCCCAGTTGAATATCGACAAGACGTGTTAATCCTCTCCAGATCGTTTCGTTGCCGGGTGGAG
>Ga0182013_10007025_pt1 | contig 12552 bp, 14 predicted proteins | sample 612S2MmetaG_FD_120487 | JGI IMG/M metagenome (GOLD analysis project Ga0182013, IMG submission 120487) | Permafrost microbial communities from Stordalen Mire, Sweden - 612S2M metaG | ecosystem: Environmental > Terrestrial > Soil > Wetlands > Permafrost | place: Sweden: Stordalen | collected... | reverse complement strand
GCTTCACGCGCGGCAAGGGCAAGTTCATCATCACCGAATATGTGCCGACCGATGAGAAGATGGGGCCGCGCTTCCCGTTGCTGCTAACCACGGGGCGCATCCTGTCACAATACAATGTCGGCGCGCAGTCGCGGCGAACAGAGAACAGCCAATGGCATTCAGAAGATTTGCTCGAAATTCATCCTCATGATGCAGAGGATAGGGGCGTGCACGATGGAGATTGGGTCAAGGTGCGAAGCCGGGCGGGTGAAACGACGCTGCGCGCCAAGATCACAGATCGAGTATCGCCGGGCGTGGTCTACACCACCTTCCATCACCCGATGACGCAGGCCAATGTCATCACTACCGACAATTCGGACTGGGCAACCAATTGTCCCGAATACAAGGTGACGGCGGTGCAGGTGTCGACCTCCAACGGCCCGAGCAAATGGCAGGAGAAATATCGCGAATTGTCGGAGCAGAGCCGCCGCATCACGACAGCCATCGATGCGGCGGAATGAGCGCCTAGTGAGCCCAGTCCCCGATGGAAGTCGACTGCCTCGTACGCCTCGGTCTTCAGCAATGTTTTTGCAAGCACCTCGGCGAAGCGAGCTGATTCCGAAGATGACAGGAGTTTGCGAGCCGATTTCTTCAACACCTTCAACGCAGCAGCTAGACTGACGGTAAGCAAACGAGCGCTGTGGGAGCCGTAGATAAAAAAAGTCTTGGGATGTAACCGGTTCATGGGACTCTCTATTTTGAGAGGTCGTCGGAGGCCATCCTGCCGACGGCGCCAACAACGACGCCAAAGCGATCGCGCGGGCGATCCACCTTTGCTTTTAAACGAAAAGAGCACTCAGACGCGATCCCGAAAGCCAGACTCGGAAGCTGCTCTTCTCCCATCGGCGTCCAATTTCAACGGCGGTGCGGCCTTCTCAACTATATAAGCTTCCTTCACGTTGACGCTGGAGCCCGTGAAGGTCGCGTGCAATAAGATTTTGATCATTTTTTCCCGGCCTTCTTGGTCGGCTTTCCGAGACTATGCGGCGCGTATTCGGGTAACAGCAACGCATTTTGATCACAATCTGCCTGACGCTTTATTGCCATCGCCGCGCGGATGCGTTGATCCGGATGAATCGTAAAACCTTCCCATGCGCCCAAACCTTGTTTTGACTCAATCCATGAGGCAATGCGGCCCTGTATTGGAGGCGTAAAATCGTCCGTGTCTTTCAGCCCGAGTGCGCGTTGAGCGTTCCGTAGCGTCCTCCCGACGATTTGGAACGCGCCGAGCGCTGAGGAGCGTCCGTGAACTGTGTGAATCGCATCTCCAAAAAGATAGATTTCGGCGATGGTCATTTCGGTTAGCAATTTTGGAGGGAGTCCATAGGCGCCATAACCTAGAGTTTCGTTATATGGATCGCTGGACCGTCCAGTTCCTTCGGCCTCAATAATGGCGTCATAAAACTCGCTTTGATAAGTGGAAGTCCCCCATCCACGTGCATCCCGTTTTCTCAACGCTATTGCGCCCCGTTGTCGATCGCATGGCGAAACCATTCAAGTCGAATAGCAGCCTGGAACCGGCGGTGGACGCAATATCGAACGAAATGGCGCGGAGGCACCCGCGCGCGGAACGCGCCATCAAATATGGCGACGGGGAATAGCGCTTTTGCTTGAAGCGTTTAAGTGATTGCAAATTGCCCCAATCACGCCTGCACATCACCGCTTCCCTACAGGTTGATTCGAGAAAGGCCTATATGTGTTGTTCGCCGGCGAACGCTTCATCCGCGCAGAAAGAGAAGTGAAGTCCGTTTGAATAACGGCTGCTGCGTTTTGAATCCGCAGATGAGAATTCTTGCCGAAGTAATCAGGCCACGTCGAAAAGGCGTAAGAACAATAGCTTGATAAAACGAAGCCCAGCGCCGTAATGCCCATCATAAGTTGTGTCTTCAGAGAGTCCACCGGAAGTGGATAGGGCGCGGAAAGCCCATGCCCTGGCCCCCACAATCGAAGCAGAATGTAGTTGGACAAAAGTGGAAATCACCCGCACGCCGCAAGGCGGAAGAGACGCCAGCCACGAACCATCTTTCGTCCCCTTTATTCTTCCCATGATCTGGAGCGGCGCGTTTTCATGATCGATACTACGCGCTCTGCACGTGCAAGGCACGGCTCCTTGCCAAGGCGCCGTTTTGGCGCAGGAGCGCGCGCGTTACTCAGGAGGTTAACGCGATGAAACGGGACCGAAAGGCCCCTAAAAGTGACGACGAGCGGGCCCCATCAGGGCGATGGCCAATGTCGGCCGTAGTAGCCGTTTCGACACTGTGCCAAAAAGCATCGGGACAAGGACGGTGATGTTGAGTGCGCCAAACATTTGGAAACCCCTTCAGCTTGACGCCAGCTTTGAGGCTTTGCGGTCAACCCGTCCGAATTTGCCGCCCGCGGCAAATTCGGATTGAAAGAAGACGCCGAAGCGCTCCTATGATTTCTTATAAGATATGCGCGATATAGGTATCGACCAAACTAGGAACATACCCATTCTCGTTTGAACGGCATTATGCAAAGCTCATGGCCCAGGTCGACAGAGCACAAGCCAAAATCCATAACCTCATCTGGAAACGAGGCTGGATCACGACCCCGACTCCACATCTCTATAAGATTGATCTGAGTGAAGCCAAGGAAACACCCGTCGCGCCGCGGGCAACCGCTGATGCGTGCAGTGATACGGACGCCAAGACCACCGTCCAATACCTCGCCAAGTTATATTGAGAAGGGGGGCAAAGCACGGCAAGTTAAAGCCGAACTTGTCTGGGAGCGCGCACTCGATAGTTTACGCATGGCGCTTGGCATGGCGTGTGGCGTTGGGATGTCCATTTTCTCGATTTCTTCGCAAATAATGGTATCGATGCTCATGCTCTGAGCCTTCGAGGCCGCGGCGACAGCCGCGGACGCAAAGGGTTGCGATGGATGCCTTTGGCCGAAGATGTCGCCTATATGGTTAGGGTTGCTGCGCATTTATGTGCTCGCCGATCGTCAACGGTCATTCAATGGGCGGCTTCGTGGTTCAGAAATATCTCGCGCGTCATTCTGCCTCAGCAGGCAGGTTGCCCGCTTCTGTTCCGCCCTCAGGTATCCTCCGCACGGACTTCCGGCTCGCGGTACGTCATCCAATTACTTTCGCCAACGCGATTTCGTCGGTTAGCCTCTTGCCCATCGCGCCCACGCCAGCCCTCGCCCGAGACGCCTTATTTTCGGAGGTGCTTGGCGAGAAGGAGCTCGCCGCATATAGCACTCGGCTTCAGGGCGAATCTTTTCTGGCTTTTTCTGGCATCCTCGCCTTCGACCTTTCTCAAACGAAAAGGGTGACGACGCCCGTCTTTGTCGTCGGGGGCGAGAACGACAAAATGTTTTACCCAGATGATATCGAGGCAACTGCGCGAGCCTATGGAAGGCGGGCGCGGATACTCTACGGCGTGGCGCAGGATATGATGCTATAGGCGAGACGGCGCTCAGTGCGTCCTCAACGCGCTGACCGAGCTCCTCGGAGATGCTTGATCATTTGCCACTTCGCCATATTTGTTCATTGGTGTAGACCCTTGAACTTGCTGCGGGGCTTTGATCTCGAATCGAACTCGAAAGGTGGTATTTGCGTGCGCCGACGCTGACGATGTGCAGTTTGGAGCTCATGCCGGTTTGTCCAGGCAAAGACCTATAACGCCCCTAGGAAAGCGACGAGCGCCTTCTTCTCGTCGCCGCTGAGTTCGAGCGGCTTTATTTTCGAATCGAGCGCCGAGTTTTGGCCTCCGCCTCGATCATAAAAGTCGACTACTTCTTCGAGACTCTTGAGGCTGCCGTCGTGCATGTAGGGCCACGTTTCTTTCAAGCCTCGCAGCATCGGCGTCGTATAGGCCCATCGATCATCAGGCTTGCCGGTGATCTCGAAGCGGCCGAGGTCGTTTTTCGTTGTTGCTGTAGACATTCCAAGGTCGGACAGTCGAACATTCTGAAAGATGCCCGGCGCCAATTCCACACGCGTCGCTGTGGAAGCGCGAACGGCGAATTCGACGCCCGTGTTGTGCCAGAAATTGTCCGTGAACAATGCGTCGTGGTTGCCGATCATGTGGCAGGAGATGCAGCCGCCCTTGTGAACGAAAACGTCATAGCCGCGCCATTCGAGCGGCGTGAGCGCGCCTTTGTCGCCACCATATGTCGCTCGGTCAAAGCGGCTCTCGCCCTTGAGCAGTGTCGCTTCGTAAGCGGCGATGGCGCGGCCGAGCGTCGTCATCGAAACGCCTTCGCCGGGGAAGGCTTCGGCAAAGGCTGGCCCGTAGGCAGCGTTGGCGCGCAAGCGATCGAGCAGCGGCCCTATTGCAGGATTGCCCATTTCGTCCGCGGCGAGCAATGGCCCCCATACCTGCGCTGCTAGGTCCGTCTCGCGACCATCGTGGAAGAGGAATTTCTTGAACACAACGTTGTAGAGAGTAGGCGCGTTGCGTCGCAGCGAACGGCCTTCCATCCCAATGGAACGCGCGCTTTGGTTGGAAGTAAAACCCTGCGTGGGAATGTGACACATGGCGCAGGAGAGCGTGTTGTTGGTCGAGAGGCTCCGGTCGAAAAACAGACGCTCGCCGAGGCGTTGCATCGCGGGCGATCCGGCGATGGCGGGCGGGACAGGCGGCAAGCCCAACTGCGCTTGCTCCTGCGCTATTGTCTGTCCAGACGCGCACAACGCCAAGGCGAGCGCCAGGGCCGTCAACGTTCTCGTCGTCACTGCGTCCATGTCACCGCGCCCCCTTGTAATCGTTGGCTTCGGGGTGCGCCATGGCGAGCGTGCGCGCGTCATTGAGCAGAGTATCCGCGGACAGAAAGGCCGTCGTGTAGATTTCCCGCACCCATCCGTCAGGGTCGATCAAGAACACCTTCAGCATGTGATTGACGACACCCGTGCGTTTTCCCTGAGAGTCGACCTCGAAGGCGATATCCTGGCCCATGCTCGCCAGCAACGAGGAAAGATCGCTTTGAGAGTGGCTGGTCAAAAATATCCAGAGCGGCGACGAATTGGCGTTCTCGGTTTTTTGCAGCATGCGCATCGCCGCAGGCGTATCATGCCGCGGATCAAGGCTGACGAACACCAGTCTCAGTCGACCGCGCAAAAGCGGATCATTCGTCGCCTCGCGTTGCAAGGCTTCGAATGCCGCCCACGCGACCGGGCAACCCGCAGGGTCGATGCAATGCCCATAGAAAAAGGCGAGCGCCGTAATTGCCCCGCGTGTGGCTACGGAGAGCGCCATCGGCTTGTCTTCGGCGTCCAGAAGCTGCGCGTCGGGAATACGCTGAATGCGCTGGAGCGCGTATGTTCCGGGCGCTGGCAAATTCGAAGTCCTCGGATTCGTCGTTTCCACACCTTGTGCCGGCGCGGCCATGAGCCCCAGAACGAGGACGAAGGCGCCGAAGGGCGCAAGCGCGCCCTCCGCTTTCGCGCGTTGCGCGTTCAATTCGATTCCGCCTTTTGCGTGCGCGCTGTGAACTTCATGTGATGCGCACGTCCAAGCCTTTCCTTATGGAAGTCGACGACGAAATCCTCCTTCAGCTCCTTGCCGTCCCATGAGTAGCCTTTCAAAAACTGCTCATTGTCTGCGCCCTTCTTGTCCCAGTTGGCGAGAAGAGAGGATGTGAAATAGACCCGCTTGCCGTCCCAGCTCTGCGAGACCATATTGACCTGCGCGCCGATCTTCTTCGAATACACCTGCTTAGGAGCGTCGGGATTCGTCAGATCAAACAGCCGCGCCGTTCCGTCCATGAAGGTGTTGATCCACAGCGACTTTGCATCCGAGGAAATCGAAATGTCGACGGGTAGCGGGATTTTCGACGGATCACCGATATCGGCCACGGGCTTCGCCTGCCACTGATGTTTCTCATCCTCCTTCACAAGGTATAGTTTTGACGTGAGGGCGCCAGCGGTGATCGCCCAATCGGCCCCGGGCTTTAGCGCCCAGCGAATTTCCAATGGCGCGCCGGGAACGGAAAACACCTTTTCGGGCTTCATCGCCTTAAGATCCCAAATGACCATGGTGTTTCCGAAATTCTTCATGGCCGAACTGTCCTGGATGAGCTGCGACAGATCCATCATGTAATTAGTCCAGCCGGTGAAGCTTGATGTGAGCATTCGGTTCCGACTCGGGTTGATGGCGATGTCGTAGCCATAACCATCGCCGCCATTATCGAGAGGCATCGGCGTGGTGGCGACCAGGTCGCCGGCATTGTTGTAAGTCACGAGGCCGGTCGCCCCGCCATGATCCTTTTTGTTCGACAACGCCTGCACGAGCATGCGGCCAGGCAAGGCATAGAATGTGTGAGGACCGACGAAGCCCGTGCTTTCGGCAAAATTATCGATGGTTTTGACGAGTTTTGGCGTCGACGCATCGGAGCCGACGTCGAAAATGAAGATCTTGTTGTCGTCAAGACGGCCGGCCCAAAGATATTTGCGATCGTCGGTGAAGCCCATGTGATGCGCCTCGCCGCGTCCGCCGACGGAGATCGTATGGATCACCTTTCCATAGGTCGAGGAACCAGGAATGACGTCGATCGTCACCAGCTTATCAGACTCATCGCCAATGCCCTTCTCGCCGAGCGTCCAGACATGGAGATATTGCTCCTGTCCTTTGATCAGCCCGGTCATGAAGGGGGAATTGCAGGTCTCGTCGCCACGCGCCGGGACGGCGGCGGAAAATGCGCCGGCGAGAAGGCATAGGCCGAGTGCGGCAAGCCACTTCGATGCGGTTTTCTCTGAGTGAACCTTCATATTTCTCTCCCTCTTTTTTCGTTTTGTTCAAGACGCAACGGAACCGATGACACTCTTGATCTCGCTGATGTGATTGGCCGGAAAACCGCCTTGCTCCCCGTCTTTCCGGACCAGTTTCACGTCCGGGGCGAGGCAGATACAATAGATCTTGTCCTCGGTGACGAAGGTCTCAACCCACTGCACATTCCGACCAAGACTTCTGATGACCGCGCCCGTTATTTCGCGTTCGACGAGATATTTGGGCATTTCCTTCCTATCTTGGTTATGAGGGATTAAGATATGACCGGTCGTCTTATATGTGGCCAAATAGTGTTACGCCTTGAAATACCCATTGAGCAACATGTCGCAAAATTGCGTGAGCGGGCGCACGGATCGCTCAATCTTCATCCTCAGCAGAGCGCCCTGCCAGACATTGAGCAGAAAGTCGGCCATGTCCTTTGCCGCCATGTCTTTGCGGAAGCTCCCCTCTTGCTGAGCGCGGGTCAGTCCCTCCTGCAGCTTGTCGCGATAACGGCGCACAGCGTAACGCAACGACGTCTGGCAAAGGTCGCTGGTGTCGCCGATTTCGGCCATTAGATTGCCGAGCAAACAGCCGCCCTTAAAATCGCGTCTTTCGGTTTCCTCGATCAGCTCGTTGAAATAGGCTTTCAACGCCGTTTCGGCGTTGACGTCGCTGCGCTGCAAATGACTGTCGAGTTGAGTGATGAACGGCTCGATATAGTGCTTGACCACTTCGGCGCTAAACGCCTCCTTGCTTGGGAAGTAGTTGTAAAACGAGCCTTTGGGAACTCCAACGCTCTGCACCAACTCCTGAAGGCCTGTGCCGTGATAGCCTTGCTCCATCAAGAGGGTCACCCCCTGATCCAACAGTTTGTTCCGCAGCTCCTTGATGTCGCGCCTGCTCATGTAAAAAGAATATGACCAGTCATCTTGGTTTGCAAGCGAAAACGGAAGGACTCGGCCCGCCTATATCCGATAGAGGTCCGGGGGGGCATCGCACTTGCGAACCTGACAACCCCTTCTCATTGCAGTTTTCATTTCATGCGAAGCGATCGTCCGACAGCGTGCCCGAGACCTCTTCCTTGACTCGCTCAAGCCAACCTATTCGCGCATTTGCACGGTGATCAAACTCAGGAACGTATGGTTTGATATCCAAAACGGGGGTCTCATCGAGAATATCCAATTGCTCAACCTGAATTGCATTGTCTTTAATGTTCAGCAGTTTCACGACAGACAAACCAATCGGATTAGGGCGCGTCGGGGCGCGAGTAGCGAAAATGCCGTGAGGCGTGGAGTCGAGAAAAGGAGTGACAGTAAGCGCGCTGCGATGCGCCTTATGAAAATGATAGAGTAGAATCAAATAGGAAAAACCATCGAGGTCTTTGAGGCCGTCTGCAAACTCCGCAAAAATCTCGACGATGCCTTGGCCACTTGTCGCCCCCACGGGTTGAATAGGCATCGCTTCTAGGCTTGTGAAGGGGCTATGGATGATGCCGATGGGATGATAGGTCATATCCATTTCGGAACTCCCTTTGAGGACGCTGCTGGCGATGGCGCCATGGGCATGAAAAGTGACAGTGTCTTTCATCGCTCGAATGTCTCGCCGTATCGGTCGTCAGCGTTAGCGCGCTACACTTAATTACGAGACCATGCCGACAAATACAGACTAATCCTCCATTGAGTGTGACGCGCGAAGCCTTATTCCGCTTTAATTGGAGCAGATTGCCTTTGGCGGAGACTCGCTCTGCTTCGAGCTGGAGTAATGGAACGAGGCATAGCGGATTATGAAACCCGCGAGCGCCAGGATCAACATGCGTCCCGCTAGAATGAGAATGCCAAAGTCTGGCGCGGACTCCTTCTGCACATAACCGATCATATGCCGGGACAGCGCCACGCTCCGTCAAGCGTACGCTTGAGGCGTTTGTCACGTGTTCCCAAAGAAGGCCGTCAACGAGGGAGACGATCCTCCCAAGAACATCCGCCATCACCGCCAGTGAAAACTCAGCCGCTAAGAGAAGTCCCTGCGGGTTAAGAAGTCCGCTTTGCAGCCATTGTTGGAGCCTGCTCGGCTTGGTTGGCCCTTGCGCCAGCAGCACGACGTCGTCGATGATCAGCTTGCCGACCAATCGAGTAGCGATGGGTAGAAGCGCGCGGATGAACCGTATCGCGAGCGACGCTGGCGTCAGCTGCGGGCTCGTACGCCATACCATTGCAATGAACGGTTGTAGGTTCTTGAGCGAGCCAACCCGCTCTTTCAGCGATCTGGTATTCGGCAAGGTCGTTCTCTCGGCGATTGCCCAATGGACTCAGCCGCCACAGCCACCGCTGGCGGACCAGATTCAGTATGTATCTAGCGTGACTGCGCTCTAAACAGCAGCAAACCACTTGGGAGCGCCAAACAACTCCGGACTTCAGCCATAAAGGTCAATCGCGCCGACGGCGATCAGCGCACATCTGCGCGAGATTTAAGGCTTAGCTCACGATTTCGAAAATGCGCCGGGCCGTTATCGAACCGCCAACTCAGGATCTGACCCATAGTCGCGCCGCTCAAGTGGTCAGCTTTGCGCGCTGGCAGGGTGGCAACACGGCTGAATCTGGCGCATTCCTGTCGCGTGAGAATGCATTTGTAGCGGCGGCAATTGGGGCTCTCCGGGCCTATTCGGACGAGGCGACGGCGGCGTAATTTGACCCAATTCGGAAGTCGACAGGGCCAGCGGATCTCGCCGATTATCTGCGGTGGCCCCCATCTCTTCCGGGAGGAAGATCAATGCAGAAACGCTCTCTTGGCCTTAGCTTACATTCAGAATGAGTTCGGAAATGGGGGGAAACCATTCTCGCGCGTGAAAAAAAGGCGGTTCAGCCGAGCCGCCGCCATTCGAGAGAGTTTCAGCGAAGATCTTTATAGCACATCCCTCAAGTCGTCGCGCGTAAGCGTATCCTCCGCCATGACATGCCCCATTTGCCGGAGTTGGCGAGCGCCTCGGGCGTCCGTTGCGACGAGCTGCGCGCCGCCGCTGCGCTGAACGATATTTTGGCGCAACGCGGCTGCATGAGCGCCTCCCGCCACAATTGGATGGCGATCGGATCGATGGCTGCGGGTTTGCTTCAATTGTCCCCGTGTAAAGGAACGCGCGGCGTTAGCGTTCCGCAGCCTCCCCCTTGCCGCGCCAGCCGCCACCGAGCGCAAGAAACACGCCGACCTGATCGAGCGAGATTTGCGAGATTTGCGCGGCGACAGCGAGATTTGCGGCGGCGCGGGTTCTTTCCGCGTCCAGCACTGCGAGGGCGTCGATGCGGCCGAAAGCCTGAAGTTTTCTCGTGTCGGCGAGCGCACGATCAGCCTCCAGGCGCGCCGTCCGCAGATTTTGCAGCTTCTTCAAATCATGCACATAGACGTTCAACGCACTTTCAGTCTCCCGCAGAGCTTGCAAGACGGCGCCGTCGAAGCGCGCCAAAGCGGCCTTCGCCTCGGCGCTCGCCTCCGCGATCCGAGCGCGCGCGACGCTTTGATTGAGTTGCCAGGAGATCGATGGCCCGACGCCATAGCGGTTGGTCGGCGCACTGAGGAAGTCGCCGGTCATGCCGGTCGATCCCAGCGTGGCCAAGAGCTTTACGCTCGGATAGAGCAATGAGGTCGCGACGCCGATCTCGGCCGTAGCCGCAGCCAGACGCCGTTCCGCGGCGCGGACGTCGGGCCGGCGTTTCAGCAATTGCGCGCCGTCGCCGACCGGCAACGGCGCCAAAATCTGTGGCGGCGTGGCACAATTCGATAGGCTGCGATCGAATTCGGCGGGCGGCCGGCCGGTGAGCGTCGTCAGACGGAACAAGGCGTTGCGCTGCCGCGCTTCAAGGGTCGGAAGCGCGGATTCCAATTGCGCGGTCAGGCCCCGCGAGCGGGTCTCATCTAAGCTGCCGCCTTTGCCAGCCTCCACCAAGCGGCGGGTTATCGCCAGGCTGGCTCGCTGAACGTTCAGATTTTCGTGCGCTACAGACAATTCGGCGCCTGCGTCGCAGAGGTCTAGGAAGGCCCGTGTCGTATCGGCGACGACGTTGATCATGACGAGATCGCGGGCGGCGGCAATGGCTTCGTCGTCGGCGTCTACCGCCTCGATCGTGCGGCGCAGTCGGCCGAAGAGGTCAAGATCATAGGCGACGCTGACGCCCGAATCATAGAGGCTCGTCGCAGGGACCACCTGCTTTTGTAAATAGGCTTCGCCGGAGAGTTGCTGATAGCCGATGTCGAAATTTACCGCGACGCTGGGCTGACGCGCCGCCTCGGCCATTTGCAGTAGCGCGGCGCTTTTCTCCAAAATCGCTTCGGCGGTGCGCAAGTCGGTGTTCGCCGCCAAGGCCTGCCCGATCAGGCGATCAAGTCGCGGATCACGATAGAGGCGCCACCAATCTTCTGGCGGTGGCCTCGGGGTCAGGTTGTTGTGGCCGCTCTCCACGAAAGCGCCATTAGCCGATTCCGATCGAACCATAGCTTCATCGGGCAAGACATAGTCGGGTCCGACGGCGCAGCCCGCTAGCGCGTAGGCCGTAATCGGCGCGATCATCCACGCAACGGTGCGTCTCATCGAGACTTGCTCCGATTTGGGCGCGCCTCGATGATCTTCACCGTCGCCGTGCGTCCGACGATGAGGTGGACGTCGGGCGGGATTTCGTCGAGCACGATGCGCACCGGAATGCGCTGCGCTAGACGCACCCAATTGAATGTGGGATTGACGTTGGCAAGGAGATCGCCGTTCAAGCCGCGTTCGCGGTCGGCGATTCCCATGGCGATGCTCTCGACCCGGCCGAACATCGGCCGCGACTGTCCCATGAGCAGGACTTCGGCGCGATCTCCGACATGCACGCGATCGAGCTTGGTTTCTTCGAAGTAGCCGTCGACATGCAGGGAATCCGCGTCGACGAGAGCCATCACCGGCTTGCCTGCCACCGCATAATCGCCCGGCCGCAACTCCATGTTGGTCAAAGCGCCATTGACCGTGGCGGTGACTGTAGTGCGCTCCAGATTGAGGCGCGCCAAATCCCTGCGGGAGACAGTCTCGGCGACGGCCGCCGTCAGTTGCTCGACGCGAGCCGCGCTTTGCTCGGCGCTTTCCTTAGCGACAAGCGCACCCAGTTTGAGATTACGATTTCTCTCACGCTCGGCCTCGCTCAGCAATGCTTTTTGCGTTTGCAGCTCCGCCTCCGCTTGCGCCAACGCGAGTTCGTAGCGTGCGCGGTCGACGACGAGAAGCAACTGCCCGCGTCGCACGTGTTGATTGTCGCGCACGGGAACTTCGGTGATAAGGCCTGAAACATCTGCGGCGATCTGCACGATGTCGGCGCGAACGCGCCCGTCGCGCGTCCATGGCGCTTCCATGTAGTAGGACCACAGACGCCAGCCCACGAATGCGGCGAAAGCGATGACCGTGAGCGTCGACGCCGCGCGGCCCAACCGGATCAATACACGCTTCAAGGCCATCCCCAATGCGCGACGGCGGCGACGCCGCCAAGACAAATTACAAAGCCACACAACTCCAGGATGGGCGGATGCCAAAACATACGATCGATCCGAAGCGCGGCGATGACACGGTTGAGCTGCGCCTGCAAAAGCAACGCAGTGATCGCATAGACGAGGAGTTCCGGCGCGAGCACGCCGAAAACGTCGATTTCTCCGGTCACGGCGCACACCCCGCCAGCGACAAGGAAACGGGCGGCGCGAAGTCCGGCGCATTCGGCAGCAAGCTGCACCGGATGCCGACCAGCGCGTTCAGACAAGTCAAATCATC
>Ga0182013_10007023_pt1 | contig 12553 bp, 9 predicted proteins | sample 612S2MmetaG_FD_120487 | JGI IMG/M metagenome (GOLD analysis project Ga0182013, IMG submission 120487) | Permafrost microbial communities from Stordalen Mire, Sweden - 612S2M metaG | ecosystem: Environmental > Terrestrial > Soil > Wetlands > Permafrost | place: Sweden: Stordalen | collected... | reverse complement strand
GAACATGCCAGCTACGACGACATAGCGTTTCGCTACCTTTGCGCGGATCAGCACCCGGATCACGACACGATTGCGGACTTCCGCCAGCAACACCTGCCGGTCCTGGCGCAGATATTCACGCAGGTACTGCAGTTATGCGACAAGGCCGGACTGGTGAAGCTGGGGCATGTGGCAATCGACGGCACAAAACTTCAGGCCAATGCCGGTAAGCATAAAGCCATGAGCTTAGACTACCGCTGCTCAGTGGAAAGAGGACGAAAGTTCCGCAACCACCTTGTGGCAACGCTTGGTGTGGTCGTCGGGTTACTGACTGTCTATTTAACCAGGGCTTGCTTTGGCGCGCATGACGCTACTGGTGTATTCACCCTTTGCACAACGTTCACTCATCCTCAAGGGCGCGGGTGAGGCGGACCATAAAATCTAACGATTCGATTTTGGTCGCATTGCGGTGCGGACTGTAACCACGAATTGCAATACAACCAGAGCCAGGAATCCCAGCCCCCAAATATCAAAAGCTAAAGCGGTCTTGTATGCGGGCACGTTCAGCATCTTTGTAAAGAGACCCGCCAGCAAGCCTGACACCAGCCAACCGGCCAGGAGACAAAACAGCGGCGCCCGGCGCCATAGCGACTTCAATATTTCCTGGAAACGCAGGTGCGACCCCTTTGTACGATCGCCTGTAATTCCCCGGGCCGTGGAACCGGCGGGGACAGCTATCGGCCCGTCGTACCACGAAACAACCACCCGCCCCAGTTCCCCGGCGCGAAGATAGTTGAGAAACTGACCTGTCTGGATGAATTGATCGGCCAGAGCCAGAACGTTCCGCGGGTCCAGATTATCCGGGATTCGATGACTGTGTCCCATCCCCGCATCGACGGCGCGCGTCGCGCTGGCAACAGATTTCTCGGCGGAATCCCGTGCCTCGCGCATGCCAAGGCCGGAGCTTTGCGGAGTCATCTGCGCCGGGTGCGCATAGAATCCGTCGAGCATGGATTGACTCACCGCGTGAATCGTTTCTCCATGTTGAACGCCGGGCCTGAACAAGCCCGCCTCCACAGCCTGCAGCAGATGCTGCATTGGAGCCGCCTTCAGTTGTTCGAGTGACACTGACGCGATGTCGGCTGCCGTGCCTGAATGCGACGACCGCAAAATCGATGGCAAGCCGGAATTACTCAGTGCAGTCGCCAAAGCGCCGACCGCCCCGGGATCCGGATACGACGAACCGGTGCCCGCAGGGCTTACATCCACACCTCACATTGCATCACAACTTCGAAAACTTTATTGGTTTATTCCTGGAACTTTCCAGTTCGTTCGCGCTGTTGGTCGCGGAGTAGAGATCAGACCTTATACGGCACGATGCTGAACCTGCCGAGACGATCTATATCGACGAGCCAGAACTTTCGACCTTTGTAATACCGGATAACCTCGGCCTCATCGGCGAGATCGGTCGCACGGCACCAGACCACGGGGGAGCTGTCTATGTCGGCAGCATTGTAGACCAACTCCTCTCCAAAGTTGTGGCCAGGGCCGTAGCGTACGAACACAACGTGCTGCCCGCCTTCGCGTTGCAGCTTGTCGGAAATTTGTCGGCGCGGAGTATCGGCCCGTTTGGGCGCGATGTGCAGCATGACCTTCGTCGGCGCGAGATTAAGTATGGCGAACGAAGAACCTCCAAAGACTAAAAACAGCACGAAAATCGGGCCGATCACCCTGCCGCGGGGAGTCCACTGACGCAGTTTCATTAAGCCCCTCGCGATAAGGAAGAAGAATACGCAGGAGTAGGCTGCCACGTAACGCACAAAGAAGTAAGGGTAGAGAGCGTCGAGCGCGATTGCCAGCGCGACCGAACCGAGACCCAGAATAATCAGGGGATCCCTTCTGAGAAATACCAGCATCAGGAAGGGGATCGCATACCACGGAGCGACAAAGAAGCTCCAGACCATGTAGGTGATGGTGGCGAGATGATGAAAAGGGCGATTGACCTGCCGTGCTTTCATCTCGCGTTGCCAGAGGTACATTGCCCGCTGTTCCGGAACAGCGAGGTCTGGTTCCCGGACGGGTGCCTGCCAGAGCAGGCTTTGCGGTACCCCATAGACCTGCTGCTCGTGCTGGTAAGGCAAAGTCATGATCGATCCCGTAGCGGCCTTGTTGTGAAGGGCCGTCACGCAGCCGGCAGCAATAAGGACAAGCAACATTCCGGCGACAGGTCCGGCCCACGTTCTCAACCGCAGACTGGCCCGGACAATCTGAAACAAAATGATTCCGAACCCGATCGCAAGGAGAAGCAAGGATTCGAAAGGGCGCGTAAACCACACGATCGACCAGCCCAGCCCCGCCAGCAACATCAGGGACCAGGAGGGAGACCGGCGCAGCCGGCAAAGAGATCCGAAAAACAGGGCGCCGCCAAAGGCTGTGAAGGCGCCTCCATAGTAGGTATCTACCCATTCCATGGCGAGACCACATTGAAATGCCGCAATTATCCCGGCCAAAGCCGCCCAGTGCGCCGGCAGACAGCCAAAAAGCATCCACGCAATGGCGCCGCACATTAACGAGACGGACAACAACAAGCCGGCCCAGTGACTCCCGAACAGCACCTTCCCCACGCCAAGGATAAATCCCTGTCCCAGCGGGTATACGGAAGCGTAAGCAGGCTGCTGCAGAATGTAGTTCGTCTCAAAATGGCGCCATAGAGGATGGGGAGGGTTTGCCAGACGGCCCAGGGCCAGCGTATCGGCTGCAAGCAGATGGCTGAATTCATCGTGGATTATTGGTTGTGGTGGCGGGAGCCAGGGAACAAGGGCCAGACGCACGACCACCGGTATTAACATCGCGGCCACAACGTACCAGCCCGTATGTTTCGTTGACGCGCGCAGTGATGCCGTCAGGCCGGCCGCACGCGCCGGATAGCGCATCGCGAACAGATACACGGCCGCCGAGAGGAACACAGCAATTCCGAAGGATTCGATGTCTCTCGACGTGACGAACGCCGTTGATGAGAACAACGATCGTATCCAGGCGTGCATAGGGATTATTCTGGCATGATCGTTCAGGGGCGCCAGAAGAGTGAGCCTGGATTCGACCTCAAATTTTCCCGGTTCTTTTGTTTTGTTTCGGGAACTTTCCCGCCCGCTCGCGCAATAAATCTCAAGGCCCGAGGAGCTTTTTAAATTATGAGGCAGTCAGCTATTGGTTCTTTAATACTGGGGACAGCGATATTCGTTTCCATTTCATCCGCGCAAGGCCCAGGTGCCGGCCCGATGATCCGCCGTGGCGGAATGGGCGAGGCGCGTGCTGGTGGACGTGTGGTGACCGGAGCCCCATATTCGGCAACCGAAATCAGGCAGTTTCAGGAGCGTCTGGGCGACGGAAACCTGATAACCCGAACCTCTCAGATCGCACATTACCGCGACAGCCAGGGCCGCACTCGCACTGAAGAAACGATCACCCCGGCAGTTTCCTCCGGCAAGCAGGCGTCTACAAGGACGACCATTTCGGATTCGGTCGCAGGCCAGATGCATGTGCTTGATTCCGCGACAATGACGGCTCGCACGAATAAAGCACGTAAGACAGTGTCGCGGCCTGCTGTAGCCCGTGCCCCCAGGACGACGCAGGCAACCCGCACTGACCCGAACGGAGCGACAATCACCAGAGTTGATCTCGGCACCCAGGTAGTCAACGGTGTCGCAGCCACTGGCACTCAGGAGACGAGAGTCATCCCCGCCGGCGCCATCGGCAACGCCCAGGCCATCACGACCGTGCGAACCACATGGATCTCCACCGAACTGCACATACCGGTACAGATCAAAGTCGTCGATCCGCAACGGGGAAATAGCGATATGGAATTAACAAACATCGCGCAGGCGGAGCCGAGCGCGTCGTTATTTGTGGTTCCGGCGGGCTATACCGAAAAGGCCGCGGCGCGGGGCGGACGCGGTGCAGGCTCCGGGCCTCTCCAGTAGTCAGACCGCCTCGGCCGCGCCCGCGTATTCACTTTGCGTAAGCGCGAACCGGCGCAAAAACTCCGGGGCAAACATCTCACTGCTGCTGTAAGGAGGCTCGCTTACCGAGTTCAGCAGCGCCGGAATCTCTGATGAAGGTACCGGACGGCTGAACAGATAGCCTTGCACCTCCGTACATCCTTCGTCCCGCAGGATGGCCAGCTGTTCCCGCGTTTCGACGCCCTCGGCCGTAGTCGTCAGGCTGAGACTCGTGCCGAGCCCCGCGATCGCTCGCACAATCGCCGCACCCCCCTGCGCGTGCGTCAGGTCGCGGATGAACGACTTGTCGATCTTGATCTTGTCGAACGGGAACCGCCGGAGATAGTTGAGAGACGAGTAACCGGTTCCGAAATCGTCCAGCGAGACCCGCGCTCCCAGCTTGCGCAACTCGTGGAGAGCCGCCAGCGTATTATCGCTGTTTTGCATCAGCACGGATTCAGTGATTTCGATCTCAAGCCGGTGCCCGGGTAAGCCTGAGACCGCGAGCGCTTCTCTTACTGCTTCCACCAGCCGTCGGCTCTTGAACTGTACCGGCGACAGGTTTACCGCTACATTGATACATTCACCCGGCCAGACCATCGCGTCGGTGCAGGCCCGGCGCAGCACCCATTCGCCGATGGGCACAATCTGGCCTGTTTCTTCAGCGATCGGAATGAAATCGTCGGGAGAAATCACCCCTCGGACCGGATGATGCCAGCGCAGCAAAGCCTCCACCGAAATCACCTGTCGCGATTGCACATTGTAGAGAGGCTGGTAGGCAAGCTCGAACTCTTCGCGCAGCAGCGCCCCGCGCAAATCGACCTCGAGCACCCTCCTCGATTCCACACGCGCTCCCATCTCAGACTCGAAAAAGCACCACGTTCCGGGCTCTTCCATCTTGGCCCGATAGAGCGCGGTGTCCGCATTTCGGAGAAGCTGGCCGGCGCTCGTCCCGCCCGCCGGAGCCAGAGCGATACCGATGGTCGTCGTAACTACCACGACATGCCCGTCCAGATCGCAGGGTTTGTTCAGCGTCTCCATGATTTTCGAGGCCAGCCGCGCGGAATCTTCGGGCCTTTCCACGCCAACCTGAATCACCACGAACTCATCGCCGCCCAGCCGTGCAACGGTATCGACACCCCTGACGCATCCGGAAAGCCGTTCGGCCACACTGCGCAGAAGCGCATCGCCAGCCGAATGGCCGAGCGTATCGTTAACCGCCTTGAAGCGGTCCAGATCGAGACACAGAACGGCCACACCGGAAGCCCTTGTAGACTGAGCCATTGCCAGTTCGATACGTTCGCGGAACAGAACCCGATTGGGCAGCCTCGTCAGCGAATCGTGCCGCGCCATGAAAGCAATCGTCGCTTCATCTTCCTTGCGGCGTGTAATGTTCCTGGATGTCCCCCGGTAGCCGATGAAGGCGCCAGCCTTGTCGAATACCGGATTGCCGTTCGACTCCATCCACATTGCCTTGCCATCCGACAGCGGAAGCGAATATTCAAAACCACGGTAGGGCCGGTGAGCCTGAATAGCTTCGACGTATGCGGCCATCGCGGGATCGGTCGCCGGGTCCCTTCCCAACGCTTCGATGGTTGTCTTTCCGGAAAATGTGGAGGCGATTAGTCCCCGCGTGGCCCTGACCCTGGGATCGGCGCTACCCTTCCTGATGACCCGCTCGCCTTTGATCATTCGCATTTCCACATCCGTCTCCCAAAGGAGATCGGAAGCCGTGGAAATGAAATCGCTCAGCCGCTCGTTGCTATCCTGCAGCTTTTCGATCGTCTGCTTGCAGGCCGCCAGTTCCAGCCCCAGTTGCCGGACGTGCTCGCAGTCCGAGCCGGAGCTTTCGGCGTTCGGGCAATTCTCGACAGGGAGGGTCAACGATAATACCTCGTGGAAACATATCGGCACTGGCACGGCGCGTTTCTAGCGAATGTGGCTATATAATGACTGCACTTGGGCCGGACTCGCGCTAGCTATGCGTATTGGTTTTGGCGTGCTGGTTTTGCAGCCGCCGCCATCCAAATTCTGTTATTCATAGCCGCCGGCGCCACGCCGGTTTATGCGGGAACGGGCCTGCACGATCCCGCGTTCAGCCAGGTCCCCTTCGACCAGTGGCGTCTGGATGGCAATCAATCGCTTATCCCCTGGTCGGTCGAGGTTCTGCCTCCCGAATTGTCGAGCCATCAGCGATTGCTCGTTGCCGTGAAGATCCAGGTCGACGGTCGCAAGCTGACAAAGCATCACCTCAAAGACCACCTGGTGGCATTGGTCCAGTTTGAAGAAGCCGATGGAACCGTGTGGCAGACACACAGCTCTTTGACTCGCGAGCCGGGCGGGGAATTCAACTTTACGCAGAATGCATTTGTCTTGCCGGGAGATTATGTCTTGTCCGTAGCGGTTTCTGATTCGACCGGTCTTCAGCACAGTTTTTTTCTGAAGAAACTTCAAGTGCCGCCGCTCAAACACGAGACTCTGGATCACTTATGGGACGGCCTTCCCCGCGTGGACTTCCTCGCTGCCCATCCCGATTCTCCGGATGGCTGGTTTCTGCCCGAAATCGAGAGCCGGCTTCGTCTTCCGGTTCAGACGCAACACACTGTTCACATCGATCTGCTGCTCAATACAACACCCGGCGAGTACCGCCCCTCCGATCCTGTCGCCGGACTGCGGCGCAATATGAGCTTCCTGATCCCCGCACTCAAAGTGATCTCGCAGCTTGAGTTGCGCAACGGAACCATGGACGTCGCCTTTCTCGACCTGGCCCGGCAGCAGGCAGTGAGCGTTGCGAATTGGGGCGAGATGAAAGGATTCTTCTCACGGACGAATCCAGGAATCATCGACGTTAAGGCGCTCGATGGCCAATGGACGATGCGGAATTTCTTTTTGAAGCAAATCGCCCAGCGGATGGAAACTCCCCGCGAAGCCGAGCACGTTGTGATCGTATTAAGTGGCCCGGCGTTCTTTGATGGACAGGAACCCGCCGTACCAATCGCGCTCCGGCAATATCCAGCGCTGCGGGTTTTCTACATTCGCTGTCGCGAAATTCCGCGATCGATGCTTGAGCCCAGGCCACGTCCGCGCCCCGGTGCCCGGCCCATCCCGCGTCTGCGCGCTGCCTTCGCTTTGCCGCTCGACGATCTGGAGCTTCCTCTCAATACACCAGGCGTGCGGATTTACGACGTGCTCTCGGCCGAACAGTTTCGCAGAGTGCTCGCCGCTGTGATCGGGCAGATCTCGCAGTTATAAGCTCGCATTCATGTATTTACCCGGCACTTACATCACAGCCTTGCTCATGCTAATCACTTGCATGATTTGCTGGGGTTCGTGGGCCAATACACAGAAGCTGGTCAAGTCATTCCGGTTTGAGCTTTTCTATTGGGACTACATTATCGGAATGGTGCTGACCAGCATCTTCTTCGGACTGACGCTGGGGAATGCCGGAGATTCGGCCAACGGATTGCCGTTTCTGCAAAGCCTCGAACAGGCTTCAGGAAACAAGCTGGCCCTGGCTCTGTTAAGTGGAATCGTCTTCAACGCTGCGAATATTCTGCTGGTTGCCGCAATCGCCGTGGCCGGGTTGGCGGTTGCATTCCCGATCGGGATCGGCCTCGCTCTCATCATTGGGACGATCGGCAACTATATCGTCAAACCGGACGGAAATCCGTTTCTGCTCTTCGGCGGCATGACGTTAGTGGCGCTTGCAATTGTCCTCGATGCCTTTGCTTATCGCGCGCAGGCTGCCAAAGCTTCTGCGAAGACCACGCGCGCAGGTATTGTCCTAAGCCTGGCCTGCGGCGTATTGATGGGCGTGTTCTACCCGATCTTTGCCAAGGCCATTTCCGGTCCTTCGAATCTTACGCCCTACTCCGGATTCTTCGTGTTCTCACTGGGCTCCGCGCTGTGTACATTCCCTGCGATCGGTTACTTCATGCGCAAACCAGTCAGCGGCGAACCGGTCTATGCATACGAGTATTTCAAGGTCCCGTGGATCTGGCATTTATCCGGAATCGCCGGAGGCATTATCTGGTCAGTCGGAACAATGTTCAACTTCATCGTCGGTGCCAGGCAGGGACTCGTGGGTCCTGCGGTTTCCTACTCACTGGGACAGGGCGCGACGTTAGTATCTGCCATCTGGGGTGTTTTCATCTGGCATGAATTCAAAGGCGCCGATTTCAAAATCAGTCTCTTGCTGACTCTGATGTTCGCCTGCTTCCTCGCGGGTCTTGCGTCCATAGCAATCGCCCCGCTAATCCCGTAGGACATGCTTTAGCTTGTCCATTCCGCATTGAACTGCTCTCTGGTTACGAATGACTTCTGCGTCCCGGCGCCAAGCGTAGATAACGCCGCGTAAAGATTACCGCGAGAGATGGCCTCGATTTCCTCGCAGCCGCTGGCGAGGAAACAGGCAAAACTCCCGATGAACGCGTCGCCGGCTCCGGTAGTATCCACCGCATTCACCGCGAAAGGCGCCACATGCCACATCCCTGCACTGCTCGCAAGAAGTGAACCGTTAGCGCCCAGCGTAAGAATGACCCGGCGAAAACCGATATTCATGAGCCGTTGCGCACATGCCCGCGCTTCAGCCAGGTCCCGAACCGGAACGCCCACAAGACCTTCTGCCTCGGATTCATTCGGCACAAAATAATCGGCATTACACGCCTGCTGAAAATCGAGCGCCTGCGCCGGAGCCGGATTCAGTACCGTCCGAATCCCGTGCCTCCGCGCGAACCGCAGCGTGTAATAAACGGTCTCAACCGGGATCTCCAGTTGCAGCACGATACAGTCGGCCTGCCGCAGCAGATCACCCGCATTGTCCACATCGGCTGGTGTCAGGCAGTCGTTGGCACCCTTAACCACCAGGATCCGGTTCTGCCCGGAGCTCTCCACAAAAATCGGCGCCACGCCGCTCGAAACCCCCTGCGTAATGTGAACGTTACTGGTGTCGATCCCGAAGCTGTTGAAGTTCGCAATCGTCGCCTGTCCAAACATGTCATCGCCCACTCGCGCCACCATCGCCACAGCAGCTCCGCACATACGAGCAGCCATCGCCTGATTCGCGCCTTTACCCCCGAAACCCATATCGAAGCTGCGGCCGAAGATCGTTTCCCCCGGCTTTGGAAACGCGTCGGTGAATGTGGTCAGGTCGACATTCGCGCTTCCGACAACGACAATGCGGGGCTTCTGCTCACTCGGCATAAATGCTGCGCACGAAGGACGCGACGTTCATGGTTGGCCAGTCGGAATACTTCGCCTTGAATTCGGTGCTCAGCTGCTTACCCGCATCGTCGGCGGAAACTCCCTGCTGCTTCAATGCCAGCGCGCGCGTCCGCAGATCGCTGATGAATGCGCGCTCGGCAGAGACCAGCGATCCGTCGCCGGGTGCACTGTGGTCCGGAAGAACGTGCAGCGCGTTGAGACCTGCAATCCTGTCCAGAACTGCCAGCCAGCTCGCCGGTGTCCCTCCATCGCCGTAAATATTGGGGATAACCTTATTCTGAACCACGTCGCCGGAAACGAGCGTACGATCGGGTTCGACGAATATCAGTTCATCGCCCTTCGTGTGCGCGCCCCCAAACCATAACAGCCTGACGGCCACCCCTCCCAAATCAACCAGAGCCTCCGAATCGAAGAGAACATCCGGAGTGCGCAGACTCGCATCGGCAAGTAATTCCTTGTTCTGCGCCGACCGGCTGCTGAAGCTTGCGACCATCTCCGCTCCGTGTTGCTCCATTTCTTTCTGCTGAACCGTGTTGCGAATAAGAACGGTCCCGGGAGGGAATCCTCCATCGCCCGCGGCATGCTCAGGATGGAAGTGAGTCGTAGTGAGAAATAATTTCTGGTTCTTCGACAGCCTCGCCGCGACACGCGCGATTGTCGCGCCATTCCGCGTGCCCATACCGGTATCCACAACAAGCGCAGCCCGCGCCCCAACCACGATCGCGATGTTCGGAAAACCCATAATGGCCCAAACATGGTCCGAAACCTTCACCGTATCTTCACCAAGCAAAGGCTGCGACATTTGAGCCGGAGCTGGCGTCGAGGTGAGAGCGGCGGCCAGAAACATACAGCCGGACAGCTTGATAAGCGGGTTCATAGTGTCACCTTTGTACTACGCCCGCCAGCCGCCGAACAAGACTACCCGATTCTCCGTATCGTACGCCGCATACGGGATTAATATAGAATGTTTGTCCGGGGGTTCTATTTGTTTGGAGATGCGGACCGCTGCATCGGGAGATATGGAAAGAATATGATCAGTTCCAACACGAAACGCGTTATAGGCGCCAGCCTGGCCGTGGTTGCCGGGTTATCCTGGGTCACTACCAGGGCGCAAAGTCAAACCGCTGGCAGCGGACAACCTTCGACGAAGAAGGGTGAATGGCCGATGTACACGGCCGATCTGAGAGGCAGCAAGTATTCGCCGCTCGATCAGATCAACGCCGACAATTTCAACAAACTTGAAGTCGCCTGGCGATTCAAGACCGATAACCTGGGACCGCGCCCCGAGAATAAGCTCGAAGGCACGCCGATCATGGTTAACGGCATGGTCTACATGACCGCCGGCACCCGCCGCGCAGTTGTGGCCCTCGATGCCAAGACCGGTGAACAGAAGTGGGTTTATAGCCTCGACGAAGGCAAGCGCGCCGCACGGTCGCCGCGTTCGCTATCCGGCCGCGGCGTTTCCTACTGGACCGACGGCAAGGGCGACGACCGCGTTGTGTTCGTCACCATCGGCTATCGGCTAATGGAACTGAATGCCCACACGGGTCAGCCCGTCCCCGGATTCGGCAAGGCCGGCATGGTCGACCTTAAGGAAGGCGTGGTTTACGGCAAGGACAAACAGATCGATCTGGATGCCGGCGAAATCGGCCTGCACTCGACTCCGACCGTTGTCAACGACACCATCATCGTCGGTTCTTCGATGGCGGAAGGTCTCGGCTACAGATTCAGCACGAACTCTAAAGGTCTGGTCCGCGCGTTTGATGCAAAGACCGGCAAGCAGGCCTGGCGCTTCAACACTATTCCGTATCCTGGCCAGCCCGGCAACGAAACGTGGGAAAACGGTTCATGGGAATGGACTGGCAATACGGGCGTTTGGACGCAGATCTCGGTTGATCCCGAGCTCGGCCTGGTCTATCTCCCGGTTGAATCCCCGACGATCGACACGTACGGCGGCAATCGCCCAGGCAACGATCTCTACGCCGAAAGCCTCGTCGCGGTTGACCTGAAGACAGGCGCCCACAAGTGGCACTTCCAGCTGGTGCACCATCCGATCTGGGATCACGATATTTCCTCTGCTCCGCTCCTGATCGATGCCACCATTGACGGCAAGCCGCGTAAGCTCGTCGCACAACCGACTAAGCAGGCTTACCTCTATGTTTTCGATCGCATCACCGGTCAGCCTATCTGGCCCATGCCGGAAATGCCTGTTCCCCAGACCGACGTCCCCGGCGAGAAAACCTCCAGGACTCAGCCGATTCCGACCAAGCCGCCAGCCTATTCGCGGCCGATCCTGACTCCGGCCGACGTCATCGACTTTACGCCGGAACTCCACGCGCAGGCTCTCGAAAATCTGAAAGCCTATCGCTGGGAGCAGACCCCTTATATCCCGCCCACGATGGAAGGCAAGGAATGGAAGGGCGCCATCAACATGGGCAACACCGTTGGTGGTATCAATTGGCCCGGCGCATCGTTTGATCCGGAAACAGGCATCTTCTACGGGCAGGCGAATAATTCGTCCGTGACCACGGAAAACATAAGCGAGCAGTATCTGGCCACCGTGAATCCTCAGAAGCAGGCGGCTAACCGCCAGGCGATTTGGGAAGCGGAGCCGAACGGTCTGCCTCCGGCTGGCCCGGGTATGGAACGTCCCGCGGCAGCTGGTGCTGGTCGCGGCGGGGCTCCGGCTGGTCCCGGTGGAGCAGCAGCTGCAGGTGGTGGACGCGGCGGTCGTGGCGGCGGATTGAATACCGGCCTCCAGGGCTTGCCGATTGCGAAACCGCCATACGGCGTGCTCACCGCTATCGACGTCAACACGGGCGACATCAAGTTCCGTGTTCCGCACGGCGATACTCCTGACAACGTTCGCAACAATCCTCTGCTCAAGGGCATCGACATTCCGAAGACCGGTCAGGCTGGCAGCGTTGGTCTCTTCGTAACCAAGACTCTCGTTGTTGTCGGCGACCCGACCGTCACCCACCCTCCCAACAGGCCGCAGGGCGGCGCGATGCTTCGCGCATACGACAAAGTAAACGGCAAAGAAGTTGGCGCCGTTTGGATGCCGGCTGCTCAGAGTGGCTCGCCGATGACCTATATGGTTGACGGCAAGCAGTACATCATCGTCGCCGTCAGCGGCGGCGCATATACGGGTGAATATATCGCCTACGCGCTGCCCGGTAAATAAGTCGGCAGAGCAATCTAAGTCAACTGGAGGAGGGACCCGCGTCGGCGGGTCCCCTTTTTCGCGCCTTCGAGACTCGAAGCGAGATGTGCAATTTTCTGCTATAATCAGGTTAAATATGGAAGATCGCCAGGTTATTAACGATTCGTACTATTGCGGACGAATCAGACAG
>Ga0182013_10007017_pt1 | contig 12562 bp, 8 predicted proteins | sample 612S2MmetaG_FD_120487 | JGI IMG/M metagenome (GOLD analysis project Ga0182013, IMG submission 120487) | Permafrost microbial communities from Stordalen Mire, Sweden - 612S2M metaG | ecosystem: Environmental > Terrestrial > Soil > Wetlands > Permafrost | place: Sweden: Stordalen | collected... | reverse complement strand
TGAGCGATCCTGGTTAACAGTTTGGTGTTGCGCATTGCTTCTAATCGTAGTTTTCGCGGTCTCGCACCCAGCCGGCGGCGCGGCACAGCAGCCCGCAAAACCTCAGGATGCTCATGTCGCCGTTGGTTACACCGACATCCGCAAATCCGCCGGCATTACCTTTGTTCAGGACTCCACGCAAACTGATGAGAAATACTATCTCGAGACTATGGGCACCGGAGTTGCTTGGATTGACTATGATCAGGATGGACTGATGGACCTCTACTTCGTTCAGTCTGGCGCAACCGATGCATATAAACCTGCGAAGCCATTGCGCTCGGCACTCTATCGCAACAACGGCGACGGCACATTTACAGACGTAACTGCCAAGGCAGGCGTCGGAGGCGAAGGGCACTATGGGCAGGGCGTAGCAGTTGGTGATTTTGACAACGACGGTTTTCCCGATCTCTATGTGACAGGCTATGGCCGAGCCATTCTTTACCACAATAATGGAGACGGAACTTTCACGGATGTTACTAACAAGGCCGGGGTCGCCGACGAAGGTGAATGGTCAACGAGTGCGGGATGGTTCGACTACGACAAAGACGGCTGGCTTGACCTGGTTGTCACTAACTACATTGAGTGGACTCCAAAGAACAACCTATGGTGTGGAGACCGCACACCAGGCTATCGTTCATACTGCAATCCTAATAACTACAGAGGGCAGAAAACAAAGCTTTACCATAACAACCACGACGGCACCTTTACCGATGTAAGCGATAAATCGGGAGTTGGCCTGCCGGAATCGAAAGGCATGGGATTAGTGCTGGCGGACTTCAATAACGACGGCTGGCCCGACATCGCGATTGCCAACGATACCTGGCCGAACTTCCTGTTTCAGAACAATCACGACGGAACGTTTACCGACGTTTCTCTTATCTCCGGATTGGCGGCGAGCGAGGACGGACGCTACGAAGCTGGCATGGGAATCGACGCTGCCGATGTGGATGGTGACGGCTTTCTCGACATTTACATCACTCATCTCGATATGGAATTGAATCGCCTCTACCATAACAACGCAGACGGCACCTTTACGGACGACACCTATGGCTCGGGAATCGGCAACAAGGCGATTCTGCTTAGCGGTGTATCCGCAAAGTTCATTGACTACGATAACGACGGCTGGCCCGACATTGTGCAAGCGAACGGCGCCATGGTCGACAACGTCAGCTTGTACCAAAGCCTGGTTTCTTACAAGGAACCCCTCATGATGTTTCATAACCTCGGCAAAGGTCGGTTCGAGAAGTCGTCCGATTCTCTTGGCCCCGATTTCACCCGCCCGGTTGCGGGCCGCGGGTTAGCTACTGCAGATTTCAATAACGACGGCGGCGTCGGAATTGCAGTGAATGTGCGCGGCGATTATCCCGAACTTCTGCGCAATGACGGCGGAAACTCTAACAATTGGCTTGAGGTCCTTCTCATAGGTACGCGCTCCAACCGCGATGGCATTGGCTCCGTGCTGAAGCTCACATCCAGTGGCGTTGTCCAGGTTGATCAGGCGAAAGGTGGAACAAGCTATATGTCAGCAAGCGACCCGCGAATTCACTTCGGGCTCGGCAAGCGGACCAAAGTTGAATCGCTCGTGATCACGTGGCCAAGCGGCCAAGTGGATAAGCTAACCAATCTGCCTATCAATAAGGTCATCGCGGTCAAAGAGGGCGTGGGCATCGTCCCGCACTCATTTCCCAAGGTGCCAAGCCGATGATTTTGAGCGCTGAAGACGCGAAGCGATCTATGTCCCCCAAGTGTACCTTTTCCATGCCCCGTTGCTGTCGCTATAATTGCTGCCATCTATGATTCTCCCACGTCGTCGTTTTCTTGGATCATCTTTACTCGCACTCGGCACAACCCTGACCGAAGCTCTCGCCACGCCACTTTGGAAATGGCGGAATCCCCTCGTCGTGGAAGCTGCAGCGTCAGGGCTCAGCTCGTCTGCGGTTCAGTATTTCGATGTGGCTAAAGAGGCTGGGCTGACTGTCCCGAACGTGTGGGGCGGCATCGATCACAAGCGAGTCATCGTTGAGACCAAGGGAAGCGGTTTGGCCTTCTTTGACTACGATAATGACGGCTGGCTCGACATCTACCTTACGAATGGAAATCGGCTCGGCGCGCACTGGCCCGCTGGACAGGAACCGATCTCTCACCTTTACAAGAACAAACGCGACGGCACATTTACCGATGTTACAGAACAATCTGGACTCGGACGTACAGGTTGGCAGACAGGCGTTTGTGTCGGCGATTACGACAATGATGGATGGGACGACTTGTTCTGCTGTTTCTGGGGACATAACATCCTGTTCCATAACAATGGGAACGGAACATTTACGGATGTTACTAAGAAAGCCGGCCTTGCTCAGGAAAAGGGTCGCTGGGGAACTGGTTGCACCTTTCTCGACTATGACAGGGATAGCCACCTGGATCTCTTTGTATGCAATTTCATCAAGCTCGATCCGGATAAACCCCCTACGCCTGAAGATATGAGTTTCTGCCAGTGGAAGGGCGTTCCTACAATGTGCGGCCCGCGCGGGCTTCCGGGGGACACAAACATTCTGTACCACAACAACGGAGACGGCACATTCAGCGACGTATCCGAAAAGGCCGGTATTCTGAAACCGGGCCCGCGATACTCTATCACCGCCGTCTCCTATGATTTCGACAATGATGGCTGGCCCGATATTTATATTGCTGTCGATTCGGAGCCGAGCATTCTTTTCAAGAATAACCATGACGGCACATTCACCGATATCGCGGTCATGGCGGGATGTGCGTACAACGACGACGGACACGAGCAGGCTGGAATGGGAATCGCAGTTGCCGACTATGACTGCGATGGCTGGTTCGACATTTTCAAAACCAACTTTGCCGACGACACCAGCGATCTCTACCATAACAATGGCGATGGGACATTCAGCGAACTCTCTTTCAATTCCGGTGTTGGAATCAACAGTAACTATGTGGCATGGGGCTGCGGCTTCATCGATTACGACAATGACGGCTGGGCGGATATTGTGCAGATCAATGGTCACGTATATCCGGAGATTGACAACTACAATTTCGGGGAAACTTTCAAGAACCCAAGGCTGGTGTATAGAAATCTTGGCAACGGTCACTTCAAAGATGTTTCGTCAGAAATGGGGCCAGGCATCAGTGCGCGTTTCTCCAGCCGGGGCGCTGCATTCGGAGACTATGACAACGACGGCGGCATGGACATGCTGATCTTGAATATGAACGATTTGCCGTCGCTCCTTCACAATGTCGGAGGCAACAAGCAGAACTGGATCAAGATCAAGTTAGTGGGGACCAAGTGCAATCGAACGGCGATTGGAACGCGAGTGCGGGTTACGACCGGCAAGCATACGCAAATAGATGAGGTCCACAGCGGTACCAGTGTTATGTCACAAAGCGATCTGCGACTTCATTTTGGGCTCGGCATGTTCGAGACGGTAGATCTGATTGAGGTCAAGTGGCCGACCACTCAGAAGATTGAACAATTCAAGCAGGTGAAAGCAAATCAAATACTCACCATTCGCGAAGGTGACGGCATCGTGTCGAGCTTCAAACCCCGGAAAACATAGCGGGCTTTTAGAAGATGCAAGGATCAATTGTCCTTACGGCTGAGAAGTCGGAAGACTCAATGGACAACCGGATTAGTTTCCTGCCCTGGAAGAACTACCAGGAACTGCTTAATATCTCGACGTTCTTGCTCGACCGCGGCTGCCTGGGATTTCTTGATTTCGTCATGGATTTGAAATTCTTTCCTGGCCTTTTCACGCTCACCTATTCGATCGTAAGCCACTCCCAGGCGATAGTGAGCATCGGCTAACTGTGGGTTGACTTCGAGTGCCTTTTCATAAAAACCCGCGGCCCGCCCATAGTCATTCCGTGAAGAGTATAGGATTCCAAGTTGCAGGTACGCGTCGCTGCATTTGGGATCTATCATTACTGCTTTTGTGAGCAAGGATTCCACCTGTTGCAACACCGTTAGATCTGACAATTTTCCCTGCTCTTTCGAAAGAGCGACCGCATAGAGATAATTCGCCGTGGCGTTTCCTGGCTGCTGCTCTTGAAACCTCTGCAACTTCGACTCAACGCAAGTCAACGCGCCGGGTGCAGCCAATTCAATCTTGCCCATGGAAACGTAAGGCTCAGGGTCTCCCGGATTCAAATCGGAAGCTTCGCAAAAGCGAAGGGCCGCTTCATCATATAGAGCACCGGCAAACAGAGCCGCACCCAACGCGGCGAGCATTCTTTCCGACTTCGGATATGCTTTTGCGCCCCGCTGAAAGATTTCCTGTGCTTGCCAAACGGCTCGGTGGACCAGTAGCTCCGAGCCCCACTCGAAATAATCCTGTTCGCTTGGATCGATGCGAACAGCTTGCTCAAATTCATGAACCGCAGCTAAAGAATCTTCAAGTTTCTCATCAACTTCACCCATCAGGCGATGCAAATCTGCCGTCTCGCGTTCCGAGATGAGTTTCTGGAGATGCTCACGAGCTTGCGAAAAATCACCCGCGCCTTTGCAAGCCACTGCCAGGTCGTATTCGAACTTTGGATTTCCAGGTTGAAGATCGGCTGCAGTTTTTAGCGGCGGAATCGCTTCCGAATATCTGCCTTCACGAAGATAGAATGCTCCGAGCCGATAGCTTGCCTCTGAGTTCCCTGGAGCACTAGCGACAGCTTCGCGCAGCCTGCTTTCGCTTTCATTTGTTCCACTGCCAAAGCTGGCCGGATTGGTCGTGTTCGCGCCCGGAACATCCGGTTTGAGTGTGACCGTTTCGCGCACTAGAGCTTCACTCGTGCGTAGATTGGAATCGGATCCGTGGCCGCCTGCTGCAGTCCAATCGGTAATTCCTGCAATGGTAAAGTTGGGCTTGTCTGCAAATTCCATAGCCTGGTTCAAGTTGCTCGAAGATGCATTCGAACCTGATTGCAATCCCCGAGGAACTTCGAGCACCAGGCGAACCAGTTGCTGGTCGCTCGGTAGCAACGCATTCACATCAGTGACTTGGCTGCGCAGGCTCGACTTCTCCGCTCTGAGTTTGTAACTACCGGCTTTGAGAAGCGAGAAGGCAAACACACCTACCGCATTCGTCCTTATCTCCCGGGCTCTCGGAACATCCTTCTGTTCAAGCCGTACCAGCGCATCTCCAACCGGTTTGCCAGCAGCGTCGACGACAATTCCCTGGATCGTAAGGTCGTCCGATTGTTTCGGTGAACGCTCCTGCGCCATCGCCATCTGGATTGCAAGAGCCATAAGGCACGCGATGGGTATCAGTGTTCCTCGAAGACTGCTGCACTTCCAGGTTGCAGATGAAGTTCGCAATTTGCTTGAACGGAAACCTATGACTCTCAATGCTCCAACCTCGAAAATACTGCCAATTTGCGAATACCCATCTACGGGCGAACCCGGAATCCTATCAGGAGGGCAGTCCAATTCTACAACCGCAGTCACGGAAAGACCGCCGCGATGGTCATGCCTCACGCGTGCGCAGGATCCTGAACGAATGTAACCGCAAGCGAACGGCCGCGAGTCAAAACAGAAGTTGCGATGGTATGATGGGGCGGTTTGATGAAGTGCTGGAGGGAACCGCCCGTGCTGAAAACCTTTTCATTCGCGCTAGTTTTGCTTGTGACACCACTGCTTGTATTCGCCCAGTCCGCGGGCGTCCACTTCAGTGCCGGGAGCAAGGTCTTTCGGCTGGATGGCGGTGCGGTTTCGTATGTTTTTGGCGTCAACACGCGCGGGGAGTTGCAGCAGCTCTACTGGGGTGGGCGGTTGGGCGCGACGGACAGCTTCCCGCAGGCCCGGCCTATGCCGGGGTGGGCCTCCTTTGACTCCTCGTATAACAACACGCCGCAGGAGTATGCGGGATGGGGCTCGGGGCTGTTCAATGAGCCGGCGCTCAAGGTGAGCTTTGCCGACGGGAACCGCGACCTGGTCCTGCACTACGAAAGCCATGCGGAAACAACGCATGGGCTCGACGTGGTGCTGAAGGACATTTCACGGCCGATATTCGTGACGTTGCACTACGCCATGGACCAGGAAAGCGGAATTCTGGCGCGGAGTGCGACGATCGAAAATCGCGGGAGCGATGAGGCGACGGTGGAACAGGCTGCTGCTGCCGCGTGGGCGCTGCCGGCGCGCCACTACACACTGAATTATCTGACCGGCCGCTGGGCTGACGAGTGGAACTTGAACCAGGAGACGTTGCGTCCGGGGGCGCGCGTGATCGAGAGCCGGAGAGGGTCTACTGGACACCAGGCGAATCCGTGGTTTGCGATTCAAAGCGGCGAGGCCGGCGAGGAGCATGGCGATGTATGGTTTGGAGCGCTGGGGTGGAGCGGGTCGTGGCGTATCACGGTGGAGCAAGACCAGTTGGATGAGGTGCGGGTTACGGGCGGCTTCAATCCATTCGACTTTGGCTATCTATTGAAGGCTGGGGAGAAGCTGGAGACGCCGGTGTTTTACGGTGGGTATGCTCAGGACGGGCTGGGCGGGGCTTCGCGGCTGCTGCATCGTTTTGAGCTGGAGCATATTCTGCCGCGGACACAGGCTACGGCGGGCCAGACGATGCCGAAACCAAGGCCGGTCATCTACAACTCGTGGGAGGCGACGGAGTTTAGGGTGGACGAGGCCGGGCAGATGGCGCTGGCGGAGAAGGCAGCGGCCCTGGGCATCGACCGGTTTGTGATGGACGACGGTTGGTTTGGTCAGCGCAAGAACGACCTTGCAGGGCTGGGCGACTGGTATGTGAACAAGGAGAAGTTTCCCAATGGATTGAAACCACTCATCGACAAGGTTCATGCTCTCGGAATGGATTTCGGGTTATGGGTTGAGCCGGAGATGGTGAACCCGGACTCGGATTTGTATCGTGCGCATCCGGATTGGGTGCTGCACTTTGCAGGACGGCCGGAGTCGGAGCAAAGGAACCAATTGGTGTTGAATTTGGCGCGGCCGGATGTGCGGGAATATGTGCTCGGGTTCCTGGACAAGATTTTGACCGAGAACGATATTGCGTTCTTGAAGTGGGACTACAACCGCAACTGGAGCGAGCCGGGATGGGATCAGTTGCCGGCGGCGGAGCAGAAGCGGGTTTATGTGGAGTTCACGCAGAATCTATATTGGATTTTGAGCGAGCTCAGAAAGAAGCATCCGAATGTGGAGATCGAAAGCTGCTCCGGTGGCGGCGGGCGCGTGGACCTGGGGATTCTGCGCTACACGGACGAGGTTTGGCCTTCGGATAATACAGATCCATTCGACCGGTTGAGCCAGCAGGATGGATTCACCTATGCGTATACACCGCAGATCATGATGGCGTGGGTGACGGACTCGCCGCACTGGCTCAACAAGCGGACCACGTCGCTGAGCTACCGGATGCTGAGTTCGATGCAGGGGTCGCTGGGGATTGGCGCTAACATTGCCAACTGGACGCCGGAGGAGGCTGCGCTGGTCAAGCGGCTGATTGCGGCTTACCACCAGGTGCAGCCGACGATTGTGCAGGGGGCGCTGTACCGGCTGATTTCGCCGCAGGATGGTAGCGAGTTTTCAGCCACCCAGACGGTGCGGGCGGACAAGGGACAATCGGTGGTGTTCGCGTTCATCCATTCGACGCAAAAAGGGCATATGTTTCCAACGCTCAAGCTGAAAGGTCTGGACCCTGCGGCTGAGTACGCGTTGAGCCCGATTGAAGGCAAGGCGCGCGCGGGGACACCGACAGTGGCGAGTGGGGCATGGTGGATGAACCATGGGCTCGACTTCGATGATGGGTTCCGCGGAGATTTTCAGGGGATAGCTTTTCGGCTGGACAGGAAATAGCGCTCGCGTGTCCGAGGGGCGATGGGACAAATGAAACTCTAAAGGCCAGAGCAAAAATAGACCACATTACGGTGTGCTTCGCCAAGATGCCATCCGAACGTAAAGGTGGACAGCTTGCTAAGCCCGGAGACGGAATCGAACGGGTTTTTCGCAGCGAGTAGTGGCGTTTGTGTCGCGCCGTACTTGAAGCGCGGAAAAGTGCTGGAATAAATTGAGTTATCGCTGCTTCGATAAGCCGGTATATAGAGCGGTGGAAGCTTCGGGCAGCTAGGACTTGAACGTTTGGATTGATAGTCGCCCAAGTCTCAAAAGCGAGACATTGGGAACCCAGATTTGTGGCCGGGATTACGAAATCACCCAGTCAGGGCTCTAGACACGGAGAAGAAACTACCGCAAGCGGCTTGGCCTTCTAAGGCTTTGCTTGCAGAGGTTCCAGAATACCCAGAGCATGAAGGTAACTGCCAACGATGTGGGTATGAGGAAGGTCAATTCTATAACAAGGTTGCGCATGGTCACGCTCCTGCTTCACTTTCCGAATTGCACGGCGCGTATTGCGAATGCGCCCGAGCGGAAAGCGCTGCATACCCAGAAGAAACCCTGAACGCTAAGGATCGAATAGACCTTTTATAAGGGTTTAATAAAATAGGCTATCGCTGCTTCGATAAGCCGGTATATAGAGCGGTGGAAGCTTCGGGCAGCTAGGACTTGAACGTTTGGATTGGTAGTCTACCAAGTCTCAAGAGCGAGACATGGGGCACCCGGATTTGTGGGCGGGATTACGAAATCACCCAGTCAGTGTACTAGGGTTCGGGATGCCAATAACGGAGCGCGGGGTCGGCACAACTGAGGCAGAGGCGCTGGCCATCCGATTCGACGAAGCGGCCGAAGTTCACGCCCTCGCCGCAACCGGGACAAATCACGCGTTCCCCTTTTGTTCCGGGCAGTTCCGCTGCATCGACATGGACGCGAACCCACTGCTCACGGAAGAGCTGGGCATCGGATAGTTCGCGGTAGGCAAGCATCTGCTGGCGGCTCCTTAGCTCTACGTCCGGATACAATTGGCGGGCCAGTTCGCGGGAGTCTTCGAGGGCTACGATGCGCACGCCGCGGCCCGATACGAGATCGACGAATGTTGCGGCCATTTTGCCCCAGTCGCGGAACTTGAGGGCACGCTTGCCGAGCCTGCAGCCGGTGACGAGGCCGATTGCATCGGTGGCGCAGCGGTCGATTTCGATAAAGGTTACGAGGCGCTTGCGATCGGCACCGCGGGGGTCGGCGATTCCCAGGCGCTCAAGACCGAGAAGGGCCATGCGCACGCCGAGGATCTGCCCGGCGCACAGGTGGCCGTGCGCTGCTTCAGCTTTCACGAGAAGTTCGTCGAGAGATTCCAAAGGTTGTCCGCCGGCTCGCTCGGACCGCTGGCTCGCCGGCTGCTGCTATGCTAACTCGGCTAGCTGGCCCCGTGATCAATCACTGTTTCGGTTTCGTTTCGGCCGGGGGTGTCTCGGCGTCGTCGGCGGCATCTTCGACCAGCACCGCGGAACCGGGAACGATGTCGAAGCTTACTGCATCTTTGCCGGCGAGATGGAAGGTGATCCGCAGTGGCTCGCGCTGCCATTCCGCCGGGGCGCACACGGGTTCGGGATGGCTGCCTGCGTCGAATGCCTCCAGCTTTTTGGCAAGCACCGGTTTCCGCGCGGCCACCTGCGCCACGACTGCATAGAGGCTCTTGCCCGTGGCTGTCACGCCACAATAGGCCCCGTAGTCGCGAAACCAGCTCACCTGGCTTATGCCGTTGTCGTAGTCGGGAAGCTTGAGGGCTACGACGTGGCCGTTCACGCGGTCCACCAGCAACCACGGACCGCGCTGCCAGACCCAGTGGCTTTGCTTGTCGGCGGGTCCTGGTTTATCGCTGGGCAAGGCATCGTTGAGCCGGATCACGCGGCGGACTACGAAGCTGCGGTCGGTTACGTCGTGGGCGTCGCCGGTGGTCCACTCCTTCACCACGCCGTCGAGCAGAAGGGCTCGGATTTTGAGCGAATCCTCGCCTGCGGCGGCTCCGGCGGGGTCGCCACCCTTGGTGTAGGGCACTTTGCGAGACGCGCCGAGGACCACTACGTGCACCTTGCGTGGAGCGCCCGATACCGCTGGAGGACCGGCGAGGAGCGCTGCCGCCGCGATCGCAAATGCAATCCACCCACAGATTTTCATGCTGTCATCTCTTTCTGAGTTGGCGCAGTTCTGCGGGCGTTGCAATGCACGAGGTTGGCCTCGCACAAAAAAATGCATGTCAGCGGGAACACGTCGTGGCGTATCCCCTGAGGGCGGGCTCTGACTATCCCCCGCTCCTCTCGAAAGAAGCTATTAGCCGTGCGCTGCTTCCACGGCACGCGCTACGCGGAGTGCGGTTCCTTCATTCAAATGACGGGCGAGTATCTGCATGCCTACCGGCAAACCGGCGGAGGTTGCGCCGCACGGAACGGTTACGCCGCAGATGCCGGCCAGGCTGGCTGTGACCGTGTAAATGTCCGCGAGATACATTGCGAGCGGATCGCCGGTCTTCTCCCCCAGCTTGAACGCCGGCATGGGCGCTGTTGGTGTGACGATGGCGTCAACCTCAGAGAATGCGCGCAGGAACTCCTCGGCAAGAAGGCGGCGAACCTGCTGGGCTTTGAGGTAATAGGCATCGTAGTAGCCGGCGGAGAGGGCGTAGGTGCCGAGGAGAATGCGGCGCTTGACCTCAGCGCCAAAGCCTTCGTCGCGGGAGTGCCGGTACATGCCGGAGAGGTTCTCGGAATCGGCGGAGCGATAGCCGTAGCGGACGCCGTCAAAGCGGGCGAGGTTGGCGCTGGCTTCGGCCGTGGCTACCAGATAGTAGGTGGGAATTGCGTACTTGGTGTGCGGGAGAGAGATTGGCTTGAAGGTGCAGCCGGCGGCTTTGAGGGAGTCGATGCCGGATTCAATGGCGGCGCGCACTTCAGGGTCGAGGCCCTCGGCGAAGTACTCGGCGGGAATGCCGATACGCAGGCCTTCGACCGGCTTGTCGCTTTCGGCTGCGAAGTCCGGAACCGGCGCTGCGGAACTTGTGGCGTCTTTGGGATCGTGGCCGGCGATTACGCCCAGCATGGTGGCCGCGTCGCGCACGTTGGCGGCAAAAGGCCCTACGCGGTCAAGCGATGAGGCAAAGGCGATGAGGCCGTAGCGGGAGACGCGGCCGTAGGTGGGTAGCACGCCAACGACGCCGCAAAAGCTGGCTGGCTGGCGGATGGAACCGCCAGTATCGGAGCCAAGTGTGGCCACGGCCATGTTGGCCGCGACCGCCGCGGCCGGACCGCCGCTGGAGCCACCGGGAACCCGGTCCGTATCCACCGGATTGTGCACGGGGCCGTACGCGGAGTTTTCATTGGAGGAGCCCATGGCGAACTCGTCGCAGTTGAGCTTGCCGAGCAGCACTGCGCCTGCGGCTTCAAGCTTCGCAACCGATGTAGCGTCATACGGAGGCCGGTAGCCTTCGAGAATCTTTGAACCGGCGGTGGCTGGCGCGCCCTGCATGACCAAAACGTCTTTGATGCCGACGGGAATGCCGGCCAATGGAGGCAGCGGGTCGCCCTTGGCGGCGAGGGCGTCAACCCGCTCCGCCTGCTGAAGTGCTCGCTCCCTGGTCAGGCTGAGGTAGACGTTGAGCCGGGGATTGATTTGCGCGATGCGGTCGTAATAGGCGCCGGCAAGGTCTGCGGCTTTGGTTGAGCCGGCGGAGATCTCAGCGCGCAACTCTGCAAACGTTTTGGGCTTTTCTACATAGCTTTCCGGTGATTTGGCTTCGCTGGACAATCGAGCTTTCCTCTCTCTGGCCTCTTCTGCTGGGCCTTCTGCGGACCAGTGCTGCGGCCGGCTTCCAATATTGTTGCGGCCATCGGGGCCGCGGATTTCGTGCGCGCCGCTATTAACGTTCGATCACCTTGGGCACTTTGAAGAAGACCCCATTGGTCTCCGGCGCCATAGCCAGGACAGTGGCTCGATCGAGCGATCGCCGCACTTCATCGCGTCGCAACTCACCACCGGCCGCTTCGAGCAGTTCCGTGACCTGAGCCAGGGGCGCAACACCCGCCGTATCCAACTCGTTCAGTTCGGCCACGTAATCCAGAATGGCATTCAGATCGTGAAGCATGGCTCCGGTTTCTTCGGGCTTTAGCTCCAGGTGCGCAAGCTCGGCCACGCGCTGCACGTCTTCCGCGGTTACCTTTGCAGTCATTCTTTCGTCTTCTCCATTTGGCCCTTCAGGCAAGGCAACTCAGACGACTCTTGCCGCGGATGCACCGCGGCAAACCCCGAAGATAGAGTATACGGCGTCTCATGGACTGCTCCCCGCCGAAGCGGGTACCACCGCCGGCAATTTCTAGTCCACGGTAAGCGTAACTGTAACGCTGTGTTGCACGCCCATTGAGGTCACATTGACCGGAATGGAATAGGTGCCCGAAGGGGTTGAGCCTGAGCCCCCGGAACCGCCTCCCGAGCCGCCGCCGCCGCCGCTTGTTCCGCCGCCCGAACTGGTGCAACTGGCGATGCCGCCGGCAAGAATCGCCCCTAGGAGTGTGTCGGAAATAGATTTCGTCAAAAGAGGCAGAAGAAGCGCGATTATTACATATATCGCTTTTATAATGAGACACATGAGCAAGAGTTTCCGTTCCGACGATTTGAATCAGGCCT
>Ga0182013_10007008_pt1 | contig 12569 bp, 12 predicted proteins | sample 612S2MmetaG_FD_120487 | JGI IMG/M metagenome (GOLD analysis project Ga0182013, IMG submission 120487) | Permafrost microbial communities from Stordalen Mire, Sweden - 612S2M metaG | ecosystem: Environmental > Terrestrial > Soil > Wetlands > Permafrost | place: Sweden: Stordalen | collected... | reverse complement strand
CGCCAGATGGGCGTGGAACTCGGGCGCAATCAAGTGCTGTACATGCATCTGACCTTGGTGCCGATCGTGGGCGGTTCGGGCGAGATCAAGACCAAGCCGACGCAGCATTCGGTCAAGGAATTGCGCGGCATCGGCATCCAGCCGGACATTCTCCTGTGCCGCTGCGCGCATTCGCTGCCGGACGAGCAGCGGCGCAAGATCGCGCTGTTCACCAACGTCGAGGAGCGCGCGGTGATCTCCGGCGTCGACGCCGACGACATCTACAAAATCCCGATGCTGCTGCACGAAGAGGGCTTGGACGACATCGTGGTCGACAAGCTGCGCCTGGAGGCGCCGCCCACGGACCTGCCGGAATGGCGGGCGGTGGTCGCCGCCAAGCAGAATCCCGAAGCCGTGGTCGACATCGGCATGGTCGGCAAGTATGTGCAGATCCGCGATTCGTACATCTCATTGAACGAGTCGCTGATGCACGCAGGCATCAAGACCCGGACGCGCGTCAACATCCACTATTTCGAATCCCAGGACATCGAGCGGCTGGGTCCGACGGCGCTGCAGAACATGGACGCCATCTTGGTGCCCGGGGGCTTCGGCGACCGCGGCATCGAGGGCAAGATCCAGGCGATCAGGTTCGCACGCGAAAACCGCATCCCATACCTCGGCATTTGCCTCGGGATGCAGCTCGCCATCATCGAATACGCGCGCAATGTGCTGGCGCTGCAAGGCGCGAACAGCACCGAGTTCGATCGCGCCACCCACCATCCGGTGGTCGCGCTGATCACCGAATGGCAGGATCTGGAGCGCGGCCAGCAGGTGCGCGACGAGAAGTCCGACCTGGGCGGCAGCATGCGGCTGGGTGCCCAGGAAGCGCGGCTGGTCGCCGGTTCCCTCGCGCATTCGCTGTACGGCAAGGAAGCGATATTCGAGCGGCATCGCCACCGCTATGAATTCAACAATCACTATCTCGAAGAACTGAGCGCCGCGGGCTTGAGTTTCTCGGGATTCTCGGCGGACGGCCTGGTCGAGTTCATCGAGCTGCGCTCGCACCCGTGGTTCGTGGCGAGCCAATTTCACCCCGAGTTCACCTCGACGCCGCGCGACGGCCATCCGCTGTTCACCGGATTCGTCCGGGCGGCCCGCCAATACCGCGCCGCTCAGCAACCCGGGCGCGCGACCGCATGAAGTTGGCGTCAGTCGAGGTCGGGCTGGATCGCCCGTTTTTCCTCATCGCCGATCCCTGCGTCATCGAAAGCGAGGGACTGGTTCTCGATGTCGCCGGCCGGCTGAAGGAGATCACCGGAGCGCTCGGCATCCCATTCGTGTTCAAGGCATCGTTCGACAAGGCGAACCGTTCCTCGCGCGGCAGTTTTCGCGGCCCTGGCATCGACGAGGGCCTGAAGATACTGTCCCGCGTGCGCGAGCAATTCGGGATTCCGGTGCTGACGGACGTGCACGAAGATACTCCGCTGGCGCAGGTTGCCGCGGTCGTCGACGTTCTTCAGACTCCGGCGTTTCTCTGCAGGCAGACCAATTTCATCGTCGCCGCCTCCTCGCAGGGCAAGCCCGTGAACATCAAGAAGGGGCAGTTCCTGAGTCCTTGGGAAATGCAGAATGTGGTCGACAAGGCGCGCTCCACCGGCAATTCGCAGATCATGGTGTGCGAACGCGGCTTCTCCTTCGGCTACAACAATCTGGTCTCCGATATGCGCTCGCTCGCCGTGATGCGCGGCACCGGCTGTCCGGTGGTGTTCGACGCGACGCACTCGGTTCAATTGCCCGGGGGCAAGGGCGATGTGTCCGGCGGCCAGCGCGAGTTCGTTCCGGTGCTGGCGCGCGCCGCGGTCGCCGCGGGCGTCGCCGGAATCTTCATGGAGACGCATCCCGATCCGTCGAAGGCATTGTCGGACGGTCCGAACGCGTGGCCCTTGGACCGCATGGCCTCGCTGCTGGCCACGCTCAAGGAATTGGATGCAGCGGTGAAAAGACAACCCTTCGAGGAATCTTTGCTATGAGTCGTATCGTCGATATTCGCGGCCGCCAGATCATCGATTCGCGCGGAAATCCCACTGTCGAAGCGGACGTGGTGCTGCATTCCGGCACGGTGGGCCGGGCCGCCGTTCCGTCGGGCGCCTCCACCGGTTCGCGTGAGGCGGTGGAGCTGCGCGACGGCGACCCGAAGCGTTACGGCGGGAAAGGCGTGCTCAAGGCGGTCGCCCACGTCAACGGCGCGCTGCGCGATTTGCTCACCGGATTCGATGCGCAGGATCAACAGGGGCTCGATGCCAAGATGCAAAAGGCGGACGGCACCGAATTCAAATCCAATCTGGGTGCGAATGCGATCCTGGCCGTGTCGCTGGCGGCCGCGCGCGCGGCTGCGACGGACAAGGGCCTGCCGCTCTACCGCCACCTCGGCGGACCCGGCGACTTGACGCTGCCCGTGCCGATGATGAACATCATCAACGGCGGCGCGCATGCCGACAACAGCGTCGATATCCAGGAATTCATGATACTTCCCATCGGCGCGCCGTCGTTTTCCGAGGCGGTGCGCTATGGCGCGGAAGTTTTTCATGCGCTGAAAAAAGTGCTGCACGCGAAGGGCCTGAACACGGCCGTCGGCGACGAAGGCGGATTCGCACCCGACCTGCCGTCGAACGAAGCGGCGCTCACGACGATATTGGAAGCGATCGACAAGGCGGGCTATCGCGCGGGAAAGGATATCTACCTGGGGTTGGATGTCGCGAGCACGGAGTTTTTCAAGGACGGCGTCTATACGCTGGAATCCGAGGGACGCCGCTTCAGCGCGGAAGAGTTCGCCGATTATCTCGGCGGCCTCGCCGCCAGATATCCGATCGTGACCATCGAAGACGGCATGAGCGAAGGCGACTGGGACGGGTGGAGCATTCTCACCAAGAAGCTCGGAGCCAGGGTGCAATTGGTGGGCGATGATCTGTTCGTGACCAACACCAAGATCTTCGCGGAAGGCATCGCAAAGAAAATAGCCAACGCCATACTCATCAAGCCGAATCAAATCGGCACGTTGACCGAGACCTTGGCCGCGATCGACATGGCGGCCAAGGCAAAGTACGCCGCGGTGGTGTCGCATCGCTCGGGGGAAACCGAAGATTCGACCATCGCGGATATCGCGGCGGGGACGAGCGCGACGCAGATCAAGACCGGCTCCATGTCGCGCTCGGATCGAACGGCCAAGTACAACCAGCTGCTGCGAATCGAAGGCGAGCTGGGCTCGAAGGCCGCATATTCGGGTTTGCGTGCTTTATCGGTTCCAATCTCTTAAGAGTTCATGCTAAGCTCCTGTCCCCATGAGGATTTTCGCCGCTGTGCTCGGTCTTGCGCTGGTGATGCTGCAATACCGCCTATGGATTTCCGATCAAGGAGTGCGCGAGGTGTCGCGCCTGCAGGCCGCCATGGACACCCAATCGTCGGCCAACCATGAACAGGGTGAGCGCAACCGCCAATTAGTTGCCGAAGTGGCGGATTTAAAAGGGGGTTTGACCGCGCTCGAGGAGCGGGCCCGAAGCGAACTCGGCATGGTCGGCAACAGCGAAACTTTCTATCAAGTCGTCACGGCGGCGACTCCGCTGCCTGCCGCACCCACCGCTCCCGTCACCGCCCGCACGGAATGAAGTCAGGTCCGGCGACGCGGCGCGTCTGGGCGATCGTTCCCGCGGCGGGCCGGGGTGCGCGCTTCGCCGAGTCGGCGCAAGAATCGGCGCCCAAGCAATATTCGGGTCTGCGCGGAGCCACCGTGATCGAGTGGTCGCTTCGCGCGCTACTGGCGGAGCCCCGGGTGCACAAGGTGGTGGTCGTGCTCGCCGCGGGCGATACACACTGGCGGGGCGTCTCGGCCAGACTCGCCGACCCCAAGCTTCTCACCGCAATCGGCGGAGCCGACCGGCAGGCCACGGTCATGAACGGCCTGGAGTATTTGTCGGCGCACGCCGCGGCGGACGATTGGATTCTGGTGCACGACGCCGCGCGGCCTTGCCTGAGCTCGTCCGACCTGTCCAGGCTGCTCGACGCTCTCGCGGGCGTGAGCGCCGGCGTGAGCGCCGGCGTGGGCGCCGTGCTCGCGGCGCCCATTGTCGACACCGTCAAGCGCGAACTCGGGGGGCATGTGGCCACCGTCGACCGGCGGGGCTTGTGGCGCGCGCTGACGCCGCAGATATTCGCCTTCGCGCAGCTGTCGCATGCACTCAAGGAAGCGGCGCTCGCCGGGGTCACGGTCACCGACGAAGCGCAGGCCATCGAGCGGCTGGGATTGCACGCGTCCCTGGTTCAAGGATCGCCGTTCAACATCAAGGTGACGCTTGCCGAAGACCTGGCCGTCGCCGCGGGTATATTGAAAATGACGGAGGACACGCCGATGCGGGTCGGACAAGGTTTCGACGTGCATGCCTTCGGCGAAGGCGACCACGTCGTTCTGGGGGGAGTGCGTATCGCGCACGGCAGGGGAATCGTGGCGCACTCGGACGGCGACGTCGTCATCCATGCGCTATGCGACGCCATTTTGGGCGCGCTGGGCGAGGGCGACATCGGCCGGCATTTCCCGGACAGCGATCCGCGATATCGCGGCGCGGACAGCCGCGTGTTTCTGCGCGCCGTGGCCGTGCGCATGCGGGCGGCCGGATTGAAACTGATCAACGCGGACATCACGGTGCTCGCCGAAGCGCCCCGGGTTGCAGTGCATGGCGCCGCCATGGCTGCCAATCTGGGCGCCGACCTCGACGCCGCCGCGCATCTCATCAACATCAAGGGCACCACCACGGAGCGCCTGGGATTCATCGGCCGCGGTGAAGGCCTGGCCGCGCTCGCCTCCGTGCTGCTGGGCGCCTGAGCTTGAGCGTGCACGGTCGCCGGGCCGAAGCGTGGACGCGCGCCGCATTGCAGCCTCCGCGAGCCCACGGTGCGCCGCTGCAGCACGCAACCCTCAAAGCCGTTGCCGAAGATTTCCATGTGGAGGAGCGCCTGTCCTTCGAGCCGTCCGACAGTGGGCCGCACTGGCTGCTGCGGGTGGAGAAACGCACCGCCAACACGCGCTGGGTGGCGGCCGAACTCGCGCGCCTGGCCGGCGTCCCGGCGGCCGACGTGGGTTATGCGGGCCTCAAGGATCGCCATGCCGTTGCCGTGCAATGGTTCAGCGTACCGAAGCTGGCGGCGGCGGCGGAATTCTGGACCGCCGTGCGCACCCCGGAGTTCAAGGTGCTGGAGGCCCGCGCCAATCTGCGCAAGCTGCGGCGCGGCGCTCTGTCGGGCAACCGCTTTCGCATCCGCCTGCGCGACGTGGTTTGGTCGCGCGAGCAATTGGAATCGAAACTCGAGACGCTGCGGATGCACGGTGCACCCAATTATTTCGGGCCGCAGCGATTCGGACGCGAGGGCTACAATCTCGATCGGGTCGCCAGCTGGGTGCAGACCGGCAGTGCGCCGCGGGGCCGGGCCGAGCGTAGCTTTACATTGTCGGCCGCGAGGTCCCTGATGTTCAACGCCGTGCTGGCGCGGCGCGTGGAGGCGGGCGACTGGTCGCAGCTCGCGCCCGGCGACCTCGCCAGTCTCGACGGCAGCGGCAGCCACTTCTCGGTCGCCGCGGCCGATGATGAGTTGCGGCGCCGTTTGAGCGCCTTCGACATCCATCCCTCGGGACCCCTTTGGGGGCGCGGCTCGCCCGCAAGCCAGGGTCGGGCTCTGCAGCATGAACTCGAGGCGGCGCGCGAATTTGCACCGGTCGCGGAACTGCTCGCATCCTGCGGACTGGCGCAGGAACGCCGGGCGCTGCGCTGTGCGGTTCGAGAGCTGGCCGCGGAGCGGGACGCGAACACGCTCACCTTGAGTTTCTCGCTGGGTCGCGGGCAATTCGCGACCGCGGTGCTGCGCGAGATCTGCGAATTCGACGGAGTTCCGCAACTCGATGCCGACGAGGATTGAGTTTTAGTCGATGTCGAGCACGGCCTCGCGCCGGCCCAATCGGCCCCGGCGGTCGGCGACGAGCAATATCAAGCGGTGGTGTCCGTGCGGCAATCGCGCTCCGCCGATCCGCAGGCCTTTTTCAGACACCGGGACTCGGTCCGTGATCCGCTTGGTGATGTCCATGGCGACGAGCCCCAGATAGCAGACGCGGAAGGTCTCGGGGCGGATGGGCGCGCTGGCGGTAGGCACGAATTGGATGTCTATGTCGAGAGGCGGGGTCAGGGTCTTGCCGAGGGCGGGCGAGACGATCCGAACCTGCGGATTGTCGGCGTCGTTGTCAGGAGTGGAGTGACATGTGGGCGCCGCGTTGTCCTCTCCGAGATCGCGGGTCTTGAAGTCGGGTAGTTCTTTCGGCGCGGTGCTGTTCCATGCCGCCGCCTCGCTCGCGGTGACGAGATCGAATGCGGCGTCCGCGGTAGGCTGACCGGGGGCACGCGGCGATGCGGGTTCCGCCGCCGGCAGGCGTGCGGCCCATGAGACGGCCAGCAGGATCAAACAAGCGGCATATTTCGACCGGGTCTTTATCTCTCGACTTGGCTTCATCATTGACCTCTATCAAGCTCGGAGCAGAACGTACACGGCACCGCCACCGCCATCGATGGCGCGCGCGGAGACGAAGGCCATCACGTCCATGTGCCGGCGCAGCCAAAGATTCACCGCGGCCTTGAGCACCGGGCCGCGGGCGCCGGAGCGGTAACCCTTGCCGTGGATGATTCTGACGCAGCGGCAGCCGCCATCGCGGCTGCGCGCCAGAAACCCGGCAAGCCGATCGCGCGCCGCCGTTTGGCTGAGGCCGTGCAGATCCAATTCGCCTTCGATGGGATACAGGCCGCGGCGCAGCCGCCGCATCACTTGAATGCGCACGCCGGCGCGCTGGAAGGACAGGGCTTGATCGCCGGTCACAGCCTCATCGCCGCCCACGGCGCCCACGGCGCCCACGGCGCCCGCGGCGCCCGCGGCGCCCGCGGCAATGAGCGGCATCGCAGTGTCGATACTTTCGGCGGCATACGCGGCTGCGCTGCGCACCCGGCGCCGCGGTTTGGCCTTGACGAGTCCCGGCGCCGCCGGCGTTTGCGGCATGGGCTTGACGTCGCGAACCGCGGCACGAAAGGCGCGCGCATCCGCGTCGGGCTCATCGGCGGCGCTGCGGCCTGAAGGGCGTTGTTTTGCCATGAATTCTACGGCTCGATCCGCTATCCGGGTTTCCAGCGTTACAGTATAGTCCGCACGGCGACACCCGCCAGCGTGGGGCAGGCTGTTAAATCTTGTGAAAATCCTTCTTTCTAACGACGACGGCTATCGTGCCGAGGGCTTGATCGCGCTCGCCGCCGCGATCAAGCCGCTGGGCAGCGTGACCATCGTCGCCCCGGATCGCAACCGCAGCGGGGCGAGCAACTCTCTCACTCTCGATGTGCCGGTGCGCGCCGCGCGCTACGACACGGATGCCTACTACGTCAACGGGACGCCGACCGATTGCGTGCATCTCGGAGTGTCCGGACTGTTCGACTTCGAGCACGATATCGTCGTGTCCGGGGTCAACGACGGCGCAAATCTCGGCGACGATACGCTGTACTCGGGTACGGTGGCCGCGGCCGTCGAAGGCCGGTTTCTCGGCCTGCCGGCCATCGCCGTGTCGCTGTGCGTCGAACCGGGCAGTCCGCGAAACTTTGCCGCCGCCGCCCAAGTGGCCGCGCAGCTGGTGCGCCGCATGGGGCAGGATCGGTTTCAGGGACCGCAAGCCGGACCCGTCATCTTCAATGTCAACGTACCGGATCTGCCCGACGGCGAACTGCGGGGGATCAAGGTCACCCGCCTCGGCAGCCGGCATCGAAGCAAGCCCATCGTGAAGGCCAAGGATCCCCGCGGCCGCAATGTTTACTGGGTGGGCAACGCCGGCGCAGGCCAGGACGCGGGACCCGGCACGGACTTTCATGCCATCGCCTCGGGTTTCGCATCGATCACTCCGCTGCAAATCGATTTGACGAGGCACGCGGCCATTCCTGAAGTGCAAAAGTGGCTCGAGCTTGAGTAGCTTCATGGAAGGTCCGCGTCTCAGCGGAATCGGCATGACTTCGGCGCGCACCCGCGAACGGCTGGTGCAGCGGCTGCAAGAGCAGGGAATCACCGACCGGCGCGTCCTCGACCGCATTCGCAATGTGCCGCGGCACCTGTTCATGGACGAGGCGTTGGCCACCCGCGCGTACGAAGACACCGCTCTGCCGATCGGATTCGGCCAGACCATCTCGCAGCCCTATGTGGTGGCGCGGATGACCGAAGCATTGCTCGCGGCCGGAGAGATGCGCAATGTCCTGGAGATCGGCACGGGATGCGGCTACCAGACGGCGGTGCTGTCGCCCCTGGTGGAGAAGATATACACCATCGAGCGCATCGCGAGCCTGCTCGGCCGCGCGCGCAGAACGTTGCGGGAACTGCGCATCCGCAACGTGAATTTTCGGCATGACGATGGAAATGTCGGTTGGCCGGCGCGTGCTCCCTATGACGGAATTCTATTGACGGCGGCTCCCCACGCGGTCCCGCCAGCGCTGTTCGAGCAGCTCCGTGTCGGCGGCCGCCTGATCGCACCGGTCGGGCCCGAGGGGCGTCAGGAGCTGTTCCGGTATACCCGGGGCGAGACGCGGATCGACCGCCAGTCGCTCGGTTTCGTGAGTTTCGTGCCCTTGCTATCGGGACTGCAGCCCTAGCATTGCGCTCGCCGCGCTCGATCGTCTCCCTTTGTTTGTGCGTGCTGTTGCTGGGCGCGTGCGCGGATATCCCGGACGACGGTCCGCCGCGCTATGTGGTGCTTCCCGCCGATACTTTCTACAGCATCGCGTGGCGCCATAATCTCGACTTCCGCGACTTGGCGCGATGGAACAATATCGGTTCCGATTTCCATATATCGGTGGGCCAGGTTCTGGTCTTGGGTCCCGGCGGAACACCGGCCGCGAGATCGACGAAGCCCGCGGCCGGCCCATCCACGCGACCTCAAGCGGCCAAAAATAACGGTTGGGTCGCCCGGGCGAGGGCAGGCACGGCGAGCGGAACCCCGATCGTCACCGGGAAATGGACCTGGCCGACCGACCGGCAAGGTACGCCTCGCGAGACGGCCGGCGGAGGAATACTCTTGACCGGGCGATTGGGCCAGGATGTGCTCGCGGCGAGCGCCGGCCGTGTGGTGTACACGGGCAGTGGTCTGCGCGGTTATGGCAATTTGATCATCATCAAACACGCGGACAGCTTGCTGTCGGCGTATGGTCACAATCGAGAGATGCTGGTGCACGAGGGCCAGGATGTCGCGTTGGGACAGCTCATCGGCCACATGGGGCAGGGCAACGATCAATCGGCGGTTCTGTATTTCGAAATCCGCCAGAACGGCAAGCCGGTCGATCCGCTGCCCTACTTGAATTTTGTAAGATGATTTCTATCAATCTGACATAATTCATTGATAAATAATATGTTAATGCACGCGGTAACCCAGTCGCCGCGCCGCCGTCTCTGGTTGCGGGTGTTCTTTTCGTGTGTTTTACTGTGCGCTGATCGGGAAAGTCCATTTGCGGGGCGCTGCAGGTTTACAGGGGATCAGAGGAAAAAAGAGTAACAAGATCAAGAAGAAGAACAATAATTCTCGATGCCGCATTAATTTTTGTATTCCGTAAGCGCCCTGCCATTTTATTCGTCTCGTTTCAGCCCACCATCAAGAGCGCGACCGCGCGCCGCAGTTCTGACACCAGCACATTGAAGGTGCGGCAGGCTGCACCCGTATCCATGACCTCGATGCCGATTCCCGCACTCAAGAATCGCGCGCGGAACGATGCGGCCGGAAAGATCTGCCGCTTCCCCGTTCCGAGCAAAAAGAGTTCGGGTTCGAGCGCCAGAATGGGCGACAGATCGAGTGCCGTAAGATCGTCGACGGTCTTGATGCCGGGCATGCTTTGAATCGTCGACGCACTGACGATGACCGTCTCACGATAAGTTTCTTCGTCGATACGCAGTTCGCCGCCGCCGTACCCACGGATCACGTGGCTGGCCGAACTTAGGTCTTGGGTGAAGCGCATATGCGTAAGATACTGAAATCAAGTCCGAAGCGTTTGCCTACCCACTACTTGCGATTTGCGCCGCGCCGCGGCCACGGACGGCGTTCCGCATTGCTCGAACGGCTTCTGGCGCGGGCCGATCCGGCCGCAGCCGTCGCCGACTGGCGGGCCGACGCGTTTCGTGTCATCGCACCGGACGCGCCCCGCTTGCCCGACCCGGCACCTTGCGTCTTTTATGCCGAGCGCGGCCCGCTCGCTGCCGGGTCGATATTCATCGCGACTCCCGTCCACTACGTCGCCGAGATGACGCGCATCACGCTTCCGAACGACGGCGTTATCCTGTTGCACCAATGGCAGGCGGACGACTTGGCTGCCGATTTCAATCGCGTCTGGGACGGCGCCGGCATCCGCTTGCTGGCCGGGCGTCGCGCGAATTTGTTTTGCGTCTTCGATGCGGCCATTGACGCCGCGACCACCGATCCCGAGCATGTGCCGGGAGGCCGAATTGAAAATCGTCTGCCGGACGGCGCCGACGCGCCGCGCCTGCGGCAGCTCATGAGTGAAATGGAAATGTGGTTATTCGAACATCCAGTGAACCGCCCACGGGCGGCCGAGCCGCAACCGGCGGTCAATGGGCTGTGGCTGTGGGGAGGAGGGGTGCCCCTCGACAGATTGCCGCCCGTGGAGGGTTGGACGGCGGGGAGCGATCCCTACTTCTCGGCTTTCGCCGGACGGCCGGAATTCTCGCCCGGCGTTTCGGGCGTCATGGCGAGCGCCGCTACGCCCGGCAGCGACGAGTGGCACGAGGTGGAATCGGCCTGGTTGGAACGCTCGGTCCATGCGCTGCGCCGAGGCGAGATTGAACAGCTCGCTCTGTCCTGCGGCGCCCGCTGCGCAACGCTCACGCCCCGGGCCAGCTTCAGATTTTGGCGCCGCCGCCGAGCCTGGTGGGAGTTCTTCGAGTGACTGAGCCGAGGATCGAGCGGCGCGGGCTGTCGCCCGCCGATTTCAGCGGCGATGTCCACCCCGTGCTGAAGCGCGTGTACGCCGCGCGGGGCCTCAATGCCGATGCGGACTTGGACCTGTCTCTGGAGCGCCTGCTGCCGGTCGGGTCGCTCGAGGGAGTCGATGCGGCGGTGGAATTGCTGACCGCCCACCGCTCGGCCGGGCGGGTGCTGGTGATCGGAGATTTCGATGCGGACGGCGCCACCAGCACCGCGCTGGTGGTGCGCAGCCTTCGGGCGCTGCGCTTCGCTCACGTCGATTTTCTCGTGCCCAATCGGTTCCGCTTCGGCTATGGACTGACGCCTGAAATCGTGGCATTGGCTGCGACCCGGCAGCCCTCGCTGATCGTGACCGTCGACAACGGAGTGTCGAGCCTTGCAGGCGTCGATGCGGCGCGCAAGTTGGGAATACCCGTGCTGGTGACGGACCACCATCTGCCGGGCGCAGAACTGCCTCGCGCGCAAGTCATCGTCAATCCGAACCTGGCGAACAGCCGATTCGCGAGCCCGGCCTTGGCCGGCGTCGGCGTCGCCTTTTATGTCATGGCGGCTCTCGCGCGATCGCTGGGCGGCGGGCAGTTTCGGGTCGCGGATTTGCTCGATTTGGTGGCGCTCGGCACGGTTGCCGACGTGGTGCCCCTGGATCGCAACAATCGGGTGCTGGTCGCGCAGGGGCTGCGCCGCATCCGCGCCGGCCGGTGCGTGCCCGGAATTCGGGCATTGCTCGAATCGGCGGGCCGGCACTTCGATCAAATCACCGCCGCCGATCTGGGCTTTGCCGTCGCGCCGCGTCTGAACGCCGCGGGGCGGCTCACCGATATGAGCGTGGGCATCGCCTGCCTGCTGGCGGATGATCCGCTCGAGGCGGCGCGGCTGGCGGGGATGCTTGCCAAGCTCAATGAGGAGAGGCGCGAAATCGAGCAGCGGATGCAGCTCGAGGCGCTGGATATCGCTGCCGCCGTGCGCTTCGCCGATGACGGCGGGGAATCGTTCGGTTTGTGCCTGTTCGATGAAACCTGGCACCAGGGCGTGGTGGGCTTGGTCGCCGGCAGGATCAAGGACCGGCTGCACCGGCCGGTGATCGCCTTTGCGCGCGCCGAGGATGGCTCCCTGCGCGGCTCCGCCCGATCGGTATCCGGCGTCAATATCCGCGACGCACTCGACAGCATCGCCACGCGTCATCCGGGCCTCGTCGACAAATTCGGCGGCCACGCGATGGCGGCGGGGATGAGCTTGAGTGAGGGAAAACTGGCGGAGTTCAGGGCCGCCTTCGCGGCCGAGATTGCCTCGCGGGCGGACCGCGACTCCTTCCGCGGCGTGATCCATTCGGACGGGCCGCTATCGGCGGGGGAGCTGTGCCTGGACACGGCGCGCGTGCTCCGCAGCGGCGGACCCTGGGGCCAGGGATTTCCGGAGCCGGTGTTCGACGGCGATTTTTCGCTGCTGGACGTGCGCGTCGTCGGCGACAAGCATCTGAAGATGCGGCTTCGAGTTCTTTCCGATGCCGCGCCGGCAGTGCCGGCGGCGGCGGTGGCGGAGCCGGAGCCGG
>Ga0182013_10007006_pt1 | contig 12575 bp, 11 predicted proteins | sample 612S2MmetaG_FD_120487 | JGI IMG/M metagenome (GOLD analysis project Ga0182013, IMG submission 120487) | Permafrost microbial communities from Stordalen Mire, Sweden - 612S2M metaG | ecosystem: Environmental > Terrestrial > Soil > Wetlands > Permafrost | place: Sweden: Stordalen | collected... | reverse complement strand
CAAGTCGGGGGTTATGAAAATAGCATTTGGCTTTAGCCCTTAATGAAATTGCAATCTTCCGACACCTATGGCGGGGACGCCAAACCGGGTGCCCTTGTGGTTGGCATCCCCGCCACAGGTGTCGAAAAGATTCGCTTTTTCATATTTCGTGCATTTCATTCGCGTAGTGCCTCACCTCCCCCTACGCCCCCTCCAGAGGGGGACATCATTCTTTTTTCTTCGCTACGCTTGAAAAAAGAATGGCAAAAACATCTTCCCAACACGTAGGGCATCCCTGCCAACCACTTATATTCCGAACGACAATTTGGTTTGCACCCCAGTGCTTTTAACCCAAAATTCAAAAAACTTAAAGCATTTTCTTTGTGTTCTTAGTGTCTTTGTGGCTATATATATTTGTTTTCTTTAATTTTAAACAGCTTCTAAGTAAATGTTGAAATGCGTATTATCTATCGAATCATCTTCATATTAATGGTATCATTCTGCGCCAGGTAATCAAAGCAGCAATCCTTAAAGGCAGGGGCCTTCACTGTCGGTTTATAGTTTTTTGAAAATGCATAAGGTTCAGTTGGAATACCAATCAGGTTTTTGTCAATCTTTCCATTGCTGTTAACATCCTGGAAAATTGCCATGGCGTAGGTTCCGGCAGGCAAATCAGTTATTTGGGCTGTAAGTTGTTTATCATGCGGCGTAAATTTATACACCTTTAGCTGGTCCCTGGGGTCCGGAAATTTATTCTTTGTGCCGTAGACCCCCACTATTACAGGGCCTGTGGCCGAAGCCAGGTTAGTGATAACCAAAGTTAAAGGCAGCGGCGCTTTGGCCGTTGCTACCGTATCAGGACCCGCAGGTATTGTGGTAGTATCAGCAACCACAATCGTGCTGTCTTTAGAAATTACCACAGGTGATTTCTTAACTTCCGGAGACTTGCAGGAATACATAAAAATGAAGTTAACAGCGATAAGAGCAGAGAACGTAAAGCCTTTCATATTGTCAAACGGTTTTATTGGTATCAAAGTTAGGGCAGGCATAATGATTAACCCTTACATAATTACTTACAAGAGTTACATCATTTACATATTTCCAGATTCTTCCCCGTCACTTTAACCGCAGTTCAAAAAAATCAGAACCCTTCTCTTTATTCAAAATACCACAGCTTCCGGATGCTCAAAAACAAATACCCGTATTGGTTTTAAAGCCCAACCCATGCCCAAATGTTTGCTTACAAACCCGCTTTTATACATCTTCGGAAAATGGCCCAACAGCCAACTCACCCCGTCCTTCGGACACCCCCTCTCTTTAAAAAAAAGAGAGGGGGAACAGCCAATACAAAGGCGGACATTAGATTTATCGAACAGGTCTATTATACCGAAATCAGGTAGGTTTGCGAATTCATCCGGAATATACGGATAGGATTATGTATCGTCTAAATTCGTAAACCTGTCTACCTGTAGTATATTTCACTCGCAGCTATTATTATCTTCGGGCATCCAAGTGTATTGAAAAAATTTACCTGCATATTACTGTTTGGGCTTTGCGCCAGTTGCGGAAATGTTTCCGCCCAGAATACTTTTCGCGCGATTGTTAAAAGTGCCGGCGATGACAGCGATGCGCTTTATGGCGCCGCCGCAGTAATTGATACCAACCTTACAGGCCTTGCTGATTCGAACGGAATGGTGGTTATTCAGAACATTCCAAACGGGGAGAAAGCGATAGAGTTTTCGTACACAGGTTATTTTAAAAAGAAGATTAAAATAACTTTTCCGCAACCGGCCAATGCTGTTACCCAGGTGAAGTTACAAACACAGGCACTGGAAGAGGAGGATGTGGTAATAGCTTCTACCCGTAACTATCAGAAAGCCGAATACGACCCCACCCAGGTAGATGTAATGGATGCCGGTGAAGTGGAGCAGGAATCGCACGATAAACCATCAGACGTTTCGCATATTTTACGCGAGCAGCCCGGGGTGCAAATGGAAAGGACCTCTGCCACCGATGGTACAATGGGTATCAGGCTACAGGGATTAAGCAGCGATTATGTGCAGGTATTGCAGGATGGGTTTCCGCTTTTTGGCGGATTCTCAAACGTATTGGGCATAAGCCAGATTCCGCCGCTAAACATTCAGCAGGTTGAGATACTTAAAGGGCCTGAATCAACTTTGTATGGAGGCGATGCCATTGCAGGGGTTATTAACCTGATTTCAAAGCAACCCACCGAAACACCTGTTTACGACCTGATGTTTAACGGCGAAAGTGCCCAGGCATACGACGGCGGATTTTACGCCAGCCAGAAAATAAAGTGGTTTGCATTTTCATTAACAGGCACTTACAGATACCAGAAACAAAAAGACTGGAGTGGTTACGGATTTACTGAAACACCTTTGATGAACCGCTATGTTATTTCGCCGCAATTATACTTTGACCTCTCTAAACATGTCCGCCTGAATATCGGGGGTAGCTATACACACGAGAACCGGGTGGGCGGAAGCGATGCCTGGTTTAATGGTACCAGCGACTCGACAAATAACTATTACGAACGGAATATTTCAAATCATGCATCCTCCAATTTCAAATTCGAATATGATTTTGGGAGTAAAGGAACGCTGACCATAAAAGATGCTTTCAACTATTTTACCCGAAGCCTGCAGCTTCCTTACTACCTGTTTGCGGGAACCCAGCTTGCATCTGCCTCAGAAATAAATTACCACGTAGCCGTTAAAAAAAATGATGTGGTGGTGGGCATTGATGTCCGGACAGATAAGTTTACCGAAGGGGCGGACTCGTCACTGACAAAGCGGAATTATAACTTTATAACCTATGGGGTGTTTGCTCAATACATGTATCATTTTGATACAAAAACCACCCTGGAGGCGGGTTTCAGGTTAGACTATAATAATGTATATAGGGTATATCCGCTGCCCCATGTGGCTGTGCTCAGAAAATGGAACGACATATTCAGCACGCGGGTAAACTTTGGTATGGGCTATAAATTGCCCACTATCTTCCAGGCTGAAAGTGAAGAAGCGCGGTTTATCAACGTATTGCCCATAGCAACAAACATAACGCCTGAATTATCTTTCGGAGGCACTTTTAACTGGAAAGCGCAGTTGCCTAATTTTAACGGGGTACATATTACCGTTAACCAGCTTTACTTTTTTACAGAGATTGTTCACCCGTTAATAGCCGACACAGCTTCCTTTAACTGCCCCACAGGAGATTGTATACAAACCAGCTATACCAACAGCAACGGGTACACCCAAAGCGCAGGCGTTGAAACAGGATTTAACCTGAAATACCGCGGGCTGGAAACAGGGCTTACTTACACCCTTACCGACAGCCACAATAAGTACAATGATATACTTGGCAATCCCGTGTTAAGCATTAACCCGCTTACTTCAAAACACATTGTTTCTATGCTGGCTGGCTACTCCATTAAAAACTTCTTTATAGGGTTGGACTGCTACTATTACAGCCCGGTAAAACTGGATGACGGAACCACGGGGAAAGATATCTGGGAAGTAGGTATAAGCACCCAGTACGCCTATAGGTTTCTGTTAGTATTTGCCAACCTTGAAAACATAGCTGACATACGCCAAACATCCTATGGGCCTGTGGTGTTTCCTAATCCTACTTATGCCCATCCGGCTTTTGCACAAATATACGGGCCGTTAGAGGGGCGGCTGTTTAATGCCGGCATAAAAATTCACCTGGGCTATTTTGCGAAAAAGAAAAAAGAACCAGGCAGCGGGATTGAAAAGTTAAAAGAGAAAGATGATTAGATATAAATTATCCGCACCCGAAACAGTCTTGTTCAATTCCTGAATTTATAAACATTGGTGGAAAAGTGGCCCAAAACAGGGATTTTATAGTCCAAAAAAATAAAATAATCTAAAAAAAACTTAATTACTGCACTGTTTCTTTTCATAATGCTAGAATAATTCATATTTTTAGCGCCTAAAATGTCAGCAAAATGAAAAACAAATCAGCAAAACTCAAAGACCCATTGGTGGTAACAGGACCCGATGGCAAGAGCAAAATCGAAGTAGACCTGCGCATTATTAAGAGAGCAGCTTTAACCCTTAGGGCTCTTCATCACCCTCTACGCAAGAAATTGCTTGAGTTGATTGAAGCCAAAGGAAAAGTTACTGTAACCGAGCTTTATGCAAAATTAAAGATCGAGCAATCAGTAGCCTCTCAGCATCTTGCAATTTTAAGAAGGGCCCAGGTTGTTAACACACAACGTGACGGCAAGAAAATCTTCTATTCAGTAAACGGCAAACGTATAGCTGAAATAGTTGAACTTGCTAAAGACTTAGCACAAGAAAGCGAATACTAGTATTTATTCGCCATTCCCAATTTTTAACAACAGAGAACCCGCCTAACAGCGGGTTTTTTGTTTTATATCAAAACCTTCAAATTAATTGTTGCAACATATAATTTAGATCTCCCCGGAAAATAGCCCGGCAGCCTGACTTAATGGACAACTTCTCTGTAAAAAAAAGAACAGGAAACACCCAATACCATTTCAGGGTTCGAATTTATCGAAGACATATATGGAAGCCGGGCCTTATCCCCAGGCTTATTTTACAAACTATTATTTTTCGGGTTTATGAGATTATAACCCGTTCAACAAGATTACTTCCGAATGAGTACGGCAGAAAGGCAAGAGAAGAAATTGGTTTTGTGATAAATACATTCGCCTTTTTACCCTTGGTAATAGAACCCAGCTGCTGCTCAATACCCATGGCGTAAGCCGAGTTTAGGGTGGCGGCGTTCACCGCTTCTTCAGGCAACATTTTCATTTTAATGCACGACAGCGCCACCACAAAAGGCATATTACCCGATGGAGAAGAGCCAGGATTAAAGTCTGTTGCAATTGCCAGCGGCAGGCCTGCGTCAATTATTTTTCGCGCCGGGGCATAATGCAGGCCCAGGTAAAAAGCGGTGGAGGGAAGCAGTGTGGGCATAGTTACGGAGTTGCGGAGCACTTCTATCTGCTCATCGCCGGTAAACTCCAGGTGGTCTACTGAAAGCGCGTGGTTTTTTACGCCTACCTCAATACCGCCGCTGTAATCTAATTCATTGGCGTGTATTTTGGGTTGAAGCCCATACTTAGCCCCGGCCTGCAAAATGCGATCGGTTTCATTGGGAGAGAAAAAACCCCGGTCACAAAACACATCTATAAAATCGGCCAGGCCCTCATCAGCAATTTGGGGTAACAGGCGGTTGATTAATAAGTCAAGATAGCCCTCGTGGTTTTGTTTAAACTCCGTTGGGAAAGCATGCGCGCCTAAAAAGTTGCTTTTTATGGTAAGTTTTGAATTTTCTTTCAGCCGCTTAATTACACGCAGCATCTTTAACTCGCCCTCATAGCTTAATCCGTAGCCACTTTTAATTTCAACCGCTCCGGTGCCGGATTTTTCCATCTCCTGCAGCCGCAGGTACGCAGCATCAAACAATTCCTGTTCCGTTGCGCCTGCCAGCCGTAATGCCGAATTAAGGATACCCCCGCCGCGTTTGGCAATTTCCTCATAGCTCAATCCGTGTATCTTATCTACAAACTCCTGCTCGCGCGAGCCTGCATAAACAATATGGGTATGTGAATCGCACCAGCAGGGAAACACGAATTTGTCCGCCGCATCTATTATTTCACCGGCACGCTCCGGTGCATCGGCGCTGGCGCCAAAAGATTTTATCAAGCCGTTATCTATCAACAAATAAGCATCATCAATAGCAGGCAGGGTTTTCATTTCAGCGCCTTTTACCATGCGCAGGCCAGCCTCGCGTACTCCTGCTAATGACTTTATGTTTCGAATAAGGATGGATGCCATTTTGAATTAGTTACCGCGCAAATATGTGAAAAATTATTTCGCACGGAGGCACGGAGTTAACAGGGGTGCAAACCAAATTGTCGTTGTCTGGCAGGAATTCCGGTTGGCGGGGACGCCAAACCGGGTGCCCTCGTGGTTGGCGTCCCCGCCAACCACTTGTATTCCGAACGACAATTTGGTTTGCACCCGTTAACAGCCGGAAAATACGGTTAAAATTTACACATTGGCTTAAATCATAATTAAGAGTTCATACCACTTTATTGCATTTAAGGTATTTTGGAATTTCTTTTTATTATTCTCCATGCCGCCGTGCGAAATAATTGGATGTTAAAGGAGTCATTTCACTATAAAAAGCCGATTTTAGCAATTCAACATCTAGTATTCAATATGGCAGGTAATAGTTTTGGAGAGATTTTTCGGATTACAACCTTTGGCGAAAGCCATGGTAAAGCCATTGGTGTAGTGATTGACGGATGCCCAAGTGGCTTAGCTTTGGATTTGGAGCAGATACAGCATGAGCTTGACAGAAGAAAGCCCGGACAATCGGCTATAACAACCCAGCGCAAGGAATCGGATACCTTTGAAATCCTCTCAGGCGTGTTTGAAGGAAAAACCTTAGGCAGCCCTGTTGCAGTTATTATTAAAAACGAAGACCAGAAATCTGACGACTACAGCCACCTGAAAGAAGCATACCGCCCATCGCATGCCGATTTTACTTACGAAATTAAATATGGCACCCGCGATTACCGGGGCGGAGGCAGGGCTAGTGCCCGCGAAACCGCCGCAAGGGTAATTGCAGGGGCTATTGCCAAACAGTTTATTCAACATTCAGGCATTCAAATTTCGGCTTATGTTTCGGCCGTAGGCAAAATAAAGCTTGAAAAAACCTATGCTCAATTGAACCTTGGCAAAACAGACAGCAATATAGTGCGCTGCCCCGATGAAGCCGTAGCCGACAGGATGATAGAACTGATACAGGATACCCGCGCCAAAGGCGACACGGTTGGCGGGGTTATTACCTGCGTAATAAAAGGCTGCCCTGTGGGACTGGGAGAACCCGTTTTTGATAAGCTACATGCGGAGTTGGGCAAGGCCATGCTTTCTATTAACGCCGTTCATGGATTTGAATATGGCAGCGGCTTTGCAGGCATCGAAAATTACGGCAGCGAAAACAACGATGCTTTCTTTTCTACACCTGACAACCGGATTGAAACAAAAACCAATTTCTCGGGCGGCATACAAGGCGGCATCAGTAATGGCATGGATATCTATTTCAATGTTGCATTTAAGCCTGTTGCCACAATTATGCAATCGCAAACTTCAGTTGATAAGGAAGGACATGAGGTAGAACTAAAAGGTAAAGGGCGGCACGACCCCTGTGTTGTTCCACGTGCAGTGCCTATTGTTGAAGCTATGGCCGCCCTGGTTATTGCTGACCACCTGCTAAGGCATCGGACTACTCAACTGTAACAATTCCCTTACGTATTACCCAGGCCTCTACCTTCTCCCAGTTCAATAAAGTAAGGTCGAGGATGAGCAACTCCATAGAGAGGATGCCCATTACAAAAAGATTGGCCACTACAAACAAAATGGCAAACCAAAATAAAAAACGGTCGAACTTTTTAGTAAAAAAACCGATGGCAAAGGAAAGTTGTAATACCACATTAGCCAAAAGGAGTGCATGCGAAAAATTGGTATGGGAAATTAAAAATTGGGCGATGTGGGCTTTATAACCATCAGGGTTTTGCAACAGCAAATTAATTTGTTGCTGCTTTAAAATGTTCGACAGCTGGTCGTGATAAAAAGCCGAACCCCGTAAAATCTTCCACAAGGCGGCTGAAGAAAAGATATAGAGGAAATAATAACGCACGGCCTCCCAGCTAAAATTGAAGCGTTGTTCGCTTTTAAACCAAAACGGAATACTGATTATCAGCAAACCAACAAAGCCGTGGTAATGATGGCCCGTTACCAGGTTGTAAGTAAGAAAATAATTAAGTGCTGCCAAAGTGAACAGCACCGCAAATATCCTGTTACGGCTAAGCAAAAATCCCACCGTTGTAACCAATAATGAAATATCGAAAACCGATGAAAGAAAAGAATGAGCGGTTATAAATTGTGGAATACCGGTTGCTAAATACAATTGGTAAATCAACTCAGTATCCTTGAAAATAAAAGGAGGGCCCTGCATCTGGGCCAGCATGGCATTGCTTATCAGGTGATAAAAGCAGATATACATAGCCACGCCATAGACAAAATATGCCTTTATCTGAAACTCCCGCTCAAAGCTTTTATTTGCCAACATAAGAATACACCAGTTCCTTCTTTAAAACCTTTATCTGCCCGGCAGAATCGTAATTACAACTTAGTTTAAAAACATCCATTTTACTGTCGCTGGTCATGCGCATATCCATGCAATAATTCATCAACCAGTTTTTAAACCTGCTTACTTCTTGGGCGCTCAACTTTCCCTCCTCCATCAAAGGCACAGCATTCCCTAATGTTGATGTAATCAATTCGCGCTGCGAATCGCGCAGTTTGGAATATTTTATTTCGGTATCGTCAACTTTGATGGTGTAGGCGATATAGGTATCCTGTGGTTTCTCTTTTAAAGAATACATGCCATAGAGAAAAAAGGGAAATTCTTCGCGCTGCTTTAAAACATGGTAAAATACCCCGGCCATGTATATTGCTATAACGGCAAACAACAGCTTGTCTTTTTGAAACAGCCGGAACAGAAAGGTATTTTTAAAAAATTCCATTTTTAAATTAATACAAGGTTAACCACAAAGGCACTAAGGTCACAAAGAAATACTAAGAAATACAATTGGAAATACATTTTTACCGCAAAGAAGCAAAGAGCGCAAAGAAATTCAGTTTAATAAAAAAATACCGCATAACCTTTCAAATAATTCTTAGTGCTGCTTAGTGCTCTTCAAACCTGTTTAAAATTAAATCCAAATGCAATTTAACACAAAGAGCACAAAGGAAAATGCCAATACAAAGGCCACAAAGAGTATATTTTTGGTGTGCTTTGTGTTAACCTGTATTTCCTTTCTTCAATTTAAAACAGCTTCTTAGTGCCTTGGTGGTAAATTTCTCTACAACACCATCAGATTACATCCTCTTATCTCTGCGTTATCCATCCTGCCCAGAATTTCAAAGCTGCCGTTTTCATTCACCTTTGCAATATCGTTAGTTGCAATGAACGAGCAAGACAAAACATTGGCCAGGTCAATAATATTTACTGCACCAGCCTTGCCGGGTTCCTGCAGTTTAAGGGGGTCGTACACATCGCGGGTAATTATTTTCATCCAGGGCACCGACTCAAAAATACCCTCTCCTTTTGAATAAGCCTGGCTTAAAAGCTCTGTCATTCCATATTCCGAGTGGATTTTAGAAACCCCAAAGGCTGCGCACAATTTTTCGTGCACTTCTTCACGCGTCAGCTCTTCGCGCTTGCCTTTCATGCCACCGGTTTCCATAATTATCAGTTCGGGAAAATGGGTATTAAACAACTCAGCAAAATCAAGCAGGGCAAAGGTTACGCCCAGCAAAATCACCTTCTCTCCTCTTGCTTTCAAATCCAGCAAAATGCCCCGCAGCTTCTCAAATTCATTCAAAAAAAAGCCGCTTTCCTTTTTTCCTGAAAGACGAATCAGCTTATCAGCCATATATACCAATGAAGAATTTCCCCGTTCAAGGTAAGAAGGCAATAGGGCTAAAATGGTATAATCTTCAGGTTTGCCATAAAATGCATCAAAGCCTTTTAAAAAGCTTCGTTCGTAAATACCGGTATCGGCCACATAATGCCGGGAAGGTGTGCTTCCGGTGGTGCCGCTGCTTTCAAAAACCTTTACAGCTTCTGCTCCTTGTTTTATTACCCGGTAACTTTTAAAAAATTCGATTGGCAGAAAGGGGATATCAGTTAATTGCGTAACGGAGTTTGGGGTTCTTTTCAACGACTGGCAAAACAGGCGGTATATTTCTACCTCTTTAAACTGAAATCTGAACACTTCAAGGGCAGTTTCTTCAAAATCCGGTTCGCTTACGGAAAATATTTTATCAATAAGTGGTAACAAGCTTAACTAAAATTAGGCCGCAAAAATGCAATAAATAAGGCAAATTTCAGTTTCTTTGAATCTATGCGCAAAGCAGCTTTTGTATATACTATACTTGCCTTTACCCTTTATTCGTGTATAAAGCCGCCTACGTATTCCATTATTCCGGCAATTGCCTTTGTGTCGGTGTCATCCTCTAATATTACCAGTGGGTTTGCTGATACTATTACTTTTTCTTTTACCGATGGGGATGGCGACATTGGCGTTAGTGCCAGTGACACCAATACCAGCGACTCTGTTTGCTGCGGTATTCAACATGGAGATTCTTCCTGTTTGCATTTGCCGCAGTTTGATGTTTTTCTTATTGACGGCAGAGATTTATGTATTGAAGCATTTGCCTCCGCCAATGTTCAACCTGCCGGTAAATACAAGGCTATATCAGGAACAATTGAAGTTATTGCCGAGGCGTATAATACAAAATGTTTCGGCGGTTGCCCCTGCGCGGTAAACGATACGGTAACTTATGCCATTATACTCAGGGATATGGCAGGGCATTTGAGTAATACAATACACACTACGCCTATTGCAATAAACTGCAATTAGCCTCACCCCTTTGTCTGTCGGCATCTCTCCATCAGAAAGCTAATGGTTCGGCTACGCTCACCATGACAGCGCAAAGCAATCTGACAGAGAGGGAAGAACCATATTGCATCTGATCACTGTTATTTATAAAGTAAGGCAATAATTACCTGTAAGGACTTCTGTTCTTTACCCTCTGCACCTTCCCTCTGCGAAAAACTATGCTTTACCCAAATTTTTTGAGAATCATAAATTATGGCCTTTCAAAACTATGAGAAACAATCAAACGGGGAGGGTTTGTATTTAAATATAAGCAGATGTGATTGCGAAGCCTTTTCCAATAAAAAAACAGAAGAGAAAAGGCTGCGGCCCTGCCTGCCGGCAGGCAGGGCTGCGGTTAATATTTTTTTTATTTTTTACGGGTGCCGATAGCTATCGGCATAACCTCGCAATGACATATGTTTTATTTTAATACATCTGCCGTATTAGGTAAGGACAATATTCAAAACTAAAATTCCAGCTAATTTACCTGTAACTACTTCTGTTTTTCACCCAATTGCTTCTGCCTGCTTTGGTGGCAACTGCTGCTTTTGCAGTAACTGATTCGGTTTTGTTTTCGAAAATGTGGGCGCCTATCAGTGCGGCAATTTCCATTTCGTCTTCCTTTTCGGCTTTCAGGTATTCGGGCTTAAAGTGTTTGGCTACAAAATGGGTATCGAACTTACCCGAAACAAAATCGGGGTGCAGTAATACAAACCTGCCAAAGGCCAGGGTATTTTTTACGCCTTCAATACGGTAATCGTCTATGGCCCTTATTAAGCGGTCTATGGCTTCGGTACGGTCTTTGCCGTAGGCAATCAGTTTGGCAAGCATGGGGTCGTAATAGATGGGTATAGCCATGCCTTCTTCGTAGCCGTCATCAACCCGCACACCGGGGCCTTCGGGCTTTTTATATTGAAGCAGTTTGCCAATGTCGGGCAAAAAATTGTTCATGGGGTCCTCGGCGTAAACGCGCAATTCAATGGCATGGCCGCGCATTTGCAGGTCCTCCTGGGTAAAGCTTAGCTTCTCTCCTCTTGCTACTTTAATCTGCTCTTTTACCAGGTCAATGCCGGTAATCATTTCAGTAACCGGGTGCTCTACCTGCAAGCGGGTATTCATTTCAAGAAAGTAGAAATTCAATTCTTCATCCACCAAAAACTCTACCGTTCCAGCCCCAATGTATGCGCAGCTTTTGCCTACCTTAACGGCAGCTTCGCCAATAGCCTTGCGTTTTTCGGGCGTCAGGCAACTGCTTGGCGCTTCTTCCACCACCTTCTGGTGACGGCGCTGAATGGAGCACTCACGCTCAAACAGATAAACGATATTGCCATAGTTATCGCCCAATATCTGCACTTCAATGTGCTTGGGCGAGCCCACATACTTTTCAATAAAAACACTGCCATCGCCAAAGGCATTTATAGCCTCGCTTTGCGCCCGTTGAATCTGCTCTTCCAGTTCTTCAGGAGCATTTACCACGCGCATACCTTTACCACCACCACCGGCAGAGGCTTTGATAAGAATGGGATAACCGGTTATTTCCGCCAGCCTGCGGGCTTCATCTATATTTTTAATAGCGCCTTCGCTGCCGGGCACCATGGGTATATCAAATTTTTTGGCAGCTTCTTTGGCGGCCAGTTTGCTACCCATTACTTCTATGGCTTCGGGGGTGGGGCCTATAAAGGTTATACCGTTCTCCTCTACCAGTTTGGCAAAGGCTGCATTCTCACTTAAAAACCCATAGCCGGGGTGTATGGCATCAACCTCCAGCAACTTAGCTACTTCAATAATTTTATCGCCCCGCAGGTACGATTCTTTAGATGACGGCGGGCCAATACAAACAGCTTCATCGGCATACCGCACATGCGGGCTGTTCCTATCCGTTTCTGAAAACACAGCCACTGTTTTTATACCCATTTCCCGCGCACTACGCATAATGCGTAAAGCAATTTCTCCACGGTTGGCAACTAATATTTTGTTCATCGGCAATCCATTTGTTTAGGTAACATATCAAATTATTGCCCGCAGACCACAATCAACCCCGAAAGGGTGAGAGAAACCCTTTCGGGGT
>Ga0182013_10007001_pt1 | contig 12579 bp, 14 predicted proteins | sample 612S2MmetaG_FD_120487 | JGI IMG/M metagenome (GOLD analysis project Ga0182013, IMG submission 120487) | Permafrost microbial communities from Stordalen Mire, Sweden - 612S2M metaG | ecosystem: Environmental > Terrestrial > Soil > Wetlands > Permafrost | place: Sweden: Stordalen | collected... | reverse complement strand
TCTGCTTCCGCAACGTATACGACTCGATCGTGTTTTTGGCCATCTGGATCGGCGTCAGTTGGCTTTTTCGCGGCGCGACTTTGCTGACTTCGGCGCTAGCCCTGGACCGCGTCCCCGGACGGGGCTGGCAGGCATTCGTTGGCCTGGTCACGGTGATCGGCGGTGGAGTGCTGATCATCTCTCCGATCAGGTCGGTCCCGATCCTGACCTTGGTTGCCGGCTGGTGGCTGATCGCCATCGGCATCGTAGAAGTCATCAACGCGTTGCAGGTTCGGCACCGGCTGAAGGCGCACGCAGCTTAAGGTAGTCGCCGCTTGACCTCGAATGCCAGACACACCTCGGCGAGATCTTTTGGCCGCGAGAGCGATCGGCAGGTCAACTCCTCGACGCGGTGCAATCGGTGCCGCACGGTGTTGGGGTGGCAGTAGATGGCCGCGGCTGTCTCATTGGCAGAGCCGCCGGCCTCTACCCAAGCCCGGAAGGTATTGAGCAGCAACGTGCGTTCCTCGGCCGGCAGCGCATTCAGTGCCCGCGCTGACCGCCGCGACCGCAAGCCAGTAGCGCTTCCGCCAAAGTCGACCGCTCTTCCTCCCGCTCGAGGATCTGCGCTGTCAGTTTGTTGGCGATAGGCGGAGCTCATCGCCTGGGTGAAAATTTCTTGAGCGAGAAAGACCCGTGCGGTCGCATCCAGGATCGAGTCGGTGGGTACTGCGGCGGCGCGCGCCGTGGCGATGGTCTGCTCCCACTGAATCGGAACCCGATCCGGTAGGCGGTCATGGATGTGAGTAGTCACATCGAACCGATCCTGGTGTTGTTTTCCCCGACATTGTGGTGCGCGGACGCCCTGACGATGATGGAAACAGCAACAGCAACATTTCGGAGGCATCCCATGACCGCTCTGAGCGCCAATCTCGTCGCATCGAAAGATCGGCATCCCGACCGTATTGCGCTGCGTTGTGACGATCTGCAATTCACCTTCACCGAGTTTGACGCCGCGGCCGCCCGGGTGGCCACGCTATTGGAACAAGCCGGAGTCGAGCCGGGCGATCGGGTGGGCGTGATGCTGCCCAACACACCAGCATTCGCCATCGTGTTCTACGGCATCATCTATCGCGGCGCCGTCGCGGTCCCGATGAACCCGCTGCTGAAATTCCGCGAGGTGTCTTTCTATCTGTCCAACAGCGGCGCCAAGGCGTTGTTCGCGGCACCCGCCTTCGCCGACGAAGCCACCGCCGGCGCCGCCGAGGTGGGCGCCCAGTGCTGGCTCGTCGATGACGCCGGTCTGGCTGGGCTGATCGCCGACCTGCCCCGCCAGGATGCCCCGGTGGAACGCGGCCACGACGACGTCGCGGTCATCCTGCACACCTCCGGCACCACCGGCAAGCCCAAGGGTGCGATGCTGACTCACGGCAATCTGGGCCGCAATGCCGACGTCAGCGTGCGCACCCTCGTCGAGACCGGGCCGGACGACGTGGTGATGGGTTGCCTGCCGCTGTTCCACGTGTTCGGCCTGACCTGCGGGCTCAACGGTTCGGTCCTGTCCGGGGCGACGTTGACGCTCATACCTCGGTTCGACCCCAGCAAGGCTCTCGAGGTGATCCAGCGCGACGGAGTCACGGTGTTCCAGGGGGTACCGACGATGTACTCGGCGCTACTCACCGTTGCAGACCAGGTGCCGCCCGAGGCGACGCGCACTCTGCGGACCTGTGTCTCGGGCGGTGCGGCACTACCTGTTCAGGTTCTCGCCGATTTCGAAAAGGCCTTTGGCTGCGCCGTTCTCGAGGGCTACGGGCTTTCCGAAAGTTCTCCGGCGGCCGCGTTCAATCATCCGCACCGGGAGCGCAAGGTGGGCTCGATCGGCACCCCGATCGAGGGCGTCCAGATGCGGGTAGTCGACCTGGACGGCGTGGAGGTGCCCCAGGGGCAGACGGGCGAGATCCAGATCCGCGGCCACAACGTGATGAAGGGCTATTGGAACCTGCCCGAGGCAACCACGGCCACCATCACCCCCGATGGCTGGCTGAACACGGGCGACGTGGGACGCGTCGACGAAGACGGCTACTTCTACATCGTCGACCGGACCAAGGACATGATCATCCGCGGCGGTTACAACGTCTACCCCCGCGAGATCGAAGAAGTGCTCTATGAGCATCCGGGAGTGGCCGAAGCTGCCGTCATCGGCATCGCGCACGACTCCCTCGGTGAGGAAGTCGGAGCCGCGGTCGCTCTCAAAAAGGACGCGACGGTGACCCCGGACGAGCTGCGCGACTACGTCAAGGCCCGGGTGGCCGCTTACAAGTATCCGCGCCAGGTCTGGCTCGTCGATGCGCTGCCCAAGGGCCCCACCGGCAAGGTCCAAAAGCGCGACATCACGGCTCCCGAATCTGAAAGGACGCAATGATCATGGCTGCAGCGGCGAAACGCTTCAGCGACCCTGCCTGGTATGAGAACCCGCTTCTGCACAAACTCATGCAGGGCTACGCCGCGCCCGGCTTCGCCGCGCTTGCGATCACGACGAGGGCCCGGTGTACCCCGGCGGGTTGACGCCGTCGACCCAGAAGTCTTCGCCCAGTTTGGAACCCGGAATGCAGTCGTACACCGACAAGTCGCTGATGCCGGACTCGAGCAGCACGTCCTCGCACAGCAACGAGTGCCCGGTGTACTTGCGCGCGGGCTTGTTCAAGACGAGGTAGGCCGAATCGGAGTACACCTCGGGCTTGCGGGCGCGCCCCATCGCCTCGTCGCCGCCGAGCAGGTTCTGCACCGCGGCCGTGGCCACCAGCGTGCGCGGCCACAGCGTGTTCGACGCAATGCCCTCGTCGCGCATCTCCTCGGCGATCCCCAGCGCGCACAGCGTCATGCCGAACTTCGCCATCATGTACGCCGTCGGTTTCAGCCACTTGCTTTCCAACAGCACTGGCGGCGACAGCGTCAAGATGTGCGGGTTCTCCCGGCCCTTCATGTGGGGGATGCACGCGTGGGACACCGCATAGGTGCCGCGCACCTGGATGCCGTTCATGAGGTCGAATCGCTTCATCGGCACCTCGGTGATGGACCCGAGGTTGATTGCCGACGCGTTGTTGATGCAGATATCGATGCCGCCGAACTGCTCGACGGCCTTCGCCACCGCCGAATCCACCGATTCCGGGTCGCGGACGTCCCCGACGATCGGCAATGCCTGTCCACCCGCGTCCTCTAGTTCCTTGGCTGCGGTGTAAACGGTGCCGGGCAGCTTCGGGTGGGGCTCGGCGGTCTTGGCGATCAGGGCGATATTCGCGCCGTCCTGCGCGGCGCGTTTGGCGATCGCAAGGCCGATGCCGCGGCTCGCTCCCGAGATGAATACGGTCTTACCTTTGAGGGACATGGCGCCACACTAACGCCCGCGCCAGCCCCGGATTTCATCGGTGCTTCGCCTGCGTCAGCGGTTACGGTCGTCAGCGGCCGGTGACCGGGAACAAGCGGGCAGCAAAATGCTGTTGTTGGGATCAGTTGCGGGCGGAAACGACCCGAAATGTCTGTAGCCGTAGGATCGAGCGAGGGGAAATAGAGTGTCGGTGGCAATCTTGGAACGCCTGGAGCTCTCGCCAGGGGTCTTCGATGGTGCCGCGAGCGAAGGGACCGCGATGGCTGACGTCGATGGGGCGGACAAGTCACCGCCGGACGCGCAGCCGGGGCATGACGAGATCGGCGCCGAAACGGTCCATGAGACTGACGCCGAGTTGACCGCCCGTTTCGAGCGCGATGCGATTCCCCTGCTGGATCAGTTGTACGGCGGTGCGCTGCGGATGACGCGCAATCCCGCCGACGCCGAGGATCTGCTGCAAGAAACGATGGTGAAGGCCTACGCGGGCTTTCGCTCGTTCCGGGCCGGCACAAACCTCAAAGCCTGGCTGTATCGGATCCTGACCAACACCTACATCAACAGCTATCGCAAGAAACAGCGACAGCCCGCGGAGTATCCGACCGAGGAGATCACGGACTGGCAGTTGGCGGCCAACGCCCAGCATACGTCCACCGGCCTGCGGTCGGCCGAGGTCGAAGCCCTGGAGTTGCTGCCAGATACCGAGATCAAGGAAGCGTTGCAGGCGTTGCCGGAAGAGTTCCGGATGGCGGTCTACTACGCCGACGTCGAGGGTTTCCCTTACAAGGAGATCGCCGAGATCATGGACACGCCAATCGGGACGGTAATGTCCCGGCTGCACCGCGGCCGACGTCAGCTGCGCGGCTTGCTGGCCGACGTGGCCAAGGAGCGAGGCTTTCTCCGGGGTCAGCAGGCGCACGAGGAGGTGTCGTGATGAGCGAGTTTTCCGGCCCGGCTGAGCCATGCCCCAACGACGATTCCCACGGTTCGGTCGGCTGCGCGGAAGTCATTGCCGAGGTGTGGACCCTGCTCGACGGTGAATGCACCCCAGAGGCCAAGCAGAGGCTGCGGCAGCACCTCGAGGCGTGCCCCGGATGCTTTAAGCATTACGGACTCGAGGAGCGGATCAAGGAGTTGGTCGCAACCAAGTGCAGGGGCGAGAAGGCCCCTGAGAGGTTAAGGGAGCGCCTCTGGGTGGAGATCCGGCGAACCACCATCATCCGGGATCTGCAGTAGTAGCGGTCCTGTTAGGCGTTTGGCCGCTTGCCGTGGTTAGCCTTGCTGTACTTGCGGTCACGTTTCTTACGGCCACGCTTGGCCATCTTTGGAACCTCCGTCGATGCTGAGGCGCCGGACTCGGCACCCACCAGTTTGCTAACAGTCTCTCACGAGGCGTCCGGCCCGCTGTCACACCCCGGCGTCCGACTCGTTTCGAAGCCCGCGCGCCGCTCTCCTGGTCTTATGGTTCGATATACCTTTAAGCCTGTTAAAAGCGACTTTGGATTATAAAGCGACGGTGACCAGCAGCCGGCGTGCAAGTGGCCGAAACGAGTGGGGTGAAGATGGCCGAGGATGTTCGTGCAGAGATCGTGGCCAGCGTGCTCGAAGTCGTTGTCAACGAGGGTGACCAAATCGGCAAGGGCGACATCGTGGTGCTGCTGGAGTCGATGAAGATGGAGATCCCCGTTCTGGCCGAGATCGACGGCACGGTCAGCAAAGTCAGTGTGTCGGTCGGCGACGTCATTCAGGCAGGCGACCTTATCGCGGTGATCAGCTAGCCGTTGGACACCATAAATCTTCCGCCGCCGGGGTGACTGATGTCCACACTCGGTGAGCTGCTTGCCGAACACACGATGCTGCCGGGCAACGCGGTGGACCACCTCCATGCCGTGGTCGGTGAGTGGCAGCTGCTGGCCGATCTGTCATTCGCCGATTACCTGATGTGGGTCCGCCGCGACGACGGCTTGCTGGTCTGTGTGGCGCAATGCCGGCCGACGACCGCGCCTACGGTTCTGCAGACCGATTCGGTGGGCACCGTTCTCACTGCTGAGCGGTTCTCGCTCGTCGCCGAGACTTTCGACACGGGTACTGCTCAGCTGGAAAGCATTGTGGGCAAAGAGCGTTCGTGGCAGCTCCCCGGCCCGCATGTTGCGGCCTCCCCAGTGCGGTACGGCGGCCATGTGGTGGCGGCGCTGACACAACACCAAACCGCGCTGGCGGATGGCGAAAAGTCCGGCCATCTAGAGACCGCCTACCGGGACTGCGCCGCAGACCTTGTCCACATGCTGTCCGAGGGCACCTTTCCCGACGTGCGGGACGTGGCCATGTCGCGTTCCACGCCACGGGTAGGTGACGGCTTCATCCGGCTCGATGTCGGCGGCGTGGTCGCCTACGCCAGCCCGAACGCGTTATCGGCCTACCACCGGATGGGCCTGAGTACCGAATTGGAGGGCCGTAATCTCATCGAAGTCACTCGGCCGCTGATCTCGGACCCCTTCGATGCGCAGGAGGTGGCCGAGCACGTGCAGGACTTGCTGGGCGGCGGCAAGAGCATGCGGTTGGAGGTCGATGCCGGGGGTGCCACCGTGCTGCTGCGAACACTTCCGTTGGTAGTGCATGGATCCAGCGCGGGTGCCGCGGTGCTGATCCGCGACGTCACCGAAGTCAAGCGCCGCGACCGTGCCCTGATATCCAAGGACGCCACGATCCGGGAAATCCACCATCGGGTGAAGAACAACCTGCAAACCGTGGCGGCGCTGCTACGGCTTCAGGCCCGCCGGACGGCCAACGCCGAAGGGCGAGAAGCGCTCATCGAATCGGTGCGCCGAGTGTCGTCGATCGCACTGGTGCACGACGCGTTGTCGATGTCGGTCGACGAGCAGGTCAACCTCGACGAGGTCATCGACCGGATCGTGCCGATCATGAACGACGTGGCATCCGTGGACAGGCCGATCCGGATCAACCGGGTAGGCGACCTGGGTGTGTTGGACTCCGACCGTGCCACGGCACTGATCATGGTGATCACCGAGCTCGTCCAAAACGCGATCGAGCACGCATTCGATCCGACGGCTCGGGGAGGCTCCGTGACGATCGTGGCTGAGCGTTCAGCGCGCTGGCTCGACGTGGTGGTGCACGACGACGGACGTGGCCTGCCCGACGGATTCAGCCTGGACAAGTCGGACAGCCTGGGCCTGCAGATCGTCAGGACCCTGGTGTCCGCCGAACTGGACGGATCGCTTGGTATGCGTGAAGCCCCCGACCGCGGCACCGACGTAGTGCTGCGGGTGCCGATTGGCCGCCGGGCTCGGTTATTGCTTTAAAAGGTTTTCAGCACAGCACACAGCAGTGCGGCCCCGACATCGTCGGGGCCGCACTGCGTGGATCTGTGCTCAGACTCCGCTGCGAGCCTTCGTTCGGGCGTTGCGGCGCTTTAGCGCACGCCGCTCGTCTTCGCTCATCCCGCCCCAGACGCCCGCGTCCTGACCGGTATTCAAGGCCCAACCGAGGCACTCTGTGGTCACCGGGCATCGATTGCAGACCAGTTTCGCATCAGCGATCTGTGCGAGCGCCGGGCCGCTGTTCCCTACCGGGAAGAACAGCTCCGGGTCCTCGTCACGACAGACCGCGTTGTGGCGCCAATCCATAACTTGTCACTCCTCACTGAGTGCGCAGCAGGGCGCACGGGCTTTTTTCTTCGGCTTCAAACGCTTGCACTAGAAAAAGGAATCCGCACTCCTACACATTTCTGCATGCAACCTTTTAATCGTTTCACAGGCTCAGTAGATGTCAATAGCGTGAGTTGGCTCGTGGGCTATCTCACTTTGACCTTGTCGTAGCCGGGCCCTCATTCAGTTGTACTACACTCCAGGGCTACTCATCTAGAGATTTTTCTCTCAACGGCCGCGCGATCCGTTTTTAGTCCAGGTCAGGGTGCGTTTTGGCGGGTGGGGCCGCTACCGGGAGTAGGTCAGGGACTGCCCGGAATGTCATGGTCTCGCGCATGCCGAGGTACTCCCCATCGAATTGACTGGCGGCCGGCCGGCCGGTGCTGGTGAGTCGCAGGCAAGGTGCGTCGTCGTCGCGGATGAGCTGCTTGGCCCGCGGGTTCGGCCGCTTTGAAAGGATCTGGCTCAGCAATTTCAGCGTTGGGACCAGTTTCATGCTGGTGACCGCGAACACACCAAGTCCCGACTCGAAGGTGCAGCCGGGGTTGGTCACCATCGGCCGGTTGTTGCTGTAGGTCCACGGACTGGTATTGGACACCCAGGCGAAGTGCACTCCCGGAACGGGGTCGCGGCCCGGTAGCTCCAGGGTGAGGGTCGGTTCGCGGCGGCTGAAGGCCACTGCGACGGGCACCGCGACACGCCAGTAGCGCAACGGGGTGACCTTGACGCCCTTTCTCCGTTGCGCCTCGACCCCGGCCACTACCTCCGCGTCGACGCCCATCCCCGCGTTGATCACGGCCCAGTGCTCACCGCAGTCGATCAACCCGATGCGGCGCCAGGTCTGGTGACGATGGTAGTCATCGATCAGCTGGATGAGCTGGTTGGTGGCGGCGACCGGATCCCGGGAAATACCCAGCGACCGGGCCAGCACGTTCGCCGAGCCACCGGGAACCACCGCTACCGCGGGCACGGGGCCGAGTTTTCCCGACGATGCCGCGCCTGGGTGCCCAAGCAAACCGTTGACCACCCCGCTTACGGTTCCGTCGCCGCCATGGACGACGACCAGGTCCACTCCGTCCGCAGCGGCCGCTTGCCCGAGTTCGGTCCCGTGACCGCTGTGGTTGGTGTGTTCGACGGTGAGCTCGAGGCGGCTCTTTAGCGCGTGGGCCAACAGATCGCGGGCGGCCGGTGTGGTGGAAGTGGCTGTTGGGTTCACGATCAGCACGGCCCGCATGAGGCATCAGCCTAAAGCGTGTCGGACAACTGGAGCACTAAACCTCAACCGAACCCCGGACCCCCAAGCAGCGGGGCCGGGACATCAAAGCCCGCCAACGGGATGGCGCTGACCAACGCCTCCGTGTTGGTGAAACCAGTCCGAAAGACGCGGGGACCGACGTTCGCACCGCACCCGCGGCCTGAACCGACGACGCCCGAGAAGGGCGGTGCCCAACACTCACCCGAGTTGTTCGACACGCTTTACGCTGACGCTGTGATAGGCAACCGGGGCGCCCCATCCGCCGTGCGCGGCGCCGGACTGATCGTCGTGGTGCAAGGTGTGGCAGCGCTGGCGGTGGCCGCGGTGCTGACAGCGCGCGCGATCGCCGGAGCCGACCAGCGTCTCGTCAACGGCATGGGTACCGCTGTCTGGTTCGGCCTTAGCGGGGCGGCAGTGTTTGCCGCGGGCCTCGCGCTGTTGACCGCCAAGCGCTGGGGCCGCGGGCTGGCTGTGTTCACCCAGTTACTGCTGTTGCCTGTGGCCTGGTATCTCGCGGTGGGCTCGCATCGACCGGTCTTCGGCATCCCACTGGGGATCGTGGCATTGACCGTGTTGATCTTGCTGTTCACCCCGGCGGCCATCCGCTGGGCTGCTGGAGAACAAGCCGGCGATCAGCGTGATCCGGCCAGCTCGGCCAATGGCGAACCGGACAGCCGATAGGTCGTCCACTCGCGCTGCGGCTGCGCGCCGACCCGGTCGTACAACGCGATGGCATCGGTGTTCCAGTTCAGCACCGACCACGACAACCGCGTGTAGCCGTTGTCGAAGCACTCACCCGCCAGTGCGGCCAGCAGCGCGCGGGCCAGGCCGCGACGCCGGAACTCGGGCCGTACGAAAAGGTCTTCCAGATAAATGCCGGCCACGCCGTCCCAGGTGGAGAAGTTGACGAACCACAACGCCATCGCGGCGTTCTCGCCCCGCACTTGGGCCACGTGCCCATGAACAGTCGGACAATCACCGAAAAGTGCTGCGGAAATTTGTGTTTCGGTGACAGTGCATTGATCAGCGGCTCGCTCGAATTCGGCGAGCCCGTGGATCATCGCGGTGATATCGGCGGTGTCTTCCGGTGTGGCGCGGCGGATCGTTTCGTTCATCAATCCTCAACTCCCAACGCGGTTAGTATCGTCGCGAATTTCGTTGTGGTTTCGGCGACTTCGTGAGCGGGATCGGATTCGGCCACGATGCCACCGCCGGCGCGCGCAAGGGCGGTACGGCGATCGGCTGAGAGCTGCGCGCACCGGATGGAGACCACCCAGTAGCCGTCGCCCTTGACATCGCACCAGCCCACAGCCCCGGCGTAGAAACCACGGTCACCTTCCAACTCGGCGATGAGATCGGATGCGGCCTTGGTCGGCACCCCGCCGACCGCCGGGGTGGGGTGCAGAGCCAACGCCAGATCTATTGCCGTAGTTGAGGCGTCGCGCAGCCGGCCGCTGATGGGTGTGCAGAGATGCCAAACCGCGGCCGTGCGTCTGAGTTGGGGCTCGGACGCGATGCTCAGCTCGTCGCAGAGCGGCTCCAGGCTGGCTCGCATCGTGTCGATGACCAACTGATGTTCATGACGGTCCTTCGCCGATGCGGCCAGCGCGGCGCCGTTAGCAGCGTCCAGTTCTGGGTCCGCGGCGCGTGGGGCCGAACCGGCGAACGGTTGGCACATCACACGGTCGCCGGAACGCGCGACCAACAGCTCCGGACTGGCCCCCACCAGCGCGGCGCCCGTGTAGTCGTCGCCGGCTGCGGTCAGGTCGACGAGGTAGCCATATGCTGCCGGATCGGCGGCGACGAGCCGGCGCAGGATGACGCGGGCGTCCAGCGGAGCGTCAGCAGCCAGCTGCAATGCACGGGACAGCACCACCTTTCGCAGCGAGCCACCCGGAGCGGTGAGCCGATCGCGGGCGCGGCCGACGCGGACGCGGTAGTCGGAAGGCGGCGGGACGGCGGCGGTGATGCGCACCGCCGGCAGCGGGCCCGTTGGCCAGTCGGGCAGCGCGTCGGCGCGTACCACCGAATCGGGCACCAGCAGTGCGGCCGGTCTGTGTACATCGAAAGGCAGCGCGCCCAACACTATTGGTGCTGAACCTGAACGCAGAGCCGCTTGCGCGGCCCGCACGTCGGAGTAGTGCATCCGCACACCGTCGGCAACCAGAGTTCCGCGGGGTCCGCACAGCGCGAACGGTGGTTCGGTGACGCTCACCCGGGTTTGATCGCTTGCGGCTGGCCGGTCAATCCGAGCGCGGCGAGCTGTCGCACGCCATGCTCGAACCCGCACACGGCTATCGAGCCGGCGAGCATCCAGAACCGGCTGCCCTCGACGAGCGGCAGCTCGACCCAACGCGTGATCACCGCGCGGGAGAAGTGGCTGTGGCCCACGAACACCACGTCGCGCGAGATCATCTGCTCTAACGCCAATGCGACGGCCCGATCAGCGCGGTCGCTGACTTGCGCCACGCTCTCGCCGCCGGGGCAACCCTTCGTCCAGATCAGCCAATCAGGAACCGATTCCCGGATCTGCGGGGTCGTCAACCCCTCGTAGGAACCGTAATCCCATTCGGCGAGCAGGGGAGACACCTCATCGACGGCAAGCCCGGCCAACTTGGCTGTGGTCAGGGCACGTATCCGCGGGCTGCTGATCACCAGCGGGTCAGCGAGTCCGAGTTCACGCAGAACACGCCCGGCAAGCTCGGCCTGGACCCGGCCGGTATCGGTCAGTTCCATGTCGGTGCGGCCGGTGTGCTGGCCGGACTTGGACCACGCGGTTTCACCGTGGCGTAGCAGTACCAGTCGATGATCATGCAAGCTCATGCCGAGGATTCTGCCCCACGACATGCCGGGTCCGTAGGCCGAAGCGCACGGCATCCGAACGTGCCAGGATGGCAATGTGTCACAAACGAGGATATTGGCGGTAGCCAACCAGAAGGGCGGCGTCGCGAAGACGACGACGGTCGCATCGCTGGGCGCGGCGATGGCGAAGAATGGGAAGCGAGTCCTACTCGTCGATCTCGATGCACAAGGTTGTTTGACCTTCTCGCTCGGCCAAGATCCCGACAAACTACCCGTGTCCGTGCATGAGGTGCTGCTCGGTGATGTCGAACCGAGCGCGGCGCTGGTCGCCACGGTGGAGGGAATGACGCTGCTGCCGGCCAACATTGACCTGGCCGGCGCCGAGGCCATGCTGCTGATGCGGGCGGGCCGCGAATACGCGCTCAAGCGCGCGCTCGCCAAACTCTCCGACCAATTCGATGTGGTCATCATCGACTGCCCGCCCTCGCTGGGTGTCCTCACTCTCAACGGGCTGACGGCCGCCAACGAGGTCATCGTGCCGTTGCAATGCGAAACGTTGGCGCACCGCGGCGTCGGCCAGCTCCTGCGCACGGTCGCCGATGTCCAGCAGATCACCAACCCGGAGCTGCGACTGCTTGGCGCGCTGCCGACGCTGTACGACGCCCGCACTACCCACACCCGGGACGTGCTGCTCGACGTCGCCGACCGTTACGACCTGCCGGTGCTGGCCCCGCCGATTCCGCGCACGGTCCGTTTCGCCGAAGCCAGCGCTTCGGGCTCGTCGGTGATGGCCGGGCGCAAGAACAAAGGCGCGGTCGCCTACGGCGAGCTGGCGCAGTCGTTACTCAAGCACTGGAAGACCGGCAAAGCGCTCCCGACATTCGCCATCGAGGTTTAGCCGTCACAGCTGCTCGTGGCACCTAGCCCAGGGCTACCACGGTGTCGCCGCGCTGCTCGAACACTCGCGAACCCGAGACGGCCGGGACCACTGCTCTTCCGGGTTCCAGGGTGCCCGGCGGCCGATTCACCGTGATGTAGCGGCTGTTCGCACCGCTCGTCGGGTCATAGACACCGATTGCACCGGTGACCGGCACCAGCAGCTGACCCGCCATCATCACGCCAGGCCCCAACGGCACAGTCTTCTCGCCCGCGGCAATGGTGTAACGCAACGCCAGGTTGGTCACGTCGAAGACCATGACGGTATCGCCGGTCCACCAGGTCACCAGGTTGCCGGTGTGTGTCACCACGCCTGGGTTTGCCGGCGGCTTGGGCAGCAGAGTGCTCGACACAGTGGTGCCGGCCTCGTCGATCAACTCGACTCTGGCCTGCGTGCCGGTTATTGCAGGCAGATACACCGCCGTGGTGTTCTCCCAGACGGCTAGCACCCTGGCCCCCGAACCTGCCCCGATCCCAGGTTCGGACACGACGTGTTGCTGGGGTTCGTCGTCTTCCTTGCCCGGGCGCAATAAGACGAGCCGCAGGTCGGCTTGGTTATC
>Ga0182013_10006998_pt1 | contig 12582 bp, 9 predicted proteins | sample 612S2MmetaG_FD_120487 | JGI IMG/M metagenome (GOLD analysis project Ga0182013, IMG submission 120487) | Permafrost microbial communities from Stordalen Mire, Sweden - 612S2M metaG | ecosystem: Environmental > Terrestrial > Soil > Wetlands > Permafrost | place: Sweden: Stordalen | collected... | reverse complement strand
ATACGAGCTAAACGTGGGCGGAACCCTGAATGTACTCTATGAGGCAAAAAGGGTTGGCGTGGAGCGGATATTCTTCGCCTCCACTGCAGATGTATATGCGCCTTCGCCGCGTGTTCACATGGAAGATGACGCGGTCGCGCCGTTCACCGTGTATGGCCTGACCAAGTCGATTGGCGAAACCATTTGCCGCGGCGCCATGGATTGGGGATGGAAGCCTAACATTCTGATCGGGAGAATCTTTAACGCGGTTGGCACCCGGGAGACGAATCCTCACCTCGTGCCGGAGATCGTCGCCCAGGTAGCAGGCGGAGCCACCGAGCTTAAGGTTGGCAACCTTCTTCCCACCCGCGACTTTGTCGACTTGCCTACGCAGGCGCGGGCCATTGTCGACGCCACGCTCGCAAACAATGGAGTAGAGACCGTCAACATTGGAAGCGGCGTTTCTGTCCCCGTCGGCCAGATGATCGAAATGATTCTGGCAGAAGCGGGCCGCGAAATAAAGGTAACAGTCGATCCGGCCAAGGTGCGGGCCGCGGAGCGTTCAAACCTGTGCGCTTCCACTACGCGCCTCAAAAGACTCATCGGTTATGCCCCTGAGCCGGCCGGGCCGGGAACCATCCGCTCAATCCTCAACGAAGCGAAGCAGGTGAGCGCGGCTGCTTCCCAGTGGATGTGCGCATGATCAGGGCAGGCTTGATCGTCCCTTTCAGAAGCGAAGGACTTGGCGGAGCAAATTACTATTACAATCTGCTCAGTTGCTATCAGAAGCATCCAAACCCTGATCTGACCCTCGCAGTCTTCACCGAGTTTACTGGTGACATTGCAACTTATCGATGCGATGCAATCGAGCTTCACGCATTCCCAGAGATCACACCCGGAGCTCCGTGGAACTACCCTCGGCGTGCCGCAAGGCGCCTGCTCCGCTACGATCCTGTGTCCCTGAGAGCACTGGAAAAGCAACGAATCGATTTGATCACGCATCGACGCCTTGGAGAACAGACGAGAATCAACACCCTGCATTGGCAGCAGGACTTTCAGCATAAGGCACTGCCCAACTTCTTTGATGCGGCCGATTGCGCCAGAAGGGATTGGGCGATCAACAGCACTCAGCATTGGGGCCATATCTTGCTTAGCAGTCAGGCGGCAGCCAACGACTTTCGCCGATATTATCCCGATCTGTCGAGCGTAAAGACACATGTACTTCACTTCTCCGGCGCATCGGCATTGAATGAGGTTCTGCTGACCCGCGATGAACTCGCGGCGCATTACCCGGTTCGCGAACCATACTTCTTTCTGCCAAACCAATTCTGGCAGCACAAGAATCACAGCGTCGTGATGGACGCTCTGCGCGAATTGCCAAAAGAGATTCGTGTGATTTGCACCGGCTTCATGGGCGATTACCGGAACTCCGATTATGTGCACAAACTTCTGGCAAAGGTGAAAAATGCCGGGATAGAAGACCGTTTTATCTGCCTTGGCGTCGTGCCGTACCCGATGCTCGTAAGCTTGATACATCATTCGCTCGCTGTCCTGCAACCTTCACTCTTCGAAGGCTGGAGTACCACGGTCGAAGAGGCCAAAGCAATGTGCAAACAAATCGTGCTCTCGAATCTTGACGTTCATTTGGAACAGGCCCCGGAACGCGGGAGGTTCTTTTCGCCCGACTCCGCTGGTGAGCTTGCCGCCCACATGAAACACATTTACGCGGAATTCGATCCAGCGATAGAGCAGAGTTTTATGGAACAGCGAACCGAACGCAAGACAATTGCCGAGCGTGATTGGGTTGCGCAGTTTGCAGAGATCCTGAAGAAAGTCGCGTAACCGCAAGAAACAGAAATGGAGAATTCGATGCAACGCGCGGCGATCGATCCGGATTCCCCTCAAAGGACTGCGAGCGCAAAGGACCATTCCGAGCGCCGACAAATCCCGCGGCTTCGCTTCCTCAGAACCATCGAGCCGCCGCGCCCCGCAACCTATTCCATGTACTCTCTTGAACGTGCCCTGGAACACGCCGGGGTTGAGCCGCTGCCCGACTCGATGAGTAGTCCAGACAGCCTTGCCGCAAATGTTGTTTACAAGTTTCGCTGGATGTGGAACTTTCGCAGGTCTTCCGCAGGGCCCGTCTTCGTGAGTTACATGTCGTTCCTGGAGAAGAAGACCTTTCCGTTTTCGTACTGGACCGAAATCATCCCTTACAGCTTCGATTGCTGGCCCAAGTACTACGATTGGTGGTCTTCCTTTTACAAGCGGGAACGGGTGCGTATCGCCTTTATCTCGGCGCGACAATCCGCAGAGTATTTCTCCCGCGCGATTCCGGAGATGAAGACCGTTTGGCTCCCTGAGGCTACCGATCCCAGCGAGTACAGCCCTGCAAAATCGTTGTGGGAGCGCGAGATTGACGTGCTCGAGATGGGCCGGAGGTACGAACCGTATCACGACGAAATTGTGAAGAAGCTTGCCCAGGCAAACCGTGTCCATCTTTACGAGCGAGGCGAGTCTAAATCCATCTTTCCCGGAAGAGCTGAACTGGTCGACGGCCTGGCGCGCACCAAGATCCTGATCTGCTTCCCGCGCTCCGTGTCCCATCCCGAGGATGCGGGAGGCGTAGAAACGGTAACCTACAGATACTTTCAGGCTATGGCGTCAAAGTGCGTGATCGTAGGGCATGCACCGCAGGAACTGATCGACCTGTTTGGTTACAATCCTGTGCTTGAAGTTCAGGAGAGACAGGAATATGAGCAGATCGATTGGGTGCTCGACAATCTAACTTCTTTGACAGAGCTGGTTGAGCTGAATTATTCGCGGTTACTGGAAGTCGGCACCTGGAAGAAACGCGTCGAAACAATTCTGGACGTCGTACGGGCGTACCCTGCCGTTCGTTGATGGACCGCAAAGTTGCGCTTCTGTTCCTCGCTGTGGAGTAACTACCGAAGCAAGAGGCCACTTTCCAGTATCGATCCTGGATTCGAGAAACGAATGAAAATCGAAGTCGCCTTCGAACGTCTTATTCATCTTCCTCGTCGAATCGTCCGCGAATGTCTCATGGTCGCCCATGTCATCTGGTTCTTTCTGCTCAACAGATTGACGGCAAAGCCAGTGATTGAACCCGGAGGGCCTGTCGTCTCAATGACCACATACGGGGCGCGGAGTCAGCAAGCCTATCAGGCGATCGAATCCATTGCCCGAGGCGACGTTCGGCCATCGAGATTCATTCTGTGGGTTGATGATGAGGCACTATTCAAGGATCTTCCTGCTACAATCCGCCGGCTTGTGAGGCGTGGGCTTGAAGTCAAACTCTGCGCCAACTATGGACCTCACACCAAGTACTTCCCCTACATAGAGTCGGAAAGCGTTTTTGCGAGACCGCTGGCAACTGCTGATGATGACATTCTCTACCCACGATACTGGTTGATGAAGCTTACCGAAGCGAATCGGGAATACCCTGAAAGTGTAAATTGCTTTTGGGCCCATATTATGGAGACTGATGGCACCGGAATCGGAAGATATGTCAATTACGTGGCCTGCAGTTCCACGTTTCCCAGTTTCCGCAACATCGCTCTTGGTGTTATGGGCGTAATTTATCCGCCGCAGCTTTTGATGGCTTTGAAGCGTGCCGGCACTGCGTTTCAAGCCTGTTGCCCGATGGCAGACGACCTATGGCTTCACGTTCAGGCTATTCGTGCAGGATTTAAGGTAAGACAGATTTTCCCGAAGCTGCCCTACTTTTCCTTTCAAGGTGTACCAGGGAGCCAACAGTCCGCTCTCTCCTACGAAAACGTAACCTACGGAGATGGAAACGATCGTCAAGTAAGAGCCACTTACACTGAAGCCGACGTCCGGTTGCTCCAATCCGATTAAGCCCCTGCAGATGAATTCCCATTGCCCCCTTCACCTGTGTCCAAGCGTTAGCAACTTCCCTGCTCTCCTGGAGCGTTGCATATGGATCCGTCATGCTGAGTGAGCCTTCCAATCAAGATCGCCAATTTCCATTAGCACGCCGTCAAAGTGTCGTCATCGGTCATCCCTTTATCGGCCATGGTGGATCGGAAGCGCGCGTCATGTGGCTGATCGAAGCATTGAAGCGAGAATTTGATGTGACGGTTATGACTACAGGAGGCTGGAATCTATCTGCATTGAACAGCTACTATGGGACACGAGTGGGGCAAGACGAAGTCAAAGTTCGTATTGCGCCCGTCCCGTTCTTTGTGCGTAGCCTGAATGCGGCAGCTCTGCGGGGTGCCTGTTTTCAGCGCTTCGCGCGTCAAATCGCAGGAGAGTACGACATTCGCGTCAGTGCATACAATGCGACTGACTGGGGCTTGCCCGCGCTTCATTTCATTGCAGACTTCAGTTGGCATAAGCAAATTCGCGAACAGTTCCATCCCCCATCGCCGGGACTCATCTATCGCAATACGCTTGCGCGTCGGGCCTACCTGAGAATTGCAGGAGTTTATGGAAGGCCTTCGGGCCGGGATGTCCTTCGCGACGACCTGGTGATTGCCAATTCCCAATGGTCCGCCGAGATTGTAAAGCAATTTTGTGGTGTGGACTGCACGGCGATCGTGTACCCGCCTGTTTCGGCAGAATTTCCTGATGTCCCTTGGGAGCAGAAGGAACAGGCTTTTGTCATGATCGGACGGATAGCACCGGAGAAGCAGATCGAGCGGGCGATCGAAATTCTGAAGACGGTACGGGATCGAGGACACGCGATTCGGTTCCACCTTTGCGGACCAATTGAAAACGATCCGTACGGACGCCGCATCGCAAAGATCTGCCATGACCATTCAGATTGGATCACGTCGGAAGGGCAAGTGACCGGTACAAAGAAAGCCCAGGTACTTTCAGATTGCCGGTTTGGGATCCAGACCTCAAGCGCGGAGGGCTTCGGAATCTCGGTTGCAGAAATGGCCAAGGCTGGGGCTATCGTGTTTGCTTCAAGCGGCGGTGGTCAGACAGAAGTCGTCGACACTCCCGATCTCCTCTTTTCAACCGTCGACGACGCCGCTGACAAAGTCTGCGCCGTGCTGTCCAACCCTGAAAAGCAGAGTGCTTTGCGCGCCCATTTGGCGCTCCGCTCTGAAATGTTCAGCGCCGAAAAGTTCATGTCGGCGGCCCAAGACCAAGTGAAGAAGGCATCAATTGACCTGCAACCTGCTCCGAGAGCAAAACATCGCCGCAAGGTTGTAATTGGCCATCCGATGCTCGGATTTGGCGGTTCGGAATCTACGCTGATGTGGCTGATCGAGGCATTGAAGCCGAACTTCGATGTGACTGTTATGACGACAGGAGGTTGGGATCTGCCGGCACTGAACAGTTATTACGGAACACATGTGACGCAAGACGAGGTCACAGTTCGTATTGCGCCCGTTCCGTTTCTGGTGCAAAGACTTAGAGCCGCTGCTCTGCGAGGGGCTTGTTTCCAGCGTTTCGCGCGTCAAATCGCCAAAGAATACGACATTCGCATAAGCGCATATAACGCGACCGACTGGGGCTTGCCTGCATTTCATTTCATCGCAGACTTCAGTTGGCATCGGCAAATTCGCGACCAGTTCCATCCCCCATCGCCGGGGTTCATCTATCGCGATACCTTGGCACGACGGTTTTACCTGAGAGTCGCAAAGGCGTACGGGAGACCTTCAGGCCGGGATGTGCTCCGTGACGACGTCGTGATTGCCAATTCCCACTGGACCGCTGAGGTCGTGAAGCAATATTGCGGCGTGGACTGTGGTGCGGTTCTGTACCCGCCCGTCTCGGGAGAATTTCCAAGCGTTCCATGGGACCAGAAGGAACAGGCTTTTGTCATGATCGGCCGGATAGCACCGGAAAAACAGGTTGAGCGGGCGATCGAGATTCTGGAGGCAGTGCGGAACCGTGGGCATGCGATTCAGTTTCACCTCTGCGGTGCAATTGAAAACGATCCCTACGGACAACGCATTGCACTTATCTGTTCTGAACGCGCCGACTGGATTAAGCTGGAGGGCCGCGTGGCCGGCGCAAAGAAGGCTCAGATTCTTTCACATTGCCGTTTTGGGATTCAGGCCTGCGGCGCCGAGGGCTTCGGAATCTCCGTTGCAGAAATGGCAAAGGCAGGCGCAATCGTATTTGCTCACTCCGATGGCGGCCAGGCCGAAATCCTCGGGGACCGAGACTTACTTTTTTCTAACACCGGTGAGGCGGTTGAGAAGATACTTAATGTCCTGGAACAGCCGTCACTTCAATTGACCTTACGGACCCACCTGACGGGTAGAGCGCGAATGTTCAATGCGCAAAACTTTGTGCGCGAGGTGCAAACCTTAGTCGAAGGTTCCTTGCCCGCCGATCTCGAAAGTGATCTTCAGGTAGTCTGCGGAACATCATGATGTACAGAATCTCCCTGATCGTCGCAACCAAAGATAGACCGAGCGACCTGCACAAGTTGCTGGAAAGCCTGCGCAGCCAGACGGCTGGACCAGCCGAGATCGTCATAGTCGACGCCAGCCAAGAACCTGTCACCGCGGTGATCGCCCAGTTTCCTGAACTCGAGATACGCCATTTGAGGCATTGGCCGCCGTCGGCAGCGGCACAGCGAAACGCAGGCATCCTCGCCTGTAACCCTGCTTCAACGCTGATCGGATTTGCGGATGACGATACAACATTCGAGCCGCAGGCCTTTGCAAACATGCTCACCTTTTGGAGTGCCGCGGAGCCGAAGATTCTTGGCGCAGCATTCAATTTTCGCAACTCGCCCCGCCGTGGGAGTTCTCTTCTGAAACACAGCAACCTCGCTCAACGGCTTGGCCTATACTCCGCTCGACCCGGCAGCGTATCCCTAAGTGGCTGGCAAACAGTGGTCGGGGAAGTTCGTGATACGCTCTTCGTGGAATGGCTTCCATCGGGAGCATCCATCTTCCGGCGCGAGGTGTTCCGTGAGAATGTGTTCGATGAGTTCTTCCAAAGTTACAGCTATCTCGAGGATCTTGACTTTAGTTACTCCATCAGCCGAAAAGGAAGATTGGCAATCGTTTGGGATGCAGGATTCAATCATTTTCCCTCCTCAGGAGGACGAGTGTCGGCCCGGCAATTTGGGCGATTTGAAGTCCGCAATCGCCTCTACTTCGTCCGTAAACACCACCTATCGCTCACGCGATGCTATGTTGGCCTCGCCATTCGTTTCGGAATGTCCGTCGGCAGCGCACTGTTGCACTTGGACACAAGCTTGTTCAAAAGAGCTCTTGGCAATCTGGAAGAGTTGATCGTAACCGGCAATGCCCCACTGGCTAGTGCTCCTACAGTTTCCTCTAAGTAGCACCGAAATCTTATGGCCACATCTCGTTCCTCTTCAATTCGATCCTCTCCGCTCTTGCAGGCGCCAACGTCCGCTGTGATTTTGTGGACTTGTCTCTGGTGCAATCTGAATACCGGATTCTGGAATATCGGATTGCCGAGCAGTGCCGGCGAATGGCTAAACCTGTTTCGCGCGATTCTTCCATTCGTGGTGCTTCCCGTGTCAGTAATTCTGTTGGGACGCGGTGGAAAGCTCTATCTGCCTAGGGTTTCCCCAACGCGCTTCCTCATCGTGTATGGCGGCTTCGCAACTTTTTCTTCCGCATTCTCTCCGAAGCCGATGTGGGCCATGTATTGGTCGATCGCATTCCTCGCGACCATAGTCGCAGCCTGGACTTTCGTCGATCGGCGCAATCCCGTCGAATCAGCCAGGCAACTGCTGCTCATCACTTGGATCGCAACATTCCTCGTTGCGTTAATCGTTGGCTATATGGCCAGGGGCTCCATTTTTGGTGGCTCCGAATCGGGATACGGCGTTATTACGGAACTCAATGGACTTTCCCGATCATCTGGCGTAGCCCGATGGGCTGCGGTCCCAGGATTGGTATGCCTTGTCAGAGCCTATTACACCCGCCGGCGCAGCCTTATTTCTATCTACCTTGCCACTGCCGCCGTCTGCTTCTTTATTGTTTACCGGATGCAATCAAGGGGTGCAATCTTCGGCGCGGTAGCCGCGGTGGTCTTTGCCTTGCTTGTAGCGTCCCGTTTGCGCCGTTATGCACTCCCATTTGCCATCGTTGCTATCGTTGCGGTCCTCTACTTCGATCCTGGTGGAACAGTATCCAATCGTGTAGGCAAATACCTGAAAAGGGGAGAGTCGAGTGAAGAGTTCGAAAGTATGACCGGACGGACACGCGCGTACCAGGAGAGTCTCGACATCATTGAACGATCGCCGTTCTTCGGATACGGCCAATGGGCTGATCGCTTGCTTATGGGCGGGCATGTCCATAATTCATTCCTTCAGGCGCTTCTCAATGGCGGGGCCTTTGGCGCTCTTCCTTATTTTGGTTCCTGGATTGCTGGATGGATGATCTTCTATAAAGTTCAAAGAAGAAGTGCCCTAATAGGACAGGACGATCGAATTCACCTGATGGAGTGCGGCACTGTGATGATGTTCTTCACGGTGCGTGCCATGCCGGAAACTACCACGGCCAGCTACGCTCCTGATCTTTTGGTAATGGTCGCCGTGTATGTGTATCTTGAAGTACTCTCCGTTGCCACTGCTCGCAAACAGCTGAGACGACCACTGCCCTTGCTCCGCTACGTACCAGTCAGAGGGCGTGTTACCGGAGTGAAGCAGGTCGTTTGATCCAGATTCGTGGTTCATCGCCACACTTCCTTCACTCGTCTCCCTTTCGCCACTTCCTTCGAACGCGCGATAGATCAACCAGCAGGCTTTCAACCCAGAAAAGGGAACGGTCTGAAAAGTGACAACTCCTGACAAAATCCGAGGCTACAAATGAAAAGGGCGCGGCTCGGAGGATTCCTCCTTTTCCTTTTGGGTAGCTTCTTGTTTGTGGCAGTTGGCGGCATCAAGGAGCACATCTCCGGATCGATGTGCGACTTCAAGAATTCCTATTATGCCGGGAGATGCCTTCTTCAACATTGCGACCCCTACAGGAGCCGCGAACTTCAGGCCGTTTACCTTGCAGAGGGAGGAGACCATCCGACAAACTCTCTGGTGGGCGTTGTATCCACATACGTGAACTTTCCAACTTCCTTCACATTTATGGGCCCCCTCGCACTGCTGCCGTGGGGTCCTGCACACGTGCTATGGATGATCCTCACCGTCGGCTGCATGATCTGTGCAGCATTCCTGATTTGGAAGATTGGGGCAAACTATGCTCCTTTAGTGACTGGAAGCCTGACTTGCTTTCTGCTCGCCACCAGCGTGTGGCTTCTTCTGGTAGGAAATCCATCCGGCGTGGTCGTCGGACTCACAGTTGTGGCCGCGTGCTGCTTTGTTAAAGAACGGTTTGTATGGGTTGGAATCCTGTGCCTTGCGATCAGCCTGCTAATTAGGCCCCATGATGCTGGTCTGGTCTGGCTCTACTTTTTGTTGGCAGGCAAAGTCTACCGGAAATGCGCCCTGCAGACACTTCTCTTCGTGGTGGTCCTTGGACTACCTGGAATTCTGTGGGTCTCCCACGTTGCTCCGCATTGGGAGAAGGAACTGCAATCCGATCTGGCGACCTGTAGCGCAAGCGGTGGCGCATGCGATCCTGGTCCCAACTCCCCTGGCGGCCACGACGCAGATTTTCTTATCAACTTGCAGACTGCTATAAGTGTCTTCTGGGACAACTCTCACATCTATAATCCTGTCACCTATCTCTTGTGCGGGCCGCTCTTGCTCATCTGGATCATCACAACTTTGCGAGCGCGAGCCTCAGCCACCAGCGCCTGGCTTGCGCTCGCGGCAATCGTCACGCTCTCTATGCTTCCGCTCTATCATCGCCAGCATGATACGCGGCTCTTGCTCCTCGCCTTCCCCGCATGCGCCATGCTCTGGGCTGAAGGCGGCCTCGTTGGTTGGTTCGCGGTCGTCCTGAACTCCGCTGGTGTCGTCTTGAGCGGAGATATCTCTTCGGCGATTCGCATTCGTCTTATTTGGAACGTCCTCGCGTCCGCTTCTGGCTTTCCGTTCAAGCTACTTACAGTTGTGCTGGGCCGTCCCATTCCTCTCATCTTATTGATCATGTGCATCTTTTATCTGTGGGCCTATATTAGACACACCTTCAACCGCTCGGCATCAACGGATGCATTTCCGGCGGCTCGCTTCCATCTCAAGAACCAGGCCCGCGTATGATTCCTGCCGTCCTTCCTAAACCGATGACTGCGTGCGAACTCACAGATCCTCCTGAAACTACAAATGCGCTTGGACGCCGGCGACTCAAAGTTCTGGTCTGTGCCTACGCCTGCAGCCCTACGCGCGGATCGGAATTTGGAGTCGGATGGGGTTGGGTGCAGGCCCTGTCGGCTTATCACGACCTGTGGGTACTTACAGGAGCACACTGCAGAGATGAAATCGAAGCGGAGCTCGCGCAACGGCCTGAGCTCAATAGCAGAATCCAATTCCAATACATAGAAAGAACGCAGTACAAATGGGCAGAGAAGGTTTGGCCGCCTGCATATCTGTTTACATACAAACACCGATGGCAGAGGGCAGCATTTGCAGTGGCACAGCAGCTCCATGACCAGGTGCATTTTGATGTAGTCCACCAACTGACCTACGTCGGGTTCCGCGTGCCTGGCTTGCTGTGGAAGCTCGATGCCCCATTTGTCTGGGGTCCGATCGGAGGACTCGAACAAACAACATGGGCTCTCCTTCCCGCATTAGGCGTAAGGGGCGCCTTCTACTTTCTCGCTCGCAACCTGCTGAATGAATGGGATAAGAAGTTCTCCGGCGTTGCCAGGCGGGCCTTCGCAAGGGCCGACGGAGGAATCATTGCAGCCACCACCGGAATCGCAAAGGAAATCCGCCGCACCTATGGCCGCGAATCCACCATCATCAGTGAGATCGGGCTTCCCCCTATCAACCGGAAAGCGCCGCTTCAGAGGCGCCCCTCTCAACCCCTTGCTCTCATTTGGTCCGGCAATCATCTTCCTGGGAAGGCACTTCCCTTTCTCTTCTCGGCTCTAAGAATGCTTCCTCCAGACCTGAAATGGAAACTGACGATCCTCGGTGATGGACCCTGTTCAGCAAAGTGGCGGAAGCGAGCCATCAGCAATGGTCTCGCCGACCGTTGTGAATGGCTCGGCCGCGTGCCCCGATCGACCGCCCTCGCGAAGATGCAGGAAGCGCATGTGCTGGTCATTACGAGCATCTACGATCTCACTTCCACCGTTCTGGTTGAGGCGTTGGCCGCGGGCCTTCCTGTGCTTTGTCCGGATCACTGTGGATTTGCCGATGCGATAACCACGGAGTGCGGAATCAAGGTTCCTGCGGCTTCAAGTCATGAACTCATCGCGGGCCTTCGCGATGGAATTCTCCGGCTGAATAATGAGGCAACTCGATCTCAACTTGCATTGGGCGCCATTAGGCAAAGTGCAGCATTCGGCTGGGATCTAAAAGCCAGAGCAGTGAGCGAAATCTATTTGAGGAAATGTTCTCCTTCACGAGGCCGTGGCGCTGCAAAAATCGGAACAACGAAAGAAAGCTACTAAGTGGCCACAAGACTAAGCGTCCTGCTTCCTGTATTCAATGGAATGCCGTTTCTGCCGGAAGCGGTGGAGAGCATCCTTCGTCAGACTTTTGCCGGCTTCACGCTCATCATTGTTAATGACGGATCGACTGACGAATCTGGACGCTACCTTGCTAGCCTCAAGGATCCGAGAATTGTCGTCATCAATCAAGCTAATGAAGGAATTGGCGCCTCACTCAATCGGGGGTTACAACTGTGCCAGTCTGAGTATGTCGCCCGCATGGATGCGGACGACATCTCGTTGGCGAACCGCTTCAAATATCAGGTCGAGTATCTCGATGCTCATCCCGATGTTGTGATGCTGGGGACACAGATCGAGTTTCTCATTGGAACCGTCGCTCAGCGTGCACTACGAGCGCCAGTTGACCATGAAGCCATCGAGGCACGTCTGATGAAGGGCCGAGCCGGACTTTGCCACCCGAGTCTGATGTTCCGCACCGCAGTAGCTAAGGCTTGCGGAGGCTATCCGTCCGCGGCCTTGGGAGAGGACTTCGACTTTTACCTACGCATGTGTGACTCCGGACGCGCTGCAAATCTCGACCGGGTCTTGCTTCAGTACCGGCTGCAAACTTCCCAGGCAACCATGGCGAAGACCGAGCAGGTTATCCGCGTGAACCACTATTCCGCCCATCTCGCATCCTGCCGACGTAAAGGCTTGCCTACGCCCACTTTGGATGAGTTTCTCAAGAGTGCTTCATTGATGAGTCACACGAGCTGGATGCTGGAGGCATCGGAACTCATCCAGTACAGAACCGCAAGAATTCAAATGGCAAGTGGAAAACCAGTCCTGGGAGCCCTTCGCATGGCTTTTCTTGGAATGTGCCACCCCATCTCCGCGTTCCGCCACGTCGCACATGCAATCCGCTTGTCGCTTAAATCCCAGAGTTCTTAACGGCACAAAACACCGGATCCCAATGACTGTGTCCGGTTTAGACCTCGAATTGCTGTTCAATGTGACATCAAGATTAAGAGTCACGTTGTCATGACCGGCATGATGCAAATATTCGACCTGGCGATCATCGCCATGACATGGTTGGCATCATAAGGGGCCAATCCT
>Ga0182013_10006996_pt1 | contig 12585 bp, 8 predicted proteins | sample 612S2MmetaG_FD_120487 | JGI IMG/M metagenome (GOLD analysis project Ga0182013, IMG submission 120487) | Permafrost microbial communities from Stordalen Mire, Sweden - 612S2M metaG | ecosystem: Environmental > Terrestrial > Soil > Wetlands > Permafrost | place: Sweden: Stordalen | collected... | reverse complement strand
CGTGCCCCGCGACGGACTGGTGGACGCCGCCTACGAGGTGGCCGAGGACATCGCGGCCAAGAGCCCCACCATCATCCGTCGGGCGAAGGAGTCCCTCAACGGCATCGACCCGGTCGACGTGCGGACGAGCTACCGGCTCGAGCAGGGCTTCACCTACGAGCTCCACGTGGCCGGCGTGGCCGACGAGCAGCGGGCCGCCTTCGTGGAGAAGCGCGACGCCGACACGACGCGATGACCGCGACCACCCTCCGACGACACCCGGCCGGTGACCCGGCCGCCCGGCAGACAGGACCCACGCATGGCTGACAAGCGCCTCACCCTCGACGAGTTCGTGGCCGAGCTCTCCTCGGGCATGACCATCGGCATCGGTGGGTGGGGATCGCGCCGCAAGCCGATGGCCGCCGTGCGCGCCATCCTGCGCTCCGACCTGACCGACCTGACCGTCGTGTCCTACGGAGGCCCCGACGTCGGCCTGCTCTGCGCCGCGGGCAAGGTGCGCCGGGCCGTCTACGGCTTCGTGACCCTCGACTCCATCCCCACCGACCCGCACTTCAAGGCGGCCAGGCAGTCGGGTGCCGTCGAGGCCATGGAGGTCGACGAGGGGATGTTCTACCTGGGCCTCCTGGCCGCGTCCCAGCGGATCCCCTTCCTGCCCACCCGCGCCGGACTCGGCTCGGACGTCCTGGAGGTCAACCCGGGGCTGCGCACCGTGGTGTCGCCCTACGACGACGGCGAGGAGCTCGTGGCCATGCCCGCCCTACGGCTCGACGCCGCGGTGGTCCACGTCAACCGGGCCGACGCCGCCGGGTCGGGGCAGATACTCGGGCCGGACCCCTTCTTCGACGACCTCTTCCTCGGGGCCGCCGACAGACGGTTCGTCACCACGGAGGGCGTGGTGCCGACCGGTGAGCTCGCCGCCGGGGGCCCCCTCCAGTCGCTGTGCATCAGCCGCCTCCTGACCGACGGTGTGATCGAGACGCCCGGCGGCGCCCACTTCACCGCGTGTGTGCCCGACTACGGGCGCGACGAAGCGTTCCAGAAGGAGTACGTGGCGGCGGCGGGCAATCCTGACGCCTGGGCCGCCTTCGCCGACCGGTTCCTCGCCGTCGACGAGGACGGCTACCAGGCCACCGTCCGGGAGACCACCGAGGCCAGGGCCGCCAAGGAGGGCGCATGACCGACACCACCCCCACCGGGGTCTCCCGGGCCGAGTACTGCGCCATCGCCTGCGCGGACGTCTTCCGCGGCGACGGCGAGGTGATGGCCAGCGCCTTCGGCACGGCGCCGGCCCTCGGCGCCCGACTGGCCCGTCTCACCTTCTCCCCCGACCTCGTCCTGACCGACGGCGACGCCGCCCTCGTCGACGGTGCGCCGCCGCTCGGGGCGGCACCCTCGACGCTCGTGCTCGAGTCCCACATGCCCTATCGCCGGGTGTTCGACGTCGTGTGGTCCGGTCGACGCAACCTCATCATGATGGCGTCCCAGATCGACCGCACCGGCAACCAGAACATCAGTGCCATCGGCTCCTGGGCGCGGCCCAAGGCGCAGCTCGTGGGGGTGCGCGGCGCCCCGGGGAACACCGTCAACCACTCGACCAGCTACTGGGTGCCGAACCACTCGACCCGCTCCTTCGTCGAGCAGGTCGACGTCGTGTCGGGCGTCGGGTACGCCCGCGCCGCCGCCGCCGGGCCGTCGGCGACCCGGTTCCACGAGATCCGCTACGTCATCTCGAACCTCGGGGTCTTCGACTTCGCCACGGCCGACCACACGATGCGGCTGGCGTCGGTGCACCCGGGCGTGACGGTCGAGGAGGTCGTCGCCGCCACCGGGTTCGCGCTGGTGGTGCCCGACGAGGTGCCCGAGACCCGCGACCCCACCCCCGAGGAGCTCGATCTGCTCCGCACGGTCCTCGACCCGCGCGGCCTGCGCGACCGCGAGGTGAAGGCGTGACCCACCCCGCGCTGCACACCCCCTTCTGCGACCTCGTCGGGGTGCGGTACCCGATCGTGCAGACGGGCATGGGATGGGTGGCCGGCCCACGACTGGTGGCCGCCACGGCGGAGGCCGGAGGCCTGGGCATCCTGGCGTCGGCGACCATGACCTACGACGAGCTCGTCCGGGCCATCGGGGAGGTGCGGGCCCGGACGGACGAGCCGTTCGGGGTCAACATGCGGACGGACGTCGCCGACGTGGGCGACCGGGTGGCGCTGATGATCGACAACGGGGTCCGGGTGGCGAGCTTCGCCCAGGCGCCGAGCCCGGACCTGGTGGAGCGGTGCCGCACCGCCGGGCTGGTGGTGATGCCGACCATCGGCGCCCGGCGGCACGCCGAGAAGGTCGCCGGCTGGGGTGTCGACGCGGTGATCGCCCAGGGGGGCGAGGGAGGTGGCCACACCGGGACCGTGCCCACGTCACTCCTGACGCCGGCCGTGGTGGACGCCGTAGGCGACCGGGTGGCCGTGATCGCCGCCGGCGGATTCTTCGACGGCCGGGGCCTCGTCGCCGCCCTGGCCTACGGCGCCTCGGGCATCGCCATGGGGACGCGCTTCCTCCTGACCCAGGAGAGCCGGGTGCCCGACGCGGTGAAGGCGCTCTACCTGCAGACCCCCGCCACCGGGACGGTGGTCTCGACCGCGGTCGACGGGGCGCCCCAGCGGGTGATCCGCACCCCGCTCGTCGACCATCTCGAGAAGTCGGGGTGGCTGCGGGCCCTGCCCCGCGCCCTCGCCAACGCCCACGCCTTCCGCAAGGAGACCGACACGACGCTCCTGGCGCTGCTCAAGGAGGGGAACGCCATGAAACAGGGCAACGACCTGACGTGGCCCCAGGTGGTCATGGCGGCCAACGCGCCGATGATGACCAAGGCGGCCCTGGTCGACGGGCGCACCGACGTCGGCGTGCTGCCGACCGGTCAGGTCGTCGGGGCCATCGAGGAGCTCCCCACCGTCGAGGAGCTGATCACGCGCGTCATCGGCGAGGCCGGGGCCGTCCTCGACCGTCTGTCCGCACCCTGACGCTCGGGGACGTCCGGCCGGACCCGGTCACGGGGCGAGATCGGCCACCAGGCTCGTAGGCCCGAACATCACGGCGTTGGCACCCCAGGTGACCGACACCAGCTCGAACGTCCGGTACTTCGCCACCAGGCTCCGCATGGCGGACAGCGTCTCGGTGCGGGCGATGGCGGCGCCGAGGCACTTGTGGGGGCCGGCGCCGAACGCCAGGTGCACCGGCCCGGCGCGGTTCTCGTCGAACTGGTCGGGGTGATCGAAGACCGCCACGTCGCGGTTGGCGTCGTGCACGAACGGCGACACCAGGTCGTTCTGGTGGATGGCCTGGTCGCCGAGGGTCAGGTCGGATGCCGCACGGCGGATGAGGAACCGTACCGGCGAACCGAGGCGGAGCACCTCGTCGACGCATCGGCGCTGCGCAGCCCGGTCGGCGCCCGCCATGGTGTCGGCCAGCGCGGCGTTGGTCATGGCCTCGCAGGCCGCGAAGCTGAGCAGGTTGGCGGTGTTCTGGAACGACGCGTGCGCCAGCATCACGGTGGACGCCAGCTGCTCGCGAACCGACAGCTCCCCCTCCCGCCGGGCGGTGTCGAGGAGCGCCAGGGCACCCCCGGGGTCACAGGTGCCGTCCCGCACCGCGACCCGCATCTCGTTGAGGACCTCACGGCCGACCTCGAGGGCCTCGGCCACGTCGTCGGGCGAGAACGCCGGGTCGAACTGGGCGCTCATCGTCAGCAGCCGGCCGGCCAGGCCGGCGTGGGCGTCGCGCCGCAGTCCCAGGATGACGAAGGCCATGTCCTCGGCGATGGGCACCGCGAAGTCCGCGACCAGGTCCACCCGGCCCCGTTCGGGAAGGTCGGCGACGAGGCGGTCGATGAACGCGTCCGAGGACGTCGCCACCGACCGCCAGTCGGGCAGGATGCGATTGATGAGCGCCCGCAGTCGGCGGTGCACCGCACCGTCCAGGAAGAGGAGGTTCGCATCGTTCTGGCGCAGGTTGCCGTTGCCGATGTGGGATTCCAGCTGCGGCAGCACCAGCGCCCGTCGGCAGTCCTGGTAGCCCTTGATCGACCGCAGGCTCTCCTCGGGTCCCCAGGCCTCGGCCGTCGTACCCTCGGGGGGTGCCCATCTCGGGTACCACCCCTTGGTCACGGCCGACCAGCGCGCGTCCCACATCTCGACGGCCTGGCTCCTGACCGATCCGGCGTCCGGATCACCGTGGACGCTCTGCAGACGGTCGGTCATGCATCTGATCCTACCGGGCACGTTCCCGCCGCCGTGGACGCTGGCGCCCGATTCCGTCTAGACCCCCTCGCACGGGCGTCCGCCACCGTCACGGACGGGGGCCGGGCGACGCCGTTGCGTAGCGCGGCCCCGACGCGGTGATAAATCCCCATTGTGCGGCGGACCGTCCTGGGAGATAATCAGTCTCCATCCCCGGCGCCACGGACGCCCCGAACCCCTGCCCGAAGAGTTGCTACGCCGAGTCGGTCGACGCAGCCAGGTCCACGAACGGACCTCCTGTCGATCGGCCCGGCACCGAGGAGTACCGCATGACCAACGCAGCGGAGTCGACCGGCGAAGGATCCAGGGCCCGGTGGAGCGGGCACAGCGTCCGCCCCGCCGACATCGTGGGCATCGGTGCCGTCACCGGGTACGGATGGGGGACCAAGCACCTCTGGGACGGCTTCCTCCTCGGGGAGAGTGCCGTCCGGCCGGTGACGGGCCTCGACGGGTTCGTCCCCGGAGGCGTCGCCTATCTGTCGATGATCAGCGACGACGGGGACCGGGCCGACGGCCCGAGTCGCTTCATGCGGTCGATCCGGTTCGCGGCGCGCGAGGCGATCGCCGACGCCCGCGAGCGGGGGTGGGAGCCCGGACCCGTGGTGGGTCTCGTGCACGCCCTCGAGATGGGCGACGTCGAGATGTGGAGTGCGTTCTACAAGTCGGGACAGACGCGGGTGCGACCCAAGACGTGGATGAACATGATGTCCTCCACCGTCCTCACCCAGTTCATGAAGGAGAACGACTTCCACGGGCCCACCATGTCCGTGTCCGCCATGTGCGCCGGTGGGAACACGGCGCTCATCACGGCGAAGACGTGGCTCGACGCCGGCATCGCGTCCGACGTGATCGTGCTGGCCACCGACCTCTCGTGCATACCGCAGAACCTCCGGGCCTTCTCCGACCTGGGGACCGCCGTGCTCGACCTCCCCGCCCTCGACGGCTGCCGTCCGTTCCAGGAGGGCAGCCGGGGATTCGTCGGGGGCGAGGCGGCGGTGGCCACGGTGCTCTCCTCGCGGGACACCGGCTCCTACGCCTCGGTGCTGGGTGGCGCCATGACCCACGACGGCTACCACTCCGTCAGCATCGCCCCGGACCTGCGGGAGATGATCCGCTGCTTCGAGCTGGCCCTGCACAACGCCGACGTCGACGCCGCCGATGTCGCGTACCTGAACGCTCACGGCCCGGGGACGGCGCTGTGCGACGCGTCCGAGGCCCGCGTGCTCGACGAGCTCTTCCCGTCGGCCCACGGCATCTTCTCGGTCAAGCCCCTGGTGGGCCACTGTCAGGCCGCGGCGGCATCGGTCGAGATGCTGGCCACGATCTACGCGTTCCAGACCGGATTCATCCCCGCCCCACCGCAGGTCGCGCCCGGTCACCCGAGGCTGGTGAACGGTCTGACGGCCCGCGTCCCGGGCCTGATGGTCAAGTCGTCGGTGGGCATGGGCGGGTACAACACCGTCGTCGTGGTGGCTGAGCCCGACCTCTGAGGACGGGTAGCGGTACCGGGCACCCGCCGCCGGCCGGTGCCGACGGGGGACGCGACCCCGGCACCGGGCGTCCGGGTGTGCTAAAGGTCTTGCACCGGGTGGCCGATGGACTGAACCTATGGTCACGAAGAGCGACTTCGGTGAGCGCCGCTCGAAGGTCCTGTTCGACAGGGTCGAGTTCGACCAGCTCAGCCTCGGTGACCGCGCCTTCGAGCTCTCTCGGGGCGTGGACCTCGCCGACAAGGAGCTGCGGTCGGTCACGTGGGTCTACGACCCCACGACGGACACGGTGGTGTGGTCCGACTCGCTCGAGGAGTTCTTCGGGTTCGAGAACGGCACCCTGGGCTTCTCCGTCAGTGGCCCCACCTCCGACGGCTCCGACGACCGGACGGGGGATCGCGAGTCGGAGACCTTCGGCCCCAACATCCGCTACCCGAGCGTGGACCAGGCCGGTGTCGCCCTGCTCGCGCCGATCCTCACCCCGCTCCGCCACGGCCACCCCCCGGCCGCGTTCGACCTGAACCTGGTCGTCAACTGCCCGGACCGTTCCGACCACCAGGTGGTGGTGCGGGCCGCGCCCATCGAGGAGCCGGGGGCCGTCGACCCCGAGGGACGGGGCACGCCGTCGAGGACGCTGTACATCGGGGTCGTCATCGACGTCACGGCCAAGGAGACCTACGAGCGGGAGCTCGGCGAGATGGTCGACCGCTACCGGTTGCTGACCGAGGTCTCCCCCGACGCCGTCTTCGTCCACCAGGAGGGTCGCCTGGTCTACTGGAACCGCGCCGGCACCCGGCTCACGGGTCTCGGGTCGTCGGACGAGGCCCAGGCGGAGGCGTTCGCCAAGTACTACGGCCACCCCATCACGACCTTCCTCCACCCGGCCGACGTCAACCAGGTGGCGGAGCGACTCGCCCAGCTGACCGAGCCGGGTCAGTTCTTCGAGCACGGCGAGGTCCGGATCGTCTCCCCCGACGGCACCGTCAACACCATGGAGGTCACGAGCGTCCGCACCACGTGGGCCGGTGAGCCCGCCTACCAGGTCATCGCCCGCGACATCTCGGAGCGCAAGGCGGCCGAGGCCGCCGACCGCTACCGGGCCAGCCTGGTCGCCCACGTGTCCGACGCCATCATCGGCATCGACGCCGAGGGGCGGATCGAGTCGTGGAACGAGGCGGCCCAGAACACCTACGGCTGGTCCGAGGAGGAGGTGTCCGGGCACTCCATCGGCTCGGTGGTGTCGGCCAACCGGACCGACAGCGCGGCCATCCTCGAGCGCGGCCAGCACGTCCACCGCCGCAAGGACGGTTCGTCGGTCGACGTGCTCGTCTCCATCGACCCGCTGGTCGACGACGACACGCTGCCGTCGGGATGGGTCGTGGTGTGCACCGAGCTCACCGACGCCCGCCAGGCCGAGGCCGGACGACGCGCCGCCGAGGAGCGGTACGAGGCGGTCGTCGCCGCCCTGAGCGAGGGCATCATCCTCTTCGACGAAGCCGGACACATGAGCGCGCACAACCAGGCGGCCGAGTCGATCCTCGGCACCCGCCTGACCGAGGGTGACGGACACCGTCTCTTCACCGGGGCCTCGTTCGCCACCTCGGCCGAGGGCCTCCCGCTCACGCCCACCATGTTCCCCCACGTCAAGACCCTCTCGACGGGACAGTCCGAGGACGGCGTGGTGATCGGAGTCACCGACGAGAGCGGACGCCGACAGTGGCTGTCGATGAGCTCCCGCCTGCTGTCCGGCGCCAGCCAGTCCGACTCCCCGATGGTGGTCTGCTCGTTCACCGACGTCACGGACCGCCGGGCCGCCGAGGCCCAGCTCCACTGGCTCGCCTACCACGACTCGCTCACGGGCCTGGGCAACCGCTCGTTCTTCAACGACGAGCTCGAGCGCGAGCTGCTGCTGTCGATGCAGAGCGACACCAACCTCGCGGTGCTCTTCGTGGACCTCGACCGCTTCAAGCTGGTCAACGACTCGTTCGGGCATTCGAGCGGCGACGAGCTCCTCCTCGAACTGGCCCGACGGTTCAAGACGGCGGCCCGCAAGGGGGACGTGGTCAGCCGGTTCAGCGGTGACGAGTTCGTGGTGCTGTGCCCCGACGTTCGCGACGAGGCCCACGCCGTCGAACTGGCGAAGGAGTACTCGACGGTCATCGACGCTCCCTTCAAGCTCTCGACCGGGCGCTCCGTCGTCGTCACCTGCAGCGTGGGTGTGGCCTTCGTCGAGCGGGGCCGCCAGAGCGCGCAGGACATCCTCCAGCAGGCCGACACCGCCATGTTCAAGGCGAAGAACCGGGGCCGGTCGCGGATCGAGGTCTTCGACGAGTCCCTGCGGGTCAACTCGGTGGCCAAGCTCGAGATCATCGACGACCTGCGACACTCGATCGAGCACGACGAGCTCGTCGTGCACTACCAGCCCATCGCCTCGGTGGCCGACGGCAAGATCGTGGCCCTCGAGGCCCTGGTCCGGTGGAACCACCCGACCCGCGGCCTGCTCGGCCCCATGGAGTTCATCCCGGTGGCCGAGGAGACCGACCTCATCTACTCCCTCGGCCGGTGGGTGCTCCGCGAGGCGTGCCACGCCATGGCCCGGTGGCGCCGCGACCTCCCGGGGGCCGAGGACGCCTACGTCACCGTCAACCTGTCCGTGCACCAGCTGAGCGACGCCATGCTGCTCGAGTCGATCGCCGAGGCGCTCGCCGACTCGGGACTCCCGCCCGAGGCCCTCGTGCTCGAGGTGACCGAGACCCTCCTCATGAGCGACACCGCCGAGACGGTCGATGCCCTCAACGGGATCCACGCCATGGGCGTCGGCCTCGCCATCGACGACTTCGGCACCGGCGAGTCGTCGCTGACCCGTCTCAAGAACTTCCAGGTGAAGGTGCTCAAGATCGACAAGTCGTTCGTCGACGGCCTCGGGATCCTCGAGACCGACGAGGCCATCGTGGCCGCCATCATCCAGCTGTCCAAGGCGCTGGGGATCGTGGTCCTGGCCGAGGGGGTCGAGACCCCCGCACAGCTCGAGCGGGTGGCCGCACTCGGCTGCGACCTCTACCAGGGCTACCTGATGTCCCGGCCGATCATCGCCGAGAAGGTCGACTTCTCCAAGACGGCGGAGACCACCCCGCAGACAGACCTCCCCGCGTAGCGGCGTGCTGCGGCACCCGCTATGCGGGGCGGGCCCGCACCGCCCCCGGCGGCCGGCGCGTGGCCGCGTGGGCAGGGGGCGCGAGGTCCGGCGTCAGCCCAGTCGTTCGATGATGGTGGCGTTGGCCTGACCGCCGCCCTCGCACATGGTCTGGAGGCCGTACCGGGCGCCGGTGCGCTCCATCTCGTTGAGCAGGGTGGCGAGCAGGCGTGCCCCGGACCCGCCGGTCGGGTGGCCGATGGCGATGGCCCCACCGTTCACGTTCACCCGGTCCATGTCGGGGTGGTGCTCCTTCTCCCACGCCAGCACCACCGAGGCGAACGCCTCGTTGATCTCGATGAGGTCGATGTCGTCGAGGGAGAGCTTCGACTTCTCGAGCACCAGCGTCGTGGCCGGAATGGGGGCGGTCAGCATGATGACGGGATCGTTGGCCGCCACCGCGAAGGTGTGGAACCGGGCGCGGGGCGTGAGGCCGAGCTGGGCGGCCCGCTCCTCCGACATGATCAGGACGGCCGCCGCCCCGTCGGAGATCTGCGACGACGACGCCGCCGTCACCAGGCCGTCGGCGACGAAGCACGGCGGCAGCGACGCCAGCTTCTCGTAGGACGAGCCGGCCCGGACCCCTTCGTCGAAGGTCAGCGGCCCCTCGTCGGCGGGATCACCCTCGTCGGTGCCGGCCACCGCCACCTTGTCCTCCACCGTGGCCCGGCGGGTGGCCAGCGGCACGATCTCGTTCTCGAAGCGTCCCTCCGCGATGGCGGCGGCGGCCCGGTCGTGGGAGCGCAGCGCGAAGCGGTCCATCTCCTCCCGGGTGATCCCCCACCGGCGGGCGATCTCCTCGGCGCACAGGCCCTGGTGGATGAAGTCGAACCGCCCGTGGACCGTGGGGCCGTAGGCGTCACCGGGACCGTGCTCGGTCGTCGAGCCGATGGGCACCCGGCTCATGGCCTCGACCCCGCCGCCGATCACGATGTCCATGGCCCCCGAGGCCACGGCCTGGGCGGCGAAGTGCACGGCCTGCTGCGCCGACCCGCACTGCCGGTCGACGGTGGTACCGGGCACCGTGTCGGGAAACCCCGCGGCCAGGGCGGCGTTGCGACCGATGTTCATGGCCTGCTCGCCCACCGTCATGGTGCATCCGTAGATCACGTCCTCGACCAGGGCCGGGTCCAGGTCGTTGCGGGCGACGAGGGCCTCGAGGGGCTGGGCCGCCAGGTCGACGGCGTGCCAGCCGGAGAGCCGGCCGTTCTTCCTCCCGACCGGGGTGCGGACGACGTCGACGATCACTGCGCTGGCCATACCGCCATTGTGGCCGATGGGCCCCGGTTGCCGGAAATCTGGCGGTGTGTCAGATTTCCCCCGACCCCGCCGGGCGCCCGACCGGCCCGGCCGAGCGAGGGACGCACCCGATGGACCAGCCGACGGACCAGCCGATGGACCTGCACTACACCGACGCCCAGGAGGCGTTCCGCGCCGAGGCCCGCGCCTGGCTGGACGGGCACGCCCCCCCGCCCGGCACGCTGCCGTCCCTCGACACCGCGGAGGGCTTCGAGGCGCACCGGGCGTGGGAGGCCGAGCTGGCGGCCGACCGGTGGTCGGTCGTGTCGTGGCCCGAGGAGTTCGGCGGACGGGGCGTCGGGATCCTCGAGTGGCTGGTCTTCGAGGAGGAGTACTGGCGGGCCCAGGCCCCGCTGCGCGTCAGCCAGAACGGCATCTTCCTGCTGGCCCCCACGATGTTCGAGTTCGGGTCCGACGGGCAGAAGGCGCGCTTCCTGCCACCGATGGCGTCGGCCGCCGAGATCTGGTGCCAGGGCTGGTCCGAGCCCGACGCCGGATCGGACCTCGCCGGCATCCGCAGCCGTGCCCGTCGGTCCGACGCCGAGGGCGGATGGGTGCTGTCGGGACAGAAGACGTGGGCCTCCCGGGGCGCCTTCGCCGACTGGTGTTTCGGCCTGTTCCGCACGGATCCCGACGCCGAGCGCCACCGGGGGCTCACCTACTTCCTGATCGACATGGCGACACCGGGGGTGACGGTGCGGCCGATCCCCCAGATCGACGGCGAGACCGGCTTCGCCGAGCTGTTCTTCGAGGACGTCCTCGTGCCCGACGACCGCGTGCTGGGCGACGTGGGCAGGGGGTGGAACGTGGCCATGGCCACCGCCGGCTCGGAACGGGGTCTGAGCCTGCGCAGCCCGGCCCGCTACAGCCGGGCCGCCGAGCGCCTCGTCGACCTCTACGCGGCCGTACTCGAACGCGACCCGGACCGGGCGCGCCGCAGCGCCGACGCCGTGGCCCGGGCCTGGACGGACGCCGAGGCCTACCGGCTCAACACGTTGTGGACCGCCACCCGGGTGCTCGACGGCGGGTCGGTCGGACCCGAGGCCAGCGCCAACAAGATCCACTGGTCCCAGACCGACCTGGCCATCCACCGGACCGCCCTCGACCTGCTCGGTCCGACGGCCGAGCTCCACGGCGACGGGACCGACGCCCCGTGGCTCGACGGGTACCTGTTCGCCCTGGCCGGCCCGATCTACGCCGGCACCAACGAGATCCAGCGGAACGTGGTGGCCGAGCGCATGCTCGGGCTGCCGCGCGGCTGAGGGGACCCACCATGCACTTCGCCTTCACCGCCCAGCAGCTCGAGTTCCGCGACGCGGTGCGCCAGGTCCTGGCCAAGGAGTGCACCACCGCCGACGTGCGCCGGGCCTACGACACCGCGCCGGACCGTCCGGCGGACTCGCCCCGGTGGGCGACCCTCGCCGAGCTCGGGGTGACCGGCCTGACCGTTCCGGAACCCCAGGGGGGCCTCGGGCTGGGCCTGGTCGACCTCGTCGGGCTGGTGGAGGAGGCCGGCCGCGTGGCGCTGCCCGAGCCGCTCGGCACCACCACGGGGATCGCCGTCCCCCTGTTGGCCGACCCCTCCGTCGGGGGGACCCCTCCCACCCCGACCGCGCTCCTGGGCGACATCGCCGCCGGTGCCCGGACGGCCGCGGTGGCCGATCCCCGGTGGCCGGACGCCCCGGTGCCCGGCGCCGACGGGGCGGACATCCTGTTGGTGACGTGCGTGGGGGCCGACGGCCCCGAGCTCCACGTCCTCGACGGGGCGCAGACCGCGGTCACGCCGGTCGCGTCCCTCGACCCGACCCGTCGGCTCGGCCTCCCGGTGTGGGAGCCGTCGGCCGCCACCGCGCTGGCGACCGGTGATGCGGCCCGCACCGCCCTCGCCACCTCGGCCGACCGCGCCGCCGTGGTGTCCGGGGCCGAGCTCCTCGGCCTGGCCGACGCCATGATCGAGCTGACCGCCGCCTACGCCAAGGACCGCCACCAGTTCGGCAGGCCCATCGGCAGCTTCCAGGCCGTCAAGCACCTGCTGGCCGACGCCCGGGTGCTGCTCGAGTTCGCCCGGCCCGTCGTCTACGGCGCCGCCTGGGCGCTCGACGTCGGCGTGCCCGACGCCTCCCGGTCGGCGTCGGCGGCCAAGGCCTACGCATCGGACGCCGCCACGGAGGCGGCCCGGGTGTCGCTCCAGGTCCACGGGGCCATCGGGTACACGTGGGAGTCCGACCTGCACCTCTTCCTCAAGCGGGCCTGGGCGCTGGGCGAGGCGTGGGGGTCGGCCGCCGACCACCGGGCCCGACTCCTCCAGTCCCTG
>Ga0182013_10006992_pt1 | contig 12590 bp, 8 predicted proteins | sample 612S2MmetaG_FD_120487 | JGI IMG/M metagenome (GOLD analysis project Ga0182013, IMG submission 120487) | Permafrost microbial communities from Stordalen Mire, Sweden - 612S2M metaG | ecosystem: Environmental > Terrestrial > Soil > Wetlands > Permafrost | place: Sweden: Stordalen | collected... | reverse complement strand
TCGAGGCGCCCTTCGAACTTCTGCAGTCCCATGTCGGCGTCAGCCTACCGGTGTCTACCCCCTGGTAGGGGGTACGGTCCGGAGACAGGGCACCTGTAGTTGCGGGGTCCGTCCCGGACAGGCGACGGCGGCGGGGGCGCGTCGTGGGGCGGAGCCGCTGGTGGTCGGTCCGCGACGGGTGGGGGTCCGATCTTCGGGTAGCCTCTACCGGTCGCTCGGGCGAGTGGCGGAATTGGCAGACGCGCAGGATTCAGGTTCCTGTGTCCGAAAGGATGTGGGGGTTCAAGTCCCCCCTCGCCCACTCAGGGGGTACCGACAGAACTGACGGGTTCGCGTCGACGGCGCATCGATCCGCCCCGCATCACTGAGCGGCAGGTCGACCAGGTCGCCGAATAGCGATACTCGACCCCATCGGGGCCGACCTGGGATGACGTGCGAATGGTGGAGCTTGTCCGGTCAAAGGACGGGCGCCCGGAGGTCTAGAGACCTGACGCGACGGTGATCCGGCCGCTGGCCTCTGCAACTCGAAGTGCCTCATAATCTCGGTCGTTCTGGTCGGCATAGGCCACGGCGAATTCGGCCAGGGCCCGGTCCAAGGCCGGCCCGCTTCCGAGATAGCTGGCGATCGCGATGCGATCGCCAGAGCGGGCGTGGGCCCGGGCCAACGCTTGGGCGCACACCGCGACGTACCTGGTCAGTCCCTGCGGGATCGACCCTTCGACGTCGAAGCTCCCCTTCCAGTCCCGGAGTTGGCGAAGAAAGAAATCCCGGGTCACCCCGTCGGGTCCCTCGAACTGCTGATAGCCGAGGAAGATGTCGCTCGCCGCCTGCATCAAGTGCTGGCCGGCAACCACCCGGGCCCCGTGATTGGCGAAACCGCTCTTGCCCACGAATTGTTCGAGGACGGATGCTTCGGCCTCCTTGGCCTGCAGGAAGAGCGGGTCACTGTTGTCCCGGCCCACCATCAGCAGGATCCAGGCGCGCATTCCCACGCTGCCCACTCCGACCACTTTTCGAGCGATCTGTACGAACTGGAACTCCTCCAGCAAGTGGCGTCTGTCGGGTTGGAGGCTGTGGCGGTAGCCGCGTTCGAGCTGGTGGAACGAATCGCGGAGCGCGTCACTGATCTCCTGGGAGAACAGCTCCTCAGCCGGAACGAGGAGCGGCGGGTCGCTGACGATCCGGAGCTGGCCATCGACCACGGTGGTGAGCTTGTTCAGTGCTTGGAGGCTGTCCCGTGTTCTCGCTCTGGAGATGGTCTGGGCGGTGCGCTCAGCCATTCGCTTGTCGGCCTTCGACCCCGTCTTGCTCGCAGACGCCTCGAGTTCGGCAAGCAGGTCCGCGACGTCGATGTGGGAGTACCAGACCGCAAGTGTCGACAGTCCCGCCAGACGGGTCATTTCGCGGCGATAGCTGGTCCCCACTTCGAGTGCGGCAGTGCGCGCCTCCTTCTCCGTGAACTCCCGATCCCGGGCGGCGATCACGACGCTGGCGGCCAGTCGTTTCAGATCCCATTCCCACGGACCCGGCAAGGTCTCGTCGAAGTCGTTGACGTCGAACATCAGCTGCCGCTCGGGCGATGCGAACAGTCCGAAGTTGGCCAGGTGGGCATCTCCGCAGACCTGGGCAGTGAGACCCGAACGAGGTGTGGCCGCAAGATCGGAGGCCATGATCAGTGCCGCACCCCGGAAGAAGGCGAATGGCGACATGAGCATCCGCCCATAGCGGATGGGCACCAACTCCGGCAGGCGGGTCGCGGCCTGCCGTTCGAGAAGGGTCACCGGATCAGGGCGGTCAGGCACCGGATTGAATTCTGCGTGGGAAGATCGGGGCGCGAGGGCCCGAGCGCTCTTGCCGAGCTCCACCCGCTCCTCGACACTCAAGTGAGGGATCGAGCGAGCCCGTCGGACTACACCCTGCGGCTGGACCATCGTCGTTCTCCCTGTCCCGGTCGTTCCCTGGCGGACGCGCCCCATCATGGTCCCGCCGTGGAGTTTCGGATCCACCCCCGCGGACTTCGACCAGTGGTTCCCGAAGGAAACCTGACCATGGTCCAGCAGCGCCGGGCCCGGGACATCTCCGCACGGGACCCGGTCCACATCGCCGGTGGCCGAGAGCCGCTGGCGCTCACGGGCACCTGGACCGTTCGGGCGGGCACGACCATGAGCACTCGTCGGTCGGGGACCGCCATCAAAAACGGTTCGGGACGTACCGGAGAAGTGGGCTCGAGACCGTGGGGTCGTCCACCGCGTTCCGGCGGGGCAGCTCCACCGAGCGGTGCTCCACATGTGAGTAGGGGATGCGCTCCAGCAGGTGGGAGATGACGTTCAGCCTCGCCCGCCTCTTGTCGTCGGAGTGGGCGACCCACCACGGTGCCCAGGCGGTATCGGTGGCGGCGAACATCTCGTCGCGTGCCACCGAGTACTCGGACCAGCGCCGATAGGCCATCAGGTCCATGTCCGACAGCTTCCAGACCTTGCGTGGGTCGTCGATCCGGCGCTGGAGTCGGCGGGTCTGTTCGTCGGCGCTCACCTCGAGCCAGTACTTCAGGAGCAGGATGCCCGAGTCGACCATGGCCTTCTCGACTCCCGGCACCAGATCCAGAAAGCGGCGGGTCTCCTCGGGTGTGCAGAAGCCCATGACCCGTTCGACGCCGGCCCGGTTGTACCAGCTGCGGTCGAAGACGATCACCTCGCCGGCTGCGGGGAAGTGCGCCATGTATCGCTGGATGTACATCTGGGACTTCTCGCGATCGGTCGGTGCCGACAGCGCGACCACCCGGAACACTCGGGGGCTGACCCGCTCGGTGATCGCCTTGATGGTGCCGCCTTTTCCAGCCGTGTCGCGGCCCTCGAACACGATGCAAACCTTGGCCCCGGTGTCCTTCACCCACTCCTGGACGGCCACCAACTCGCCATGCAGGCGCCGAAGCTCGCACTCGTACTCCTTGCGCTTCAACTTCGGGACGCCGATGACGTGGTCAGAAAATCCGCCCTCGCTGCGCGCGGCGTCTCCAACGGGGGTGGACATTGCCCGGTCCGTCCGGTCAGGACCACCTGTCACGTGCCCGCTGTCGTGCTTGTGCTTGTTCATCAGCTCGTCTCCGTCCGGGCTCGGTGCCGACGCCCACTCGGGAGGCCGGTTTCACCGCACACACCGTGGTCAATCGCCGAGGTATCGGCCCGGCGTGACCTGGAGCCAACGTACATCGTGGCTTCCGGAGGCCCATCGTCTGCGGCCCCCACAGAAGGCGGAGATCAGAGGTGCACGGCGGCGATGCCGGGGCCGTGTCATCCGGTAGCCGATCGAGATGGGGTCCGAAGGCGGTTCCCACGCGACTGGGGAGCGTCCGGCGTAGCGTCTGACGAGGGAGCCACGCCTCTGGCGCCGTCCCGTGGGGCACGGCGCGTCGTCGATCCGCCAAGGTGCGGCACTGAGTTCTCGTCAAGCAGCGAGGAGGAGTCATGCACAAGCTTGGCCACGGTCATCACCCGGGTGACTTCTCGAGTTGATGCCGGCGGACCCTGATACCTTCTGCCGTCCGATCGGCACTTCCGCTGAACCCGGGCCGGCGGACGCCGGGAGATGCCGGGCATGAGGGCCATCCTGGAACGCTGGACCCCGGGGTTCGGCACACTCCGCACCTACGAGCGCGGGTGGCTGCGATCCGACCTGGTCGCCGGGGTGGTCCTTGCGGCGATCCTGGTCCCCCAGGGCATGGCCTACGCAGAGCTCGCCGGACTCCCCGCAGTGACGGGGCTCTACACGACAATCGCCTGCCTCGTGGCCTACGCCGTGTTCGGCCCATCGAAGGTACTCGTGCTCGGCCCGGACTCGTCGGTCTCGCCACTCATCCTCGCCGCCATCACGCCACTAATCGTCACCAACGACCCGTCGACCGCCATCGCCCTCGCCGGCATGCTGGCGATACTGGTCGGATTGATCGAGATCGGACTGGGGATGGCCAAGCTCGGCTTCGTCGCCGACCTGCTCTCCAGTGAGGTCCGCGTGGGCTATCTGAACGGGCTCGCTGTCACCATCATCGTCGGTCAGCTACCCAAGCTCTTCGGGTTCTCCACCAACGCCGACAACTTCATCGCGGAGGTACGCGCGTTCTTCCACGGACTCGACGAGACCAACCGGACGACACTGGTGACCGGTCTCTGCACGCTTGCCGTTCTCCTGGTTCTCCCGCGGCTCACCCGTCGGTTACCCGCCGTCCTGGTTGCGGTGGTCGGAGTGACCGTCGTCAGCGCCGTCCTCGATCTGGCCGCGCACGGGGTGAGGACGGTCGGCTCGCTTCCCCAGGGTGTCCCGGCGCCGGCATTGCCGTGGACGAAGCTGTCCGACGTCGGCCCCCTGCTCATCGGCGCGGTGGGCATCACGATGGTGTCGTTGACCGACACCATCGCCACGGCGACGAGCTTCGCCGCCCGACGTGGGGATGAGGTGAATGCGGACCAGGAGATGGTCGGCATCGGCACCTCGAACATCGCGGCCGGCTTCTTCCAGGGATTTGCCGTGTCCGTCAGCGGCTCCCGCACCGCCGTGGCCGACCAGTCTGGCGCCAAGACCCAGCTCACGGGCGTGGTCGGGGCGGGGCTGGTCGTCCTGCTGCTCCTGTTCCTCAACGGGCTACTGGCCGACCTGCCCCAGACGGCCCTGGCCGCGGTCGTCATCACCGCCGCCCTCTCACTCACCGACCTCACTGCGCTCCGGCGCTTCTTCCAGGTCCGAACGTCCTCGTTCATCGTGAGCCTGGTGGCCACTGCCGGCGTCATGCTCTTCGGCGTGCTCCAGGGGATCGTCATCGCGATCGTCCTGATCGTTCTCCTCTTCTTCAAGCGCAGTTGGTGGCCGCACGGCGCTGTCCTCGGAGAAGTGCCGGAACTGGGCGGATGGCACAGCACCACCAGATACCCGGAGGCGGCCGAACTGCCGGGGATCGTCGTCTACCGCTGGGAGGCACCGCTCTTCTTCGCCAACTGTGGGCAATTCCGCGACCAGGTGCGGAAGCTGGCGCGTGGGCGGGCCCCCGCGTGGATCGTGCTCCAGTGCGAGGCGGTCACCGACATCGACGTCACGGCGTCGGCGGTGCTCGAGACCCTGGACAAGGAGCTGAACGCCGCCGGCACCCGGCTGGCTTTCGTCGAGCTGCGCGACCGCCTCCAGGGCCTGGTCCGCCGCTACGGGCTCGACACGACGCTGGACCAGGCCCACTTCTACCCGAGCCTGGATCAGGCACTTACTGCGATCACCGCCGCGTCCGGGGATGATTCCGGGCGCGCCGACGAAGGGACGGCGCCGGAATGAGCACCGCTTCCGAACCCGGAGAGGAGGCGCCGGACGAGGGGAACCCGCGCCTGGCCATCCTGTTGGCGATGGCCATGTTCGTACTGGTGGTCGACACGTCATTGATGAACGTCTCGATCTCAGCCGTCATCAAGGACCTGCACACCACGGCCAGCGGGGTCCAGTCGGCGATCGCCCTCGAGGCACTCGTCTCGGCCGCCTTCATCCTGACTAATTCGAAGCTGGGCGACCTCATGGGGCGAAAGCGTGCCTACGTGATCGGACTCCTGGGCTACGCCGTCGGTGCGGTCGCCATGACGCTGGCCCAGAATCTGCTGACCATCATCATCTTCTGGGCGATCGTCGGCGGGCTCGGCGCGTCCTTGCTGCTCCCCGCGATGCAGTCGCTCATCCACGGGAACTTCACGGGGAGCGCCCAGAAGCGGGCGTATGCAATGGTGGGCGCCGCTGCGGCGATCGCCGCAGCTGTCGGCCCACTGCTCGGGGGCTTCCTCACAACCTACCTGTCGTGGCGTGTGGGATTCGGGCTCGAGGCTCTCGTCATCCTGGTGATCCTGACCCAGATCCGGCTGGTCAGGGACGTCCCCTACACCGGGTCTCGCAAAATCGACGGCGTCGGTGCCGTCCTCTCCATCGTCGGCATGGGGGGCGTGGTCCTCGGCATCCTGGTGTGGCAGGAGGGTGGGGAGTACGTGGGCCTCATCATCGGGGTCGGTGCGGTGATGCTCGCCGTCTTCGCCTACTGGCTCGTGTACCGCAAACGCCAGGGAAAGCCCACGCTGCTGGACCCAGACCTGTTCAAGCACCTCAACTTCCGCATCGGAATCTCCCAGCAGATGCTCCAGCAGATCACGCTGGGCGGCGCCATGATCGTCCTGCCGTTGTACCTGCAGATGACCCTCGAGTACAACGCCATGCAGGCCGGACTCTCCCTCGCGCCACTGTCGCTGTCCATGTTCGGCATGGCCATGCTGGCCGGGCGGAGGGCGGGCAGGTGGCGCCCCGCCATGATCGTCCTGGCTGGCTTCGCCCTGAGCGCCATCGGCATGGGGGCGATCATCCCTCTGGTGCCGAGGGTCGATTCGGGGTGGTATCTGGTGATCCCGTTGATCGTGGCCGGGTGCGGCTTAGGCATGCTGGTCTCCCAGCTCAACAACTTCACTCTCGCCCCCATCAGCGAAGACCGGGTCAGTGAGGCGGCGGGCGTCAATTCGGCGGCCGGCTCCTTCGGACTGTCGTTCGGACTCGCGGTAGCTGGTGGCATCATGCTGTGGGTCTTGGCACTGAGTTTCACCAACCAGACACAAGCCAGTGTCGTGATCCCCCCGGCCCAGCAGCAGCAGATCGCCGCGCACATGGAACACGACGCCGAGGTCATGAGCAACACCGCCCTGCAGCAACAGATCGCCAGTGAGCCCAAGGACGTCCAGGACGAGGTTCTGGCCATCAACACCCACGCCCGGAACATCTCGCTCCAGATCGCGCTGTCGATCCCCGTGCTCGCATCGCTTCTGGGTCTGCTCAACGCGTTCCGGATGCTCCGGCTCCCCGACATCGAGCCGCTGGCGGACATTGAGGGCGTGGGCCTCGCATAGGAATGTCACGGTCTGGTTCAGTTCTTCGAGGTGCCGCAGGCTGAGCCAGACGGATCGGCTTGACCAAACGGCACCGCTGTCCAGGCACACGGGACGGCGGAGCGCCGCAGCGACCACACGGAACCCGCCGTCAGTGGCAGTCTCCACCGGGAGACGAGTGGCGCTACATGCCACCGCCAGAAGGTGCCCAACGTGTAGCTGTACCGGTTGTCCACACGCCCGGATCACCCTCCCGCGGCACGGCGGGGAGACGCTCGAAGGTTCCGATCGTCACCCATTTCGCCATCGCCAGCTTCCTCGTCGTACCGTGTCGGTGCATCGCCAGCTCAGATGCGGCGGAGCGTCACGGAGCGAAATTCCCGATTCACTCCGCGATCGGTGCAGTCACTCACGCTCCCTGCAGAAAGCCAATGGCGGAATTCATCAGCTCACTCCTGCTCATCCCGGCCCCTTCCGACAGTGCCTCGGTGACGTCGGGCACCGATGTCACCGGATCGAGATACCGGACCCGCATCTCACGTACGAACGGATTCGGGTAGCTGCGGCCGGTGGCTTCGAGATGGCCGAGGATTCTGGCAGCTTCCTGCACCTTTCCCTGCCGGACCAGGAACGATCCGAGCAGCTCCATCACGCCCCAGATCGTGTCGCCATAGTCGTAGCTCTTCAGGTCCTCGAGCACGTCCATGTACTGGACGAGCGCCGTAGGGTCGTCCGGTTGGAGCAAGGCCAGCGCCATCGCCCGGAGATCCATCTCGATACTCCGGGCGTGCGCCTCCTTGGCCTGGTGGATCGCCTCAGGAAGAAGCCAGGCTGCCTTTTCGATATTGCCACTCCGAACGTTCTCGACCACATCCATCCGGCAGACGATGGCATGGGCGATCCCGTTGTCGAGCTCGGCCGCAGCTCTGTGCACGACATCCCTGTGCTCGTTGCGGCGCTCAGGGTAGGCGATCACGATGAGGGGATGGAGCACCGCATGGCCTTCGACGAACGTGAACCCGTTCCCGCAGTCGAGGAGGGCATCTTCGGCTGATTGCATGGCCCTGGGCACCTCGGACAGCAGGCCGAGCATTCCACTGGAGAACGCCACCGTCACCCAGCTCGCTGCGATCGACGGCTGGACCGGGCCGCCGCAGCGGATCGCCTGGCGGGCCAACCTCAGGGCCTCCTCGTGGTCGCCGTCGAACCCGGCCCACTTGGCGGCCAGGGTGGCCAATGCCGCGTACCGGGGATCACCCTCTTCGGTGACCTCGAGGCACCGCCCGATCCACAGTCTGTGCTCCGACTGCAGGGCACGGAGAGCCCACTGCCCCATCGGCGCGACGAGTTCGACGGCGAGCGAGGGGTCCTCGGAGTCGAGCGCCCAGTCGAGCGCCGACCTGAGGTTGTCCCACTCATCGACCAGCGGGGTGCCGCCGCCTCGCCAGCCCGGCCCCACCATCTGTCTGCCGAGGTCGGCCCCGCGGCATCGGAAGTGGTCGGCGTGGCGGCGCCTGAGCGTTCCGCGCCGGAGCTCCGATCGGGCGCTGCTCCTGCCGAACTCCCGGAGCGATTCGACCATTCGATATCTCGTCGAGGCCCTCGATCGGTCGATCTGGAGCATCGACTGCCCGACCAGCAGCGAGAGCTCGAAATCGAAGCGCCGACCAGTGGCTTCGCCGCCATATACCGCCTGCGCCGCGGTGGCGTCGAAGCCCGACGGGAAGACACACAGATCCTCGAAGAGCTCTCGCGAGTGCTCGTCGAGGAGGCGGACCGACCAGTCGATGTTCTCCCCGAGAGACCGGTGCCTCGCCGGCGTCACTTCAGGATCTCCGATACGCCAACTCTGGGGGAGCATCAGCAGGACGTCCTCGATCGACCGGGAACGGATCTGAGCGGCGGCAATCTCGATGGCGAGCGGATGGCCCTCGACACGGTCACAGATCCCCGCGATCCGGACGCGGTCATCGTCGTCCAGTCGGAGATTGGCGTCGATCTCGAAGAGGCGCTCCTCGAAGAGGGCCATCGCGTCCGCACGCTCCAGCGGGTGCAGTGCCCAGACCACTTCGCCGGGGATGTCCAGGGGCGTCCGACTGGTCGCCAAGATGGTGACGCCGGGACATGACGTGGTGAGTACGTCGACCAGCTCGCGTACTTCGGTCAGAACGTGCTCGCAGTTGTCCATGATCAGCAGTTCCCGCCGATCAGCCAGCCACTGCGTAGTCTCGACGACCGCCTGGGCCATCGACGCCGCCCGGATGCCGAAGACACCGGCGAGTGCCGCGACGACATCGCCAGAGCCGTCCAGAGCGGACAGATCGACCCAGCGGACACCTTCCGTGAAGTCGCCTTCCGTCCTGGCCGATGCCTCGAGTGCCATACGGCTCTTGCCGATGCCACCGAACCCTGTCAACGTCACGATCCGGCGGGTCGGGAGGATCTGCACCAACCGGTCCAGTTCCTGTGCGCGGCCGATGAACCGGTCCCGCAGTCGCGGACGCTCCCCCGGGTGCCAGGCGTCTCCGTCGAGTCGGGGCGGGGCGCCACCACCGACGACGCTCCGGATGAGGCTCACGGCCCGCCAGTCGAGCGCAGGGTCCTGTCGGAGGATGGACTGCTCCAGCAGCGCGAGCTCGATCGACGGTTCCAGACCGAGCTCGTCGGCGAGGAGACCCCGGAGTCGCTGGTACGTGCGGAGAGCATCAGCCTGCATCCCGGACCGGTAGAGAGCGAGCATCAGCTGTGCCCAGCGTCGTTCCCGCAGAGGTTCGTCCCGGACGGCCTGCTCCAGCGACGCCACGAGCATCTGATGCTCTCCCAGTTCGAGCCGGACCTCGGATGCGTACTCCTCGGCGTTTCTCCGCAGTTCCTCCCACATCGTGCGGGCCCCAACGGCCCAAACGGCGTCCTCGGCGTCGGCGAGTGCCGTGCCGTGCCAGCGCGACAGGGATCGGGCGAAGACCTCTTTCGCCCTGTTGCGGTCGCCCGATTCCCATGCGGCCCGACCCTCCTCCACCTCAGTGCCGAAGCAGCTCGCATCGAGCTCCGTCGTCCCCACCGCGAAGGTGTAGCCGTCCGCTCGTCGGCGGATCCGCTCGGGGCCGAGCAGGCCCCGGAGGATCGAGATGTGGCTGGCGATGGTCGAAACCGCCGCCTCGGTGTCGCGATCGCCCCACACGTCCGCCGCCAGTTGTGCGGTCGGGACCACAAGGTTCGGCGACACCAGGAACCGAAGGAGCAGGAGCCGTCTCCGCTTCCCCCGGAGACTCACCGGGCCATCGGCTCCTTCGACGTCGAGCGGCCCGAGAACCTTGAAGTTCACCGCAACGCGAGTCTCGCCGGATTACGGGCCACGACGCGTATCGTACCGGCGCCAGCCGGCGGAAAAGCTTCCCGGATGTCAAGCAATACACCGAATCGCCCGGTTCCGGTTGGCGGCCGAATTCCATGGACCGGATCACGACCGACCGCATCCTTTCGGTGCCGTTGCCCGTGCCGGAAGGGATTGGCAGGGCTTTGGAATCGACCGTGCTTCCATTGGCGGAGCCCGGCCGCTGCCTTCGAGGGCTTGGAGGCGGGACCGAAATCGTTCGAGGGAGCGGCCGGGCGGACCCACCGAGGCGTGCCGAGCACGCACTGCGGTGCACGGCGGTACCTCCTCATCGCGGCGGCGGGCCCCATTCGAGCGCCGAGGGCGTTCGGAGGATGTTCCCGGTGGCCGGATCGTTCAGGGCGCCCGGCGAGGACCGGCGCGCCGCCCGGTGGATCTGCGACCCCCACCGGTCAGGGACCGGTGGGGACCAACCGGCACTCCGCGCCCTCCGCCGAGTCGGTCAGTCGATACCGTTCATCTGATTATCAGATTGTTATCGTATGGTTCATTTGCCCATACGATGGATGATGATATACTTGAGCTAGCAAGTGAAGGTCACCTGCTAGCGAAGGAGCCCGATGATTGCATCGACCATCGCCCAGCGCTTCGGTGACCTGGACGCGGCGGAACGCCTCAGCAAATTGGATCTGTTCGCCGACTGCACGAGGGCGCAGCTGCAGAAGATCGACGGGCTGACCACCGATCTGAGCATCCCGAAGGATTCCGTGCTGATCCGAGAGGGCAGCGTCGCCCGCGAGTTCATCGTCATCCGGACCGGCTCCGCCCAGGTCACGCGACAGTTGGACGACGGGGTCGAGAACGTGGCCAACGTGGGGGCCGGAGACTTCCTGGGGGAGATGGCGCTGCTCACCGGGTCGGCCAGGACCGCGACCGCCACGGCCGCCACGGACCTCGAGGTGTTGGTCTGCTCGGTCGGCGAGTTCCGCTCGATCCTGGAGATCGCGCCGTCGGTGGCCCACAAGGTCCGACGCGCCTCGCTCGCCCGGGCCGCCAGCTTGGACATCGCCGCCTGATCTGCACGGCCGGGTTCCACCGTGCACGGAGCCTGTGTACGTTCTCGGTATGTCCTCCTTGGGAGACCCGCCCGTTGCGGTACTCCTCGACGCGGGTGGCGTATTCGTCCTCCCCGATCCCGAACGGATCCTGGGGGCCTTCGTCAGAGCCGAGTGCACGGTCAGCCGAGAGGTGTTGGCTGATGCCCACTATCGAGCCGCAGTGCGATTCGGGACCCATTTGGACGTCGAGGCGAACTGGTCCGAAGCATGGCTCGACTACCTGCGGACGTACGTTGCCGAGTGCGGTGTGCCACCGGAATGGCGCGACGAGGCCCACGTCCATATCGACAGCGAGTTCGCCGACGCGGCGCTCTGGGTCGAACCCATACCCGGCAGCCGGGAGGGTCTCGAGGCCCTGGCCGACACCGGGGTCCGACTCGGGATCGTCTCCAACGCCGACGGAATGATGGCCCAGCGCCTGGCGCAGCTCGAGCTCTGTCAGGTGGGTCCAGGCATCGGAGTGGAGATCGAGTGTGTCGTGGACTCCGGCAACGTCGGCGTCATGAAGCCCGATCCTCGCATCTTCGAAGCTGCTGTCGACCTCCTCGGGCTACGCGCCGAACAGGTGTGGTACGTGGGCGACATGCCGGCGATCGATGTCGTCGGCGCCCGGCGAGCAGGGATCCGTCCATTCCTCATGGATCCACTGGGCCTTCACCTCGATGCCGACTACGGGCGAGTCCCCTCTCTGGCCGCACTCGCCGACGTCATCACATCCTCGTTGCCCTACAGGCCGACCACGTGACCGGTCCGGGGGAGTTCTCGCTCGCGTCCGCCCAGCGTGCCGCCGACGAGGGCACGCTGGCCCAATGGGTGGTCGACTTCCTGGCCAGTCCAGGCAGCGACAACGGCGAGCTGGCCGCCGCCCTCGCCCTCAGCGGGGCGAGCTTTCTCGGGCCCCTTGCCTTCGAGATCGACCGGCTCACGCCGATGGCCGGCCCGTACGGGGAGCGGGTGGACGTTCCGGTCCCCAAGGAGGTCTGGGAATCCGACGTGGAAGCGATGGAGCACAGCTTCGAGGAGGGCTGGCACCCTCCGCCCTTGCTCGTATCCCACCGCGACGGCAAGTACTACCTGGAGGACGGGAACCACCGCTACGAGACGCTGCGTCGCAATGGCGCCGCTCACGCCTGGACCATCCTGCTCTTCGCCGATGACGCGGAGCGGGACCAGTACCTGGAGCAACACAGCCGAGGAGGCAAGCGCCCCTGCCGTGACGACGCTCCGCCAGAGCGCACGGGAGCGTCAGAC
>Ga0182013_10006987_pt1 | contig 12601 bp, 12 predicted proteins | sample 612S2MmetaG_FD_120487 | JGI IMG/M metagenome (GOLD analysis project Ga0182013, IMG submission 120487) | Permafrost microbial communities from Stordalen Mire, Sweden - 612S2M metaG | ecosystem: Environmental > Terrestrial > Soil > Wetlands > Permafrost | place: Sweden: Stordalen | collected... | reverse complement strand
CCGGCTCTCATGATTTTGCGTTAACCCCTAAAGAAAACTGTTCAGTACAGTTTTCTTTAGCGCTGGAAAATCGTATGAGTCAATCCTGAGTGACCGCCAAATCCGCCCCGACCGCCGCGCCACGGCCTCTATAATCGCTATTTTACGAATAAACAAAATATTGTCGATATAAAAGAAGCATGATAGCTGCGATATAAAACGCAATCTGTGCACCACAAAAACGGGGAGAGGCAAAATGCCGGAAGCTACCAAGGCCGAAACCGAAGCCCAGCTGACGAAGCTTTGTCACGATTTTGCTTTTTACATGGACTATCACAAATACCACGAGGTGCTGGCGCTCTTCACGCCCGACGCCTTGTTCGACCGTATTCTCCATGTCCATCGCGGCCATGCCGAGATTCTGGCCGGGCTCCAGGCACGCCCGCCAACAATGGTGACACGTCACGTCTCGACAAATTTCCATTTCCGCCACGTGGATTCGAATGAGGTCCGCGGCGTTATTTATAATATGTCCTACTTTGGGAAATTGCCGGCCTCGGGCGAAGCACCTGCAATTTTCGCCGGCCCCGGAATGCTGCTGGATTTTCATGATACCTACCGCCGGACCCCAGAAGGCTGGCGTTTTGCCGAGCGGATCGCGCGGCCGATTCTCCTCGACGCGACCGCGCCGATGCTGGCATCCGGACGCACTTGGCGTCCGGCGGACTTTGCCTAAACATAACGAATATCGCTAACTCGGGATGAACCAAATGCGTGATGTCATGACCGCAGAACATGAAGCCTTTCGTGATCAGTTTCGGCGCTTTCTCGAAAAAGAAGTCTTACCCTACCATGAGGAATGGGAAAGCCAGGGCTTTGTGCCTCGTTCCCTGTGGCTGCGCGCCGGAGAACTTGGTTTTCTGTGCCCCATGATGCCGGAGGAATATGGCGGCTCCGGCGTTGACTTTGGTTATGCAGCGGTTGTGCTGGAGGAAATCGCGCGGCTAAATCTATCCGGCCTTGGCTTCACCATGCATTCAGACATCGTCGCCCCCTATCTACTGGCCTATGCGACCAATGAGGCCAAGAAAAACTTCCTGCCACGCATGGCGCGCGGTGAGACAATCGGTGCATTGGCAATGACCGAACCAGGCACGGGAAGCGACGCGAAGGCAATGCGTACCGAGGCCCGGCGTGATGGCGATGATTACATCCTCAACGGCAGCAAGACCTTCATCACCAACGGCTATAACTGCGGGTTGGTGATTGTCGCCGCCAAGACCAATCCGCAGGCGGGGCACAAAGGCATATCCCTGTTTGTTGTCGAGGACGGAACGCCTGGTTTTACCAAGGGACGTAACCTCAAAAAAATCGGTCTGGCAGCACAAGATACCGCAGAACTCTTTTTTCAAGATGCCCATGTCCCTGCCATGAACCGGCTGGGCGAAGAAAACCAAGGCTTTTATTATCTCATGCACGAGCTGGCGCAGGAGCGGCTCAGCATCGCCCTGCGCGCCGCCGCCTCGATGGAGGCGATGCTGGAGAAGACCATCACCTACACCAAGGAGCGGAATGTCTTTGGGAAGCCGATCTTCGAGTTTCAGAACAGCAAGTTCAAACTGGCCGAAGCCAAGGCGCAATCAGAAATGTTCCGTGTTTTCGTCGATGATTGCCTGGCGAAACATCTCCGGCGGGAGTTGACGCCAGAGCGCGCGGCGATGGCCAAGCTGCTTGGCCCGGAGATGCAAAATCGCTTGCTGGACGACTTCCTCCAGCTCCATGGCGGCTACGGATATATGAGCGAATATGGCATCGGCCGCGCCTGGATCGATGCCCGGGTCATGCGTATCTATGGTGGCAGCTCAGAAATTATGAAGGAAATTATCGGTCGCAGTCTCTAACGGCCGGGCGCCATCCTAATGGTGGTGCGGGCGACTCGTGGTGCAAAAATATGCCCCACCTCCCGGCAAAGCGGAGGACGAACGAAAACCGGAAATCCAGAATTTTTGCGACCCCGCCGGCGGTCATGTGAAACGTCACAGGTCCCGATCCGATGACGATCATCGGGTCGGGACTGAAAACCGCCTGATTCTCGAAATGCGCCACGCACCGTTCAACTCCAAAACGCCCGTAGTAGCGCCGCGCACCCTCTGGGCCGCGATAAAGGCCGGGTTTCGAACCAAACATCTGCGCTTCGGGATCATAGAGCTTATCCACTGCGTCGACATCCCATGTCGCCATCGCCCGGTTCCAGCCATCCTGCACCGAGCGGAGCGCTTCGAGCGCTCCGCTGTTGGCGTTCATTGACCCACGCCGCGTTGCGCTGCCTCAACTTTTAACTTCTCAGTGATGATCGCGGTCAACGCCCTTTTCAAGGCTTTGCCTCCGGTAGAATTTGGAATCTCATCGATCACTTCCAACCGCTCCGGGAGTTGCCACACGGCAAGGTCCTCGCCTTTGAGGAACTCGACCGCCGCGGCTAAATCAAGCACTGCTCCAGGCTTTAAAACGACAAAAGCACAGGCGCGTTCTCCTAGAACCAAGTCTGGCATGGGTACGACCGCTACATCGACGACGGCGGGATGACGGATCAGCCGCTCCTCGATGGCCAGCGGCGAGACATTGCGCCCGCCGCGTAAAATCATGTCCTTGATCCGCCCGACGACCTGCAAGTAGCCATCGCCATCAAACCGGCCGAGGTCGCCGCTTTTGTAGAAGTGATCAGCTTTGAAGGCCGCTGCGGTCTGTGCCTCATCGCCAAGATAGCCCCAGGACTTATCGGCACCGCGCCACACGATCTCGCCTGCTTCACCCTGGGGAACCGGATTGCCCTTTTCGTCCAGAAGCAGGCATTCGCAGCCGCGCACCACGCGGCCGACGGTTGCCAGCCGCTTCTCCCGCTGATCATGAATCGTCGTCATCGTCGGGGTGCCGCCGTCTGTGGCACCATAGATGCTCTGAATTACGCACCCCATAAGATCCTCGATCTTTACGGCCGTCTCATACGGCAGCGGCGCCCCGGCATTAGCAAAACAGCGAAAATCGTGGAACTCAACCAACTGCCGCGTTTCGAGCACCGAGACGAGCTTGGTCAGCTGCGTCGGAATCGCAACGCCGTAGGTGCAATGCTCACGGACAATGAGGGCAATTGCCTCCGCCGGATCCCCCCAGCGCGGCAGGATCACTGAGGTGGCACCGTACAGCAGCGGGGTGAGAACGCCGTAGATATACCCCGTCGCCCCGGTCCCCGTCGGCGCGATGGCCGCCACCACGTCCGCCGCACTGAACTCTGCCGCAGCGGCCTCCACATCCAGCATCGCCAGCAAATTGTTGCTGCTGAACCGGCTAATTTTTGAAATTGACGTGGTGCCGCCCGATAGCATCGCCGCCGCCGGCAGATCGGGGTCCGGACGCAGGGCGGCAATCTTGGTAGCATCCAGCGGGCCAAGTCGCATAAGCTCACCAAAATCGCGCGCACCAGGTCCGGCCGCGCCACCGAGCGTGAAATAATGCCGCAGTCCCGGTAATTCAGCACGGAGTTCGGCGATCATCTCATAATGGTTGAAATCCCGATAGATGTGCGGTGTAACCAGGACCGTTACACCCGCATTACTTAAGAGATGCCGTAATTCGCCACTGCGCCAGCTGTCGTGCAGTGGAATGAACAGCAGTCCAGCGAGATTACAGGCAATGTGCAGCAACGGGATTTCCGGGCCGTTGGGGAGTTGCCCCGCAACGATCCCACCGGGCGGCAGCCCGAGGGTTGTCAGCCCCTTAGCCAGGCACCGGATATTATCGGCAAAATCAGCATAGCGCAGCCGCACGCCGCCGCATCGGATCGCCTCCTTCTCCGGATATCGCGCTGCGGCAGCCAGGACTCGCTCGGCGATCGTTACATCGGCCCACTGGCCGCTCGCCCGGTACTGTGCAGCGCGTTCTGGTGAGGTGAGGGGAAGTGCGATGGGCATGTTAAGCTCCTGATCTTCAGCGCCACGGGGAAAAATCGGGGGTCCGTTTCTCCAGAAAGGCTTTTGCGCCCTCCTGCTGTTCGCCAGTCTCGAAAAAGCCAGGAATTTCCTGCCGGACCATGTCCGATACATTCTGGTTCATGTAGGACTGCATGTGACTGCGGAACGAGGCTTTGACCGTACGCAATACGCTGGGGCTCAACGCGAGCAATTCCGCGCACCAACGCGCCACTTCCGCGTCAAGCTCCGCCGGCGGCACGACCGCGTTGATCAACCCCCAATCGAGCGCCTGCTGCGCGGTATAGCGGCGGCAGAGCATCCACATTTCGCGCGCCCGTTTGTGGCCAACAATACTCGCCGCGTGCGCCACCAGATAACCACCTGCCGGCGAACCAACACGCGGACCATTTTGGCCAAAGGTCGAACGGTCTGTGGCAATCGTGAAATCGCAAAAATAGGCGAGGTGATTGCCACCGCCGATGGCGTAGCCATCTACCCGCGCGATGATGGGCTTCGGACAAGCGACGATCTCTGCGCCTAAGTGCCAGTCGTGCCCCTCAAGCCCGCCGCCCGCTTCCCATTCAATGTCGCCGCCGGCGCTGAATGCCCGTTCGCCGGTGCCGGTCAGCACAATCACGCCAACCGTATGATCCGCGCCTGCACGGGCGATCGCCGTGCGCAGCTCTTCGATCGTATGGCCGGTGAACGCATTCAGCCGCTTCGGACGATTGATTGTGATCGTGGCGACAGCGCCCTCCCTCGCATAGATGATATCGGTGAAATCGGCGGCTGCGGCTTCCATGGCGGTTCCTCAAGGATGTTGTTGTATATTGAGATTAGTGGGTGATCGGAATAAATGCAGGCAATCCAGCCCTGAAACAGGAATGTCGCAGCTTGCGGCCAGAACAGATGGTGCTGTCATGGGGATCAATCGAGCCGTTCGATGATGGTCGCGGTACCAAGGCCACCGGCACAACAAATCGCCTGAAGTCCAAACCAGGCACCGCGCCGCTCCAACTCGTGCAGCAAGGTGGTCATGATCCGCGCCCCGCTGGCGCCCAACGGATGACCGAGCCCGATCGCCCCACCATTTACGTTCAAGCGGTCGTGTCCGACGCCGATTTCGCGCATCCACATCAACGGTACTGGCGCAAATGCCTCGTTCACCTCGAACAGGTCGATGTCGCCCACGGACAAACCGGCGCGTTCCAGCACCCGCCGCGTCGCGGCCACCGGGCCGGTCAGCATAAGTTCCGGGTCGGAGCCAACCGTGGCAATCGCGCGAATCCGCGCGCGCGGGCGGATGCCGTAGGTTTTGGCGGCGGCTTCGGACATGAGCAGAAGTGCCGCCGCGCCATCGCAGATCTGCGATGAATTGCCGGCCGTGACGCGGCCCTGTTCACGGAAGCTGGTTTTGAGCCCCGCCAGCCGCTCGCGCGAGGTGTCGCGGCGGATGGTCTGGTCCCGATTCACCACCCCATTACTGCCGGTCGCATTGTGTTCACGCCAGGCAACGACGTCCACGGGAACAATCTCCCGGTCGAACCAGCCATTATCGGCGGCCTGGATCGACCGGCGATGGCTCTCCATCGCGTAATCGTCGAGATTCTCGCGGGAAAATCCGTAGCGGTCGGAGATGCGTTCGGCCGCTTCCCCCTGGCTGGTCAGCGCGAAGCGTTCGTTGAGCCTCCAGCCAAAGACTTCCCCATACACGTCACGGTTACCGCCCATCGGCACCCGCGTCATGTTCTCCACGCCGCCGGCGGCGACGACATCGAACGCACCGGCGGCGATCTCGCCGATGGCGGTGTGGATCGCGGATTCGGCTGAACCGCATTTACGATCGACCGTCATCCCCGGGATTGTCTCGGGCCAACCGGCGCTGAGCAAAGATGTGCGCGCCACATTGCCGCATTGCTCGCCAACCTGGGTCACACAACCGAACACGACATCGCCGACAACATCCGGTTCCAACCCGGCGCGGGCGACCAACTCGCGCAGCACCACTGCACCGAGATGGTCGGCGCGAACCTCGGAGAAATCACCGCGAAACCGCCCGATCGGCGTGCGTACTGCCTCGACAATGACAACGCCGCTCATTGGCCAGCCCGCTCGGTACTGGCCGCGCCCGCGGAAGCAACGGTGCGCAATACGCTGAGTGTCATCTTCATTGTCCTTATCGGTCTGATTTGAAAGAAATTAAGCGCCCTGGGCGCGGTCAAATCATCACCAGGCCGCCGCTGACCCCGAGATGCTGGCCGGTGACATAAGAGGCTTCCGGCGAGCCAAAGAAGGCGACCGCCGCCGCGACCTCGGTCAGATGCGCGGCGCGGCCGATGAAGGTGGCCGGCATTGCCATCTTCGCCAACCCCGCCAGCACCGCTGGCGGGTTCCAGGCTGGATCGCGTACCGACGGCGTCGCCGCGGGGTCACCATCTCCAGCAGCCGCCATGGCCGCGGGGGACACGCAGTTCACGGTAATGCCCTCGCGTGCGGTTTCTCCGGCAAGCGTCGCCGTAAGCCCGACCATTCCGCCCTTGCCGATGCCGCCGAGCAAGGTGTGGTGGGGTGTGCCGGTGCGCCATGCCTCGCCACCGATATTGACGATCCGCCCATATTTCTGGGCGATCATCTGCGGCAGCACGGCCTTGCAACAGCGCAGCAAGGTCCAGACATTGCCGCGAACAGCCTGTTGCATCAGCTCCTCGGTGAAATCAACGAGCGGCATACGGATGAGCGCGGCGGCATTGTTGATCAACGTATCCACCCGCCCAAATGCCGCCGCCGCCTTCGCAACCACTTGTTCCGCAACGCCCGCTTCGCTCAGGTCACCCTCCGCCCATTGAAAGTGGCTGCCGGTCTCTTTTTCAAGCAACCCTGCTGTCCGGCGCGCCGCGGCACCGTCCAGGTCGGTAATCACCACCGAGGCGCCTTCTTCCGCGACACGGCGGGCAATAACCCGGCCCAAGCCCCGTGAAGCACCTGTGACGATGACCACGCGCCCCTCATAACGGCGGCATAATGTCTTAACTTTGAACGATCCGTCCTGAGCGAACGGTAATGCTGCCGACATTGGAAAGTCTCCTCTTGGACGTCTCGCGGACAATGCCGCGCCGGACGGTTGTTCTTCGTTGGGACGGCACGGCATCGCGCCAAAAGTTTGGGAATGCCATCCCCTGAACCTGATTTTCCCCGACCGTCAGAACGCCGGTGCCTCCTGGACGATTGGGTTACGCAATATCCCAATCCGCTCGATCTCGATTTCGCACACGTCCCCGGGCTTCATGAACAGCGGCGGATTGCGCAACAGCCCCACGCCGGCAGGCGTGCCCATGATAATCATGTCCCCGGGCTCCAATGTCATGCACTCAGACAGGATGACCAGAGTTTCCCTTACATCGAACAACATATCTGCGGTGTTCGCATCCTGCATCACTTCGCCATTAAGACGCGTCTGGAGTCGCAGACCCGCGGCGCCGGGTGGTAGTTCGTCGGCGGAGACGAATTCAGGACCGACGCCGCCGGTGCCATCGAAATTCTTGCCCAAGGTCCATTGCGACACGCGTATCTGCACATCGCGCACCGAGCCGTCGTTGAACGCGGCATAGCCCGCAACAATGGACAGGGCGTTTTCCGGTTTCAGGTGGCGCCCGGTGGCGCCAATGAAAACCGCAAGTTCTGCCTCAAAATCAAACTGGTCCGAGCAGTTGGGGCGGACCAGCGGCGCGCCATGGCCGACGAGGGAGGTGCCCCCGCGCATGAAGATCATCAGATGGGCGGGCTTCTGATGGCTCGCCTCTTTCGCATGGTCGAGGAAATTCACCCCGAGGCAGATGATTTTTCCCGGCCGGGCGATCGGAGGCAGAAAATTCATACCTCCCGGGGCGATGTGCGCCGAAACCGGGGCGGCCCTCGCAGCCTCTACGGCCTGGGCCAGGGCAGCGGGCCCCTGGCGTAGCAGGTCGGCCAGATCGTCGGGCGCACCAGGCATTGCCTGGGAAAGGTCCACGATTGAATCACCCAGGCGAATGCCAAGAGCGGCACCGCCATTTTTCTGAAATCTCACCAGCCTCATGTGCAATCCCACCCCATTATCATAATAATCGATTATTTTTTAGTATATGACCATAAATCGATTTAAAAGAAAAGAGTAAATCCACGATTTCTCGTGGCGAAACTTGCAAGGCTTACTCTTGCATGAGCTTTTGCCGCTATATTAAGCGAAAGCTTCAGTGCGTCCGTTCATTTTTAAAAGCGAGTCATGATCGAATGTCTTCCGTCCAGCCTGTTCCGCCCGATGAGCGGATTGTTACGGCCGCAAAATCCCTGATCCTGGCGCATGGCTATGCCGTGACCTCAATGGACCAGATCGCGCATTTGGCAAAAGTCTCAAAAACAACGCTGTATAAATATTACCGCTCCAAAGCGGAGCTGTTCGCCGCCTTGGTGCTCGGGCGGACAGAGGTTTCGCGAATGGAGTTCAAGCCGGAGGACCTTGCCGGCCTGGAAATCGACGCCGCCCTTTTTGAGATCGGCCGGCGCTTTGTTGATCTTATCTGCTCGCCCGACTCTTTGCGCGTGGAGCTGGTTTATCACAGTGAAGGCATGCGCTTTCCTGAAGTCGCGGAAGCCTTCCGCCACGCGGGGCCTGAGCTTGTGGTCACCCTGGTCGAGAGCTATTTCCGGGCCGCTAACCAACGTGGCCTTATCGCTGTGCCCGACCCGCATTTTGCCGCCATTCAGTTCCTCATCGCCCTCAAGGGCGACCCCTATGGCATCGCCTCGCTACGCAGCATCGGCCCCTCCAAGGAAAGCCAAGCGACATATATCCGGAAAGTCATCGAACTCTATCTGAACGGTGCACGGCCAAGGGGTTAGAGCATTCATCTTTTAGATGAATGCTCTAACCTTTATTTTAACGAGCAATTTCATGTGATTATGGGGAACCTACCGGTTCAACCTAATCACATATTGCTCTAAGCGCCCCCGGACGGTTCAGACCCCGTAGCGCGCCAGAAACATCGCAACAGCTTCCCGCACGTGCACTTTCGCCTTGCGTTCGTACCAGTCCTGGTCCGCCTGCCCGATCAAAGCCCGCTCAAAGCCTTCACCAAACACGACAGAGGTGAAGAGTATACTCGCGAGCTTTGCGTTAGGGCAGCGCAGCAGGCCATCCGCCGTGGCCCGCCTGAAAAAGCTGGCGATATGCGCCTGTACATTGGCTGGCCCTTTTTCATAAAATATCTGCGCCAGCTCAGGTGAGCGCGGCGCTTCGGTGAGGATAAGTTTATACAGCGCCACCGAGCGGGGCTCTGTTACCAGCTTCAGCACTCGCATACTCCAGTTGATCAGGACCGCGCTCAACGTCCCTTCCGCCTGCAGCGCATCCGTGGAGGCATCCACGATGTTGGGCGCACGGCTGCGCACGATCTCCGCGAACAACGCCTCCTTGCTGCCAAATTGCTTATACATGGTTGCTTTGGAAGCTCCGGCCCGCGCCGCGATGTTATCCACGGTCGCATTGCCATAACCTTGCTCGAGGAAAACATCCTCGGCAGCTGCCATGATCTCCTCCCGCCGCGCGGCGCCACGCGATGCACGTGGCTTACTGGCCGCCAACTTTGCCTTGACCGTTTGCGCTTGACTCATTTGCCCTCTGAAGCTAAAAAACTGTACCGTACAGTTTATTGATGTAAAAGAGATTAATAGTGCCACATCGGTTCGTGTAGCGGCAAGAATAATTCTTCGGCAGGCATGGTGGCTTCATGACCGCGGCAGCCACCACGCCGTAGACCGGATTTACGGAGTGAAAGCACGTGGCGCAGCTTGTCGGAAAAGTCGCTTTGGTAACCGGATCCGGTCAGGGTATCGGCCGTGGTGTAGCCCGCTGTTTCGCGCGTGAAGGCGCTGAAATTATCATCGCCGAAATCAATGACGAGCATGGCCGCCGGGTCCAGGGTGAACTGGAACAGCTTGGCGCGCGCTGTAAATTCATCCGCACCGATGTCGGCAACAAGCAAGACATCCAGGCTGCGGTGCAGGCCGCCACCGATCATTTTGGCCGTCTCGATATTCTCGTGAACAACGCCATCAAGCTGCCAACCCCGGTGTTGATGGCGCAAAAAACCGATGCGATGCTCGAAGAGCAGATCCGCGTCGGCCTGTGGGGCACCTGGTGGGGCATGCAGACCGCCATGCCGGTCATGCGCGCGCAGGGCGGCGGGCGGATCATCAACTTCACTTCCCTGGATATTGAAACCGGCGCCTGGCTCCACTCTGATTACAGTGTCGTCAAAGGCGGTATCGAAGCGATGACGCGCAGTGCCGCGATCGACTGGGCTCGTTTCAAAATCAACGTGAACGCGGTGGCACCCATTGCTGCGTCCTCGGCCTTTGAGCAGATGTGCAAGGACCGCTCCGGCCTGCGCGAAGCCGCCGGCGCCGCCGTCCCGCTGGGGCGCATGGGCGATCCGGAGGCGGATATTGCCCCCGCGGTCGTGTTTCTTGCCTCCGCCGCATCCCACTTCATCACCGGAGTCACGCTTCCTGTCGACGGCGGCCTGCACATGCCGCGCGGCAACTCCACACCTGCAGCGCTCATCGCGCAGGACGTTCCTCCGAAAATGCAAGTCTAAAAGTTCAAAAATTTTAGCGGAAAAGCGCCATCATTTGCCAGGAGCCCACCCATGTTGAATACTCCTTCTTCCGGCTCTCACGAACCGTATTTAGCCGACGGAACACCCCTTGCTGCACTTATCGATCACGATCGACGTGAGGTAGCACAGCGCTTATTTTCAGATCCTGAAATTTATCAGTGGGAGCTTAAAAATATCTGGGCTAAGTCCTGGATTATTGTTGGCCACGAAAGCGAGATTCCCAATCCAGGCGACTTTGTTACAAGGCGGATTGCGGAAGATCCGGTAATTGTCACGCGCCGGCCGGATGGCAGCATCGACTGCGTGCTCAATGTCTGCCCGCACCGCGGTGCCCTCGTTTGCCGCGAGGAAGCCGGCAACAGCCCTGTCTTCCGCTGTATCTATCATGGCTGGATTTTTAACACGGACGGCAGCTTCCGTGGTGCCCCCTTCAAGGAAGAAATGTATCCTGAAGGCATGGATGCCAAACGCTTGAGCCTGCCCAAGGCCCGCGTCGGAATCTTCGGCGGCATTATCTTCGCCAATTGGGATGAATCCGCCCCGTCGCTCGACGACTACCTGGGCGACTACAAATTCTACCTGAACCTGATTTTTAACCGGACCGCTAACGGCGTCGAAGTACTCGGCCCGCCGCAGCGCTTCGTCATCAATGCGAACTGGAAGACCGCCTCCGAGCAGTTCGGTGGTGATGCCTACCACGCCGGGCAGTTACATCGCTCGCTCGGTGCCCTAACCGGCGGCAGCCCAAACAACCCGCGTGACTGGCAGTTGCACGCGCCCAAGGTCAGTACCGCCAACGGCCACAACATTATCTGCTTCGACTTGGGCGACATGTTTCGCGCCATGACGGGTGGCAAGGAATTGTCCTCCATGGAGAAACTGCACATGCTACCTCCGGCAGGCTTGCCGCCCGAGATGCTCCCTGAGATGCTGCAACGCTTCTCCGAGGAGGAGTTGGAGCTTCTCGCCACCACCCCGCCCTCCAATGGCGGCATGTTCCCGAATGCGGGTGTGTGGTCCATGTACAACCCGATGTACAATGGCATGCCGGCGCCATTTTTGAGTTTCCGCACATATGTACCGATCGGACCCGACAAATTCGAGTTCTACATGTGGGTCCTGGTCGCCAAAGGCGCGTCCGAGGAATATCGCGATCTGATGCGCCGCTCGACCTCCTTCATGCAGGGCGCCGCCGGCTTCATCGAGGGCGACGACGCCGAGGTATGGCCTGGCCAGACGTCAGCGGCGCGCGGCTATGTTACCCGCCAGCAAACGCTGAAGTACTGGGCCATGACCGGTGACACGAAACCCGAAAGCTGGCCTGGAGAAGGGCAAGTTCACGTCGGATTTTCGCGCGATGACCCGCAGTGGAACTGGTGGAAAGTCTATTTCGATCGTCTCGAAGCAAAAGTCTGAGGGGAAGCAACATGCAAACAGTCGACACCAAAGACCCGGCTGCCGCGGCGCCCGCGCCCTTGCAACAGGGCAAAAGCATCCCATACGGCACCGGCCTTTATCCACAAGTTATGCACTTCCTGATCGAGGAAGCCTATCTGCTCGACGACGGCCTGTTCAACGAATGGCTGCAATTGCTCGCCGACGACATTCGTTACGCGATGCCGGTGCGCCAATCGTTCACTCGCAAGCGGGGTCCTGGATTCAGCCCGGGCATGATCTGGATGCAGGAGGACAAGGGCTCCCTGGGCTTCAAGGTACAGCGCCTGTACGGAGACAGCGCCTGGGCCGAAGATCCGCCGTCACGCACGCGCCGCCTGGTCACGAACATGCGGCTGCACGAAACCGCCGTGCCGGGTGAGTACTTGGTGCAGAGCTACCTGCTCATCCACCGCAACCGCGGCGACGCGCACCATTTCGACATTTTTTCCGCACGCCGCGACGACATCCTCCGCCAAACGCCGACGGGCTGGCTGCTCGCGAAGCGCACCATTCTGGTTGACCAGGCCTCGCTTGGATTGGCCAACCTAGCACTATTTATCT
>Ga0182013_10006983_pt1 | contig 12607 bp, 15 predicted proteins | sample 612S2MmetaG_FD_120487 | JGI IMG/M metagenome (GOLD analysis project Ga0182013, IMG submission 120487) | Permafrost microbial communities from Stordalen Mire, Sweden - 612S2M metaG | ecosystem: Environmental > Terrestrial > Soil > Wetlands > Permafrost | place: Sweden: Stordalen | collected... | reverse complement strand
GCCTACGGCACGTTGAAGCAGGATTTCTTTGTGGACGATATGGTCCGCTCCTCGGAAACGGGTGCGCTGGGCGCGGGTGTAAGCAGTCCCGAAAGTCGCCGGAACAAGCCGCCTGTAGTTGAAGCGGTAGGCGACAGCGTGCGCACCGCAAAGGTGGGCGAGCCGCTGACGTTGTTTGTGAATGTCACTGACGATGGCATCCCGAAGCCCCGCCAGCGTGACGTTAGCACAAGGCGCTTCAGTGGCGAGTCAGTCAACGATCTCCGTCTGCTTCCGCCCTATCAGGTTACGGTAGGTAGTTCCACAGGCCTTTGGGTTTCGTGCCTGAAATACCGTGGACCAGGGAAAGTGGAATTCTCTCCCGATCAGGTGAAAGCCTGGGAAGATACCCGCGCAGGCGCCAATTCGCAATGGGCTCCGCGATGGGTAGCGCCTCCGCCTCCGCCGGACGGCAAGTGGGAAGTCCAGGCAACTTTCGATCAGCCCGGCGACTATGTCCTCAGGTGGCACGCCTCTGACGGCGCGCTAACCACCGATCAGGACATCAAAGTAACAGTAACCCGCTAAGCCTCACGATCGGTCCAACGACCTTTTGCGGGCTGAACTGCGGCGTTGCGGATGTCTTCCATCTGGCGCCAGTAACGACCCAGCTGGTAGTGCCCCTCGCGAGTCATACGCACCGTTGTGAGGGTGCGATTCTTCTTCATCGTTTTCTCTATATCGACCAGTCCTGCTTCATCGAGCCGTGTGAGTTGTACGGAGAGGTTGCCTTTGGTCAGACCCGTCGCAGCTTCGAGAAATGTGAAGTCCGCACCCTCGCAGCTTGCGAGCACGGTGAGAATCGCGAGGCGTGCCGGTTCATGTATTACGCGGTTCAGGTCCGCGATGTTGTTGCCGAGAGAATCGCCGTCGCTTTCAGCCATGTCAGACGCGCACTTCCGCGAACGCGCGCCGCAGCAGCAGGAGGTCGTATAGGCTTTGCGAAAACCAGACGGCTCCGCCGAGCTGGAAGAGGGCGACCTTGTTCCCAATGCCCGGAATCAATGCCCCGAAAACAAACAGCACAACCGTTCCAAAGACGTAGGCATTCCTTCGGCTGGGGATATTAGTTCGGTCCAGGATCGTCAATAACATAAGGGCGAGAATGGCAGCCGCGCCGGAAATGTAAGAAACCGCTATGTAGCGATGAAGGAGCAGGATTGTCTGGCAAGTCAGGAAGACGATCCAGAGCGCTCTAATAACCGGGTGTTGCATCATGCGCCTCCCGTCGCTGTCCGCAGGTTTAACCCACCCATAGCGGCGTCGAATGGCCACAGTAGTCCACCAGTAGAACCCACCGGCCAATAACCACACCCCGCATATCAGTCCCAATGCAACACTCCGGCTAACATGCGGCAGCGTCGGCGCCACGATCATGATCACCTGAACGGGCGCCAGGCGAATCCTGCGCAAATCGTAAAAGTGACGGGCGAGAAACTCAAGACGCCCTGCGTCGGGTATCAAACCGATACCCCGGTGAAAGCTCTCCGCAATAACAGGAAGTCGACGATGATTGTTAAGGCCATGGCGCCCCCGCGGGCATCGATCGTGAGGGGCACCATGGCAAAAAGCACAACCGTCCCAATGGCATACGCGATCCGTCGGCCGCGTATGTTGGTAGGGTCGAGTATCGTCGAAAGCATAAAGATCAAGACGGTGGTGGCCATGTACAAATTTGAAAAGGAGGAATGGAGAACGTGACGGTACCACAACATAAGCGCCGCCAGAATCACATACAGCGCCACGATGACCGGGTGACTCCGCATCCGAAGCTCCTCGGCGCGAGACAGTTTTACTGCTCCGTAGCGCCGCCTGATGGCAACTGTGCTCCACCAGAAAAATCCCACGACCAGCAGCAAAAACCCGCATAGCATCGTCCATGCGACTGGAACACTCACGGCTGGCCTATGCTCGACCAGCGCCAGCGTCATGACAAGCTGGATCGGCAACAGGCGAATCCTCTGAAGATCGCGGAAATGGCGAGTGACAAATTCCAGCCGCTGCGGATCGGGCATTTCGCCTCTTGGTTTACAGTATAAACCAAAATGGTTTACGCCGTAAACCGAATCGCGCCAGTGCCGTTGGCCTGCCCCGTAGTTACCTATGGCAAATTCTCCACAACCAAATCCCGGAACAAAGCGCTACCGGTCCCAAACAAAGCGAGTCCGATATAGCCCGTTGCGTATTCATCGTCTTCAACCGCAGCCACTTCGCGTTCATTTACCAGAACCCGAATCCGCCCCTGAATGTATTCAACCGAGAGCTTACGCTTCCTCTCATCGTTCCCGGCTTTTTTAAATAAAGGCGTCGTGGTCGAATCCACCTTCGTCCAGGGAATCACTACAGTCTCAGGCTGGAGTCGCCATGTCCGTCTCACCAGTTCCACGGCAATGTCATGGTTGTCTCGTTTGAGGTCATTCCGATAGCCGCTCACAAGCAAAGCATAATAGCCCGCGGGGTTCATATGAAAGATCAATCCTGGTGCCATTGTGAAAGTTCCGCCCCGGCTTTGATCCAGTCTTGCCTCGACCACAACCGATGCACGAAAGTCGTCCCACATGGGTCCATAAGCCCCGAGTATGCCCTCATAAAAACGAGTGCCCCGCAGCATCCTTGAGTAATCGTAGATCTCGTATTCCCCCGCCAGATAACGCAACCCGGCCGATGAATGCATTTGCGTATTGTCAACGTGATTCGGCCAGCCAGTGCGCGGGTCAGAGAAGTCTTCGTGATACTTCAGAAGGCCACTGGCATTGCGCGTCACGCGTAATTCCCAGGGATAAGGGTGGTCCTTCGGGGAAACTTCGCATGCCGATGCCAGAAAATGAACGCCCTCGTCACCAGCTTCCGCTCCAACCCCGTGACGCGTCACAACGCGCAACTCGCGGTTTTTCACTTTCACGTCGATGCGCCGGAAATGGCCGGCATCGCGCGGATAATACGCGAGCGTATATTGCGCATCGAGAATATCGGAAATGCGGGTCAATGCCTTCTGCAAATCGCTTTCAGAAGTTGGAAAGAACGACTCGGCGCCTGATTCCTTCGCCAGACTCTCAAACACGACCAGGGGATTATCCACTTCGCGCTCACCGATCAGCGTCATCAGTTCGGGACTTTCGCGATAATTCCTGTATTCCGACTTCCCGAAGAAGCCCACCAGAAAAATTTGTGCATTAGAGGATCGCGTGAGCTGGATGAGTTGATTCAGGTTCAGGCGGCTGTGTTGATCCCCTCCATCGGTAACGACCACGACGGCCTGTCGCGCATTCTGAGCCGTACGAAGATGGCACAGTGCCGATGCGAGCGAGTCGTAGATTGAAGTACCTCCATGACCTTCCGCGGGTATCTTGATCTCGGGAGGAAACAGGCGCTGGCCCGGCGTGAATTGCGTGAATGGCTCCTCGTCACCGAGAGGCAGGATGTGATCGGTGAACGGGACAAGGAAGATCTCGTCCCTGGGATTGGCGCCGCGAAGCAACGGGCCGAGAAGCGCGCGGGCGCGATCGAGTTTACCGTCGGTCCTCATACTGCTGCTGGCATCGATCAGAACAGCCAGCGTAGTCGGTTGCTTCTCCGCCCCGAAGAACGATATCTCCTGCGGCTCACCGTCCTCCAGGAGCGTGAAGTCAGAGGCCCTCAGACCCTTTACCGGATTGCCCCGCTTGTCCGTAACCTGAACAGGAATGGATTGAAGAGTGGTATCGGCTGTAAACACCGGCGTCTGCGCGAGCGCAGTCAGTGAACATGCGAGCAATCCAAGCCAGCGCATCTGACTCTTCAGTTTAAGGCAGTTCCTCGACGATCAGATCGTGAAACACAGCGCGGCCGTGCCCGAATAACGCAAGTCCGATCAGACCGTTTGCGTAAGTCGCATCCTGCACGCTGGCGACGGGCTGATCGTCCACCTGTACGCCGATTTTTCCGCGCTGGTATTCTACCGAGACCCGTCGTTGTTTCTTGTCAGCTTTGGAGGGAACCTTCGTCCAGGGGACGATTACAATTTCGGTGGGTGGAGAAAAGGTCCTCTTCACGAGCTTGAACGACGTGTCATGGGTGCTGTCGCGCCCGGTGCCCGTCAGAACCAGCGCATAGTAGCCGCCCGCGCCCATTTGAAACACCAGACCAGCAGCGGTCCCCTGATAAATACCGGTCGCATCGCTCACCCCTGGACTGGCATCAATCACAACCGAAGCGCGGAAATTATTCCAAAAATTCCCCTGCGCCGCGACCACGCTCTCGGAAACAGGCCCGCCGGTAAAGGTGTTCGAAAGCTCATAACCTCCCGGGATGTAGCGAACTCCAGGTTTCCACTCAGCATCGCCGCCGATATCGCGAGGCCTGCGCGGCGCCGGAATCAGCTCGTGACGATTCGGCCACCCCGTGCGGGGATCGGTAAAGTCCTCGTGCCACGTCAGAACGCCTGCTGGATCACGAGTAGCCCGCAACTCCCATGGATATGGATGATCTTTCACGGAGACCTCGCAAGACGTTGCCGAAAAATGCACGGTCCCGGTATCCCCGACCCCACGACGCGACAGAACTCGCACCCCGCCACGTTTGACCTTGATCTCAATCTTGCGGAAACGACTGGTATCGGCGGGATAGTACGCGAGCGTATATTGCGCTTCGAGGATGGCGAAAATTCGGTCCAGAGCCTGCTGCAGACCGCGCTCCGACGTCGGAAAGAATGATTCCGCGCCGGATTCTCTTGCCAACCGATCGAAGACAACTACCGGGTTATCGATCTCACGTTCTCCCACCAGCGTCACGGGCTTGTCGCTTTGATGGAGGATGTCGTACTCCGATTTCGCGAAAAAACCGATCGTAAAGACCTGCGCATTCGACGACCTGGTAAGTTGGATCAATTGCCTGAGATTCAGCCGGCTGTTCTGATCGGCGCCGTCGGTGATCACCACTACTGCCTGCTTCACATTCTGCGCGGTTCGCATCTTGCACAGGGCGGAGGCAAGTGCGTCATAGAAAGAAGTGCCGCCGCGTGTCGAAACCCTGATCTCCGGAGGATGCAGCCGTTGCTCTGTCGTCAGTTTCGTGAAGGACTGAAGGCGATCGGTAAAGGGAACGAGAAAGATCTCGTCTTCGGGATTGTTGCCGCGAAGCAGCGGGCCGAGAAGAGCTCTGGCGCGATCGAGTTTGCCTCCAAGGCTCATACTCGCACTCGAATCGACAAGCACCGCAAGGCTCGCCGGTTGCTTCTCGTCACCGAAGAAAGCGATCTTCTGTGGTCGCCCGTCTTCAAGAAGCGTGAAATCCGCGGCAGTGAGGCCCCTGATAGCGTTGCCCTGCTTGTCAATAACCTGAACCGCGATGGACTGAAGAGCTGTATCGCTTTTAAAAACCGGTTCCTGCGCGAACGCCGTAACGGAACAAGCGAGCAACCAGAACCACCGCATCGCTCCCCATGTTAACCGGTGTCAATTCCCGGAGTCGGGAAGTTCCCGATCAGCCCGGCCTTACGGCCCGTGACCGGTAAACTCCCGTCCGCGAAGTGCGCGCCTGCGATGCGTGGACTGCAAAACGGGACATATGCCCGCCGCAACTAAAGCGCGAACCGAAAAGCGAGAACCGCCAGATAACCCAGCGCCGCACCGGCGCCTGATCCAACGATTACATCGCTCATGAAGTGCATGCCGAGTACCACTCTCGAAATTGCCACATTTAACGCCAGAATCAGAAGCACAGGCATGATCTCCGGATAAAAGGATCCGAGCGACAGCGCAACCGCAAATGCCGTAGTGGAGTGGCCGGAAGGAAAAGAAAACTTATCCCGCGTGACAATCGTTGCCCAGCAATGCGGCTCTATATCTTTCGGCCGAATACGGCAAACCATACGTTTCACCTTGTGAAACATGCCGATTCCCGCAGCCACGGCCACTGCTGCGGCCTCCAGAGCCCGGAAACGCACCGGATCCGATGAGCTGAAAAGTACACCGATCCCCACGAGCCCCCACAGCCAGCCGTCACCCGCGCGCGTAGCGAGCAGCATCCACCAGCGAAACCATCGCGGAGCCCGCCACCGGTTCACGCGGCGCATCAGGTTGTAATCAGGGATCGACAGAGACGAGAGCGTCATGCACCGAACTCCTGCGAGATAACAGGTCCGACGGCTCCCGGGTTCCGCGAAGAATGCCGCTGTCCCCAATGGCACGCAAATCCGACTTCCCGGAAGTAATTGCCGAGAATCACGACAGGAGCGAAGGCCATGATCGCCCCTGCCGGCATCAACCAGGGTTTTGATCTAAGGAAAGAAGTCCCAATCCCGCAAACAGCGGCAGTAAGCTTCCAGTAATCCCCCGATTCGCCGGCCGCGACGGTCTGCCCCTGCCGCATACCCGTCAGAAAATCCTGAATACTCGTTGCGCCTGGAACTTCGGTCCATGTACGGGCGACAGCGCCCAGGGTATGCGCATCGCTGCCGCCGATCGCAGGCTTGCTGTGGCGTCGCGCGAAGTCGGCGGCCAGCCGGTTGGCGCAAGCCAGCATCATTCCATTGACAGTTTCAACCCCGTGAAAATCGCGTGCAAATCTGGTGAAGTCGTCGTCGGTCCGGCGGCCCGTCAACGACGAGTAGAGGTGATTCACTGTTACAAACAGGCGACGTTCGGCCGCATAAGCCAGCAGGCTCTCGATATCATGCCTGCGACTTTGCAGTTCGATGTGGTCGCGCTCTTCAATGCCATAAACACCCGCATGCATCTCAGTGCCGCTGGGCATAGTGCAAGTAACTTCCTCACTAAGGAAGAAGTCGGGATAACGGCGAAGCTCTTCAACTGCATCGATGGAATCATGGTCCGTGACCGTAACGAGGTCCATACCGCGCTGTTTCAGGCGTTCATACAGTGCGGTTGGTTCGTTATAGGACTCCCTGCAATAACGGGTTAATCCGGGCACGGTACACATTCCGGAATGGGTCGTGTGTACGTGGAGATCGCACCTCATGCACCCGTTGTAAACCGGCGACGGTTACAAAAGGGTGAGTTCAAGAGGAAACAATTGTGAAGGAAATTGGTTTTGCGACTGAAATAATACAGGATTACCCGTTATTTCTTACTCCGCAAATCCTCGTAATACTTATCGAAGAAGTCGAGTTGCTCCCGCTGTAATCCGGTAGTAATCGTAGTCTTATCGCCGAAAGTAATATTCTGATCTTCCTTTGCGCTATAAGCAGGCCATGCAGGCAACCCCTTACCATTTGGATTCCCCGTGGCAGCAAAGTTGACCCAGTACGAATTCATCAAAGAACCGACCGTATGATCCAACGGTTCCCAGGGCCGTGGCGGCTCGAAATTCGTAAACACATAAGCAATCTCCGAAGCATGATATGCCCGATACTTCGCCGATTCCGGACCCGGCTGAATCCGCGTGAACTGATACAAATACGATTTCGACTTACCGGTCTTCTCCTGCAACCGAACCCAGGTCCGCATCTGCCATGTAAAAGTCTGATCACGCGAACTTGCATAATGCGAAGCTTCCGCCTGCTTGTCGTCCCCCGCCGGATAGACCTTCAGGAAATCGTCCGCATGCTCGCCATAAGTGCGTTTCGCCTGCGAAATGAACAGCGCCGCATTCCCATTCTTCGGCCAGGCAAAAAGCGAAGTCGCCTCGTCGCCATTCGATCCGGCAATCAGCGGAACGTCATTCTGCTTGCCCTGCGAAAAGGTCGTATAGATATCGGTCGGGAAAACCCATCCGTCAACCACAGGCGCAGTGCGCGACGGAATCTTCAAAAGCTCATCGGCGGACTTACCGCGCAGATCTTTAAGCGAACCGGCCCGGGCACCCGCAGCCTCCGCCTGCTGCATCGTAACCATAGGTGCAAACGCCGCGCCGCTTTCGCCAATCGCACGCTGGAACAAACCCTGCGCCAGTGGACTCGCCACCAGATAATTGATACTCCACGATCCGGCCGATTCGCCGAAAATCGTCACGCGCCCAGGATCGCCCCCAAACGCGCCAATGTTCTTGTGCACCCACTGCAGAGCCGCAATCTGATCCAGCACTGCGTAATTACCTGACACCTTATGACCCGATTCCTGAGTCAGCTCGGGATGCGAAAAGAATCCCAAAATCCCCAGCCGGTAGTTGATCGTCACCAGCACAACACCCTTCTTCGCAAACGCCTCGCCGTCGTAAAGCGACATCGACCCCGATCCCCGAGTCAGTGCCCCGCCATGGATCCAAACCATCACCGGACGTTTCTCGGAAGCCGACTTAGCTCCGGTCCACACGTTCAGAAACAGGCAGTCTTCCCCAGTAGGCTTGGGTGCCTGATAGTAAACGGAGTCCGCCGCATAAGGTGTCTGCGGACATTCGTTGCCGAAAGCCGTAGCCTGCCGCACGCCCGGCCAGCTGGCCGCAGGCTTCGGAGGCGCCCACCGCAAATCGCCCACCGGCGGAGCGGCATACGGAATGCCCTTATAAACCCGCACTTCAGCTGATGAGCCCGGCCCGCCGCTGATCTTCCCCTGCTCAATCTGCAACGGATCGGCAGCAAAAAGCGGGATCGCCAAAGCAATCGAAGCAAGAAATCTGGTCATGATGTAGTTGACATCATATCGAATCTTCTGAGTGCTCAGCCGCGTCGCAAGCTGCCGAAGACGCCATGTGGCACAGACGTTACCGTCTGTGCGCGCCGGGCTACGAACCCATATTCAACGTGGGCTACAGCGGCTTGTAATCCAGGTCCAGCAACTTCAACGCAACTACGGTAGCCAGTTCGTCGAGCGGCAAATCCGCCTTCTCGGGAATATTTGTCTTCGCAAAACCGGTCAGAATTTCGACGGAACTGCGGTCCGGGCGCGGCTCATTGAGAACCTGCGACGCAGCCTGAAGCACGACAAGGCGGGAGGTTTCCATGGCGATCAGCCTCTAAATATGGCAATGAATTACTTGACTCACCAGGGCGCTTAGCGCGCGGCCACCCAGCGAATCCCGACGTCCGCGGCCGAGCGGACCCGGTCGATCAGTTGCGCGGCATGATGTTGGATATGGCGGATATTGACGAACTGGTGCTCCAGCTTGGACATGCGATACCAACTGAAGCCGCTTTCGGTGCCGTCGAGATCCAACGCGTCGACGGCGTCATCGATCATCCGATCGCAGAGCTCCCAGTACCCGAGCACCTGCGCTTGCGTGTACGGCTCACCCGCGATGCCGTCGCCCTCGCCGCGATGCTGTTCCCACAGCCTGAACGCACCTTCGTCGCGCTGAACATACAGGTGTGCAAAGAACAGCGCGTGATACGATACCTGCCAGAACTTATTCTTGTGGTTGGTGCTCAACCACTCCTCGGGCGGGCAGCGCTCGATGGCTTCGCGGAGCATCGCCAGCGACGCGTGGTACTGGCTTTTCAGCACGGCTCGAAGCATCGGATGCGTGTGGTTCACCGGCTCGATTGTACATCGAGGCAGCCTTCGCAGGCACCTGTCCTGCTACGGTCACGAATCGCGATCGTCGGATCGACTCTCGCGGGCCATTTCCATAGGTGAACTAAGCATGTTGGTACCCCAAATATCATAATCCCGATAATATGGATGCATGATTCGATCCGATCTCTACACGAACGCCGTCCTGACTGTGATAGCCGTCTGCCTGATGATTCTTTGCACGCAATCCCTTCGCGCACCGATCCCCGTCTACGCGCAGGCCGGTGCACAAAAGGTGATCATCCAGGGCTTCGATCCCCAGGCGCTAAAAAGCGGCGGAGTTCCGGTATGGCTGACAGGCGGCAATGGTTCCATCCCGGTAGTGATCACGGGCGGCAACATAGCCGTCCCGATAACCACACAGGGCCAGAGCCCGCTGCAAGTGACGATCGCGAAATAACGCGTTAGCCGCGACGACGCGAACGGTGGCCAATCGCCAGAAGACCCAGACCCGCGCCGAAGAGAAGTGCCGTGCCGGGTTCAGGTGTGGACGAGCCCTGTGCGGTAACGGAAAAGATCGGATTCACGCCGATGGGAAAAGAAGCCGGGCTGTTTGGATCAAAGCTGGCGCTGCCTGGAGGGAAAGTTCCGCAACCATAAATGTCGTCTGAGCAAAAAGTGGCCGGGATCAAAACTACGCCCGTATCGGCGACAGGCGACGGCTGATTGTTGTCAATCCCCCACGTGAGCGAATTGCCATCTTCCGGTGCGAGCGTCAAATAGTATGACGTGTCGACCGCGAGGCTCAGGCCCGTGAAAAGGGTGACCGAGGAAAATCCGTTAGTATAGTCCGGAACAGTAATCCCGGCCTGCGTGGCATAGGCCGAGGTTGTGCTCGATCCGACGGAGGTCGACAGGTAGGCGTCGACAACGTCGCCGCCAGAGTCATTGCCCTCCAACGTGGCATCAATACCCTACGTAAAATTTTCTCTACCGTCCCCCGGCCACATCCAAAATACTGCCGGTAACGAACGATGCCTCCTCAGAAAGCAGCCAAAGAATGGCCGCAGCCACTTCCTCCGGTGGCCCGCCGCGCTGCATCGGAACCAGCCCCTTAACCCGGTCCACGCGAGCCGGTTCCCCGCCTTTCGCGTGCATGTCCGTATAAATAAATCCTGGACGCACGCCATTGACGCGAATCCCTTCTTCCGCCACCTCCCGGGCCAGCCCAACGGTCATCGTGTCCAGGGCGCCCTTCGATGCCGCGTAGTCGATGTATTCCCCCGGCGAACCGGACCGCGCCGCTCCGGACGAAACATTAACAATCGCTCCGCCCGAGCCGCCATACAGTGTCGACATCCGCTGTACCGCTTCGCGAGCGCACAAAATCGGCCCGATCGCATTCGTAGCAAACATACGCTGCAACCGGGCCGAGTCCATCGAATCGAGCCGCATCTGCCGCTCCAGCGTAGCCGCATTGTTCACCAGAGCAGTCAATCGTCCCAACTGACGGTCCACCGATTCAAACAGACGCACCACATCGGCCTCAACTGAAACATCGGCCTGAACCGAAATGGCCTTGCCACCCTCGCCTTCAATCGCGCGCACCACCTCTGCGGCCTTTTCAGCTTGCTGCCGGTAATTGACACAAACCGCATAACCGCGCCGCGCCGCCAGCAAAGCCGTAGCAGCCCCAATTCCCGAACTCCCTCCAGTTATGATGAGAATCTTGTCCATTCGACCCATTATCGGGTGCAAAATAAAGGTATGGCCCGCGGATGGGAAAGTAAATCCGTAGAGTCGCGGATTGAAGAAAAGAAAGAAGAGGCGGAGTCGAGAAAAGCTGCCCGCGCAACAATCCCGCTCAGTGAAGCCGAAGTAATGGCGAAGCGAGAAGTCGAGATGCTCCAGCTATCGCGAATCCGAGTCCAAAAAGACCTCGACTCAAGCACAAATCCCCGCTATCGCGCACAACTGGAAGCCGCGCTCAAGCACCTCGACGAAAAACTAAACGCCATCAAGCGCAAAGCTTGACGACGAAATTCTCAACCACAGTGCGGTCATCCGGCCGCGCACTTCTCAGATCGCGGTCTGCCTCAAAGATCATCTTCAAACCGCGCTCCAGCTGATCCTTTGAAAACTTAACGGCAGTCTGCGAAACCTGCTCCGCCCGGGAACCCCACATCTGCACGCCCGCCCGCTGAAAGTGGCTTTGCACCTGCTGCGCACCCCGCAAATTCGCTTCTTTGGCAACCAAAGCCATGCGGAACTGCGTAGCCAGAAACGTAAGCGCAAGCGGCAAATATTCCCCCTCGCGAACCAGCGCATCCAGCGTCTCAAGCGACCGCGCCCGGTCCTTGCGCCCCAGCGCATTCACCAGCGCGAAGATCGTACTCTGCCGGGCATCCGGGACAAGAAGCGGCAAATCGTTCACCGTAACCGGCTTCCCGTAAAGAGCCAGCTTTTCGATCTCAACCGCGATCCGCCCGACATCGGCGGCCAGAGCCTCAACCAGCATTTCAGCCGCAGCCGGCTCAAGCTTCACATTGGCGGCACGCGCGATCCGGTCCAGTTCCCCGCGCGCATCACCGGGACTGAACCGCCGAAATTCAACCACGTCCGGAATCGCCCCATAAAACTTCCGGGCGCGCTCGTTCTTAGCCTTGTCTTCCCCCTCAAAATCCCAGCGCGTAGCCTCGATGATCAAAGTGACCCCAGGCGTAGGACTCTTCACATAGGCATCCAGCACGCCAGCATCGCCGCCGCCGGAACCGCCCCCGTCATCCTCGTCGTCGGAAACAGCCGCCCGCGAAGAGCGAGGCATAGCGGCCTCGGCGCCGATTACAATAAGCAGCCGCTCGGAAGCAAATAAAGAAAGAGCCCGGGCGTCGTCAACGATCGCCGCAAGAGGAGTCTCCGCTGCATCACACTGTTCCGGCTCAAGCGAAAGAGCAGCAACAAGAGCCTCCCGGCAAAGCCGCCGGTTATAACCTTCCGACCCCAAAAACAAACAAACCGGAGGAATGTCCTTGCGCTTCGCCCGAGCAATAAACTGAGCCGGAGTCATCGGCGACTAAAAGCTTTCCAGAATCGCACTAACCACAGCCCGCGCGGCATCCCGGCTCAACCGGTCGAGCGCCACTTCACTCTCATCGAAATACTGCCCCGGCGTAGTAGCAATC
>Ga0182013_10006981_pt1 | contig 12612 bp, 8 predicted proteins | sample 612S2MmetaG_FD_120487 | JGI IMG/M metagenome (GOLD analysis project Ga0182013, IMG submission 120487) | Permafrost microbial communities from Stordalen Mire, Sweden - 612S2M metaG | ecosystem: Environmental > Terrestrial > Soil > Wetlands > Permafrost | place: Sweden: Stordalen | collected... | reverse complement strand
CTCCCGCTTGGAGATGTCCCCGTCGATGCCGGTCTTGAAGATGCCAAAGAGTGCGAGGTAGGGGTTGGCGTCTGGAGCCACGGCGCGCACCTCAGTCCTCATGGACCGGTGGTTGCCGATGGGTACACGGACCATGGCGCCGCGATCGGTGGCCGAGGCGCGAATCTGGTTGGGTGCTTCAAAGTGCGGGTCCAGGCGGCGATAGGCGTTCACGCTGGAGTTGAAGATCAGGCAGAGGTCCAGCGCATGGGTCAGGATGCGATCCAGGAAGCTCCAGCCGAACTTCGAGAGCTGCTCCTCGCCCTTTTCGTCCCAGAACAGGTTGGTCTTGCCCTTGGAGATCGAGACGTTGGTGTGCATGCCGCTGCCGTTGACGCCCACCACGGGCTTGGGCAGGTAGCAGGCCGTGTAGCCCATGTTGTTGGCGATCTGGCGGGTCAGCAGCTTGTAGAGTTGAATTTGATCGCCTGCGGCCACCACCTCGGCGTAGCCGAAGTTGATCTCGAACTGGCTGGGCGCCACCTCGGGGTGGTCCTTTTCGTTCTGGAAGCCCATCGCGCGCTCGACTTCAGCCGCGGTGTCGATGAACTGGCGCAGCGGGTCCAGAGGCAGCGAGTGATAGTAGCCGCCGGACGAGATGAACTCAAACTTGCCGGTCTCGTGATAGATTTTCTCCGCGTCCTTGCCGGCAAAGAGAAAGCCCTCGATCTCGGTGGCCGCGTTGAGCGTATAGGTGTTCTTCTTGAACTGCTCCTCGGCGTAGGCCTTGAGCACGCCGCGCAGGTCGCCCGAGTAGGGGGTTCCGTCCTTGTCGATGACGTTGCCGAAGACCAGCACCTTGCCGGTGCCAAAGACGTCGGCCGGCACCCAGTAGAAGGCGCTCCAGTCGATGCCCAGGCGAAGGTCGCTCTCTTTTTGCGCCGTGAAGCCGCGGATTGAGGAGCCGTCGAAGGTCAGGTTCTCGTAGGCGCCGAGGAGGAACTTCTTGTCGTAGTCGAGCAGGTGCAGACGGCCCTCGAGGTCGGAAAACAGCACCGTCACAGCCTTGATCCGCTTCTCGTCGGTCAGGTACTTCAACCGCTTATCACGAATCTCGTTTGCCGAAACGCGGTTGATGCGGTCGGCCTTGGCTTGCAGGTTCTTCTCTTCCAACTCTTCATAGGAAAGAGCCAGAAAATTGCGGTATTCAGTGGGCATGGATCTCCTTTTAGACGCAGACAAAGGTTTTAGTCATTCGACTGAATTATAGAGTCTGCGCATAAGGAATCCATGAAGATTTCACGCCGGGTCGGTGGAAAAGGCGATAAGCCGCGCGGAATCGCCACCGGAAGAACAGCCGCGCCGGGGGCAGTAAGCCGAAAGGACGGTGAACGGCGCATGGAAAGCGAGCAGAAGACGGCCCGCGGCCTCATCTGCCGTTTCAGCCGGACAGACATAACCTTCCGGGAATGCTTTACTTCGCGGCCTCTTCGGCTTCTTCCCCCGCTTTGCCCAGCGGGTCGTTGTCGCGGTCGGTCACTTCGGCCAGCGCGGCCAGGCGCCCGGTCAGCTCAGGCGTCCAGCTTGCCTCCGGGGCGCGCCAGCTCCAGTTGCCCGCGGCCACCGACGGCGTGTTCATGCGCGCCTCCGCGCCCAACTCCAGCAAGTCCTGCGCGGGAACCACCGCCATCTGCGCCACGCTGGCCTCGACGGCCCGGATCAGCGGCCAGACGGGGCTGGAGACCAGACTGGAAGTTGGGCCGGGGGCGGAACTGGAGACAGGACTGGCAACCCCGCTGCGGATCGGCGCCGGCCCCACGTAGGCCTCGACAGCGTCGCGCTCCACTTCGCTGGCCGTTTGCCACCAGCCCAGCGTGGTGTTGTTGTCGTGTGTGCCGGTGTAGGCTACAGTGGCGGGAGCGAAGCGGTGCGGCAGGTGAATATGCGCGTTCTTATTGCTAAAGCCGAATTGCAGCACCCTCATGCCGGGCGTTCCCATCTCCAGCCGCAGCGCGTCCACCTCGGTGGTAATCAGACCCAGGTCCTCGGCCACCAGCGGCAGCGGCCCCAGCGCCAACTCCAGCGCGTGGAACAGAGCCAGGCCCGGCGCCTTCACCCACGCGCCGTTGACTGCCGTCTTCTCCGCGGCCGGAATCGCCCAGTAAGCCTCGAAGCCGCGGAAGTGGTCCAGGCGGATGATGTCGTAAAGCTGGGTCGCGCGGCGGATCCGCGCGATCCACCAGTCGAAGCCGCGGCTGGCGAGCAGATCCCAGCGGTAGAGCGGGTTGCCCCAGCGCTGCCCGGTCTCGGAAAAATAATCGGGCGGCACGCCGGCGATCCGCACCGGCTTCAGCTCCTCGTTCAGTTCGAAGAGCTCGGGGTGAACCCATACGTCAGCCGAGTCCATGTTGACGAAGATGGCCACGTCGCCCAGAATCCGGATTCCACTGCGGGCGGCCGCCTCGCGGAGTTGATTCCACTGCACAGAAAAGGCAAACTGCAACGCTCGCTCCTGGGCGAGTGCGCGGCCGTGTTTGGCGACTGCGTCGGCCAAGGCTTGCGGCTCGCGGCGGCGTACCGGCTCGGGCCAGGCCGTCCACGCGATGGTATTGTATTGCCGGCGCAGCTCGGCATAGAGAGCATAGTCGGTGAGCCAGCCAGCCTCGGTCCGGCAAAACTTCTCGAACTGCTTCCATTGCTCGGCCAGCTTGGGGTCATGTGGCCCGCGATCAAGGAAATTCGCCGCCGCCTCATAGAGCAACGGCAGTTTGCTCCGCTCTACCTTGCCGAAGTCTACGGCGCCGCTCCGTCCGGCCAGGTTTGCAATGCGTTCTCCGTCAATCCAGCCCCAATCGGAGAGAAATTCCAGGCTGATGAGCAAGGAATTACCGGCAAAGGCCGAGGAACCCGCGTAGGGCGAGTTGCCGTAGCCAGTGGGCCCAAGGGGCAGAACCTGCCAGACGTGTTGTTTGGCGCGGGCGAGAAAGTCCACAAACTCGTGGGCGGCAGGCCCCAGGTCGCCGATGCCGCCGTACGAGGGCAGGGAACTGACGTGCAGCAGAACTCCTGAGGAACGCTGAAACTCCATGTCCTGATTATGGGCGCTGGCGGCGGGAAATCGAAGACCCGTTTGCGGTTTGCGTTAACAGGCGGTTTGTTGATGGCCAGCAGAACCCTCCCTTGAACCTGGCCGTTTCCCAAGAGGCTGCCAGACATAAAAAGCCCGCATCCGGTCAGGAATGCGGGCTTTTTGGGTGGTCCCCAGTGCGTTTTTCGCTTAAGTGGCGGGATTTTCTTGGCTTTTCGCCTTGGGAATCTGGATGCGGTTGTGCTTTTTGTAATCGTTGAGGAGGTTGCTCAGGAAGACGTTGAAGGCTTCCGAGCGGCGCTGCTCGAGGAACTGGTCGCGGGTCTGGTCGAAGTTTTTGGCGATTTCGTCGGCGCTGGGCTCCTGCTTGTCCACCACTTTCGCCACCACGCCGGTTCTGCCCGCGTTGATCGGCCCGCTGATCTGGCCCACCTTCATCTCGAAGAGCTGCGGAGCCACCTGGCCTACCTGCCCCAGATCGGGAGCCTGGCCGGTTTCGCCCACCAGGTCGCTGCTCTTCACGGTTGCGCCCACCTGCTGGGCGGCCTTGGCCAGGTCATTCAGGTTCCTGGCCTTGTTCGCCAGTTCGGCGGTCTTCTGGCTGAGCAGGCCGGGGAGCAGCTCATTGCGGTAGTCGTCGGCAATCTTGCTCTTGTACTCGGCAAGGTTGGGCGCATGGGCCGGGGCAATGCCGGTGACCTGGAAGATGGCGTAGCCCTCGCCGGTGGAGGCAAACTGCGGCGGGTCGCCCTGCTTGGAGGCGAAGGCCTTGGCGAGAATCTGGGAGGAGTCGGCGAGCGCGGAGATGACGCCCTGCTCACCCAGCAGCGGCGTAGTCGCCACCGCCAAGTGATGGGCCGCGGCGGTCTTTCCCAGGCCATTCTTGATGGCCTCGGAGGTGAGCGCCTGCGCGTAGTCCTGCTCGGCCTTGGCGGCTTTCTGGCGGACGAGCGCGGCCTGGATGGCGGGCTCGACCTCGCCGAGCGCCTGGGTGTGGGCCGGCTGCCGCTCCTCGACCTGCACGATGTGGTAGCCGAACTGGCTTTTTATGATCGCGCTCTCACCGATCTTCTGGGTGAAGATGGCGTTGTCGAAGGCGGGCACCATGGCGCCGCGCTTGGCAAAGCCCAGTTCGCCGCCCTTGTCCTTGCTGCCGGGGTCGTCGGAGAACTTGCTGGCCAGCGCCGCGAAGTTCGCGCCGCCCTGAAGCTGCTTCAGGATTCCCTCCGCCTTGGCCTTGGCCGCGGCGTCGGTCTTGGCGTCAGCGCCGGTGGGCACGGTGATGAGAATGTGGCGCGAACGGGCCTGCTCCGGCACTGCGTAATCCGACTTGTGCGCGGTGTAGTACTGCTGAATCTCCTGCTGGCTGGGCCGCGGCGCGCCGCCCGGCAACTGGTCAGGCGTAAAGGCAAAGTAGGCGATCTTGCGCTCTTCCGGCACGGCCGTCGCGTAGCGCGCGGCGTTCTTCTTGATGAAGGCCGCCAAATCGCCATCCGACGGGTTGATCGACTTGCGCAGGTCGTCCGAGGAGATGACCGCGTAGTCGAACTTGATCTTGATGTTCTGCTTGCGATAGGCGTCGCGCACCTCGGCGTCGCCCACCGTGACCCCGGCGGTAATCAGCGCCTGCAGCCGGCGGATCTGGATGTCCTGCTTCACCTCTTGCTCAAACTCTGTCACCGACAGGTTGAACTGTCTGGCGACAAAGTCGGCGTACCGGTCGGTGCCGATAAACTGGCCGTTGGGGAAGAGGAACTGGCCAAACTGGCCCCGGTGCAGGAAGCGGCTCACATCGTCGTCGGTGGCCTGAATGCCCAGCTTGCGGGCCTCGATCAGCAGAATCTGCTGTTCCACCAGTTGCTGGCCAACCTGCTGCTCGAAGTAGTGCACGATCATCGGGTTGTCGGCGTACTGCGGATCGCGCCGCAGCAACTGCTGGCGGGCAATCTGGCTCACCCGCTGCTGGCTCACCGCTTCACCCGATGAGAGGAAGCGGCTGTACCAGTGGGGGTAGACCACGGCGTAATCGTCGGCGGAGGCGGTTCCCATGCCCATCAGGCCGGGAATCAGGTACACCACCATGCCCACCGAGGCGGCGGCGATGATGACAATGAAAAATGCCTTGACTACACGGCTGTCTCTTTGCAGGAAACGGATCATGGATGGACTCTGGACCTTCAACTCTCTATGCGCGGACTGATCAAAACCTTCGGCTAGCCCGGATGCGGCTGGAGGCGGGTCTCGAACGGGAGGCGCAATTGTCGCTTGACGCGATTCACTGCAATTATAGACGAGCGGGGAAGCGGGCAGGGATGGAGGCGATCACCCAGCGCTGGCTCGCATGAAACTGTAGCGCCGATCTCCATATCGGCTGTCATGCGGGCGTCCTCGCCCGCACTCGCTAACCCTGCACTCGCTATCGAGGAGCCTCCAGAGTCCTTTCTTATTTGGCGCAGAACTCCAAAAAATAAAACGGGCACCCCGAAACCCGGAGCGCCCGCCTGGTTCTGCGTGCAGTGCCGCCCGCTTACCGCCAGTAGTAGTAGCCGCCCATGGTGTAATACGGGCGGTAGTAGACCGGCGGATAGCCGTACGGATAAGGGGGAGGCGGGGGGTAGCCGCGCCGGTAAAGAGCCGGGCCTCCCTGGTAAAGCACTTGGGCCAGCCGGGCCGCTTCGCGCGGACTCACCGGCCTGACCGTCAGCGGGGCTTGCAGGTGGAAGTCCATACGTGCCTCGGCGGGAATCCAGATTCCCGATCCGGGCGTAGCCGCTGAAGCTGCCGTGCCCGCGGCCGCGCCCGCTCCGGCGCCGACCGCCGCACCGAAGCCACGATCTGCGGCGCCGCCGATGAGCGCGCCCAGAATTGCGCCGCCCAAGGCGTGGCCAACCGTGCTGCCGGCCTTGTTCGGACCCTTGACCCTGAATTGGTTGCTATCGAGCGGGTAGATCTGTCCGCCCAGCTCCAGCGAGGTAAGTTGCAGCGCCAGTTCCGGGCTGCCGCTCAGAGCGCCGGCTCTTTGGACCTCGGCCACCACGCCATGCACGGTCGCGCCGCGCGGAATGGCTAAAACGCCGCCGACGGCCACATCCTGGATCACCAGGAAATCAACCGGCGTTCCCTCTTTAGCCCTCTTGCTGTCGACCGGCTCGCTGGTCCGCAATTGGAGCAATGTTCCTGGCGGCACGGTTACCGGCCCACTGGCTCTCTCGTAGACCCGGACTTGAGGCTGCTCCGACGCATACTGAGGCTGATCTGGCGGTGGAGGCGGATAAGCCCCTTGAGGCTGCTGGGCCTCGGGATAGCCGGGTTGCGCCTGCTCGGGCGCGTACTGAGGCTGATCCGGCGGTGGAGGCGGATAGGCTCCCTGAGGCTGCTGGGCCTCGGGATAGCCGGGTTGCGCCTGCTGAGGATAGCCGGCGGAAGGCGGTTCATTTTCAGCCGCCGGTTGCCCTGCTTCAGGCGCCGGTTGCACCGCTTCTGGAGCAGGCTGCGCCGCATTCTCCTCCGGCTGGGCGTTCTGCTGATCGTCGGCGTTGGCCGCCTGCTGCGGATTGCCGACCTGCAAATTGTTGTGCACCTGGGTTACGTCCTGCACCTGGCCAGCAATTGACTCAGCCAGTTTGCGGGAGGACTCGCTCGAAACGGTTCCTGACAGCGTGACCTCGCCCTGAATGGTGGCGGCGGTAATCAGGTCGTCCTTCAGGGTCTGGGAGGCGTCGAGAGCATGGACTACGTCCATCTCGATCTGGCTGTCGGTGCGGGCCTCGGCCTGCTGGGACGAAGCCCCGGCCGCGCTAGTATCCTGGGCCAGCACCATCGCGCCGGAGAGGGCGGCTACTGCCGTCCACACCAGAACCTGGGGAAAAATTCGCTTCACTGATGGCCAATTCATCTCTCTATTCCTCCTGCGCCTAAAGCCGTGCTCCCACTTTACCCGAAATTAGACGAGAAGCCGCGGGGGCTACATTCGATACCAACCCGGCCCTGGGGGAAAAGTTTCGCCTGTAAGCTCAATGGGATCGCGGCGCTATGGATCAGGCCCGTATCGGTATGGACCTGGACGGGGTTGGAAACCAGGCCAACTGAGGGGCAGAAAAAGCTCTGAGCCGCAGTTGGCATTCCCCCCGCCCGCCCGAACCACTACCCGCCTGCCTGTTCCGCCGATCAGAGCCTGTCAGCCGAAGTGCGAGAACCGGACAGACTACTTGGTTTGCGTCCCGGCGTCGCTCTGCTGCTCACCGGCGACCGAGATGCGCAGGGAGCGAAGAAAGTGGAGATCGTTCTGGGTGAAGGGCGGTTCCGCGCCGCTCTCGCCCTCGACGATGTCGTCCTCTTCACTCTCGTTCGCCTCTTTGGCGGTAACCTCGTTGAGGCCAATGGTGGCCTCGAGCATCAGCAGCACATCGAATCCGTGCTTGCGAATATCCTGCACCACGCCGGCAATCTGCTCACTCTCGATGACCGACTCATGAATGGCCTCGCCCAGTTGCTGAATCAGTTCACGCATTCGGGATGTCACGTGCACCTCCAAGGGCCGCAGCCGGCGCGAAATAAACAGCGCGGGTAGCGCGTAGGATTCCTCTACCTTACTTCCGTTACTGTCTGGGAGCAACTGCGAATTGCCGGAAATTCTCCAAAAAACGGCTCTCCGCCGACGCTGCTACCATCATAGCGAAATGGAGCCTCGCGCAATGAAGCCTCTGAAGCTCGGGCGCATCTTGGGCACAGGGCTGCGGGTTGCCGGACGCGTCGCCGGCCAGCGCATCGCCGCTGGCGCCGGGAAGACCGAAGCCGCGTCCGCTGCGCCGGCGTCCGTTGCGGAAGCCGTTGCTGGCGCTCAGACGCGGGTGGCCGAACCAGCCGCCAGAAATCTCGCGCGTGGCGTGAGCGGCCTTCTGCGCCCCTTCCGCCGCGTGGGCGGCATCGTCTGGCTGGAAGTGACGGGCGTCTTCTTCCTTCTTTTTGTGCCGGTCTTTGCCCAGGCTCTCTGGAGCACGAGAAACAGCTGCGCCCACGGCCCCGGCCACCAGAAGTTCCTGGTTTCGGCCGCGATGACGGCGGTTTTTCTCTATCTGGGCCTCAGTTCCTTCTGGCGGGCGCGGCGGCGATAAGGCGGCGGCAGTGCAGCCCCGGTTTGCCCTCCCGATCCCCAGCCGGAACGGCGTTTTCCACACTGGAGCCGGAAGAGTCCTGACGTAAACTGGCCTTGTAGCCTCGCTGAAGGGAACGCCGATGACCACCCCCGCCTCGCCTATTGACTCGCCGCTCAAAAAAACCGCTCTGAATGCCACGCACCGCGCGCTGAAGGCCAAAATGGTGGACTTTGGCGGCTGGGATATGCCGGTCGAGTATCCCGGCCCCGGTGGCGGCCTGATCGCCGAGCACCTGGCCGTGCGCACTGGCGTTGGCCTCTTTGACGTCAGCCACATGGGCGAAATCCGCTTCCTTGGCTCTGGCGCTTTGGAGGCCATTGAGCGGATCACCATGAACGACGCCCGCCGCCTCCGCGACGGGCAGGTGCAGTACTCCGCCCTGCTCACGCCGGAGGGAACCTTTGTCGACGACATTCTTGTCCACCGGCTCAGCGGGAACGAGTACCTGCTGGTGGTCAATGCCAGCAACAAGGACAAGGACTTTTCCTGGATTCAGGCGCACGCGGCCTCCTCGCCGGAGCTTTGCATCAGCGATGAATCCAGCCGGTACTCGCAATTGGCCTTGCAGGGGCCGCGCGCGCTGGAAACTCTGAAAAAGCTGACGAAAACCGAGCTGGCCCCGATCAGAAACTACTGGTTCACCTGGGGCGAAGTGGCCGGCGTCCCCAATGTGCTGATCACCCGCACCGGCTACTCCGGCGAGGACGGCTTCGAACTCTACCTGCCCTCGGAGGAGGCCGCTACTGTTCAGGTGTGGCGCGCGCTGCTCGCCGCCGGCGCGGAATTCGCCATTCGCCCCTGCGGCCTGGGGGCGCGCAACACCCTGCGGCTGGAGGCGGGAATGCCCCTCTACGGTCACGAAATCTCCGCTTCGATCAACGTCTTCGAGGCCGGCCTGGAGCACTGGCTCAAGCTCGACAAGGGCGAATTCATCGGCCGCGAGGCGCTGGTGGCCGTCCAGGCGGCGGGCGGCCCCGGGCGCAAGATTATCGCTCTCGAAATGATCGAGCGCGGCATCGCCCGCGACGGCTACCCGGTCCTCGATCTCGATGGCAACCAGATTGGCGCCGTCACCTCCGGCTCGCCCGCTCCCTTTCTCAAAACCAACATAGCCCTGGCCCTGGTGCCCGTTTCGGTGGCCGCCGCTGGCCAGGTCGTCCTGAATCAGGCCGCCGCGGGTCAAGAGCTGCTGGTCCAGGTCCGTGCCAACCGGGTTCGCGCCCGGCAGGTGCCATTCCCCTTTTACAAGCGGGCGAAAAAATAGCGACGACCTAAGCCGCAACGCCCGGCGTCTTTTCTTCCACCGAGGTGCGATACTCTGGAAGCCTACGCGCCTTCCTTCCCGCGCCGGGAGAAACTCTTGATCGTCGAAATTGAAGCGCTGACCAAAATCTACGAGTCGAAGCAGCGCGTGGTGGCCTTGGACGGCCTTGACCTGGAGCTGAAGCAGGGAGAAATCTTCGGGCTGCTGGGGCCGAACGGCGCGGGCAAAACCACCACCATCTCGATCGCCACCACGCGCGCGTTGCCCACCAGCGGAACGGTGCGCATCGCGGGTATCGACGTGGTCCGGCATCCGGCCCAGGCGCGCCGGCTCATCGGGGTGGTTCCGCAGTTCAATACCCTCGACCGCTCGCTCAGCGTCTACGAAAATCTTTACTTCCACTGCCGCTACTTTGGTTTCTCACATGCGCAGGCGAAGGCGCGCTCACTGGAACTGCTGACCCAGTTCATGCTCTCCGAGCGCAAGGACACCTACCCGGCGCAGTTGTCGGGCGGCCTGGCCCAGCGGGTGCAGATTGCCCGCGCCATCGCCCACCGGCCCACCGTGCTCTTCCTGGACGAGCCCTCGGCGGGCCTTGATCCGCAGAGCCGCATGGCGATGTGGTCGGCGGTCGAAGCTCTGCGCGCCGAGGGCATCACGGTCCTGTTAACCACGCATTACATGGAAGAGGCCGATTCACTCTCCGACCGGCTGGCGATTATCGACTATGGCCGCGTGCTGGCTCTCGGGTCACCGGAGAAACTGAAGCAGACCTTCGGCGTGCACACCATCTTCAACCTGAAATTGAAGTCGCCGGAGGGCCTGGAGACGCTCGTGGCCACGCTGAAGGCGCTCCCGGAGGTCATCGGCGCCGAGGCCACCGCGGACGGGCTGCGGGTGATCGCCAACAACTCCGACGGCCTGCTGCCTCAGCTCGTGCAAGCCGCGGCGGGTTACGGGCTGCGCGACCTGACCACCATCGAGCCGAGCCTGGAGGCGGTCTTCATTCAGCTCACCGGGAGGGATTTGCGTGAATAGCTTAGAGGCAGGGAATAGGGAACAGGGATCAGGGATCAGCGAGCAGGAATCGGGAATCAGGGATCAGGGATCAGAATCCGCTAACTCGCCAACTCGCGATTTCCGCGCAGCGGAGGCCAACTCGCTGCCTTTATCGAAAAATTCTGCGAATCCTGTCCACAATCTTGCGAATTCCGCCCACCCCGGAGATTCGGGGGTGCCCCAGGTCCGTGGGGCGGAGATCCCGATTTTGGAACCTGGGAATCCACAATTCTCGACTGGCCCCGATTCTCCGCGCCGCCTAGGCCCGGCCATCTTCTTCAAAGCCTTTCTTGGCCTGATTCTGCGCGACCTGCGCGTACTGACCCGCGAGTTTCACGTCTTTTTGCTGCGCGTGGGGATGCAGCCGCTCTTGTTCCTCTTCGTCTTCACCTTCATCCTGCCGCGCATGAGCGGCGGCGGGGGTAATCCGCTGGCCGCGGGCGGCGGCAAAGTGGATTTCGGAACAATTCTTCTGCCCGGACTGATGGCCGTGGCCATCATGTTCTCGGGAATCGCCGCCGTGGCCCTGCCGCTCTCCTCTGAATTCGGCATTACGCGCGAGATCGACGACCGGGTGATGTGCCCGCTGCCGTTGTGGGCCGTGGCTCTGGAAAAGGTCTGCTTCAGCGCCGTGCAGAGCATGATCGCCGCGCTGCTGGTGATCCCCATGGCCCTCTACGTTCCCGCCATACCGGTCCGGGCGCACATCGCCAACTGGTTCCTCTTCGGGCTGGTGCTGGTGCTGGCGAGCCTGCTGGCCGGCTCCCTGGGCCTGGTCATCGGCTCCACGGTCAACCCCAAGCAGATTGGCCTGGTCTTCTCCATCATCGTTGTCCCCATCACCTTCCTGGGCTGCGTCTACTACCCCTGGGCCTGGCTGAAACCCATTCCCTGGCTACAATGGGGCGTCCTCTTCAATCCCATCGTCTACATGAGCGAAGGCCTGCGTGCCGCTGTCACTCCCGGCATTGAGCACATGCCCTGGTGGGCGATTCTCGCGGCCCTGGCCTTCTTCACCGCCGCGCTCAGCCGCTGGGGCCTGAAGGGATTCCTGGGCCGGGTGCTCTCGTAGATCTGTGCAGAGGGCTTTCCTGTCGGTTTGGGTCGAAGGCAGGGCGCTGGCATTGCTTATTCGGAGCAAGAGATTTGAAAAAATGCTCTAGCCACTGAAGGAATGCAATAGAAACAGGCGGCAGACTGGCAATGCGATTGCTCGCTCGTTTCCGCAATTGGCGCGGATAGAATGGTTCCAGGGATTGTGACCATGTGGAAGCTGACGGGCCGGAAATTTTCGCTGCTTCTGGCTACGGCCCTGCTGACGCTGGCCGGCTGCGGCGGCGGCCTGAGGGGCGCCAATTCCACCAATTCTGCCTTTTCTGTCACTCCCCGCACAGGCTCGATCGACACCAACTGCACCGGCTGCAACGCCACCAACGCGCAGGGCGCATCGGTTCATCAATTTGCGGCCACGCTGCCCAACGGCAGCCCGGCGGAGGTCACCTGGTCCGTCTCCAGCGGCGACGCGACCAGCGGGCCGGGCAGCATCACGGCCAGCGGCCAGTACACGCCGCCCAGCTATTTGACCGCCGACCGCGCCGCGGTGGTCGTCACGGCGACCCTCATCGCCGATCCCAGCCAGAAGGCCTACTCCGTGGTGACCGTCACGCCCGGATTTCTGCAACCACTGACGCCGGAGAATCTGGCTCTGGGGGCCAATGGCACGGCCTCCATCACCGGCATTCTGGCCGAGGCGGGCGGCTCGGCCCGCATCCGCTTTGCGCTGGCCGGTTCGTCTTCCGGTTCAGGCGAGGGCCTGGGCTCGCTGGGTGCAACCCTTTGCCAGCACAACAGCCAGGCCTTTACCTCCTGCACCGTCACCTATACAGCGCCCTCCTGGGTGCGGGCCACGGGCGCCACCTACGTGGTGGCCACCGTGGGCGGGGGCGCGTCGGCCTCCGGGGCCGGTTCCGTTTCCCGGGCCTCGGCCGTGGTGCTGGTGAATACTGGCGGCGTCACCAGCAACCCCGCCACGCATCAGGCCCAGGCGCAGGCGCTGGTCGAGCTGG
>Ga0182013_10006978_pt1 | contig 12615 bp, 14 predicted proteins | sample 612S2MmetaG_FD_120487 | JGI IMG/M metagenome (GOLD analysis project Ga0182013, IMG submission 120487) | Permafrost microbial communities from Stordalen Mire, Sweden - 612S2M metaG | ecosystem: Environmental > Terrestrial > Soil > Wetlands > Permafrost | place: Sweden: Stordalen | collected... | reverse complement strand
GTGCTGGACGAGCCCTCGCCAGCAGGGCCTCAGCCTCGTCAGGCGGGAGCCCCGCAGCGAACTCCAGGAGTTCCTCGAGCGTGACGGTCCGCGGCCTTGACTCGAGCACCTGCCCGATGACAAGGTCTTCGTAGAAACGGCCTTCGGCAGCCATCATGGAGTCCCCCGCGGATGAATTCGACCACCACACTCGATCCGGCTTCCCCGACGCTGGAACGGCGAATTGCGCGCCTCGAGGCGCGCGCCGCCATTCGCGAATTGGTCGCCCGCTATTGCTTTACCATCGATGAAAGGGACATCGTGGGAATCGGCGAGTGCTTTACGCGCGGCGGCGCCTTCCGTTCCCTGGACGGCGTCATGAATGCCGTCGGCCGCGAGGCCGTCATCAGCCAGTTTCATGGGCGTTTCGCGGTGCTCGGACCGAGCAATCATTTCACGCACGACCATATCATCGTATTCGACGATGACGACCCTGGGCGCGCCTCGGGCATCGTCAATTCGCACGCCGAAGTGGTCAGGAACGATGAGCCGATGCTCGCGTCGCTGCGTTACCACGACGAGTATCGCTGCGAAGAGGGCCGCTGGCGCTTCCAGGAACGGACGCTCGCCTTCTTTTACTATCTGCGGCCGGCCGATTATCAGGAAGCGCTGGGCGGAGGGTTGCGCAACCGCGCCTACGCGCAAGCCCAACCCGCGGACTTTCCCGAGCGCCTTCCCTCGTGGCAGCTCTACTACCGCGAGCGGCCCCGCTGACCGCCGCCGCCGTCATTCGTCCTTGAGCGCCGCGCGGATGGCCGCCTCGATGCGGGGCGGTCCCGGGACATAGGCGCGCTCGAGTGCAGGAGCGAAGGGAATCGGAGTGTGCGGCGCCGTCACCTGGATGATGGGCCGTTTGAGCGAGCGGAACGCCTTCTCGGCGACGATGGCTGCGATGTCGGAGGCGACGCTGCAGCGCGGCGGCGACTCATCCACGATGACCAGGCGCCCCGTGGTCTCGACGCTTTCGATGATGGTCTCCTCGTCGAGCGGCGACGTCGTGCGCGGATCGATGAGATCGCAGGTGATGCCCTCCTTGGCGAGGGCGTCGATCGCCTTCTCGGCGAAGGGAACCATTCGAGCGATCGCGACCACCGTCACGTGCTCGCCCTCGCGCACCAGGTTCGCCTCGCCGAAGGGCACGGTATACGCCTGCTCGGGCACCTCTCCCTTGCGCGGATAAAGAGCCTTGTGCTCGAAGAAAATGACCGGATCGTCGTCGCGTATGGCCTGGATGAGCAATCCTTTGGCATCGTAGGCATTCGATGGAATGACCACTTTGAGCCCCGGGACCGCCGTCAGAAGAGAATAGATGGCCTGCGAATGCTGAGGGCCCATGTTCATTCCCGCACCCATCGCCATACGGATGACGACCGGGCAAGTACTGCGGCCGCCGAACATGTAGCGGAATTTCGCGATCTGGTTGTAGACCTGATCCATGCACACGCCGATGAAATCGGCGAACATGATTTCCGCCACGGGCCGCAAGCCCGCGAGGGCTGCACCGGCCGCGGCGCCGACGATGGCCGACTCGGAAATCGGCGTGTCGAGCACCCGTCCCTCCCCGAATCGAGGCAGTAATCCCTTGGTGACGCCGAATATACCCCCCGAGGCTTCGCGCTGCCCCGAAGTGCCTCCCGCCCCGCCGGACACATCCTCGCCGAGCACAATAACGCGCTCGTCGCGGGCCATCTCTTGATGCAAGGCCTGGTTGAGCGCGTCGCGCATGGATAGTTGCGGCATGGTGGAATCCGTCGCGGGTCAGTACTTGATGTAGACGTCGGTGTAGAGGTCCGCTTCCACCGGCGGAGCGGCGGCCTTGGATTCCGCCACGGCGCGATCGATCAGCACCGCCACCTGCGAATCGATCGCATCGAGGCTGGTTTGCTCGACCGACCGGTCGGCCCGGGTGCGCTCGCGAAACCGTTTCAGGCAATCCATGCTCTCGCGCAGGCGCGCGACTTCGTCCTTCGCGCGGTAGTTCTGCGGATCGCCCTCGAAATGGCCGTAGTAGCGGGTGATGGTCGCCTCGATGGTGTAGGGTCCCGAGCCTTGCTTGGCGTGGGCCACCGCGCGGCCCATGGCATCGTACATGGCGTGAAAATCGGCCCCATCGACGCATTCGGCCGGCATGCCGAAGGCGCGCGAGCGTCCCGCCAGATCGCCCGAGCCGACGGCGTAGGCCGCGCCGGTATGCTCGCTGTAGCCGTTGTTCTCCAGGACGAAGATGGCCGGCACGCGCAGCACCACCGCCATGTTCATCGCCTCGAATACGGTGCCCTGATTGGCGCTGCCGTCGCCGCCGAATGCCACGCTGACGCAGCGGTTGCCGCGCAATTTGCAGGCGATGGCGGCCCCGACGGCGAGCGGCGGGCCGCCGCCGACGATGGCGTTGGCGCCGAGCATGCCCTTGGACATGTCGGCGATGTGCATCGAGCCGCCCTTGCCGTGGCAAAGGCCGTCGCGCCGTCCGTAGATCTCCTTCATCATGCCGACGACTTCGCAGCCCTTGGCGATGCAATGGCCGTGTCCGCGGTGGGTGCTGACGATGTAATCCTCATCCGTCAGCTGTTCGCAGACGCCGACCGCGATCGCTTCCTGCCCGGCGTAGAGATGCGTGAACCCGGGAATTTCTCCGGTCGCAATCTCCACGTGAAGGCGCTCCTCGAACTCCCGGATGATCTTCATTTGCCGGTACGCATGCAGCAGCCGGGCGGCGGGCAAATTCGCGCTGTCCGTCATGCGTCACCCGTGCGAGGCGTTCCTTCGGGGAACAGATAATCGTCCAGCACCTTGTGGAAATGGCGGATGCGCAGTTCCTGCCGCCCCAGCCACAGGCCGCGGAAACCCCGCGAGTGCATGCCGGCCTGGACGTTGGGCAGGTTGGCGGCATCCTGATCCAGCACCAGGCCGATCGACTTGTCGCCGTGCTTCCATCGCTGGTGCCTGGCGCGGGCCGGCCACTCCTGGCCCTGCGGCACCAGGTCGTAGGTCCAAATATCGTAGTACATCTTGTTGGGGTCGGTTGCGTGCGGGCGCTGGCGGAACACCCAGAAGTCGTCCGCATGCACGTTGAGAGAAAGATTCGGAAAAATCATGTAGTGATAGTCGTCCGTGAGTTGATCGTCGTTCAACTCCGAATAGTCCTTGCCCTGCGCGGCGCTGGCGGCGCGCTTGTGCTTCTGCACGTCGCGGCGGATGTTGGCGATGGGCTCGTCGTAGTCGGCCGGATCCATGCCGGCCGCCTTCATGATGGATTTGATCGGATCGGGGATCGCCGGAGGCTTGCGCACGCGCGGCGAGACCGTACCGAAGGGAATCAGGTAGCGGTTGTGCCGCTCGTAGCAATCGATCTGGATGTCCAGGTCATGCAGATACCAGAGAAGCTGAGGGTGAATGCCCTGGACGTGATAGCTCTCGTTGAATGCATCGACCGACGCCTTCCAATTGCAGTCCCACTCGACCGTGATGTCGCGGGTCTGCACCATGCGGTCGAAGTGGTAGGGATCGAGGTGCAGCGGCAGGGGCCGCAGAAAATCCTCGAGCGGCTCAGCCTCGGGATTCATGGTGAACCAGACGAATCCGCCCCAGATACCGCACCTCACTTCGGTGAGCCCGTATGGCGGCGCTCCCTGCGCAAAGGTATCCACATCCGGAATGCGCCGGTACGAGCCGTCGAGGTTGTACTCCCAGTGGTGGTACATGCACTTGAAGGATTGCGACGCGCCGGCCGAACCGATTCCGCAGGGGCGAAGCCGATTGCCGCGATGCTGGCACACATTGTAGAACGCCCGCACGCCGCCGTCGGCCTGGCGCACGACGATGACCGACTCCGTGCCGATTTCCGTGGTCAGGTAATCGCCGGGCTTGGCTATATCCAACGCACGGCCGGCCAGCAGCCACACCTTGGTCCACATGCGTTCCCACTCGAGCGCCATGAATGCCGCCGAGGTGTAGCGGCGCTGATTGATGACGCCCTCGCCCAGCGACGGCTCGGGCGCCTTGTCGTGCGGAGTGCCGGGCATGCTGCCGGTGCGGCCGTCAGCGCCGGCTTTGACGCGCGGCACCGGGGTGAAGCTCGGCGACTTCGACCGTGCGTGGAGGTCGTCGCCGGCATCGCCCGGTGCAGCCGATCGCGGGGAGTCGCTCATCGGTATCCTTTAATGGGGCAGTGCCGCTGCCCAGCGGATCCCGCGCCGCAGCAGCTCGTGATAGACCGGCAGCTTCCAGCTGCCGCGCTCCACCGCGGGATATTCGTCGATCATCGGCCGCATGTCGTACTTGCCGCGGCAATGGCCCAGCGTGCAGTAGAGCACCTCGCCTCCGCCGTGCGAATGCAAATAGAACACGAGTTGCCGGTCGTCGGACGAGGGCTCCCGCGGCCAGGTCTTTTCCACAAATCCCGGCGCCTCGCCGCGAAACCGCGCATGCAGCAGCGCGTGCGCATTACCGTGATATTCGCATAGATACAGTTCGTCGTCGGCCTCGAAGGATTCGATGCCCGCGACCAGAGGGTGCAGAGGATCGCTCACCTCCACCCTATAAGGCTCGATCGCCGGATGCGCCAGAAATTGGCTGCCCAGCATCGCCATGAACTGCGGCGAGTCGCGCGGAGCGTCCCAGCCGCGGCCTTTGAGATATTTCAGCACGGAGTTGGTCCCGTGAAGGGCGAGCCATCGCCGCCCGGCGCCCAGGAAACTGAGCAACGACTCCTGCTCGTCGGCGCGCGGGACGACATTGCAGGTATAGGTCACCAGGAAATCGGCTGCGGCGATGGCGCCGCGGTCGCTGTAATCGGCGCCCACGCGCATGCGAATGCGTTCGTGCTCCGCAAGCAGCTTCAAGAGCTCGAGGCGCGCATAGTCCATATCGTGGTAGAGGCCGCCGCACACCAGATAACCGTTGATCGGAGCACTTGCCATGGGACCCTAACGCCGCCGGTCTACCCGCATGCGCTTCCCGGCGCCTAGCTTCCCGGCGCACAGCTTCGCGGCGCGCAGCGTCCGGGCGCGCAGCGTCCGGGCACTCATGTTTGCACGCGTTTCGTGAAGCCGTTGTCGGCCACGATGTTCGACCCGGTGATGAGGCTCGCCGCCGGGCTTGCGATGAAGACGATGACGCGCGCGATCTCCTCGATCGTGCCCATGCGGCCGCCGGGAAATTGCTTCAGCGCCCAGTCGTAGAATTTGGGCTGTGTACCCTTGATCATCTCCCAAGCCCCGCCCTCGAAGTAGATCGGGCCCGGCGATACGGTATTGACGCGGACCGATTTTTTTCCGACGTACTGCGACAGCTGCTTGGCGTAGGTGATGAGACCCGCCTTGATGGCGTTGTAGGCCATGGGCGCGGCGAAAGTTTCCACCGCATTGGTCGAACCGATGATGACGATGGACCCCGTGCCTGATTTCTCCAGGTGCGGCATCAACGCTTCGCAGCCGCGCACCGTGTGCAGCATGTCGATTTCGAAATTGCGCACCCAGTTCTTTTCGCTGTCCATGCCGCCGCCGCCGCTCACGCCGGGGATGAAAATATCGCAGCCGCCCAACGCGGACGCGGTGCGTTCCAGCCACGCCTTGTACGCTTCGCCGTCGCGGACATTGACCGCCTCGCCGATGACCTCGCTGCCGGGCCGCTTCAGCGTCGCCACGGTCTCGGCCACTTCGTCGGCCGTACGCGCGCAGAAGGACACTTCGGCACCCTCGGCCAGCAATAATTCGATCACTCCGCGCCCGATACCTTTGGTCGCCCCTGTTACGATCGCCTTCTTGCCGCGCAACCCAAGATCCATTCTGACACCCCCGAATTCATACGCTTGAGGCAGCGGCGCCCCGGCTTTGCCGCCGCGAGAATTGCGCCGCACTGGAATCACGCAGTATAGGCGCCGCTCCGATCTAAAACAAACAGTCACGACTGTTTTTATTGCAGCCAGCGCCTGGCGCTGCCGACGCTGTCGAAATCTCAGATATTCCGAAGCCTTACGCTACTGACTTAACAAACCATTGTCGATCACGATTTCGGTCGCATTGACGAAACGCGATTCGTCGGACGCCAGGTAAAGCACCAGATTCGCGACGTCCTGCGGTTTGCCCAAGCCCACCGGCGATTGCTCGTACGCCGACATCTGCATGCCGAGTTCGTGGCTGGCCTTCACCACCATGGGCGTCTCGATCGCGCCCGCGTGGATCGAGTTGCAGCGGATATTGTAATGATTCATCTGGCAGTGGATGGCGATCGCCTTGGTCATGGAACGGACCGCGCCCTTGGCGGCACTGTAGGCGTAGAAAACCGGGTAGCCCAAATGAGTCGCGGTCGAGCACATGTTGATGATGGATCCGCCGCCGGATTCCTTCATCAGCGGGATCCCGTACTTGCACGCCAGAAACACGCTGTCCGTCATGACGCGCAGATGCGCCTGGAATTGCTCGAGAGTCGCCGACTCCGGCGTTCCGATGACCACCATGCCCGCGTTGTTGACCAGCACGTGCAGGGCACCGAAGCGGCGGCGCACCTCGGCGAATACTTCCTGCCAACGGCTCTCGCTCGACACATCCTGCGGCATGAAGTGGGCGCAGCCCGGATGGGCGGCGTTCAGGACCGACTCCAATTCGCGGCCCGCGGCCTCGTTGATGTCGGTGATCAGCACCTTCGCGCCCTCCTTCGCCAGGAGCGTCGCGTCCGCCTTGCCCAGCCCGGAGGCCGCCCCCGTGACCAGCGCTACCTTTCCGCTTATCCGTCCCATGCTATGCTCCGAGCCGTCAGGCGATTGATACGGGGCGTCGAAATTAACAGTCAATGCATCCGGTTTCAATCAATCGTGACTTTTTCAAGCAACCAATATAAGTTTGGTCTTTAGGATTTTTTTTGGCCGACCCGTCCTAACAGGAATCGTTTGACGCATGGCAGCAAATGAAGCGATCGCGCCCACCGGATGGCAGGCTCAGAAGAGCGCCTCCACCCGTACCCTGATCATCGAAGCGGCAATCAAATGCCTGGTGGACTTAGGCTACGCCCGCACCACCACCACCGTCATTGCCGAGAAAGCCGGCTTGTCGCGGGGCGCCATGCTGCACCACTTCCCCTCCAAGATGGGCATCATCAGGGCGGCCGTGGACTATTTGCACGCAAAGCGCCTGCGGGCTTTTCGCAAGGCCATGGCAAAGGAGCCCGTCGACGGCGACCATGTCCGCTTGGGCGTCGAAGGCTATTGGGCGCACGTCAAGCATCCGTGGTTCGTCGCTTTCTTCGAGATGGCGGTGGCGGCGCGGACGGACAAGGAGCTGGCCGCGATCCTGTTTCCGGCTCAAGAGGCATTCGAACGCGAATGGTACGAAGCCAGCCTGGAGCTTTTCCCCGAGTGGAAGCGCAAGGGCGAGAAGTTCGTGCTGGGCTTCGATCTCAGCCGCTACGTCATGGAAGGCATGGCGATCAGTTTTCTGACGCACAAGGAAACCGAGCGGGACAAGCGCGTGCTGCGCTATCTCGAAGAGAAGCTCAAGGAGCTTGCCGGCGAAGATCGCTAGCGGACTCGCCGCTTCAGCTCCTCCAATCGAGGAGCTGCAGGTCCATCTCGCCTTCGACGCACGCCATGATCGGGGGCACCAGCCGGTCGTGGAAGCCGCTCGCTTGATGCGCCTGGAACGCCGCCTCGTCCTTGAAACGTGCGTACACCACATAGGTCTGCGGTTTGGAGCGGCTCTTGATCACGTCGTAGACCAAGGTGCCGGGTTCTGCCGCGTGCGTGAGTTCGGATAGTTCCTTTTGCAGGCGCTCGAATTGCGCCTCCATGCCCTGCTTGATCTTGAGCGTAGCGATGAAAGTCGTCGACATGATGAAGGAGTTCCTTGAGGTTCAACCGAGTGGATCGAAGTATTCGCGCACCCATGTGCCGTCCAGGCAGGCGGAAATCCGCGGTGCGATATCGGCGAGGATGCTCGAATTCATATGCCGGTGCTCGGCGTCCTCGCTGCGGAAGGATTCCAGAACGGCATAGCGGTCGGCTTCGCGCAGTTTGAAGAATCGGTACAACAGCGTGTCCGGCTCGTTCGCCTTGACGTAATCCTCCAGCTCGCGGCACAGCCGGATGAATTCAGCTTTCTTATCGGGCTTGCAGGTCATTTTCGCGATGAAAGTGATTGTAGCCATGGCGGCTCATGCTCCTGATACGATCGAAGTTTGTGGATTGGGAAATTGCCGATGTCGATGCCGAAGCCGCTCCCCGTCTGCGTTCCGCTCGCCGAACTGCCCGCGGGGGGCATGCGGGCGCTCCAGGCCGAGGGCCGCGAAATCCTCGTCTGCCGCACCAAAGATGGAATCTTCGCAGTGGACAATATCTGCACGCACGCCTATGCGCGCCTCAACGAGGGCCGGCTGCGCGGCACGCGGTTGATCTGTCCGCTGCACGGCGCCGCATTCGACGTGAGGGACGGCCGGGCGCTCGGTGCGCCGGCGACCCGCGCGCTGGCGACCCATGAAGTGCACGTCGTCGGCGAGCGAATCGAGGTGACCGTCGCGCCCGGCATATTCAAGGCACCCACCGCCTGACCCGGGGCCGCTCACGCGCGGCCTCGTTGGTCGAACCGCCGGCCCACCATGGCCGACGCGATATTCACCTTCTGGATGTCGATGGCGCCGCCCGCGATGCCCCAGCCCCACGCATCGCGCAGCCGCCGCTCCATCGGATATTCGCGCGAGTATCCGTATCCGCCCATGAGCTGCACGGCATGCCCCGTGACTTCGCGCGCAATTTCGTTGGCGAAACATTTGGCCACCGACGATTCGAGGACGCTCGGCAGCCCGGCCTGTGCGTTGCAGGCAGCACGCCAGATCAGAAGTCTTGCGGCATCCACCTTGATGCGCATCTCCGCCAGACGCAGCTGCACGGCCTGGAATTCCACGATCGCCTTGCCGAACTGGCGGCGCTCCTGCACATAGCGGACCACGTCCTCGAGCGCCCCGCTCGCCTGCGCGAGCGCCATCGTCGCGTTTCCGCAGCGCTCCAGATCGAATGCCTCCATGAGCCGCCTGAAGCCGCCGGCGGCTACGATGACATTGGCCGCGGGCACGGAGCAGTTGTCGAAATACAAATCCGACGAGGGTACGCCGCGAAAACCCATCAGCGTCTCCGGCTTGCCGAATGAAAGGCCGGGGGCGTCCTTTTCCACGTAGACGGCGCCGATGCCCTTGGCGCCCGGTGCATCCGACATCCGGCAGTACACCACGTAGCCGTCCGCGTGTCCTCCGCCGGAGCACCAGCGCTTGCTGCCGTTCAGCACCACACGATCGCCGCGGATCTCGGCGCGGGTCGCAAGGTCGGTGAGCGCCGATCCAGCCGCCGCTTCCGACATTGAAATCGCGACGACGAGTTCGCCGCGGCATACGCGCGGAACCACGCGCTCCTTCAAATCGGCGCCGGCGAACTGCTCGATGGCGCGCACCGGCCCGACGCAGGATTCGAAAACCGGAAACGCGACGGCCGAGGAGATCTTGCCGAACTCCTCGAGCACTATCAGGGCCTCGAGATTGCCCAGCCCCATTCCGCCGAGCGGCTCGGGAATATTGATGCCGAGAAAGCCGTGGCTTGCAAACTCCGCGATGAGCGCATGGGATGGCGGCTCGCCGGTCTCTTCGATCTCGCGGGCGATCGGCGGCAGCCGGCCTTGTGCGTACTCGCGCGCGGCCGCCTGCAGGGCATGCTGTTCTTCGCTCAGGGTAAAATCCAACGGACACCTCTCACGTGTAAGATTCCCATCATGAACGAATCATCCCGCACGCCGCCCGATATTTCCCGCAATGTGTTGGCCAACGTCCGCGTGCTCGACTTCGGCCGGTATGTCGCCGGTCCGTATTGCGCAACTCTACTCGGATACCTGGGCGCGGAAGTGATCCGCATCGAGCGCCGCGAAGGCGGTGAGGATCGATACATTGCACCGGTCGCCGCCGGCGGCGAAGGCGGCGTATTCTTCCAGACGGGCTGCAATAAAAAATCAATGACGCTCGATCCGGGCAAACCCGGAGCGCGTGAACTGGTGGCGCGGCTCGCCGCCACCGCGGATGTGGTCGTCGCCAATCTTCCCACCGCCCAGCTGCGCGTCATGGGAATCGACTATGAATCGTTGCGGGCCATCCGGCCCGATATCATTCTAACCACGCAGACCGCCTTCGGCGACCGCGGCCCCTATGCGCATCGGGGCGGCTTCGACGGCGTCGGGCAGGCCATGTCGGGCGCCATGTACATCTCCGGTGAGCCCGGCGCACCGGTCAAAGCCGCGGCGCCCTACGTCGATTTCGGCACGGCGGTGCTGTGCGCCATGGGAACGCTCGCGGCCATCCTGCACCGCGAGCGCACGGGAGAAGGCCAGGAAGTCAAAGGCACGCTGCTCGGCACGGCGCTCGCCGTCTTCGGCTCGCACCTGGCTGAACAGGGAGCCACGCACATCGACCGGATCGGAAGCGGCAACCGCGTGCAGACCTCGGCGCCCTCCGCCGTGTTTCCGACGCGCGACGGCCATGTGCTGACGCACGTCGTGGGCAACGGCCTGTTCCGCCGATGGGCCCGGCTCATGGGCGACGAATCCCGCTGGACCGGCGACGAGCGCTATCGGGACGACGAATCGCGCGGATCCCACAGTGAAGTCATTCTGGAAAGGATGGCGGCTTGGTGCGCTTCCCGAACCACGGCCGAGGCGCTCGCGGCTCTCGACTCCGCCGGACTCCCGGCCGGCCCCGTCCTCACGCCGCAGCAGGCGCTCGATGACCCGCAGGTCGCCGCCATGCGGTTTTTGCACTCGATCGCCGACTATCCCGGGCTGCGTTTGCCGGTCCCGGTCTCGGGACTGCCCGTCGATTTGTCCGCGACTCCGGGCATCTATCCGGCGCGTCCGCCGCTTCTCGGCGAGCACACCGAAGCGGTGCTGCGCGAACTCGGCTACACCGCCGCCCAAATCGCCGCGCTCAAAGCGGAGGGAATCGTCTGACGGCGCCGGCCGCTTCGCGAGGGAAGCGGCCGGTTTCGCCTTATTTCTGTCCGAACTTGAAGCCAATTTCGCCGCCGACGAACAGCGGCTCTCCGTAGAACGACCAAACCCACAAGGGATCGACGTTCTGCCCCGACTCCTTGTACAGCTTGTTGGTGAGGTTGCGGCCGTAGACCCGGGCAAACCAGCGGTTATCCGGCGCGTTGTAAGTCACCGACGCCCCGAGCAACGCTCGTGCGTCCGCATAGGTCTGCGTGAAGGAGGAATACGGCAGCGCGATCGAATAGGTATCGAGGTTCTTCGACACGTAATTGTCGTTCACATCGATCACGATGCGGCCGTCGGTCCACGCCACCGGCAAGGTGTAGTTCAGATCGAGGGTCGCGGTCACGTCCGGGCAGCGATTGACCGGCAGGCCGGACAAATCCACCACGCTGCCGTTCCCATTGGGATTCAGGGTCGTAAAGCTTCCATACTCGCAATGCTGGAAGCTGAACGGCGCGCGCAGAGTCAGTCCGTCGGTGATCCGCACCGTCAGCTCGTTCTCGATGCCGTAGGTGGTCATCTTGGCGGCGTTCTTGAACAGCGTCTCCTCGCCCTGCTGTCCGTTCGCATTGGTGATGGGCGAGACGACCTGGCGGATGAGGTCGGTATAGCGCACGTAGAACAGGGCCTCGTTCAAGCGCACACGGCGCTCGAACAGCTCGGTTTTCGCGCCGACTTCGAATGAGTCCGCCTTCTCCGGATTGGTCGGCTGCTTTTCCGCGTCGGTGATGGGCGTGCCGCCGGTGCCGACTTGATCGTTATAGCCGCCGCCCTTGAAGCCGTGGGAGAAATTCACGTAGCCGAACACGTCCTTATCGAATTGATGCGACAGGGTCACCCGGTACGTGGGCTGCGTCCACGAATGGCTGTCGGTGACTACTCCGTAGGGGTAGGCGCTGAAATTGCCCGCGTTCATCAGGTCGCCGAGCTGCGTATAGGTGAAGCCCGGAACGATGGCGCCGGTGGGCGAAGGCAGCTGCTGGACGAATACCTGCTGGCGGCCGATCCAGTCCTTGCTGTCCTGGGTGATGCGCGCGCCCACGGTCAACGTGGTCGCATCGGTGAATTTATAATTGGTTTCCCCGTACAGCGCCTTGGATTCCTCGGTCTGCTCGTTGCACAGGACCTGCGGATTGTTGTTGTAGCCGCCCGGCTGCAATCCCGGAGGGGTCGGCACGCCGAACAAATCGTAGATGCCGAGCACCTGAGCGACGCAGAATTTCGTGTTGTCGTGCTGGTAGAAAGCGCCCGCGACGAAATTGAAATCGCCCATCTGCTTCGAGGCGAATCTCAGCTCCTCCTGCCAGGTCTTGCGGCGGTCGGAGCGGTTGGCGTCGAACACCGAAATCGGTCCCACCACGCCGGTATAGTCGGAGGGCAAGCTCGAATCCTGCGCACGATAGCCTTGCACCCAGGTGAAGGTGCCCGGATCGATGGTGTAGTCGATGTTCAGGTGCTCGCCCTGGGCATCGACGCGATGGCCGTTCTGCTCGTCGATCAAATAACCCACGCGATTGTCGACGCCGGCATTGCCCAGGGGGTTGCTCCCCGTGTAGCCCGG
>Ga0182013_10006973_pt1 | contig 12623 bp, 7 predicted proteins | sample 612S2MmetaG_FD_120487 | JGI IMG/M metagenome (GOLD analysis project Ga0182013, IMG submission 120487) | Permafrost microbial communities from Stordalen Mire, Sweden - 612S2M metaG | ecosystem: Environmental > Terrestrial > Soil > Wetlands > Permafrost | place: Sweden: Stordalen | collected... | reverse complement strand
GCGCACCATCGACGCCACTTGGCGACGCATCGGCGACCTGCTCGGTTCCTTCACCTCGCAGGAATGCGCCAACTACTTCAGGAACGCAGGATATGCTTCAATATAAACGGATCAGACTCTAGCACGGCCCTGGACGGCTTGGTTCGGGAGGCGCCAGACCGGCCCGGAGATACCGAGCGCGCCGACGGTCTTGCAGGTGAAATCCTTGACTGGGACTGCCACGCAACGGACTTCGAGGTTGAATTCGCCGTCGTCGAAAGCAATGGCAGTGCGTCGGACTTCTTCGATTTCGCGGAGCAGCACCGGACGGTCGGTGATCGATTTCTCGGTGGATGGCATTAGCCCGACCCGTTTGAGAAAACGCTCCAGTTGATCCGGGCGCAGCGAGGCGAGGATCACCTTGCCAAGTGCGGTACAGTGGGCCGGCCGGACGACGCCGACGCGGTCGGTCAGTTGGAACGCGCCGGGCCCGCTGGTGCGGGCAATTACGACCACAGCATCGCCCATACGCACGGCGAAATGGCTGCTTTCACCAGTTTCCCGCGACAAGTCCTCGAGCACCGGGGTCTCGGCATTCACCATTTCAATCTCGTCGAGGGCGCTCGCCGCCAGAGCAAACAACGGTCGGCCGATGCGGTAGCGCCTGGAATCCCTTTCTTGGCGAATGTAACCAAGCGACACCATGGTCTTGGCGAGATGGAACGTAGTGGAATTGTGCAGGCCAACCCGTTTGCTGAGGTCGGCAAGGCCAATTCCTTCGCGACGGCGCGCGACTTCCTCAAGAATCGCGAAGGCGCGGCCGAGTGACTGCACGCCGACGCGCTGTCGGTCCTCGGCGTCGTCGTCGATGTCGGGCTGCGACGGGGTCACCAAGCGGGCGGTCTTGGCGCGGGTCGGCGCGGTCAGCTTTTCCGTCGCCCTCGTTTTGGTTCGCGATCTCATCCGTTCGTCTCCAAGCAGCGCCACGGGTGCCAGCGAACCGCGGCGGCTTTGCGGAAGAACCATTCTCGTTCGGTTGCCATTGCGTTGCGCCCCCGGCAGGGTGCTTACCGGTGCAGCATCTTCCGTGTGGAAACAAATACCACAATATCAATTGACGTACAGCATCATGAGAAATAGCTTCGCGCGCGATCTAAGGGAGTACGATTGATGTCGACACGCAATATGCTCAACGGAGCGCAGGTTATTGTCGATTACTTGATTCAGGAAAAGGTGCCGAACGTTTTTGGTCTGTGCGGCCACGGCAATATTCAATTCATCGATGCATTGTACGAGCGCTCGCACGATATCAAGACGATCTCCGTACATCATGAGAGCGTCGCCGGCTTCATGGCGGATGTCTACTATCGCGTGTCCGGGCGACCAACGGCGACGTTCACGTCGTGCGGGCCGGGCTCGGCAAACCTGCCTATTTCGCTCGGCAATGCCTTCCTGGACTCCGTGCCGTTTATGGCGGTGACCGGCAACGTGCCGACCAGCCAGTTCAATCGCGGTGCGTTCCAGGAGCTCTATCGCCACTATCAGGCCGATTTTCCATCCACCGTCCGGTCGTATTGCAAAAAAGTGTTCCAGCCCACGCGCGGCGAAATGGTGCCGCTCGCAGTGCGGCAAGCCTGGAAGACGATGGTGACGGGCCGGCCGGGGCCGGTCGTGCTCGATGTTCCGTTCGACGTTTTCCTGGAATCCGCGGCGGAGGAAGCACCCAGGGCCGAGGAATGGAACGCCAATATTTCGAGCCGCTGCGGCGCGGATCCAGACGGCGTGGTCAGGGCGGTCGATATGCTGCTCGGCGCCGAACGGCCGGTGATCATCGTCGGACAAGGAGTCCGCTATGGCGGTGCCTGCGCCGATCTATTGCGACTAGCGGAGCGCCTACAGATTCCGATTGCGTCGTCCGCCAGCGGTCTTGGCGCCATCGACACCCATCATCCGCTGGCGCTCGGCTTGGTCGCGCGCGCCGGACATTACCAAGCCAATCATGCCACCCGGCAGGCCGACGTCTTGCTGGCGCTCGGCGTTCGCTTTGACGACCGCACGTCGAGTTCCTGGGTCCCGGGCTATTCCTTCACCATCCCGCCGACGCGGCTCATCCATGTCGATATCGATCCGGAAGAGATTGCGCGCAACTATCCGGTGGCATTGGGTTTGATGGCGGATGTGCGCACCTTCCTGCGCCAGGTGCTGGCGGAACTTGATCGCCGTGCGGATTTGGACAAACGCGCCGACGCCCGGAAAAAATGGCTGCAGGCGATCGACGGCTATCGCCGGGAATGGGATAAATTCGTTGCTCCCGGCTTCTCCGACGACACCTCGCCGATCAATCCGCAACGGGCTGCGCTCGAGATCGACAAAGGCTTGCCCGAGGACGCCATCCTGGTCAGCGATATCGGCGTGCATCACAATTGGCTGTTGGGTTTCTGCAAGCCGAGGCGGCCGGATTCGCTGATCGGTTCGATGGGCTTTGGGCCGATGGGCTTCGGCGTTGCCGGCGTGTTGGGCGCGAAGTTTGCGGCGCCCGACCGTCCTTGTGTTTCGGTCTGCGGCGACGGTGCGTTCTTCATGCACGCCAACGTCCTGGGCACGGCGGTGGAATACAATTTGCCCGTCGTCTGGGTGGTGTGGAACAACTACGCCTATGCGTCGATCCGAGGCCTGCAACGCGGCTATTTGCAAGGCCGCGAGCTCGCGACCGACTTCCACAATCCCACGACGGGTGAACGCTACAATCCCGACTTTGCCGCGATGGCCCGTTCGGCCGGCGTCGAAGGCGTGCGGGTCGACCGGGCCGGCGATTTGGCCGAGGCTGTTCGCACCGGCATCGCCGCCAATCGGCCCTATCTCATCGACGTCGACATTGCGGCTGATATCAATCCCGCCGGCGCCGGCGTCTGGGAGCTGCCGGGTCTTGGACAAAGCAAGCCCGGTATCGGAACCCGATATCAACCGGGTTGAGCGCCGGCACTGTCAGCGTGCCAGATCGCGACGACGCAATGCCGACTGAGCAGCAAACGAAGCCTTCTGCCGCGCCAGCTTTGGTCGACGAGGCAGAAGGGGGCGTTTTTCGGATAGGCTCCGGCGTTTGACGCAACGGTCGCGCCGGACAAGCAGCAGTCGTCTATGCCCAACCGCTTTGCCGCGTAGGCAACTGTCTGCAGGTCCGGGTGCAACATTCGCTGCTCGGTCTGGACGAAGGCGAGGACCTCAGCGCCGACGTCGCAAGCCAATAGGCGCCGATGCTTCCGATCCCGGCAACGACGAATCTTTCGTGCCGGAGATCGGGCGAGAGTCGATTACTCGGTGTCGCGCTTTTTCGCAGGATCAAACGGGCGTCTCGGCTCCCGAACGGGCACCTTGTGATCGGCGTCCCAGCGCCATTCGCCGGCTTGGCCGTGAATGGAAAAGGGCGCCTCGCTGCGCCACGCGCCGTCTGCGTCCTTCCGAGCAGTGCGCCGCGCTTCAGCCTTTTGGGCCTTGGTCCGATATGGTTTGAGATTGGGCATGACATGGCTCCGCCTCCGGCCGCGAAATTGCGGTCGGCGCGACACTCCGCAGGAGGGTCGCGGGGCGGATCGCCACTATGGGTTCAGTCATGTCCATGCGCGGTAAATGAGCGACGGCGGCCGTGATGTCAACGCTGGAAGGCGTCGGGACCCGAAGATTGAGAAGATTTAAGGTTTGTAAGCCGGCTCGGCCGGCATCACTTTAAAAATATGTGCAAAACGCACGTCCAATCTTGCGCGCATGGGCCATTGCGCTGATCGAATAACACCGGTGTTCGCTTCCGACCGAAGTGATTGTGATGAAGAATCTGGAAACGTTCCGCGATTACTTCGTAAGATGGCGGGAGGCGTCGCGTGAGCCGGGTCTCACGGCCCTTCTCATCGTTGAAGTATCGCTGATTTTCATCGCCACGCCTCTCGCTGGCATGGGTCTGATGCCGGCATTTGTTTTGCCGGCGATGTTCATCCTATTGGTGCTCGCGACGCTCGTTGTGACGTCCCGTAGTCATCTCGCTGTTTTTGTCGTGCTCATCGCGGTCGCCTTGAGCCCGCTTGGGACGTTCGTGCATGCCGAGCACCCCTCGGTGCTCACGGAATGGCTGAGTGCCGGCGCGCGCCTCCTTGCCATCGCGGCATTGAGCGTCGTGATCGCGAAGGCGGTGTTCGGGCCCGGACATGTAACGTTGCATCGAATCCAGGGCGCGATTGTGCTCTATTTGAACTTTGCGCTCTTCTTCTTCACGCTTTATCGGGGCCTGGATACGCTGATAGCGAACGCCTTTGCCGGGCTGCCGCAAAGCGGTGCAGAATACGGCTCTGGGGCAGCTCTGCTCTATTTCAGCTTCACCGCTCTGACCACCACTGGCTTCGGCGACATCACGCCGCTTCATCCTTTGTTGCGCAGCTTTGTCAACCTCGAATCGGTGATCGGCCAGCTTTACCCGGCAACGCTGCTCGCGAGGCTTGTCAGTCTCGAACTCGAGCACCGGCGGCACTTCAACTCTCACTAGGGCGGGGACTCATTCGGTCGCAACCAGATGCGAACAGTCGCAGCTTGAGGAAGGCGAGGCCGTTCGACGAGTTTATGCGCGCGATAGGTGAGGGCTAAAGCAAATTGGCTGCATGCGATTCCGCCTTGGCGGGCAGCGTCTCAATTCGTCGATCAATTATCGTCGGTTAGCAGCAACCAACGGCGCAGGTGAAAAGGCCAGGTTGGCTCAATGAAAAAGTAAACTGCCGTGTGCCCGAGCCCGAGGCCTCCAACGCCTCGTCGGAAACTTCATAGCAGAGAATATCTTCGTCGGCCTGATCGATCTCATTCTTGTTGTCGTTCATGCAGTGTTCCTCTTTTTCTAGGCGCACGGAAAACTGGTAAGAATTATTATATTACGACGCTTTACTCCACAAGATTATTACAGAACGGGTCGAAATCAGAGCGCCAAGTAAGCTCGATTTGTGAATGAGCGCCCTAATAAGGCACGGCGCATTTTTGCCGTCGGTCGTAACCGTAGTGCGACCCCCGCAGTAATCGGCTCCGTGATGCCCTTCCGCTATTTGATTTCGGCAATCGGGAATCGCTGTCCGCTGTTGCTGACGGTCGGCGTCTGATCGTGCTTATAAATGTTCGACGCCAGCGGGGGCACCTCGCTTCCGACGTAATCTGCCAGGCTGAAGTTGCTGACGATGCCGTGGGTGGCCGCCTGGCCGCTAAGGCCGTCGGCGATGACGCGGGTGAACAGGCCGTGATCTTTGTAACCCTCCAGCGCTTCCTGGTCGGAGGTGGAGGCCGCGAGCAAAGTCGTCCCGATGCTGCGGCTGAGAATGGTCGTCGCCGCGCTGTCGGTCATGCCACCGCTTAGCAGGGCCTGCTGGAGCGCGTCGCCGATCGGCTGTGCGTGACAGGTGTCAATGATCACGAGTTTCTTGGTGGCCGGGATATTCGCCAATAGTCCCGCGAGTTGCGGCCGCCCGATCGCTTCGGACCTCAAGCTGGCGGGATCCGCGGCGCTGACATTGGACGTAATGAGGTAATATTCGCCGCCAACCACGATGCCGTGGCTTGCCACATAAAACACGAACTCGTCGTCCGGGCCGGTGGCCGATCGCATCGCCGTGAGGGCCTGCACCACGTGATCCTTGTCGGTCTCGGCCGCTGTGGTCAGAAGCATGATATCGAGCTTCTCGAACAGGGGCGCGGCATATTGTTTGAGTGTGTCGGCAAAAAGCTTAGCGTCCGCGACCGAATAGGTGAGGTTGTTTTGCGGACGTTTGGGGAATTCCTGGATTCCGACCACGACCGCATGAAGCGTTCCCCGCGGGGCCGGCGGCAGATGCGCGGCGATCGAAGCGGTTGCGCCATTGCTCTGCACGCTGTTATCGGTATTGAAGGCAACCGCGCGCAGTTCGTTCGATCCGTCGAGGAGTGGCACCGTATAGCTGCGCGTCAGGGCGCCGCCCGGCTTGTCGTCCTGAATGATGGCAGAGCCGTTGAGAAAGACGCGCACCAGCCCTATGCCGCCGCCGCCGTCGGTAAGACGCACCGTAACGGTGAGCTTCGGCTCGCTGGTCGATTGCGGCAGCCCGACAAATTCGACCACGGGTGGAAGCTTCTCGCCGCCGATATTGCCGAAACCGGTGAGCGGCTTGCCGGCCAAGCTGAGCTTCACTAGATCCGGCCGATAGAACTTCACGCGATAGGACCCGATGCCGAAGACGCGATCGCCGACGCGGACGTTGAGGTTGTCCTCGGCCGCGGCCGAGGAGGCGTCGTAATAGCCTTCCGGCGTAATGGCGAGCGACGAACCGTCCGTGAAGGCGACGAATGACGCCATCTCCTTGGCAGACGCCAAATCCCAGATCCGCATGGTGCTGCTCCAACTGCCGACGAGCAGCTTCTTCTGATCCGGCGAGAAGGTGACTGAGGCGACCAGATCGGTACGTTGGGCGAGCGTCCGTATTTCATTGCCGGTCGCGAGGTCCCACAGCTTAACCGCACCGTCGTGGGCTCCGACGGCGAGCGTGTGCCCGTCTGGAGAAAAGGCGACCGTGCTCACCCGATCGAAAAAGCCTCCGAATGCCCGCACCTGGCGACCGTTCGCCAGGTCCCAGAGCTTGACAGTTCTGTCATCGCTGGCAGAGGCCAGGAGCTTGCCATCCGGAGAGAATGCGACCGCAGTGATCCATTTGGCGTGCCCCATGAGGGTGCGTAATTCGGTGCCGCTCGCGACGTCCCAAAGTTTGATCACATTGGCGTCGTTGACGCCGTCAGCGCCGAGACTGCCGCTCCCGGAGGCGAGCATGTGCCCGTCCGGCGAAAACGCGACAGAATTGACGGTAGACGAATGGCCACGCAGCGTCATTAGCTCGCGCCCGTTCGTGATATCCCAGAGCTTGATCGAATGGTCGGCGCTGCCGGAGGCCAGTACGTTCCCGTCGGGCGAAAACGCGACTGAATTCACCGCTGCGGCATGGCCGCCGAACGTGCGCAGATTGCTCCCGCTGGCGACATCCCAAAGCCTGACAGTGTGATCGAAGCTTCCCGACGCGAGCATGCGTCCGGCGGGCGAAAAGGCTATCGAATAAACCTGGGCGACGTGGCCGCTGAGGACGCGTAATTCGCGCCCGCTCGTTCCGTCCCAGATTTTGACCGTGCCGTCGAAACTGCCGGCCGCGACCAGATGCCCGTCAGGCGAAAACAGGGCCGCGGACACGCCAGCGGCATGTCCTGTGAGGGGCGGTAATTCATGTCCGTTTGTCGTATCCCAGCGCCTGATGACGCCGTCCGTGAGGCCCAAAGCCAGCACGTTGCCGACGGGCGCGAACGCCATGGCGGTAGCCCAAAGCGGCATCGGCGTCGCCGGGGCATCGCCGCCGAGCGTGGCGAGCTCGTGTCCGCTGCCGAGATCCCAAATCTTGACGGTCTTGTCAAAGGCGCTCGAAGCCAGGAGACGGCCATCCGGCGAGAAAGCGAGGAAGGCGACGTAGTCCTTGTGGCCAGGCAGGGTACCTAGGATGCGCCCGCTCGCGGCATCCCAGAATTTGATCGTATGAAGGCTGCTGCCGGCGGCCACCGTCCGGCCGTTCGGCGAGACGGCGACATTCCCGACGGCGTAGCCTGGCAATTTGCTAAACAGGCGTCCGTTCGCCACGTCCCAGAGCGTGATGGCGTGATCGTCGCCATTCGCGGCGAGAAAACGCCCATCGGGCGAAAACGCGACGGACGCGACCCCCTGAGAGAAGCCGCCGAAGGTGGTCACTTCCTGCCCCGTCCCGACATCCCAGAGCTTGACCGTCTTGTCGAGGCTGGCGGAAGCTAGAAGGCGGCCATCCGGCGAGAAGGAAACCGACATAACCGGGCCGAGATGCCCGGTCAGCGTGCGCGGTTCGCCCCAACTTGTCGCGTCGAAGAGCTTGATCTTTTGATCGATCGTGCCGGCGGCCAGGATATGTCCGTCGGGCGAGAAGGCGAGGGACGTGACGCCGAGATTGGGTCCGAGCGTTCGGATCTCTCGGCTGTTCGCTACGTCCCAGAGCTTGACCACGTCGTCCCCGCCGCCGGAGGCTAATACGGTTCCATCGGGCGAGAAGGCGAGCGCGTTGACACCTTGATAATGGCCGAGCTGCGGGAATATCTCGGGCTGGTTCTGTGCCCGCGCCGAGCCAAGGCCCACACAGATTGCAACCAGGATGGTCAAGGGACGAAAAATCATCCGTACCTCGTCACAGCACGTGAATGCCCCGTCTGCTATTTTCTAAAGGAGGATTGGGGTCGGCACCAGCCCGGCCTGGCGTGGCGACTACCGCTGCCGTTTCCTTTTTCCTGCAATGGCAGGAATGACAAATGTTATCCCTAGGGTGAACTTGACGGTATCGCTCGGCTGAACAACACGAGTTGTGCTTGTCCGCCAACCAATCGACCGCAACTATTCGTTGCTCGCAAGAATATCTTGGCCACAAGCATTTGATGGCCGCGCGAGAAAATGGAGTCTCCAGCGTGGCCATCGAGTTCTCGTTATCTAAATCCGCCCCTGAACCCGCCCCTCGATGTCACAGCGGCATTGAGATCTTCGTCGCTTAAGTGCAAATCATGCTGTCGACGAGTGAGCGTCGCAAACTCATTGGCACACGACGGGGAATAAGATGCCGGGACGCCTGGGCATCGATCGTAAAATGCCCGGAAATCCTCCACGAGCATTTGTTTAGCGTCCCCCTGTGCCATTGCCGGGGGCGGCATGATGGGGCTGACGCCGATCAGGGATAGGGCAAATGCGACCACCGTCCTATTCATTGTGTTTCCCCTTGCAACACTTCGCCACCACCTTGCACGGATCTGTTTCGGCCGGTCCTGCAGCCGCGTGCCACCTCGCATGCACACCCACTGCGAGCCTATGTCGGAGGGATAACAGTTGCAATAGTTACGGGTCTCATACAGGATTGTTGCACTTTGGTCGCTTTGTTCCGGAGTTGGGGGACGGTTGCAATGTTGTGCAAGCGTGTTTGCAAGCTCGCTTCTGTAATCGGGGCGTTTGGTGTCTTGGCCGGTTGTCAATATGTCGGTCCGGTCGCAATCGATCAGGGCCGCAACCGTTACAACAATATCATCCAATCGACATCGAAAGAGCAAACTCTGGCAAACATCGTTCGGGTCTACGACCACGAGCCGATCGCCTTCATGGATGTGACCGAGGTCGATGCGTCGCAGACGCTTACCGGTTCGATCACCGGGGGGGCGGCCAGCATGGGCGCTCATCCCAATCCCAAAACGACGGCCGGAACCTATTCCGGCCAGGTGAACAACTTAAGCGCAAGCGGCCAGTATTCCGAGTCGCCGACGATCCGTTACCAACCATTGCTCGGTCAGGCGCTGGTGGCGCAGATGGTGACCCCGGTGAACGCGGACTCGCTCGGGCTGTTATACGACTCGTCCTGGAAAGTGACGCCGTTGCTTGATCTATCGGCATCGTATTTGACGCTCGACTACGGCGAATTCTATATAGCGTTGAATATTATTTCGGAACTCTACACCGACGGCGCGCTGGAATTCGTGGCCGCCAAATCCGAATTGACCGGGTCTGCTGGGGCAGCGAAGGAAGAACCCTCGGGCGGGGGGACGCCCAAAACTACGGCACCGCCGGTCGCAAAGCCCGTCGGCAACAGCGCCAATGATGCGCTCGACATCTACCTGCAACCGTTCCATCCGCACGAACCGCGCGCGGAGCGCGCCGAATACAGACGGCAACTGCAATTGTGGATCCGGTTGCTGTGGCTTTACTATGGAACGCAGCCGAAATTCATTCCAACGAACGCCGGCCGATGCGAGCAGATCGGTCTGCGCATAGCGCCAGCGGATTTGCGCGCCTGGGACCTCAATCTCGGGAGCCGCAGCCGCGGTATCAATCTCGACGAGGTGCGCAATTGCTTGCCAAATTTCATCGAGTTGAGAACGATTCCGGTGTCGCCGTCCGTTGCCCGCAGCAACTCTCTCGTGAGCGGCGCGCCGCTGATGCGGACCTATTCGGCGCTCGGGATCCTCAAGAACGCGACCGAACGGCCGCATCCAAAAATTGGGTTCGTCAGCGCTGATATTTATGCCAGGATTCGCGAGCAGCCGTGGAACCAGGACGTCGACAATCTGAGCTTCTATACCTTACTGCCGCAGCATGAGGGGCCACTCGATAACCCGATCGCTCCAGGCCATGAGCAAGAAGACGCAAGACTGGACGAAGCTGTCATCAGTTGGATCGAACAGCCCGGCCACAGTCCTTATGTCTATGATCCGCCCGGCCGCATTTCGGAGGCCGATTTTATCAAAGGCAACCGCCGGCTCGGCTTGCTCAGACGCTATATCTTGATCGTGGTAGACGATGGACCACCCGCAGTGCCGCCCTACGTTTCCTACTTCGATCAAGGGAAGTGGTACTACATCGCCGGCGACGACGAGATTTCGCAGAAGAATTTCGATCTTGTGTCGTTGTTCCTGACCATGATGGCAATCCCCTCGGCACTTCCGCCGCTGGCGCCGGTCATAAACGTTGGAGGGTAAGAACGTCCGAATTTACATCGTCTACAAGTTTGGCGGCGGCAATAGAGTGGGGCGACACCATTGCGGTAGTGTCCAGTATGGGGCGAAGCGAAGATAGCTGCACGCATCCGTCAGGACCCGAGGGTTAGGCCCATGAGGATACTGGCCATATGGGCCGCGCTTTGTGCCTGCTTCGGTTCGGCGCATGCTCAAGATCAGAGTGGTGCAGCGATCTTCCCCCAGTTGGGACACTCATTATTGGTTGCTTCGATTGCCTTCTCGCCGGACGGTAAACTTCTCGCCTCAGGGAGTTACGACCAAGTCATAAAGCTCTGGGATGTCGCCAGCGGGCGCGAGCTGCGCAGCCTGACGGGGCATACGGATTATGTGAGCTCCGTCGCCTTCTCGCCGGATGGGCGCCTGCTTGCGTCGGGCAGCATGGACAACGTCATCAAGCTGTGGGACGTCGCCAGCGGGCGCGAATTGCGTATGCTGACTGGACACGGCGATCCAGTTACTTCCGTCGCCTTCTCGCCGGACGGCAAGCTGCTCGCCTCAGGTAGCCGTGACCACACCATCAAGCTTTGGGATGTGTCGAACGGGCGTGAACTCCGCACCATAAGCGGCCACAGCGCAGACGTAAATTCCGTCGCCTTCTCGCCTGACGGCAAAGTACTTGCCTCAGGCAGTGCAGACCGTACCATCAAGTTTTGGAACGTGGCCGACGGAAGCGAACTTCGCACCCTGACTGGGCATGGAAACGCCGTCACTTCCATTGCCTTCTCGCCTGACGGCAAGGTGCTCGCCTCGGGCAGTTACGACACCAATGTCTTGCTCTGGAACGTGGCCGACGGGCGGGTCTTGCACACGCTTGAGGGTCATACGGCACCCGTTACTTCCGTGGCCTTCTCGCCGGACGGAAACGCGCTGGCATCGGGCAGTTTCGACAACACCGTTAAACGCTGGAGCGTCTGCTGCGGGCGCGAAATGGCCACCCTGGTCGGACATACCAAATTCGTCACCTCAGTTGCCTTCTCGCCCGACGGAAAGATGCTGGCCTCGGGAAGCTTTGACCATACCGTCAGGCTCTGGGACTTTGCCAGCGCGCATGCTTTGCGTACTCTCACTGGGCATGTGAATGAAACCGCCTCCGTTGCATTCTCGCCAGACGGCAAGGTCCTTGCCTCGGGTAACGGCAACCAGATCCAGCTCTGGGATTTGGCCAGCGGGCGACAGCTGCGCGTCCTAAATGGCCATACGGATAGCGTAAATTCTGTCGCCTTCTCGCCCGACGGCACCGTGCTGGCCTCGGGCAGCGGCGACGCCTCGATCAAGCTTTGGGATGTGGCGAGCGGCAACCAACTTCGCACGCTGACGGGTCATAAGAATTGGGTTGAGTCCGTCGCGTTCTCGCCTGATGGCAAGATGTTGGCCTCCGGCGCAGGCGGCGACATGGCCTTCGCGGACAACACAGTCAAGCTTTGGGATGTTGCCACCGGTCTCGAACTGCGCACTCTGACTGGGCATACCAACTGGGTGAATTCCGTCGCCTTTTCGTCGGATGGCAAAGTGCTGGCCTCGGGTAGCAACGACAAAACCATCAAGCTCTGGAATGTCGACCGCGGACGGCTCGTGCGTACATTGGCCGGACACACGGATATGGTTTCGTCCGTAGCGTTCTCGCCCGATGGCAAGGTGCTGGCCTCCGGAAGCTTGGACAAGACCGTCAAGTTTTGGGACGTCGCAACGGGTCGCAACCTGCATACCCTGAACGAGGGTGCGACACAGGTTAGCGCCGTCGCATTCTCGCCGGACGGCAATTTGCTGGCCTCCGGCAACTGGAATAACACCACCACGCTATGGGACGTGGCGAGTGGACACGCGCTGCGCATCTTGGCCGGTCACACAGGTGCCGTTTTCTACGTGGCTTTTTCACCGGACGGAAACAGACTGACGTCAGGCAGCAAAGACGGAACCACAAGAGTATGGGACGTCTCATCCGGTGAGCAGCGCGTTGCGCTCGTCTCTTTCTATGACGGCCATGACGAGTCCTATCTGGCCGTCACGCCGGAAGGATTTTTCGATTCCTCCTCTGCGCAGGC
>Ga0182013_10006962_pt1 | contig 12636 bp, 14 predicted proteins | sample 612S2MmetaG_FD_120487 | JGI IMG/M metagenome (GOLD analysis project Ga0182013, IMG submission 120487) | Permafrost microbial communities from Stordalen Mire, Sweden - 612S2M metaG | ecosystem: Environmental > Terrestrial > Soil > Wetlands > Permafrost | place: Sweden: Stordalen | collected... | reverse complement strand
TGAGATTAGTAAGCTGCGGGCTAATCGGCCGGAGATGGTTGTGGTCTTCAATCGCGAGTGGGATCCACTGGGGTTGTTCACTTATCCGGCCTTCAAGGAATTTGCCGAGAAGCATTATGGTTATGTCCCGGAAATGCGGGCAGAGGAAATCGCATCGACATTGTCCATGCGTGTGGTGGGGCGATGGAAGCGGCGTGGGCTTTCGATGGAATTGCTGGCGCGATAGCGGTACGCCTCGTAAATCTTCAATAGTAAATTCGTGGGCGGGGCAAAAAGGGTACAGGCCCGAATTGTCGCAAGGACGGCGAAATTCGCGCGCAGTCCCCGTTTTGCAGGTTGCGGCATACCTCGCATGATTTGCGACGCACTGCGCTAGCGGCAGCGGAAAACGGTGTTGACCTTATTTGGCGAAGGTTTCGTGGAGTTTTTTTGCTACCCGCTCGGCCTCGCGATTGAGGTTGGCGTCGGACACGGCGGGCGGCTTCTCGTGATCCGACCACACCACCTGGCGTGATTTTATATCCACGAGGAAGAGAGTTCCTCGCGCGCTGGCGGACCGAAAGGTGTTGTGGACGGCGGATGCGCCTCCATCTTTTTTGTCGTTTTTCTTGTCATCTTTTTTGTCGTCCGTGATCGCAGGCTTTTCCGGTGGGGGCAGAATCTGCACGAGCTTCTGCTCAAAGGCTTCGCCCAGACGATCGGTCATCACCAGATCGGCGGCTTTCGGATCGGTTACAACCTGCATAACCTTTTCGCGCGTAAGCCAGTCGGCCAGATACTGATCGAGTCCGCCGGCCATCGGCAGCACATATACCTGATGCAAAGCCGCCGGTTGCGCCAGCAGGGTCAGGGTAAACAGGATCACCAGTGGAAAGCGCTTCATTACAATCACAGTTTACTTCCTGTTGAACGCCGACCTTTCCATTACCGCCGTCATTCCCGTACATAATCGCGCGGACCTGCTCGCACGCCTCCTCGAAAGCATGCGTAGCCAGACGGTTGCATTCACGGAGACTATAGTGGTCGACAACGCCTCGACCGATGGGGTGGGTGAAATAGCGCAGAAGGCTGGTTGCCGTGTGATTGAGATGGGTGAAAACACTGGTTTCGCCTGTGCGGTGAATCGCGGTTGGCGGGCGGCTGCAACAGAGTGGGTCGCTATCCTCAACAGCGATGTGGAGCTTCACCCCGAGTGGCTGGAACATCTTCTGTCAGCAGGAAGCGGCGCAAGTTTCGCGACCGGCTTGATCCTCGATGCGAACAATCGCACTCTGGTTGACGGGACTTACGATCTGGTTAGCCGGGCTGGTTGCGCCTGGCGGGCAGGCAACGGCCAGAGGGCACCCGTGCCGGGAGGAGCATCGCGGCCCATCGCCATTGCTCCGGGAACCGCCCTCATTTTTCGCCGTAAAGTTCTCGATCAGCTGAACGGACTCGATGAAGATTACGGATCTTACCTCGAAGATGTTGATTTGGGACTTCGCTGCATGGAACGCGGATTCGCGGGTGTGTATGTACCCGCGGCAATTGCGTGGCATAAGGGAAGTGCAACGTTTGGCCGCTGGAATCCTGGCGTGGTTCGTCTGATAGCACGCAATCAGCTTCTACTTTTATCGCGACATTACGATGCGGCCTTGATGCGCGAGTGTTTGTGGCCGATCCTGGCGGGGCAGTTTCTTTGGGGATTGGTTGCGTTACGTCATGGCGCGGGCCTTGCGTGGCTGAAGGGCAAGCTGGACGGCATCCGGAATTTTCATCTGCGCGGCACTCACGCGGATGCAGTGCGAAATTTTCTGGAGTCTTCCGAGCAGGAGATCGCCGCACGAGCAACGGACTCGTACTGGAACTGGTACTTCCGGCTGACGCCGTTCGGAAGACAAGCGAGGCGTATTGACACATGACGCGTGTCGCGATAGTCATCGTCACTTACAATTCGGCGCTTGAAATAGGCGAATGCCTCGACTCGCTCAAATTTCTTACTGATGTAGAGGTCGTCGTTGTCGATAACAAGTCAGCCGACAAAACCTGCGAAGCAGTAAGTGCGTGTGGAGTCAGGCTAATTGAAAATCCTACAAATATAGGATTTGCTGCGGCAGTAAATCAGGGAATACGTGCGACTACCGCGCAATTCGTGCTTTTGTTAAATCCTGACACGCATTTTTTGCACGGTCTTGAGTCGCTGATCGCGCGATGCAATGTCCCTGGCACGGGTGCCGCTGGAGGAATTCTGATCGGATCGGATGGTTTGCCACAAGCCGGTTTTATGGCTCGTTCACTTCCCTCCCCCCTGGCGCTAATGTTCGAGATCCTGGGGATAAACAGGCTTTGGCCAAGTAATTCAGTAAATTGGCATTACCGTTGCAAGGGCTTGGACCCGATGACTGCGGGGATCGTTGAACAACCGGCTGGGGCGTTTCTGATGTTCCCCAGATCCGTTTGGGAGCGACTCGGAGGATTCGAAGAACGTTTCTGGCCGCTATGGTTTGAGGATGTGGATTTTTGCGCTCGCTTAAAATCGGCGGGACTGAAAGTATATTACGAGCCTGCGGCGGCGGCGAAACATGCGGGTTCACACTCAATCCATTCGCTTTCGCTGGAGAATCGCGAAAAATATTGGTATGGTAATCTTCTGGAATACGCCGCCAGGCATTATCGGTCGGTTGAATTCAGAGCGATTTGCGCAACGGTAGCACTCGGTTCCATCCTTCGTGCGATGTGGGGATTTCGGCGCGGGGGCGTAAAAGCTTTAGAAGTATACGGCAGTGTTGTCCGTCTTGCGGTGCACCGGATGTTCGGGTCGCGGCAGGGCTGAGGTGCAAGTGTTTTTTGACGGGTTGGGAAACTTGAGTGGCTCAAATCTGAGAGTGGAAGAGACCCTGCGCATACATGTCCCGTAGCGACTTCGTTTCGGTAACGATCGTCACATACAATAGTGGCCGCTTTATCAAGCGATGCCTTGAATCCGTCCTGGATCAGAACTATCCATGGAAGGAAATCATTGTCATCGACAACAATTCCACGGATGGCACAGTTGACATCCTCGAACCCTTTGAGGACCGCTGCCGGATCGTTTACAACCAGGAAAACGTCGGCTTCGCCGCGGCGCAGAATCAGGCGATCGAACTGTCGGAAGCCGAGTGGATACTGACGCTGAACCCCGATGTGCTGCTTCTGCAGGGATTCATCGAGGCGCTGGTGACGGCCGGAAATCTCGATTCGAAGGTGGGGACTGTTTGCGGCAAGCTGTTGACCATGACGTCGACCTTTGACTTCGCGCCGACGGTCGATTCCACAGGCATTTATTTCACGCCTAACCTGCGCCATCTCGACCGCGGCAGCCTTGAGGTCGACAATGGCCACTTCCTCAACTACGAATATGTCTTCGGAGCCACGGCGGCGGCGGCTTTATACCGGCGTGAAATGATCGACGATATAACCATCGGCGGCGAGTTTTTCGACTCCGATTTTTTTGTCTATCGCGAAGATGCCGATGTGGCCTGGAGAGCGCAGTTACTCGGCTGGAAATGCCTCTACGCGCCCTATGCCAAGGGTTATCACGTGCGGAGCGCTTTCCCCGGCAACCGGCGCGCGCTGTCTCCTGAAATCAACATGCATTCGGTGAAGAACCGGTTTCTGCTGCGGATGAAGAATATCAGCCCGGATTTGTACCGGCGGAATTTCTTCTCCATTACTGCACGGGATATCGTCGTCGTCGCCTGCTGCATGGTCTGGGAACATACTTCACTCAAGGCGTTTCCTTTCCTGATCCGGAACTGGAAGAGCGTGATGGCCAAGCGGCGCGAAATCATGCAACGCCAGCGCGTGGACGATACATATATGGCCAGCTGGTTTTCGTTTCAGCCCGTCAGCAAACCCGCTCCGAAGAAGTTCGCAGCCTCGCAGAACCGCTCAAAGGCCGCGCGGCGTTAGGCCCCGGCGTCAGGCGCTGATCAAGTGCGCATTGCGATTCTCGGAACGCGCGGGATTCCGTCCAGCTATGGAGGATTCGAAACCTTTGCCGAGGAATTATCCGTCCGTCTTGTTGCGCGCGGCCACGATGTAGTGGTCTGCTGCCGGGAGCGCCACGATTATCCCGAATACCGCGGCGTTCGCCTGGCGTATCTTCCCTCCGTGCGCCACAAGTATTTCGAGACCGTCAGTCACACTTTCCTGTCCACGCTCTGGCTGCTTGCTCATCCCGTTGACGTGGCACTTTACTGCAATGCCGGCAATGCCATTTTCACGATTCTGCCGCGGATATTCCGGATTCCGGTGGTGCTGAACGTCGATGGTCTCGAACGCAAGCGCAGGAAGTGGAATGCCTTTGCGCGGGCCTGGTTTCGCGTTTCGGAATATCTGTCGACTATTCTTCCCACGACATTCGTCACCGACGCGGAGGCAATCCGGACTTATTACAAGGAACGGTATAACAAAGACTCGCTGTTTATCCCTTATGGAGCCGATACCGAGCGCGCAGAGACTCACGGTGTGCTCGACAAGCTTGGCCTTGAACCGTTTCAGTACTTTCTCTATGTGAGCCGTATGGAGCCGGAAAACCGGGCTCTCGAAGTGCGGCAGGCTTTTGAGAAAGTTGCCACGCGGATGAAGCTGGCGCTTATTGGTGACGCACCCTATGCGCACGAATACATCAAAAAGGTACGCGATACGAACGATCCACGCGTCGTGATACCGGGCGCTATCTACGGGCTCGGCTACGCCGAGCTAGGGTCATGGTGTTTTGCGTATATCCATGCAACTGAGGTGGGAGGTACGCACCCTGCTCTGATCGAAGCGATGGGCCGGGGTGCTTTGGTTCTCTATTTCGAGACAGCGGAAAATTCAGAAGTGTGCGGGGATGCCGGACTTCCTTACCGGGATGAGGCCGGACTCACCGCGCGCATTCGCGAAGTGCTGGAAATGAGCGAATTCGAGCGGGATCACTACCGCAGGAAAGCGACCGACCGGGTGCGCCAGCGTTACGCCTGGGACGCGGTCACAACTCAGTATGAGGATTTGTTTGCGAGCCTGCGAGAATGAAAATGGCAGTGCCGCAATCAGCCCGTTCTTACGTTGAAATTTCCCGCTCACGGCTAGCCGCCAACTATCGCGCAGTACGAGATGCTGTCGCGCCCGGGTCGGATGTCATGGCTGTGGTGAAGGCCAACGCTTACGGCCACGGCGCGGCCGAGGTGGCGCGGGTGGTTTGCGCGGAGGGCGCGAAATGGCTGGCAGTGAGTTCCGTCGAGGAAGGCGTGGCGCTGCGCAACGCCGGTATCACTTGCCGCATCCTTGTTATGGCGGGAGTCATGGCGTGGGAGCGAGCGGCTTTGCGCGAGTTCAGGCTGACGCCCGTCGTCCACTCTCTCGACGACCTGCGAATTTTTGACGAAGATACTCCCATTGATGTTCATCTGAAGATCGACACGGGCATGAACCGGCTGGGAACGCGGGCATCGGCGACCGGGATCGCGGAGGCAATCGGGGCGCTTCGCAATGTCCGGGTGGAGGGCTTGCTCTCGCATTTCGCATCGGCGGCGGATTTTGATTCGGGGCAATCGGAAGAACAGATAAGAGCCTTCGACAATACGCTGGCGGACCTTGCGGAGCTGGGATTTCAGCCCGCGCTCACGCACTTTTCCAGTTCCAACGCCATTGCTTACCCGCGACGAAATGACCGTCCGCGGTCACTGGTGCGACCGGGGCACGCGATTTATGGATATGTGTCCCCGGCGAGAGGGAATGCGCCTTCCGCAGTGCTTTCGGTGAAGCCAGTACTGTCGTGGCATGCGAAGATTATCGCTGTTAAAGGCGTCCCGGCCGGAGCAAAGGTGGGATATGGGGGCGTATTTCAGGCGAGCGCGCCCATGCGGCTGGCAATTCTGGCGGCGGGTTATGCGGATGGGATTCCACACCGGTTGTCGAATAAGGGCAAGGTCATTGCGGGGGGACGGCTTTGTTCCATCGTTGGACCTGTATCGATGGATCTCACTACGATCGACGTCACGCTGTCACCTCAACTGATGCCAGGGGACGAGGTTTTGCTTTTGGGGCAGGACGGGGACGTGAAGCTTGATGCCCAGCAGATTGCTCGTGTGGCCGGGACCATTTCTTATAGCGTGCTTTGCGGGATTAGCGGGCGCGTGAAGCGGTTTTATGTGGATTGAAAAGAGGATACGCCGGTGAGCCTGGCGGCGCTTCGTGCGGTTTTGATTCTGCATGCCCTCGGTGTACTGATGCAGGCTACACTGGCTGGCCGGTTCCTTTCGGGGGAAGACGCCTCGGTGAAAATCCACGAGGTTACCGGTTGGGTCATTGCGGGGATTTGCCTCATCCAGATTGTTCTGGCTGTCGTAGTCAAAGAGATACCCCTATGGTTTGTCGTCGCCAGCGTCGTCATCTTTCTCGGCGAAGGGCTGCAGGTCGGCACGGGCTACGGACGGTTCCTCAACGTGCACATTCCGCTGAGTATATTGATCACCGCAGCGGTTATCTGGCAGATTCTGTGGGTAGTTCGCCAACGGACGACCGCATGAAGTGGACCCGCCGCGAACTGATCTCTATGGGAGCGGTGGGTTTAGCTGCACCATTTCAATCAAGCTGCATCAATCCAAAGCCGGAAGCGCGACTACTGCCTAGCCGTACTCCATTGCCGAAGCCGTTTGAGGCGGTCCTGCGGGTTCCGGCTGTACTGCAACCGGTCAATACGGATTCGGCCACCGACTACTACGACGTAACTGTGAAAGAAGCCCGCGCGGAAATCCTGACCGGCAGGCAAACCGCGATCTGGGGGTACAACGGAACTTTCCCCGGACCCACCATTGAGGCCCGGAGCGGCCGGCAGGTCTCGCTAAAGCTGCGCAACGCTCTGCCGGTGCCCATTGTGAATCACCTGCACGGAGGCCACACTCCCTCCGAGAGCGACGGATACCCGACGGACCTGATTATTCCCGCAGGCGGGTTCCCCGTGTCACACATGCAGGACAGCATGGCGAGAATTGCGCAGGGCGAGCGCGATTACCTCTATCCAAACAAACAGCGCGCGGCCACACTTTGGTATCACGACCACCGTATGGACTTTACAGGTCCGCAGGTGTGGCGGGGATTAGCCGGTTTTTATCTTCTGCATGACGAAGCTGAACGGAATCTGCCGCTCCCGCGAGGCGAAAAGGACATTCCGATCCTCATCTGCGACCGGTCGTTCGATGCCGATGGCTCTTTTCTCTACCCGGCGCTGGATCCTTCGCTGCGAACGCAGGCCGGAGTTCCGCACGAGTACATGGGTGGGGTTTTGGGAGATGTAATCCTGGTCAACGGCGCACCATGGCCAAGGCTTGAAGTGGCCGATACGAAATACAGGTTGAGAATTCTGAATGCGTCCAACGCCCGGCGATATGAACTGGCCCTCGATCCTCCGCCAACAGGGACGTCGTTCGTGCAGATAGGCAGCGATGGCGGTCTGCTTGCAGCGCCACTTCGCCATCGGACGATCCGTATCGCGCCTGCGGAAAGATTTGACGTTGTGATCGATTTCTCCCAATACCGGCAGGGTTCCAGAGTCACCCTGGTGAATAAGGCGGACTCTGGCGCGAGCGGCCAGATTATGCGTTTCGACGTGGTGCGCCACGAACGCGATGAGAGCAGGATTCCCGAGCGGCTCGCCGGCGACGTGCCACCGCCGGATCACGGCAGCGCAGGGTTGACCAGGACTTTTAATTTCAGCTATCAGCGTGGCATGCAAAGCTGGACGATCAATGGCAAGCCTTTCGATGAAGCGCGTATGGATGCACAGCCCAAACTGGGCTCTACGGAAGTCTGGCAGTTGAAAACGGACTTCAGTCATCCGCTCCATTTGCATCTGGTTCATTTTCAGGTGCTGAGCCATAGCGGACGCCCCGGTCCTTACGACGCGGGCTGGAAGGATACGATTGATCTTGGCCCCGGTCAGGCTGCGAACATCCTCGTTAGATTCAGCGACTTTCGCGGCCGCTATGTGTTTCATTGCCATAACCTCGAGCATGAGGATATGGGGATGATGGGCAACTTCGAAGTCGTCTGAAAATATGCATCTACCTGGTCCGGGAATATCGCGCTTTGCAGTCGCTACCGCGGTCGTGACGCTTTTGCTTATGGCGGTGGGCGCACTGGCAGCGGGCGGTGCTGAACTGGTCTTGCCAGCCTCAATCATCAAAGGTGTGGTCAGCGGCCGATATCACATCTATCTAGCGATCGCGACAGGCGCAATGACCGTCATGCTGCTGGTGGGGCTTACGCCCGCCAATGTGCCGACATGGGTGCGGGCGACGGGCTGGGTCTCAGTCTCTCTGTTCGCCATCGACAGCGCGATTATGGCGTGGACGCCGGTGCCACCGGTTGGAGCGGAGCAGGCTATCCCGCACGCGATCGTGGCGCCACTGGTTTTCGCAAGCGTCGTTGTGTCAGCTTTTTATATGTTCCAGGACTGGATCAATGGCCCGGAGATAGCCGACATTTCGGCATTACCTTCATTGCCTTTGATCGCGCTCCTCACGCCGTTTGCCGTCATCCTGCAGATCGCGCTTGGCGCTTTGTATCGCCATAAGATCTTCAGCGTAATGCCTCACATGGCGGGAGCGATGGTGGCGACGCTTCTACTGCTGGTGCTGACCGTTCAACTGCTGCAGAATTTCCCGGCGCACCCCACATTGCGGCCGGTGGCGATCGCATCAATGTCCGTACTGCTGCTTCAGGTGACGCTGGGGATCGCCGCATTTGTGATGCGGTTGCTCGATTTCGACACCAATACGGGTTTTGTTTTTCTCACGGCAGCCCACGTCTGCGTGGGTGCGCTAACTCTTGCGGCCAGCGTTGTGATGTGTCTTGAGGTTCGCCGCTGCTGCGTGATTCGCGAGCCCGTCACTTCCAGTCATTAGGCTTGTTTTCTGAACAGGCCCTTTCTCTTCGGGACGCTCGTAGTAGGCGATCCATCGGCCCATTGACATAATCCCCAGCCAGAGCGCAAGCGAAAGGCACGCCGCTAATTTGGCGACGCCGGGAATTGCGGGGGCGCGGTCGATCGCTACCGTATTGTTGTAAACCCGGGGCCGGAAGATCAGAGCGTGGACGCCTACCATCAAGAGCAGGAACATCTTCAGCTGGAAATAGGGGTTGTCATAGTACTGGCCGAACTTGGCGCCGCCCAGCATAATTCCGCAGCCGATCATAATGACAAAGCCGATGCGCTTCCAAACCTTCAACTGGTTCACTACATCGGTGACGCTGTACTTCGTCATCGCCAAACCGAGCAGACGCAGATCGGTCATCAAAATCATTCCGCCGAACACCGCGATGCACGCGAGGTGTGTCGACAGAATGATCGGATAAACAAGCGCCGATTCCCGCATAGCGGTGAAAAGCCCCGAATCCTGGATCGCATTGGCAATTGAAGCGACTGACATATTTTTAAGTGAAGGCGTAAAATAATCCGGCGAACACGATGGAGATCCACAGCAGCAGCGAACCTACCGCGATGAGCTTTCCCACCGGTCCGGTATTGTCGGACTGGGCAATCTTCTTGTGGATGGTGTAGTTGTAGATAATCGCCACCACGAGGGCTGCCATCTTGTAGCGAAAGGCATCGCTGTAGTAGTAGAACAGAGGGCCGGTGGTAAAGATAATCATCCCCGCAGTGATTGTGATGATCAGGCCGGCGAGAGTCCAGAGAGATGTGTCCTTCAGAATCTGAGATGGCTTCTGGCGCAGCATGCCCAAACCGAGAATTCGCAAATCGATAAGCGCAATGGTTCCGATCGACATGGCGAATGCAGCGATATGGAAACATTCCGCCAGAGGGAACGACCATTCATTGTTATTGAGGGGGTTTGTGGCTGGATCGTACGCTAGCACCGTTCCAATCTATCAGAGTGGGCTCAAGGCTTTCAGCAGCTTGACGGTCATTGACCGGATCGTGACGCGCGCCGATTTTTGCCGACGGCGATGGAGGACCTGTAAAAGAGTTGTAAATTCGCTCTGCAGCCCGGGCAATCCGGTGCGCTGGACCTTCGTCTTACGCTAAAATCGCGGTGCCGTGCAAACTATTCTTGTAATTGACGACGACGAAAATCTGCGCGACACGATCGGCGTGCTGCTTGAGCGCGAGGGCTTTCGCGCGATTCTGGCGCCTGACGGAAAGAGCGGCCTCGACCACGCGGTTCTTGCCAAACCTGCTCTTATTCTGGCAGACCTGCGGTTGCCGGACATCAGCGGAGTTGAGATCTGCAAACGCCTTCGGGCGTCCGGGATCAAGACGCCAATCATTGTGCTGAGTGCCGTCGGTGAAGAGATCGACAAAGTCCTCCTGCTGGAAATCGGGGCGGATGACTATGTGGTCAAGCCATTCGGCACGCGTGAGCTTCTGGCGCGTATCCGGGCGGTGCTGCGCCGTGCGCCCGGCGAACAGGAGCGTGTTCTGTCATTCGCGGATACACAGGTGGATCTGGAGCGGCGCGTAGTCCTGCGAAAGGGCGCGGAGATAAAATTCACCCCGGCTGAATATAATCTTCTGACGTTCTTTCTGCAGAATCCCGACCGGCCGCTTTCGCGCGACATGATTCTTAATTCGGTTTGGGGTTATGAGTCGTTTCCAAATACCCGAACCGTGGACGCGCATGTGGTGCGGTTGCGCCAGAAGCTGGAAGCGGATCCCAATTGCCCTCGCCATTTTCTGACTCTGCATAAAGTGGGATACCGTTTTCTCCCCTAAGCAAATGTCGAGACTGGTTTTAATCGTCGAGGACAGCGCCACTTGCGCTGAGACGCTGCAAATTGCCCTCGAATCGCTGCCTGATCTGGAAGTGGTGGCGATTCCAAGCCCGCGCGCCGCGATTGCGATGCTGGCCCGGACGGCCCGCGACGTTGCCGCCATTATTACGGACTTGCACCTGCCGCAAACCGATGGTCTCGATCTCATCCGGCAACTGCGCGCCGAGCCGCGCTTCGCCCGCCTGCCCATTCTGTTGATCAGTGGCGACAGCGATCCACGACTTCGGGAGCGCGCGCTGGCCGGCGGCGCCGACGCCTTTTTCCCAAAACCGTACTCGCCATCGGCAGTGCGCAAAAAACTGGAAGAACTCATATGCTGAAGCACTCACTTGCAATATGTTCGGTTGCGGTCGCTATTGCCGGGACCTTCGCACGACCAGCGATTGCCCAAAGTTCTCCGGACCTCCAGGCCGTTCTTGAGCGGCTCGACAAACTGGAAGCGGAAAACAGCAGGCTACAGGACCAGATTCAGGAATTGCGGACCGACCTTACAACAGCCTCCAAAACGGCAGTGTCGGCGCAGTCGGCAGGGCCTCCGCCTGACGAGCGACTGGACGTCCAGGAGAACCGGACTGCGGAACTGGAGCAGTCCAAGGTCGGCGCATCGCAGCGCTTTCCTGTTTCGCTGACCGGTATGCTGCTTTTCAATGCGTTTGAGAACGGGCACTACTCGGGCACGTCGGAGTATCCGGCGACAGCTGCGCAATCGCGGGCGGCCGTTTCCGATGGGGCATCGCTTCGGCAGACGGTTCTCGGGCTGAAGTTCAACGGGCCGGATCTGCCCGGCGGCGGCAAAGCGAGTGGATCGCTCTACATGGATTTTTTCGGCGGCACTTCCGCGCCGGGCAACAATCTGCTCCGCATTCGTATCGCGACTCTCGATCTGACGTGGAAGAACACGACTATCAGCGTGGGCCAGAACAAGCCGATCATCTCGCCCCGCGAGCCGACGTCACTGGCTCAGGTGGGCATATCGCCGCTGACCAGCGCCGGCAACCTTTGGGACTGGAATCCGCAAGTTCGCATCGAGCAGCGCTTTTCTCTGGGCGACAACAGCGGATTGCGTGCGCAGGCTGGCGTTTATGAGACCACGGAAAGCTACGCGGCGAATCTGCCGCAGGCCTTTGCCGGAACTCTCGAACGATCCCGACCGGGCTATGAAGGCCGGCTTGAATACTTCCATGGCGCAGGGAAATGGCGGATTGAAGTGGCGCCCGGCTTTCATGGTGGAACGACGCGCGTAGCCGGGTCTTCCCTTCAGTCGGAGATTGCCACCCTTGACTGGATGATGCGCCCGGCGCCCCAGGTTGAATTTTCCGGCGAGGCCTTTTGGGGGCAGGCGGTTTCCGGTTTGGGCGCGCTGCCGGGATTTAATGTATCGCTGTTGGGCATTGCCAGCCCGGTGCACACGAATGGAGAGTGGGGCCAGATTGCGCTGTTGCCCGCTTCGCGGCTTTCCTTCCACATATATTCGGGCGAGCAGGCTAATCGCTCTTCGGACGTCGCGGCGAACGGCGTAATCAGAAACTTTATGTACGCGGGCAACCTGATTTATAAGTTCGCGCCGAACGTGCTGGCGGCACTGGAAGCATCCCAGGCACGCACGGACTATCTCGGGTCCGGGCTTCGGTTGAATAACCACTATGATCTGGCGATCGCTTACCTTTTTTAGTTGTAGCTTCGTCGTCGTAGCGGGCAGCGGTTGCGCGGCGACATTATCGGGCACCATCGCGCTGCGCGATTCACGCGTCGAAGCCGTCAATAAACAGAAAGACTACTCGGGTGTCGTGATCTCCGCACAGCCCGTCACTGCCGAGGCTGCTCCACCCTCTTCCAAAC
>Ga0182013_10006959_pt1 | contig 12638 bp, 6 predicted proteins | sample 612S2MmetaG_FD_120487 | JGI IMG/M metagenome (GOLD analysis project Ga0182013, IMG submission 120487) | Permafrost microbial communities from Stordalen Mire, Sweden - 612S2M metaG | ecosystem: Environmental > Terrestrial > Soil > Wetlands > Permafrost | place: Sweden: Stordalen | collected... | reverse complement strand
CGTCGATTTCTCAGCCAGATCTATTGCGTCTCGCGCGCGAGCGCAACATGACGATCCTGTTCACGGGAGAGCCGGAAAAGCCGGCGATCTCGCCATCCGCGATGCAGAAATTGCGCGAAACGGTCATTGAGCTTCGGCGCGTGAGCCCATTAAAGAAGGCCATTGGCTCCGGACTTGGAGCCGGCGCCGATCTCTTGCGAAAACTCGCATTCGACAAGGAAGGTGCGCCTTTCGACGCCTTGTTGCTGGCGGATGGTGCGGAGACCCCGCCAGGCGGCAGGAACACGCCTTTCGTGATTGACCTTTACGGCTCCAACGCTTTCTGGAGCCCCGCGCCAAACAGTTCTCCAATCCCAGCGAAAGGGCCGAACAGGCGCAGCTTCTTCATTGCTGGCGCGGTGATCTCTTCAGCGACGGCGGGCAATTGTTCCGCGCGCGTCAATGACCGCGCCATCGAGCCCGCGCGCCGCGCGCTGCTCGCGGCGCTCGACGATTTCTTGCAGGGCGGCCCCCCGCCTCCAGCCTCGCGCGACGCGGCGCTCAAACCCGCGAGGGACCTGAACTGGCCCAAAATTCCGAACATGCCCGCGCCGCCCACCGACGCCCGCCTCGCGCCCGCCATCGACCCCGACGGCAATGAGACGAGCGGCCTGCGCCTGCCGGATCAGGCGCTGCCAATCGCTACTTTTACCGGCTGGAACGCCGGTAAAGACTCGGCGAAAGGCGGCTGCGCGGCGGGCGCGAAATTTCCATTCCCCATCTCGCGCGCGGCGCGCGAGGCCAGCGGCGACCCGCGTCAGTCGCTCCCGGAACGCTATGGTTCGCGCGCCTATTTCGTCGCCGCGCTGCGCTCGGTCGCCGACAAATTGGCAAAGGAGCGGCTTCTGCTGCCGCAGGATGCCGACGCCTATGTGGCGGAAGGGAAAAAGGCGCCCTTCTAATTCAACCACCAGATCCCTGCATTGAGATAGCTCGCGAAACCGACCCACGCCGCATAGGGCCAGAGCAGGCGCGCGGCGGTCTTATCGAGGCGGCCGAAAAGAAAAACCGTGGCGATGATCGCGGCTTCCATCGCCACGACCACCACGAGCCCGAGCTTAGGATTTTGGGCGCCGAAAAAAGCGAAGGACCAGCACATATTCAGCGCCAGCTGCCCGGCGAAGGCCAGGATCGCCCAGCGCCGCGCCTTTGACGGCGGCGTCGAGAGGATTCGATACAAGGCGTAGGCCATCGCCAGATAAAGCGCGGTCCAGACCGGGCCAAAAATCCAGTTCGGCGGATTGAGCGGCGGCTTTGCGAGGCCCGCGTACCAGACGGGGAGGCTTGGGATTGTCGCCGCATTGCCCAGAGCCGCTGCGATGACGACCGGCGCGAAAGCGAGCAAAGCCCTTTGCAAAACGAGCCTGCCTCGGGTCTTCGGAAATATAACTTCCATCACCGGTTTCGAATCCCCTAAAGCGTCAGCGGCCCTCAACGGCGTCGGCGCCAGCGCCCACCGTCGCGCCCAGATTCGTGCCTACAGCCTCAAGATTGTCGCCGAAATTATCGCGCGTGCGCGGGTCGATGACCGCGAAGGGCGCCGAGACCACGACGCCGGCAGCCGATCCAACGGTCGAAGCGGCGCCGATAGCCACCTGCCCGAGCTTGTCGCCGACCCCGGCGCCGCTGGCGGACAGCGTCTGACCGCTTGCCAGACTCCGGCCGATGGCGCGGACCACTTCCGGCGATTGCGCGAATGTGCCGTGTCCGAGCGGGTCGTCGGACTTAACATCGGTAAGGTCGACCGCCGTTATGTTGTCTTTCTTCAAGTCCTGACGGAACGGGGTCGCGGTGGGGTCGATGCCGCCCACGCGCGGCTTGTCGCCCCACACCCGCCGCGAAGCGGCCAGCGCTTCATCGCCACGCGAGACGAAAATCGTATAGCGGGATGAGGCCGAGCCGATTTGCGCAATCTGATTCTGGAACACGTCGAAATCGACGTCGGGCGCGGCGAGCATGACGTCCTTGATCTTGGCGGGCAGTCCGCGGTCGCGAATCGCCATCTGCCGCAGAGCCTCTGTGGTCACCCAATTGCCCATGGAATGAGCCAGTATGGAGATTTCGCCAACCGACTTGTCGTCGACAAGATGTTGCAGAAGTCTTTCCAGCGCGTCGCGCGAATAGCTCGCGCTTTCGTGATCATATCCGTAGGCGAGCAGCTTGCCGCGAGAGGGCCAGGTGAACAGCACCGGCACGGCCGTCGCGTCTGAATCATGCGCGATCTGCGCAAGCCGATAGACCGCCTCCTCGAAGCGCGTATTGAAGCCATGCACGAAAACGAGCACCTGCCGGCGCGGCGTTTTGGCGATACGCGCGTCGAGGCGGGCGAAGGCCGCTCCTTCATCCATCGTGTCGGCGCGCAGCGTCGCGAATTCCTTCATCGGATCGGGAGGACTGGACTGGGGCCACTGCACGTCGCCGATCTTGCGCACGCTGTCAGGCGGGAGCGAGACGGCGATATCGGCGAAGGCGAGACGCTCGCCGCGTTCGCCCGTGAACAATTCGCCGGGCTCGGCGCCGACGGAGCTGCGCGTTGTCGCGACGAGCATGTCCACTCGATTGGTTCCCGGCGCCTGCATGCCAATAGGGACGAGGACGCCGTGCGGCCTGCCCGCGCACCCGGCCAGAAAAAGTAGGCCGACAATTGCGGCGAAGCGCTTTCTTCGCGATCTGGTCATACTGGTCCTTACGCTGCGGCCGGAATGTTCCTATATGCGGAGCGACTTTAGAACACAGCCCGCCTTTGCGCCAACATGATGACAGCCCAATAAACGGGCTATCTGCATCGCCGCCCCCCCGGTCGGCAAAAACGGTTACTCCCGGCCGACGCTGACATAGGTAAAGCCGCGCTTTCTGACGTCGGCGGGGCGATAGACATTCCGCAGATCGACGATCACCGGGCTTTTTAACAGCTTCTTCACCCTGTCGAGATCGAGCGCGCGGAAGGCGTCCCATTCCGTCACGATCACCAGAGCGTCCGCCCCCTCGATCGGTGCATAGGCGTCGTCGTGGAAGGTCACCTCCGGCATCAGCGGACGCGCCTGTTCCATGCTCTCGGGATCATAGGCGTGGACGCTCGCCCCGTCGCCAGCCAGCGAGGCGACGATCGCCAGCGACGGCGCATCGCGCATGTCGTCCGTATTAGGCTTGAAGGCGAGCCCCAGCAGAGCGATGCGCTTGCCGCGCACCGAGCCGCCAAGCGCGGTGATGACCTTGCGCGCCATCGCCCGCTTGCGCGCGTCATTGACCGCCACCACCGTCTCGACGATGCGCAACGGCGCGCCCTCGTCCTGGCCGGTCTTGATCAGCGCCAGAGTGTCCTTGGGAAAACAGGAACCGCCATAGCCGGGCCCCGCGTGCAGAAACTTGCCGCCAATGCGGCCGTCGAGACCAATGCCGCGTGCGACGTCCTGCACATCGGCGCCTGTCTTCTCGCATAGATCGGCGATCTCGTTGATGAAAGTGATCTTTGTCGCAAGAAAGGCGTTGGCCGCGTATTTCGTCAGCTCAGACGTCCGCCGGCCGACAAAATGCAGCGGCGGCTGATTGAGGCTGAGCGGCCGATATATCTCCGCCATCACCTCCCGCGCGCGCGGATCTTCCGTGCCGATCACGACCCGGTCGGGACGCTTGAAATCCTCGATCGCCGCGCCCTCGCGCAAAAACTCCGGGTTGGAGACCACCGCGAAATCCGCGTCCGGCCGGATCTCGCGGATGATGCGCTCGACCTCGTCCCCGGTGCCGACCGGCACGGTCGATTTGTTGACGATGACCGTAAAGCCCTCCAGCGCTTCCGCAATGGTCTTGGCGGCGGCGTAGACGTAAGACAGGTCCGCGTGGCCGTCGCCTCGGCGCGACGGCGTGCCTACGCCAATGAAAACCGCAGCGGCGCCCCGCACCGCCGGCGCCAGATCCGTCGTGAAGAACAGCCGGTCCTGACGCACATTGGAGGCTACCAACTCCTCAAGACCCGGCTCAAAAATAGGTATCTCTCCCTTCAGCAACCGATCGATCTTGCCCGCATCACTGTCGACGCAGGTCACGACATGACCAAAATCCGCAAAACACGCTCCAGAAACCAGGCCGACGTAACCCGAACCTATCATCGTGATGTTCATAAGCTTTAGTCTCTCACTCGCTCAAAGGTCCGACATAAGGCAAAAGTTTAGGGCGTTGTTTCAACCGCCGACGCCAAAGGCGGCCAGGGCCGCCATATTGACGATTTCAGCGTCGGTCGCGCCCAGTTGAACGATCTGGATCGGTTTGTCGAGACCGACGATCAGAGGGCCAAGTACCGTGGCCCCACCCAGTTCCTGCAACATTTTCGTGGAGATAGCCGCCGAATGAAACGCTGGCATGACAAGTACATTGGCGGTGTCCTTGAGGCGACAGAAGGGATAGGAGGACATCAACTGGCGGTTGAGCGCGATGTCCGCTCCCATTTCGCCCTCATAGGCGAAGTCGACGCGGCGATTATCCAGAATCCGCACCGCTTCATGTACGCGCGCGGTGCGCTCCCCAGGCGGGTAGCCAAAGGTCGAAAACGCAAGCATGGCGACGCGCGGTTCGAGACCGATGCGCTTCGCGACGCCCGCCGCTTCGATCGCGATTTCCGCCAAATCGGACGCCTCGGGCATTTCAGTGATCGCCGTGTCGGCGACGACCACCACGCGTCCGCTGGCCAACACCAGCGAGGCGCCAATCAGCCGGTGGCCGGGCTTTTGATCCACGACGCGCCGCACGTCTTCAAGCGCATTCGAGAAATTGCGCGTCACGCCGGTCACCATGGCGTCCGCGTCGCCCTGGGCGACCATCGCGGCGGCGAAATGATTGCGGTCGGTGTTGATCAGGCGCTGGCAGTCACGCAGCAAAAAGCCCTTGCGCTGCAGACGTTCGAAGAGAAATTGCGCGTAGACGGCGTTCCTCGATGAGAGCTTTGCGTTGTGCACTTCGATTTTGTCGCAAAGCTCGAGACCGGCGGCCGACGCCGTGTTCAGCACGCGGTCCTCGCGGCCCACGAGAATCGCCCGTCCGAGGCCCTGATTGACGAAGGCGAGCGCAGCCCGGATCACCTGCTCCTCCTCGCCTTCGGCGAAGACGACGCGCTTGGGACTACGCCGCACGCGCTCGTAAATCGTCTGCATGACCGCGGCGACCGGATCACGGCGCGCGGAAAGTTCGGCGCGATAATTCTTCATGTCCACGATGGGCCGGCGGGCAACGCCAGATTCCATCGCCGCTATCGCGACAGCAGGCGGAACCACAGAGATCAGCCTTGGGTCGAAAGGCGCCGGAATCAGATAATCCCGGCCAAAGCGCGGGCGCGCGCCGCGATAGGCGTTGGCGACCTCGTCCGGCACGTCTTCTCGCGCCAATTGCGCCAGCGCCATCGCCGCCGCGATTTTCATCTCCATGTTGATGGTCTTTGCGCGCACGTCTAGCGCGCCTCTGAAAATATAGGGAAAACCCAAGACATTATTGATCTGATTTGGATAGTCCGAACGGCCCGTGGCGACGATCGCATCCGGACGTATCGCAAGAGCGTCTTCGGGCGTGATTTCCGGGTCCGGATTGGCCATGGCGAAAACGATCGGATCCTTCGCCATCCTTTTGAGCATGTCCGGGGTCAGGGCGCCCTTCACGGATAGCCCATAGAAAATATCCGCCCCGTCCAGAGCCTCGGCCAGGGTGCGCGCTTTCGTGTCGACCGCGTGCGCGCTCTTCCACTGGTTCATGCCTTCCGTGCGGCCGCGATAAATGACGCCCTTGGTGTCGCACAGCGTCACATGCGCCGGATCAAAACCAAGCGCCTTTGCGAGATCAAGACAGGCGATGCCGGCGGCTCCCGCGCCATTGCAGACGAGTCGCGCGGTTTTGATGTCGCGTCCGGTCAGTTTCAGGGCGTTGATCAGGCCTGCCGCGGAAATGATCGCTGTTCCATGCTGATCGTCATGAAACACCGGGATATCCATCAATTCGCGCAGGCGCTCCTCAATGATGAAGCACTCCGGCGCCTTGATGTCTTCCAGGTTTATGCCACCGAACGAAGGCCCGAGATAGCGAACGGCGCCGATGAATTCTTCGACATCCTTCGTGTCGACTTCAAGGTCGATCGAATCGATGTCCGCGAAACGCTTGAACAGCGCCGCCTTGCCTTCCATGACGGGCTTGGCCGCGAGAGCGCCGAGGTCGCCGAGTCCCAGAATCGCCGTGCCATTGGTGATGACCGCGACCATATTGCCTCGAATCGTGTAATCGAAGACGAGCGAGGGGTCTTTCGCGATTGCAAGAACGGGAGCGGCGACGCCGGGAGAATAAGCGAGTGACAGATCGCGCTGCGTCGCCATTGGTTTTGTGGCCACAACGGCTAATTTTCCGGGTCTCCCACGCGAGTGGAACAGCAAGGCTTCCTTGTCGGTGACAATAGGACGCTCTTGCGCCGGCACTTTATTTTCCGCCATGATCCAACTTCTCCAAACGCATGCTGCGTCGCAGCAATCATATTCCCTGTGCGTCCGCAAGCAAAGCCTCCGACCTAAGAGACAAACGGCCAGCCCCGGATTTCATTTCAGCCAGAGATCGACTTATGCACATGCGCGGTCCGCAATTGCGCCAAAACATGAGAGGGAGGAACTTGATTGTCGGCGCATTGGTGATTTTCATCATCGCCAACACGTTGCTCGCGGATCCTCATGCCGGGGCCGCGCCACTGGAACCCGCGAGCGATACTGGCCCCTGCTCTCTCGCCCAGACAGTCCCGGCCACGATTGTCCTTGTCGACGATGATTTCGATCTGCTCCTGGACGATGGTCGCCGCGTCGCGCTGGCAGGAATCGAGTTGCCTTCGGCAAATGGGGAGAACGCCAAACTACACGCGCTCGCATGGCAGAGATTGTCGAACTGGCTCGCGGGGGCGCAGGTCTATCTCGCGGCGCTTGCGCCCGCGCCCGACCGTTGGGGCCGGCTTCCCGCGCAGGTCATCGCGGCGGCGGACTCAGCCGCCGATTCGCCATACGTTTCCGTTGGGGCGATAATCCTCACCGAGGGATTGGCGCGTTTTCGTCCAGACCCGGCTGCTGCCTCCTGCTCCAAACTCTATCTTGACGCTGAAGGAGCCGCCCGCAATTCCAGCCTCGGTCTTTGGGCGAACGATCCCATCATCCAGATTGGCGACGAAAGCGCGACATCGACCGCGACCCTCTTGGGCAAAAAGGGCATGGCTATCGTTGCAGGAACGGTCAATTCCGTTGGCGAAACAAAGGGAAGCATATACCTCAACCTGGGACGGCGAGGCGTTCTCGATTTCGCGGTTATGATTTCCCAACGAAATTTGGCTAGGTGTGCCTGAACGAATCAGACGGCGCTGCTTTCAGACAAGATATTGAAAACAATTTGCTTAGTCCGCCCGATCTAGGCATTGTGTAGGGCATTCAGCCCGGCAGAATCGCCTTTTTGGGTATTAAAAAATGAGACACGCGAAGAGCGATTACATTTTCGAAATGGATGGCTACGACGGCTGGCGATATGTCCGCGCCGTCCCCGTAGATGTCCGCAAGGCTCTTGGACGCACCAAGTGGAATCTATCCCTAGGAACGGCAAACAGGGCCGAGGCGGTTAGGCTGGCACGCGTGTTGGCGGTCCAGCATGATGGCGAGATAGCGGCGGCGAAGAGGCAGGACCCTATGAAGAGCCTGTCAACAGAACAAAAGGGGACGCTGCAAGATGCCGGTGGTGTTGATGGTTATCTGAAGTTTCTTGAGTCGCGCATGCAGGACGCTGCGAAGTTTTTAGACGATGCGAGAAACTGGCGGGAGTGGGCGGCAAGTGAAAGTCGTGGTGTTCCAGAATCCAAATGGGAACACGCCGTGGGTTGGGGCGAAGATGTTCCCGACCCTGACTGTGCGCAGACGGAAATTGACGGGCTCGTTGCTAAGGAACAGTCAATCCGCGCTCAGATTAACAGAGAAGCCCCGCTAGTGCGTTTGATCGAGGCGAGCGGTGCGACGGTGCCAAAGACGCTAGCAGCCGCTGTGAAGGCTGCCCCTGCGCCTATGGTTGTGGCGGTGGCGGATGCGGGAATGACGCTAAGCGGCCTGTGCGAAAAGTTCATAGCCGACAACAGCAAGCGCGAAGCCGTAAAGCAGAAGCGTAATCACGTCAGAATATTTGAGGAGGTCAATGGTGTGTTGCCCCTAGCGCAATACCAGAAGATGCACATGCGGGCTTTTCGGGATTACCTCGCGACCGACGCGGGGCTCGGAACCGTCACTGCGAAGCAATATTTCGGCAGCGTCCAACGCCTATTCAGATGGGCTGTCAGCGAAACCAGCTTAGAATCGTCGCCGGGTGCGGGTGTTGAGTGGCAAAACGTGCCGGTAAAATTCAGCGAGGTTCGCCAGAACAAAAAACGGTCTTTTTCAGTCGCCGAATGTGTGGCGATTCTTAAGCAAGTGGACGCCCTGCCCGATGATCGCCACAAGTCGCTAGACACCCGATGGTTTGTGAAAGTCCTGATGTTTTCTGGAATGCGGGCTGAAGAAGTCGCGCAACTCACGCCGGGTGACGTTGTGGTGATTCAAGGGGCGCGATTTTTTGATGTCTATGATCGCGGGCCGAACCGAGTCAAAAACAAAGCAGCAGTTCGGCGCGTGCCTGTGCATCCTTGGCTGATAGCGGCTGGCTTTTTGGAGTTCGCCAAGGCGCGGGAGGGTAGCCAGTTACTTTTTGCGACACTGGCGCGGGACGATGGCGGGCGCATCTATCCGCGCATGGCTAACCGGCTCCGCTACGTCATTCGTGATCAATGTGGGATCACAGACTCCAAAGTGACGCCGCACGGCTGGCGACACGGCTTTCAGGACGCCTTGCGGCTGGCCAATGTTCCTGACGAGATTGCCGACTCCCTCATGGGGAGGACGAACAAGGCGCGGATGATGGCACGACATTATGGCGAGTCCCAGCCGCTACAGCTTGCCGAATGGATGGCGAAGACGGACCCGCTGGACCCTAAACGCCATACGACGACGTATGCGGAGAAGGACTAGGAAGGAAATGTAGTGAATTATGAGACTGAACTCGACCGCCGGATCAAGGAAGGCAGGGAGACAGGGAGCAGGAACTGCGCTCGACCGGCAGGACCTCCTAATAATTAGACCTGTTAGACCATTTCCCCCTTTTTCCCCCTATAGGATTCGTGATGTGATGCACCTATCAACAGATTCTCAAATCTCTACATGAAGGGTATAAAGGGCTAACTGGTCTAATTTTTCTTAGGGCCGAACCAGCCGCATTCAACTAAATCACTTCCTGGGGCTGCATTCTTGATCGATCACAGCCCCAGATTGCAGCTTAGCTCTCCTTGCGAGCCTTCACGAAGACCTCAGCCGCGATCAGCGCCTCCTGATCAAACGGTTCCAGGAAGAGCTTCCCATCATCAGCATCAGCCGCCACCAATTCAGCCCAGCCCTGATCGGTCAGGCTGTCCGGCTGGGTAAGTAGGAGTCTTCTCCAATGGAGGTCCACGAGGTCGCCAAAATCCTCCTCGGTCAGTCCGCCTGACATATCCTCGGCTGCAAGGATGTAGGGATCGGCGACCATCTGGCGCACGGCCCAGAGCCCTTTATTGCAGGTTCCGCGCTTACCATTTTCCTGCGTCATGCTGACTATGCGGAACGATCTACCGTCCGCCGCGTGATAGACCTTCTTGACTTTGTGAGCCATGCGAATCCCCAGCGCCTTGGCGAAGTCGTCAGGGTCCACACCGCTGACCTTGATGTCGAGCCCATGGTCCACGATCAGGCAATAGACTTCCGCTGCTGTGACTTCCTTTTCCAACTTCTTGTTGTCGAACCATACGGCGCATAGCTCTGGCCAGTCTTCATCATCGTTAGCCGCTGCGTTGGTCATGATATGGCGATTTTCCAGGAAGCCAGGGATTTCGAGGCACTCCAGGAGTCCACCCATGATGCGCGAGAAGCCTGTGAAGGAGGGCAGCACCTTGCCCTGCCACATCGGCTTACCTTGCTGCACCCAATAGCGAATCATCGTCAGGCAGGCGGCGACAAGCTTGGCACGGTTATCCGGAACATAGCGCTCCAGGTCGCGTCGGAATCCGGAGCGTTCCTTCGGGTCGCGTCCCGCATCCAAAAACATCGCGATGCTGCGGCGTTTGATTTCATCATCACAGTTTGGGTTGTTTCCAGAAATAATGGTCGTGGATGTCTGCTCGAAGACCGCATTTTTCGTATGCCCTAAAATTCTACCTTCCCATGATCTGCATGTAATCCAATTACACAGCGCCGCCCCATGCAGGTGGTGCTTTACGTTATCGATCCACACCACCGGTGAGCGCTCGACTCCAGAGGTAGTTAGCTGCTTGCGCATCTCGTCATCGTCTTTGGGCTGCGTCATGGCAGGCATAATGCGACCGTGCGGGATATAGAGCAGCATCTGAATCAGCAGCGTCATACCCGAACCCGCCTCGGGTTTCGGTCCAAAAAATATCGGGCGGTTACAATCCTTCAGCATCGCCATCATGAACTGCAACAGCAACAGCGCCATCGCATGAGCGCGCGACGCATCACCCTTGTCGTTAACTTTGGCGTCAGAAAATGGGAAGTCTCGAAGCACCTCATACATGATGTCGTGGCGAGCCTTGAGCATTTCATCACGTGTGATCTTGTCCGGGATCGGCGGCAACACAAAGCCCTTTGGCGGAGCATAGAAGATACCCGACTTAGCATGGTAACCGGGAGTCGAGATCAGATCGCCATCAGCATCGAAGACCGGTGATGCAGTGATGGCTGTAAGCTGTGGAAAGCACCAGCCATAGCCCTCAAAGAGTTGCTTGGCGACATCGGTGGGTGCGCTTGTGACTAGCTGGGTGTCTTTCACCTCACGTAGCCAGCGCACCGCTTCATTAAGCTCTGACCATATTGTATCCTGGTCCATCGGCTGGGTGATTTGTTTTCCAGTAATGTCAGGTGGCAGCAGGCGAACCTTCTTGTCACCGACATTGAACAGGCGCATCGCCGCGCCTTTATTTTTTGCTATCAAGGCTTCCTTGCAGTGATCAACTACGAGGTCAAAATCGCTTGTGGCATACGTTATAGACGGCTTCACGTTGCCTGTAGCGATAGCGGCGGATTTGTTTTTCGCGGCCTCTTTTTTATACTTCTTAGCTGCCGCGAGTTTGAACTCCGCAGCGAAGCCGTCGATATATCCGTTGATCACCGACGCTGTGAGACCGGTGAGTTTCATAAGCTTTTTCACGGTGTCCGTGCGCTTGACAGGCGGCATATCAACGGAGCCCATGAGCTTATAGATGTTCTGGAATTCTTTCGCGCTGGTGGTCGCTGTGATCTTCGCCATGATCTCGTCAACTTGGTCAGTGGCTGCGGTGACCTTCTCCTTCGCCTCCTTGTTCTTTTTCTCAAAGTTCTCACGAGCGTCCTTGATGCGCTCGTCTAGGTAACGGTCTGTTGCGTAGCGAGCCTTGTTTCGGCCATCCTTACACGACGCAGCCAGAATCGTAGGAACCAGCGCCGCTTTGGCTTCTTCGTCGGTTGCCTCAAGTCCATTGTGATGGAAGAACGACAAAAGGGCTGAATAGATCGGGGTATGGAAGCCTTCGAAACCTTCGTCCTCTTCACCGATGTTCGCGAGGTGCGCATCAAGTCCCGTCAGCAATACCTCGTCCTGGACCGTCCAGCCGCCGGACAGCATCTCATCACCTGCCAACGCGAAGGCATCGTAGTCAAACGGGTCTGCGCTCGACTTGCTCTCCTTCGGAGCCTTCTCTCCCTTCGCAGCCTTCGCCGCTGCCTTCTCCTCAGCCGTCTGCAAGCTAGCCGCCTTCATGGCTTCGATGAACCACTCAGGCAACTCGGCAATCTCAGCCTCACCAGGACCATAACCCGGCACCCACATATAGCGGCGCATGGAGGCGTGGTTGGAGCCCGGCCCTACAACGTAACCACCATTGCCGCGCGTATCGATGCCAGCGCCGATGGTGCCAGCGGAGATCGTGAGCCCCGCCGCATCCGCTGGCGCTTTGAAGAAGAGGTGCAGGCCATCACCACGACCTGAGAAGGCCATCATGGTCTTCGGAAGCTCGCCGTGGATGGCCTCCAGGGCGCGGATTGAGTCCATGCCCACCTGTCCATCAAGATCGATCACATAGACGCCTGACCGCTCCCCTGTGGCGATGGCGATGTTAGCTCCTTGGAAGCGGCGGATGCTCCAAAGGTCCTTGATCTCGTCAGCGTCGGAGGTGGCTGCTTCCTTCCATTTAATGGCTGGATGCTTCGCGGGCTTGTTGTGACATTTGATCTCGCGGTCCGGATCGTTCTCCTTCTTCGCGAACCATCGTTCCAAATCCAGGCAGGAACATTCCCACACGCCACCAGAGAACGGGCGTTCCTTCATGTAGTGAATCGGGAAGACCTCGAATCCAAGTGCTCCTAGCGCAATCGCATTCTTGCGCATGGTAGAGACGGAGTTGTGCGGATTGAAGTCCATAGTCTCGGCGGCATCGAACAGAGCATCGAGCCCGTCCAAAATGCTTTTATTTTCCTGCGTAGTGTCGTTTAAGCTTGCAT
>Ga0182013_10006956_pt1 | contig 12639 bp, 6 predicted proteins | sample 612S2MmetaG_FD_120487 | JGI IMG/M metagenome (GOLD analysis project Ga0182013, IMG submission 120487) | Permafrost microbial communities from Stordalen Mire, Sweden - 612S2M metaG | ecosystem: Environmental > Terrestrial > Soil > Wetlands > Permafrost | place: Sweden: Stordalen | collected... | reverse complement strand
CTTTGAGTTACAAAGGAACGAGCATATATGACCGAAGTTACAGCGATATGAAATCGCACGATTGAGTTAGACTGGGATGATTTCATTCCAGGTCAATGACACTAACCGCAGGCTGTAACTTAATTGTAATCGCATTTACCAGTATCGCTTCCATCGGTGTCGCGGCGACAGAGAGTGACGCCCGTGTTTGCGAGCGGCCGCCGGCTGGAAGCACAGTAACATCGCCAGCATCGCTGCGAAGTTCACGCGGGGAACTCCGCGCGGCATTCACGTTCAGTGGCAGGCGGGATGATGTCGGCCTGACTCGTTATTGTTACGTTTATCAGAATGGCATCGAATCGCCGACGCTGCGGGTTAGCCCCGGAGACGAAGTGCTGCTGGATCTGACAAATGCGATTGCAACGCAGCCGTCATCCATGCAGCATCAGCACGGGGGTGGTTCTTGTTCCGGCGGGCCGATGACTGCGGCATCCACGAACTTGCACTTCCACGGTCTTGCGATTCCGCCGGCCTGCCATCAGGACGACGCGATTCGTACATCGATTCAGCCCTTTGAGCCGGCGTTTCCATATCGTTTCAGAGTCCCGGCCAGTCAATCGCCGGGATTGTACTGGTATCACCCCCATCTCCACGGGTACACCGAAGGGCAGGTGCTCGGCGGAGCTTCGGGGGCACTGATTGTCGAGGGAATAGAGCGATTGAAGCCGCAGGTTGCAGGTTTGCCGGAGCGCATCCTGATTCTCAGAGATCAGATTATTCCGGGCAGAGGAAGCGGGCGAAAAGGGACCGAGGCCGATCCGGATGACGCAACGGGAAAAGATGTTTCACTGAACTTTGTACCCGTGACATATCCGCTTTACATGCCGGCGGTTTTGCGGGTCCTGCCTGACCGGCGCGAATTCTGGCGTGTGCTGAACGCCTCGGCTGATACGTACTTTACGCTGCAGGTGATTTCCGTCGAGCAGGGGCGGCGCGTTCCGCAGAGCCTGCAACTTATGGCCATGGACGGCGCTGCCGCAGGGGATCAGGTAAGCGCCTCGCTGCGGACGGAGATGCTGATTTCTCCGGGAGGCAGGGCGGAATTTATTCTGAGCACGCCTCACGCGGGCGCCTTTACGCAGTTAATCAGCCGCAACTACGACACAGGTCCGGACGGCGCGGCGAATCCGACTCGGGTAATCGCTAACATAATCAGCAGCAGGGACACTGCCGAAACTCAGTCTGCGAATCGAATCTCAGCCACTCCGCCCTCTCGTTTCAATGGTCTTACTGCCCTCCACCCGGCTCAGGTGCGCAGACTGTATTTCTCGGAAGACCTCACAAAAACGGCGGATCCAAACGAGAGGCCGAGATATTTCATCACCGTTGGGGACAAGACGCCGGCTCTGTTCGACATGAACTTCAAAGTTCCCGACATAACCGCGCGGCAAGGGACGGTGGAGGACTGGATCATCGAAAACCGCGCGCGCGAAGCCCATGTTTTCCACATCCATCAGGTGCATTTTCAACTGCTCGGGCGGAACGGAATCAAGGTTGACGAAGAGATGCTGCGTGACACGATCGATCTGCCGTATTGGGACGGGACGAGCGCCGTGTATCCCAGCGTCAGATTGCGTATGGATTTCCGCGCCCCGCAAATCATCGGCACGTTCCTGTTTCACTGCCACATCCTGGAACACGAAGATGGCGGCATGATGGGCTCGGTTGAGGTGGTTAAGGCACGCTAAGCGACTGGTCTGAAGCGGAATCCCCTTGAATCCCATTGACATTGGTGTGAATCTACCCTATTGTCGATCAGGAAAGGTGAATTTGAAATGAAACTAGTCCAACTGGGTCTCGTGGCCCTTCTCGCTGTCCCCGGTGTTTGGGCGCAATCGGTCGCGGGTCTGTGGGATGCCAGCCTCACCCAGAACGGGCAGCAGATTCCTTTCAAAATTGAATTCTCGGGCGATGGCTCGTCGGTGAAAGGCTGGTTCTTCAACGGCGACGCAAAAGAGATCTCCAATGCGGGGACCATTGAAAACGGGACGCTGAAACTGAATTTCGACGGCTATGCAGCCGTGCTGAATTTGAAGCTGAAAGACGGCACCCTCGATGGCACGTATACGACTCCCACCAGAAGCCTGCCGATCCATGCGATACGAAGTGACGGGCGTGCCGTTGCAGATGTGAAGGCGCCGAATATCGATGGCATCTGGGTTCTGGAAGGCGTGACCAGTTCCAAGGGCGAAAAGGCCTGGAGCCTCATTGTGAAGCAGAAAGGCGCGGAGGTCTCGGGCGCTATTCTGCGAGTGGATGGCGACACCGGCACGCTGACAGGGCGATATCAGGATGGCAAATTCGTCCTGAGTCATTTCTCCGGAGCACGGCCTTCCCTGCTCGTTATCACTCCGAAGGATGACGGGACACTCTCGCTGGAACTCAACGGCCAGCACAACGGCGGCGCCGATAGTGCTTACCGTCCTGAAGCAGCCCGGGCGAAAGGCTTACCGGAGCCTACCGATCCGAATCAGCACACAGGAGTGAAGGACCCTTCGAAGCCATTCGCTTTCAGCTTTCCGGATCTGGCCGGCAAGGTTGTTTCCAACACTGACGAGCGTTTCCGCGGCAAAGTGGTGCTGATCGACATTTCTGGCAGCTGGTGCCCGAACTGCCACGACGAGGCTCCGTTCCTCGAAGAGATGTACACGAAATACCACAGTCAGGGACTCGAGATTGTTGCGCTGTCGTTTGAAGAGGCCGAACAGCTCAAGAATCCGACCCGCCTGCGGGCGTTCATCAAAGAGTACAGCATCACGTATACAGTGTTGCTGTGCGGTGAAACCGATAGCGCCAAAGACAAGCTGACGCAGGCTGAGAATTGGGATGCGTGGCCCACCACGTTCTTTGTGGGGCGCGATGGACTGGTGAAGTCGGTCCATGCAGGTTTTACGAGCCCAGGCAGCGGAGAACTCTACCAGCGCGACAGGCATGAGTTCATGACTACCGTCGAGCGCTTGCTGGCGGAGAATCAGACGTCGAAAAAGTAACGGCGAGCCGGTTTTCCTACGCCGTCTTCAGGTTGCGGGAGAATCGCCGGTCACGTCCTCTGAACTTGTGATTGCAAATGAGGCAGCGATACTTTCTGCAACTCGTTATTGACACAATAAAACGCTCGATACCGGTAAGCGCCCTGACGGTTAACTGGTCGGAACCACACGCTGTACATTTGCGATCTGCGACTGGCATGGAATTTATCTCCTGTACATGCTCGAGTTCAGCAGATCCGATTTGCCAAAGCGAGCACGGCGGTACTGGAACCGGAGCCGGCAGATTGATTAGAAGGAGAACAACGTGAACATTGAACACGTGTCCCGCCGCAGCCTGATCGAGGCTACCGGGCTCTCTGCACTTGGCGTCTTCGCAATCGAGGGCAATGCTGAAGGACAGTCCAGTTCCTCCGCCGGTCAAACGACTCTGGCGAATGTACCTTTGAGTTCCACGGCCACCATTACCGTGGAGCGTCGAGGCCAGGTTGTTCTGATCGGCTTGAATCGTCCCTTCATCCAGAACCGCCTCGACCCTGACACGCGAGCCCGCCTCGCCGAGACGTATTATCAGTACGAACATGATCCCTCGCTGCGCGCCGCCGTTCTGTTCGGGCATGGCGATAATTTTTCGCGGGGGATTGATGTCGACGCGTCCCAGACAGCCATAATCGCGGGTCGTCAGACCCAGAACAGCGCGGAGCGTGTAGATCCGCTGGGCAAGTCGAAGTCGCACCTGTCGAAGCCCGTGGTGGTGGTCGCGCATGGAGATACCTGGAACCTCGGCCACGAACTCTATCTCTCGGGAGATATCCGCATCGCTGCAGCGAATACCCGGTTCGGACAGGACGAGAACACGCATGGCCGATTTCCCGGGGGCGGCGCTACAGTGCGGTTCGTGCGCGAAGCCGGTTGGGGGAACGCGATGCGGTATATGCTGACCGGCGACCACTGGAGCGCCGAGGAATCGTTGCGCATGGGCATAACCCAGGAAATCGCTCCCACATCAGAAGCCGCACTGCAGGCGGGCATCCGGATCGCGACGAAGATCGCAGCCTGTGGCCCGCTCTCGATCCAGGCCACCCTCGCCTCTGCCCATCAAGTGATCGATCCCGCCGAGGCGGACGCTCTTTCGAAGCTGGATGCACAGTACAGCGCTCTCTACCGCACGCAGGATTTCATTGAAGGCCGGAAGGCCGAAGCAGAGGGACGTCCACCGGTCTATCAGGGAAGGTAGCGCCGCGTCCTACAGCAAATATGCAAGGCGCGATTTTAGATAGCTTGCGGGCGTTCCCGGGAAACCCCAAACGCCCGCTCCAAAGCAACGCCCGCTAAACCCAAAGTGCCCTCATCGAAGAGCTTCCCGATCAGAGTGACTCCGTGGGGAACCCGCCGGGGCGGCGAGAATTTCGGTAGCGGCTTGTGCGGGTCCGGCGCCCAATCGCTCCGCGCCTCCGAAACTTCGATGAAGCCCGCCCGCAGAGTCAATGAAGGATGCCCGGTGAAGTTTGTGATCGTCAACATTTCGTCCCGCAGGGAAGGCACGAGGAGCAAGTACACGTTCGAGAAGACACGCGCCATCTCTTTGGCTACCTTGCGGCGAAAACGGTCTGCCTGCACAAAGTCAACAGCAGACAAGAAGCGCGATTCGCGAAACAAGTTGGGCCATGCGTCGGGCACCTGGACTTTCAGTCTGTCCATTTCGCCGCTCAGCGTCAGTTCCTCAAACGCAGCGGCGGCTTCGGAAAACAAAATGATATTGAGCGAATCGTACGGCCAGTCGGGAATTGCCACTTCGACCGGGACCATGCCCAGCTTGCGCACCGTTTCGAGGGCAGCCCGGTCCACGTCCGTCGCTGGACTCTCCTTCATCCAGCCGGGGAAGAAGCCGACGCGGAGCCCCTTCACTTCTGCGCGGGAGTCGAAATCAAGTTTGGAGGGTACGCTGGAAAGATCGCCCGGGTCGGGACCGGAGATTGCATCGAGCACCAGCAATGCGTCCTCTACACCGCGGGTCATTGGCCCAAGTTTGTCGAGCGACCAGCACAGCGTCATGGCGCCGGTGCGCGGCACACGTCCAAAGGTCGGACGCAATCCGGTGACGCCGCAACGCATGCTGGGACCCACAATGCTGCCGCCCGTCTCGCTTCCGATCGAAAAGCCCACGAGCCCTGCCGCAGTGGCTGCGCCTGGACCCGCGCTGGAACCGGACGATCCTTCTTCCGGCAGCCACGGATTCATCGTCTGGCCGCCGAACCAGATGTCGTTGAGGGCCAGCGCACCCATGCTCAGTTTGGCTACCAGGACCGCACCTGCCTGTGTCAAACGCTTCACGACGACCGCATCCTCTTTGGGTATCCGGTTGCGAAAAGGCTCTGCGCCGTATGTGGTCGGGATATCGGCCGTGTCGAGAAGATCCTTTCCTCCCCACGGAATACCGTGCAGCGGTCCGCGGTAGCGCCCGGCGGCAATTTCGCGATCGGCTTGTCTGGCCTCAGCCAGCGCTCTATCGCGGGTCAACGTAATGACGCAGCGCAATTTCGGATTGAACCGGTCGAGCCTCTGGAGATAGATGTTCGTGAGCCGCTCGGAATTCAACTGGCGTTCTTCGATCCATCGCGCCAGCTGAGTCAACGGGGCGAAGGCGATTTCCTCATCGCTTGCCGTCAGCGGTCCCGGACTGATGTTGCTTCGGATGAACTGATTTTGCGCGGGGGCTGCTTTGTCCCCCGGCAGGATCGGATTCCATTGGGACCAGGGCGCCACGTCCGGCTCCAAAGGCACCTTACGAGGACCCGTGCGCCGTTCCGCCAGCGAAGCCATGGATGTGCGCCAGCTTGCGGCGGCCATGGAGCGTTGCGGGCGAGTCAGCGTCACCTGCATCAACTTCCCGGCTTCGGAAAAGGTCGATGGTGATACCGCGGGGCCGATTGCGGGAGCGGTATTGAAGGCCGGGGGCGTGCCGGGTGGAGGACTGTTCGTTTGCGCATCGCTGCTGCCTGCACTTGCAGCGGCGAGTAGTCCGAGAGACGCATCCGTGAGGAATTTCCTGCGCGATCTTCTCATGTTTGGCAGTTTAACGATCCACCAGATAAACCGATGCGCCAGGCCTGTTTCCAGCCAGCTTGAGATTGTATTTATTTTCCATCAGCCAGGCAGTCAGCCAATCGTAGCTACCGCCCGCCTGCAAAATGAATCTGCTGTGATCTGCCTGGAACTGCGACAGCTTCTCCAGCCGCAAGGGAATGAATCGCCCCAACAGCAGCAAGCCATTGTCGACTGAGTCGGTGCCAGCCATGCGTACCGCCGTATCCCGATCGGCAACCGCGATGAGACGACCGCGCAGTTCCCGCGGAGCATATTCGGTCGCCTCCAGATAATTCATCCCGCTGGCGATCACGATGGGGAGATCCGGCTCGCCCCGGCCCACTTCGGCCAATACGCTCCACCGGTCTTTGTCCTCCTTCGCGCCGGACCTGAATTCCTGGTATTCATGTTTACTTTGATATGCAAACGCAATCAGCAAAGCGGCGGTTCCAGCGAGCCAGGCACCTTTAATCCGTATTTCCCGAACCGTAAGTGTTGCCGCCAGAACCAGGCCCAGAATGCCGGGCCAGGCATAACGGTTCGTGAATCCGGCATGGAGAATGTATGTCAGGACGATCAGCACGACGGGGTAAAACAAAAAAACGGCGATAAGAATGATCTCGGGAGTACTGAGATTTTCCCCACCCTGTTCAGCGACCCCATTTCGGCGGTTTCGCAAGAGCGTCCGCCCGAGCACGATCAGGAGTAAGGCAATTCCACCAAATATCAATGTGTTGTCCAGTCCGGAATACATCGTATAGGCCGGGATGATCGTGTGTAAGGTGGGCGCGGCCCAGAAGTGAGTCTCGAATGTATTTCGAAAATGAAGGAGAAGCGGCAAGTCCGCAAGAAACGCACACACTCCCAGCAGGCAGCCACCCCAAACCTTCCACCGGATTGATCGCCGGAGCGCGCTCCAGGTCAGTTCAGCGACAATGAAAGGGCCGATCGCCACGACGGCGAGATGGTGACTTGCAACCGCCGCCCCAAGCGAGATCGCAAACCAGAGGGCCATCACGGGCTTCTCGTCAATCCTTTGCCAGAACGCAGCGGCCATAGCGAGGAAACCGACCAGCAAACTATAAGAACGGGCTTCGATCGCATATTCCCGGAATGGAGTAAGCGACATCAGAAGCACTCCGGTCAGAGCGACAATAGGAGGCAGTTTTTTCCTCACAAACAGATAGACACCGGTGAGGCTGAGCAGGTAGCCCAGAATGGAAGGTAATCGCAGCGTCAACTGGGGATGACCAGGAAACTGCCTGGCAATCCTGACAAGCACGTGATACGCGGGTGTCATCGTGTCCACCCCGGCGTCCAGTGCAGTCAGGACCTGAGAAAGAGGCTGCAAACCCGAGACGTGAAAAGTAAACAGTTCGTCATACCAGAAAGGCCTTGCGCCCGCTTGCAAGAACAAGATCGCGCATTCGGACACGAGGATAATCGCAAATAGCCACGCGACCAGCCGCGGAGACAGACCGAAGTCAGAGCGTGGTTTCGCAATATTCGTCTCTCCGAGACGGGTGCCCATCGGATGTGTCTCATCTACCGGCGCCATTCAATTTCCCGCTATCAACTGCTCAGTCTCATATTTGTATGGACTTGAGAATAGCACCATCGAGAAGAACGACAGGCGCTTACTGCAAATGATTAATTACCTGCGATTGGCCTGCACTGCCCAGTCGTAAAGCGCCGCCGCCTGATTGACCGGATCCGACAAATCCCGCGGGAGCAGGAACCTGTCCTGAACCATTTGTCGGGCTACCACGGCCGCTTTTGACAGATACTCTTCGCGGCTGGCGTAACGCTCCTGGATGGAGAGTCGCGAGTCACCACTTGCGATACGTTCGGCCTTCGTGCGGGCAAAAGGGTGAAAGGAACCGATTTCACCGAAAAGCTGATCGGCAGAGCCAATCGACGGACTGCGGAAGTTCCAGCCGCCATACGTCCCCACAGGCACCTCAATCGCGGGCAAGCGGATTCCAGCGCGGCTGTTCCCGTTCTGGTCGACCGCGGGCACCAGACCGACAAAAGGCTTGCCAATCTTCGGCGGCTCATTTCCAACGATCCCTTTGTCCCAATCCGGACCGAAGTCGAGCCGGTAAGTTTTGAGGTACGGGACCGGGAAATGGACTCCGGGAATTTCCGGCCAGCCGGCCTTTTCCGTAGCAACAAGCGTTCCATCGACGATGTGCGGAATACGGCTCGGAGGCGCCGGAGTCCCGTCCACGACCCATCCATCGAGGTCTTTCAGCAACGCTCTGACGATTGGGCTGCGATCGGCCGGATTGTTCAGCGCGGCTGCACCTTTAGGTTGAACCGGCGGAAACGGACCTGCCCCATGGGGTCCGGAAGAAACGAAATAGATGCGTGAATCGGGCGGGGGCTCGATGTCGCGGGTACCGGCCGGGTCGGTATGAATCAGCGAACCGGCGCGGTTGAAGTACTCAGAATTGCTGAAGATGTGAATCACCTTCGGCGCCACGTGGCGAGCCTCGGCACGGGCCATCACGGAATCCGTCTTGCCGGTTTCGGGATCGGTTTCCGGCCCATCGGTGAATGGAAACATGTCGGCGGGGTAGAAGATGTTGAAAAATTCCTCCGCATCGCGTGAGGCCTGCGCGAAGCGGTGATTGAACGAGCCCCGGCCCGCGCCGCCCACTTCGTCGATCACTCCGTCGAAGACTTTCCGGTTCTGCTCGTCCTCATTGAAGCCTTCGTAGAGGAAATGCCGCAGCAGCCGGCCGCTCTGAGAAACACCCCAGCCGTAAGCGAAACGAATCCCGGGGACGGGATTGGCATCGGTCCGATCGTACTTCAGAAAGCCGATCATGTCGCGCGTGCCGGCCAGCCCGGTGCCTGCGACTCTTGGATCACGAGCAAGATAAACGACGTCGTAAATGCGACCGAGTTCAAAGCCGCCGTCCACCGCGACGCCGGAGTCGCCCACGAAATGCCACTTGGACCGGGCGATGCGCTGCGGCGGATCGGTCGGCCGATTTCTCACGGTCATGAAATTGTCCGGACTATCGGGATCGGCGACCGCATAGGCAAGGTGATTGCGATCCGCCAACGGCTGAGTCGGCGAGTTGTCGTTCGGAATGAAATTGCCGCGGACCAGACCGGTGATCGTTTTGCCGTGATCGGTGGCGATGGGCATATCCATGCGCATCTGGCCCTCGGGCACGTCCCACTGCCAGCCCATCCACAGCAGCGTGTAGCCCTGATTCATTAGCGCTCCGTCGCCGAATTCTTCGGCGGTCCGCGGATCCCGGCTGTTGGTGGCTTTCTGAAAAGTCCGCAGCATGCTCTTGCCGCCGCGGTTGCCGACCTCATAAAACAGGCGGCCATTGCCGTGAGTCGGATCGACCGGCTTGAGCATGTAGAAATCGGCGGAAAATTCCACTTCCCCGCGAGAATTGAGCGGCGCGAGATTGAGATCGACTATGTTTTTGTTGAGCGGCAGCGCCGGATCGAGTGCGAACTCAACCTTCCCGACCAGCTTTTCATAGGCTCCGGCCGATCCGAATGATTTTCCGTTGAGAACCTTGTCGCGATGCTCAACGCGAAGTCTCACCACACGCGCCTCGGCGCCAGCAGGGAGCAGCGAAAGCAAGAGTGCTCCCAGTCCGATGAATCCAAGTCTCATGCCTTAGCTCCTGTCCTGTTTAACTTCACTTACAGGCCGGCGCCTTCAACTGCACGCCCGCAACCGGCCCCACATTCTGCAACCTGAGACTTTCATTCAGCTTCGGCAATTCTGTCTTCATCAGATCGTTCCACTTCTCAGCGGCTGAGGCGAGATCCTGACAATATTTGTCAAAGGCCGAATTCATGGCCGGAGTCGGCGCGGCGTCCTGGCCGTCCACGACCGATGCGAGAGAGCCGAGGTTACGGTTCAGCCCCGCGAATGCCGGCGCCTGCTGGCCGCCACGTCCGCCGCCACCTCCTCCAAATCCGTTTTCCGAACCCTGCAGCCGCTGCGATTTTTGATCGAAATCCTTCAACGCGGCGATGACTTCGTCGGTGCCCGCGGGCTTTTTCTCGGGCTTCTTCTCCAGTTCCTTTTGCTCATCGGCGAGTTTCTGACGCATAGCCAGGGCCTTCCGGTAAAAGTCGTAGCTTGCGGCAACAAGATCGATTACTTTCGTGTTGAGCTGGTATTCGTCCTTCAAGGCATCGGTCGAAACATCGACCCGCGGGTCCATTCCGACCACCAGTGGCTGCTCACTGCTCTTGCCGTTCACCGTAATCCGAACGCGATAATTTCCTGGCGTCACGAGGGCGCCGAGCGGCAGAGCCGGGGTGGCACCATACAATGCCGAGATCGGATATTCGTGGCGCAGCACAGGTGGGGCGGTCGCGTGAAGATCCCACACGAAGCGGTTCAGGCCGGGATTCTTCGTCAGCGAATCGGGATGGCCGATCCAGTAGTCCGGAACGTTGGGCGGCGGCTCGGTTTGCCGGTCCTCGGCCTTTGTGGAGAACTCCCGAACTAATTTACCGGCACTGTCGTAAATGGCCAGAGTGACATCGTCTTTCGGCGCGGCTTTTATGTAGTAGTCGAGAATCGCTCCATCGGGCGGATTCTGGCCGGCTGGCATTTCGGGCGGGATCGGTGTGTCCTGATTCTGATTCATCCTGACGCGAAGAGCTTTGCCAGGTTTGAACAGAAAAGATTCCGAGACCGTTAGGTTGCGGTCGATCTGACGCAGTGGCGTAAGGTCATCCAGAATCCAAAACGCCCGGCCATAGGTCGCCGCCACCAGATCGTCGCCATGTATGGCAAAATCGCGCACCGAGGTTGTTGGCAGATTCAATTGAAGCGACAGCCAGTGGTCGCCTTCATCGAACGAAACGTATGCGCCGTTTTCGGTGCCGGCATAGAGAAGGCCTTTGCGCTGCGGATCCTCGCGCACGACCCGTGCAAAGGAGAGATCTGGTATGCCGGCCGAAGTCTCCTGCCAGGTTTTGCCGAAATCATGCGTGCGGTAGAAGTGTGCGTGGAAGTCGTTTTCTTCATGACGGTCTACTGCCACGAACGCGGTACCAGCGTCGAAGTGGGACGCTTCAATAATGCTGATATAGGTGTTCGGACCTAAGCCAGCCGGCGAGATGTCTTGCCAGTTCGCGCCGCCGTCCCGCGTAATCTGAACTACTCCGTTGTTGGAGCCCACCCAAATTTCACCGGCCGCAACTGGCGATGGCGAGAAGGTGTTAATAGCGGGGCGATTGTTCGGAGCAACGGTCTCCTGTTCTTCCTGAACTTTGGGCCGGGCAGGAACCGCAGGGTCGCCCGTATTAAGATCGGTCGGCTCAGCCGGGGCTGCTGGTGCGGGAGGAGCTGGCCGCGTGGTCAAGTCCGGACTGACCGCTTTCCAGTGCGCACCTCCGTCGGATGTTGCCATCAGAAACTGCGTGCCGAAGTAGAGCGTGTGCGGATCTTTCGGCGAAAAACCAAGCGGCGGATTCTGTGCCATGTGGTACTGGTTATCGCCGCGGAGCACGGATGGCGATACGGTGGCCACCTGGCGATTCGAGCGGTCGATGCGCACCAGACCGCGGCTGGGTCCTCCGGCATACACGAAGTTGTTATTCAGAGGATCGGGAACGATATAGCCGAACTCATATCCGCCCACCGGGTCCCAGTCCATGAAGGTGATTTCTCCATAGTCGCCGCGGCTCAGCGTGCCCACGGACCCGCTGTCCTGCTGGGTTCCATAGACCCAATACGGGAAACGGTTGTCGGTGGAAAGATGGTAGATCTGGCCCGTCGGCTGGTTGTACCAGGAACTCCACGTCTGCCCGGCATCCATGCTGATGGTGGCGCCCTGATCGCTCGCCATGATCATGCGGCCGGAGTCGGTCGGATCGATCCAGAGCGCGTGGTTGTCGTCGCCACCGGGGGCGCCTTTGTAGGAGCCGAAGGTGCGTCCGCCGTCAGTTGAGCGGTAGAGCGATGTCTGCGCCACGTATACGATATCTGAGTTCTTTGGATCCGTGAACACGCGGCTGAAGTATCCGCCGCCGGTGATTCGCGAATCCTGGGTCGATTTGCTCCAGTGCGCTCCGCCGTCATCCGATCGATAGAGGCCGGCCGCGCGCTCGGTAGCTGCGCCTCCGCCACCTCCCGGCCCGCCGCCGGCTCCGGCTACGATGGCGAAAACCTTTTGTCCGCGCGCGTCGGTGGCGACGCCGATGCGGCCCAGTTTGCCAGCCGGTAGTCCTTCGGTAAGCTGAGTCCAGGTTTCGCCGCCGTCAGAGGTTTTGAAGACTCCGGCAAAGCCGCTTGCTTCGATGGCCTGGCGCGTCCCGGGTTTGGTGTAGTGCTCCCATAACGACGCGTATCCAACGTTGGGATTTTCACGCGCGAAAACGAGATCGACCGCTCCCGTGATGTCATCCTTGTACAGAACCTTGCGCCATGTCTTGCCCCCGTCGGTGGTCTTGAAAACACCGCGCTGTTCATTTTTCGAATATGTCCGGCCCAGCGCTGCCACCAGCACGACGTCGGGATTGCGGGGAT
>Ga0182013_10006955_pt1 | contig 12640 bp, 9 predicted proteins | sample 612S2MmetaG_FD_120487 | JGI IMG/M metagenome (GOLD analysis project Ga0182013, IMG submission 120487) | Permafrost microbial communities from Stordalen Mire, Sweden - 612S2M metaG | ecosystem: Environmental > Terrestrial > Soil > Wetlands > Permafrost | place: Sweden: Stordalen | collected... | reverse complement strand
CAAATCGCTCGAATTCTATACGCCGGATTGCATCGAATACGCGCGCACCGTCGTGCAGCCAGCCTTTTTCGCCACCGGGCGATGCTCCGGCGTCGCGCATCAGTGCATCAAGAAAAACGGCGAAGTCATCGACGTGCTGCTGTCGGCGGTTCTCGAGCGCGACGCCGATGGTGAAGCGCTGCGCTCGCTGACCGTCGTCGAAGATGTTACGCTCCGACGACGCGCGGAAAACGCGCTGTCGGAGCAGAGCCGCCGCTTGAAGGCGATAATCGAAGCAACGCGCGTCGGGACCTGGCAATGGAACGTGCAGACAGGCGAAGCGGTCATAAACGATCGCTGGGCAACGAACCTCGGCTATGCGCCCGCGGAGCTCGGGCAGGTGACGGTTGCAACGTGGACGGCGCTCGCTCATCCGGATGACCGCTCGCGTTGCAACGCACTTTTGCAGCGGCACTTGGCTGGTGAGATCGATGTGCATGAAGCCGAACTCCGCATGCGGCATCGGGATGGGAGCTGGGTATGGATTCGCGACCGTGGCCGCGTCATGACCTCGACTTCGGCCGGCAAGCCGGAGTGGATGTTCGGTACGCAAGAAGACATCACGCAGCGGCGGCTCCATGAAGACGCGCTGCGCAAGAGCGAAGATTTTCTCGAGCGGACCGGCAAGCTAGCCGGCGTCGGCGGCTGGGCTTATGATCTCTCGACCGGCGTCCTCAATTGTTCGGATGAAATTAACCGCATTCACGGGTTGCCTTCCGATCACCAGCTCACGCGAAAGGACGTGCTGAAATTGTGCGCACCCGCGGGTCGGGCGCACTTTCGCGACGTTGTCCGCGGCGCTGTCATGAACGGCCGTTCGTTCGATTTGGAACTACTGCGCCTCCGGGCGGACGGACGCCCGATATGGGTTCGCGCGGTCGGCTCGGCGGAATTCGCTGACGGCAAGCCGGTTCGTGTCGTGGGAGCGCTGCAAGATGTGACCGAGCGTGTCGCCGAGCGAAATGCCCTGCGCGAAGCAAACGAGCGCGTTACCTTGGCAACCGATGGCGCGGGGATCGGCATTTGGGACTGGGATATCGAGAACGGCGAGCTGATCTGGGATTTACGGATGTTTCGTCTGTTCGGCCGCGTAGCGATGGAGTCGATCAAACCTCCGCTGGACTGGCGGGCGCGCGTGCATGTCGACGACTTGGCCGCCCTGGATAAAGCTCTCGTCGACGCGATCAAGCGCGTACGGCCGTTGAACGTCGAATTCCGCACTCTTTCGGACGACGGCAGCGTCCGCTTATTGTGCTGTTCGGGCCGGGCCACCTACGGTGCGGCGGGCAAGGCAACGCGGATCGTTGGTACGATCTCGGACATCACAGAATCGCGGCGGCTGGTCGAGAATCTCGCGGAGCAGCACGAACTCTTGCAGGTCACGCTACGATCGATCGGCGATGCGGTGATCACCACGGACGCACGCGGTAACGTCGTTTGGCTCAATCCCGTCGCTGAGCGCATGACGGGCTGGCTTGCCCGCGAGGCAAAGGGATTGCCTTCGACCAGTGTATTTTGCGTTATCAACGAACTCACGCGGGAGCCCTCGGAGCATCCCATTCGAACGTGTCTCGATGCAGGGATTTCGCGGACCTCGCCCGGCCGAACCGTATTGGTCTCTCGCAACGGCATCGAATTCGGAATTGAAGAGTCCGCTGCGCCCATTCGTAACGATCGAGGTTTACTGCTCGGTGCGGTACTGGTTTTTCACGATGTTACCGAGCAGCGCCGGCTCTCCGCCGAGATGAGTCACCGCGCATCTCACGATGCGCTGACAGGACTCATCAATCGATCCGAGTTCGAGATCCGCTTGCGCCGGGTGCTGCAGCAGACGCACGAGGACAATACGGCCCACGCTCTGCTCTATCTCGATCTCGATCAATTCAAGCTCGTCAACGACACCTGTGGGCACGCCGCCGGCGATCAGTTGCTGCGGCAGGTTTCGAAGCTGCTCGGCGACGTCGCGCGCGAGACCGATACCGTCGCGCGGCTCGGTGGCGACGAGTTCGCGGTCATCTTGGAGCACTGTTCGCTCGAGCAGGCACAGCGTTTGAGCCAGCAAGTCTGCGACCGGCTAGACCGGTTCCGCTACACGCACGAAGACCGGCGCTTCCGCATCGGCGCGAGCATTGGGCTCGTGCCGATCGATACCCGGTGGGTGACGACCGCGGCGATACTGCAAGCTGCCGACACCAGTTGCTATGCGGCCAAGGAAGACGGACGCAACCGCGTTCACACCTGGTTCGACTCGGAAGTCGCCATGCACGTGCGGCAAGGCGAGATGCAATGGACGACGCGTATCGAGACCGCTCTGGACGAGGATCTGTTCGCGCTGTATGCGCAGCGCATCGAGGGGTTACGCCTGCCGACCGCGGGCGTACACGCCGAGGTGTTGGTGCGAATGATCGGCGGCGACGGGTCCGTAATTTTGCCGGGTGCGTTCCTGCCGGCCGCGGAGCGGTTTGGTCTCGCGTCTCGCATCGATCGCTGGGTCGTATCGAAGGCGATCGCGTGGATGAAGGTACCTGGTACCAAGGAGTGTATCGAGAATCTCAGCGTGAATCTTTCGGGGCAATCCGTCGGCGACCGGGACTTCCATCGTTGGGCGGTCGACATGCTTTCGAATGCGGGGCCCGCGATCTGCTCGAAACTCTGCTTCGAGGTGACGGAAACGGCCGCGGTAACCAATATGGCGGACGCCGCGTTCTTCATTACGCAGGTGCGTGCGCTGCAGGTGCGCGTCGCGCTCGACGACTTCGGCGCGGGTGCGTCGTCGTTCGGGTATCTTAAGACACTGCCGGTCGACTTCTTGAAGATCGACGGCCAATTCGTTTCGAATGTCGTGGAGAACGCGCTGGACGAGGTGACGGTCCGCTGTTTCGTCGACGTCGCAAAGGTCTTGAACGTCAGGACCGTCGCCGAAATGGTCAGCGTGCCGGCGGTTCTTGTACGGCTCAAACAGCTTGGCGTCGACTACGTGCAAGGGTTTCTCCTGCACCGTCCGGCGCCCATCGACGAGTTGCTCCGAACGTTCTCGCTTGCTGCAAACGAATGAGGCTCGCGGAGCTCAGACGAAATCCGCGTTCCGAACGGCTCGCAGACGATGTCGCCTGACAGGCGGTCCCGACCGATCATCCGTTGCGCCGTATCCGCGCAATCGTGAACGGGTGTGACGTTGCCCCGATCGGTATCCCCGCTCTTAACTGGAAAGCGATCAATTTAGCAAAACAGACACCGCGGCAAGCAGGGCGACTAGTTAGTTAACTCTGTCGATCTACACGAAGGCGCCATTGTTGATTGCAGCGAGAAGCTTGACCTCTGGCTGCTCGCGACGCAGGACTGCGATCTTACACAAACTCCGTGTACGAATACGACGCGGCAATTCGAGCTTCGCCCAGTTTTCACGCGTATCAAGGATGACAAGCTAGCACGCCGGGTGTTCCACGCCGGGTGTTCTCGGAGGCGACCTCCACGCCAGGATCGCTCGGTCCACGAGCGTATCGGCTAAGGGGCCGGTCGCATGATCACGATCCGTGCGCTATCATTGCTTTAAGTTGAATCAATGCTGAATGGGATAGAGAGGGGGCGCCGTGGCCAGTATCACCATTCGCAACCTCGATGAGGCGCTGAAATCGCGCTTGCGAGTGCGCGCAGCAATCCATAATCGTTCGATGGAGGACGAGGCGCGGGATATCCTGCGGAACGTGTTGAGCGCCGAGGCCGCCGAGTCGCGCCAACTGGGCAGCGCCATTCACGCCTTGTTCGCGCCTTTGGGTGGCGTGGATCTACCAGCGATCGGACGGGAGCCGATGCGTGAACAGCCTGGCTTCGACGCGTGATCTTGCTTGATACGAATGTGCTCTCCGAACTGATGAAGCCCGTGCCGGATCAGACGGTGCTGAGGTTCGTCAACGGCATCCCCGGAATGGCGCTGTTCACGACAGCGATTACCCAGGCGGAAATTCTCTACGGGATAGCCTTGCTGCCAGAGGGCAAGCGGCGTGATGCTCTGCTGGCGGCGGCCAGAACGGCGCTCGACGACCATTTCCGGGGGCGGGTGCTGCCCTTTGACGGTGGCGCCGCGGAGGCATTCGCGGCCATCGCCGCCGGCCGGCGAGAGAGCGGGCGGCCGATATCCCAGGCCGATGCCCAGATTGCCGCCATCGCCAAGTCACGCGGCGCTGCGCTGGCGACCCGCAATGTGTCGGATTTCGACGGTTGCGGCGTGAGGAACGTCGCGGTTGCCGCCGTAAGGCCGCGGCGGTCCGTTTTGAGCGACTCATCGAGGAACGCGGCGCCGGTTGTTGCATCGAGTCTGACCTCCAGCGGGCGCTCCGCGAGCGGGCTGCGTTCGGCGGTGTTCTCGATGAGCATCGAGGCAAGGTCGCCCTCGTGTAGCCGTTCGGCGGCCATGACCGCAACTTAGCATACGCGTCGCTGTCAATCATTCAGGCTCGCCTGGCCGCTGGGACGATCTTAAGTTCGGTTCCGCACTGGCTATTTCGGCGGCTCACTTCTTACGTGCCTGATCGAGGTGCTTGCCGGAATGCGCCCCGACCCAGAAACTCTCCGATCACTTGAGGCTATGGGCGAGCCGTCTCCGGGCCTCGACATGGCTATCCAGCAAGCGCTTTCCCCGAAATGCGCATCCGTCGTCATTTCCCAGGGATCGTATTGTTGACGTCGTTCAACGCTAAACGCTAAGTCACGGTCGGAATTCGAGTTGCGGACGCGGCGGAAGAAGCTGAAGTCCGGAGCCTTTGCGCACCATCGGCTGAGGCCTTGGCAACCGATTCGAAGAGTGCTACAACATTTTCGAGACAGCGACTGGGTCAAACGAGGCGCGCACTGCGCTCGTTGCGCCCACGGTTCGACCCGCGCTTGAAGAAGCGATCGCCATCGCGAGTGCCCGAGATTTCCTGGGAATTTGAGCCAACGATAGCCTCCCTCGCGCCGTCCGCCGCCCCGTTATTCCGGATCGCTGGTTATGGCGAGCGAAGTCACGGAGATTCCGTCGTCGGGGAAGAACGCGTCCTGTCGTGAGCCGGTCAAGTTGTACGGTTGAGGAATCTCCCAAACCAGAGGTCGTCCTGAGCGCCGCGAATGCGACGCCGGTCGCCTTGCTGCGCCGGTTTGGGCCTGAGGCGATCGCGACCAGCACTTCGAGTGACGTCGCATCGCGTGGCGCTTCGTATGCGCATCGCGGTCATGTTCGAGCGCTCGAAGTCGTCGGCGCAGCCGTTCGCGGGATCGTCGATGGCAGCGAGCGCGAGCCGTACCACACCGTCCTTTTCGTGAGCGCCAACGGTCAGGTCGACGCGCTCTGCACGTGCCCGTACGACCGCGAGTGGTGCAAGCATGTCGTCGCGACGATTCTGCACGCCATCGATCCCGTCCCGGCCGCTCGCAAGCCCGTGAAGAAGCCGTTGGCTGCACCTTCGTCTGGATCCACCATCGAGCCGGAGAAGCGAGCCATATCGAGACCGGGTTCTCGTGGCAGCGCTCGCCGCACTCGGAAACGCACCCTCCCTCGGTTCGACCCGAAGAAAACCCGGCTGGAGGTGAAAGCCATCCTGCACGCGCTCGACGACCTGCGTCCGTCGCGTGCATACTGGTACGTTGACGGCGTTACGGAGGATCTCGAACAAATCCGTGGCGAGGCCGAGGCTCGATTTGCGAACGGTGACATCGAATCGGCTTTCAAGCAACTCGGCGTGTTGACGGACGAAATGCGTTCGGCCTGGGAGATCCTCGACGACTCGGATGGCTCCGTGGGCGATTTCGCTCGGGATCTCGGGAACACGTGGATACGCTGGCTCTTGCATCCGGAAACGCCGCCGCTCTTGCGCCGGCGTTCGGTTGCGGAGCTCGAGCGCTGGCACAAGGGGTATGATGATTACGGTGTTGGCGAGCCGTTTGCGGCCGCGGTATTCGCCGGCCGCAATGGATGGGAAGTGGATGGGCCTCAGGAGCTCATCTCGATCAAACTTGATCTGCTCGAGAGCCGTGGCGAGGACGGGGCGTTTCTCGAGCTTTCCCTGCGTACCGGCGAGATTCGGCGATATGTCCTCTGCCAAATTCGTCGCGGTGAGATCGATGCTGGCCTCGCTGCGTTCATGGACGCGACGTTTGACGATCGGGAGGTGCTCGATGTCGCCGAAGCGCTTCTCGCGGCAAAACAAGGCGAAAAAGCTCTTTCATTCGCCCTCGACGTAGCGCGTTTGCCCGGACGGCTGCTGCGCAAGGATTGGGGTACCGCTTCCGACGGCCGCATCTCAATCGCCAACTGGGCCGCCAAACATGCCGAGGAGAGCGGATACGCGGAAGTGGCCCTAGCCGCTGCCGACGTGGGCTTCCGTTTGCGCGTCGACGTCGAGCAGTACCACCGGATCGAGCGGCTTTCCGGATCCGCGTGGATCGGTCGCCGCGACGCCCTGCTCGAACGCGCCCGCTCATGCGAACCCAACGAGGCGAGTGAGGCGATCGCCGTGTTCCTCGATGCGGATCTTCTCGATGACGCAAAGCGCCTCTTCGATCGGCGCGGTTCGTACGTTCACGACTCAACCAGGTGGCGACTTTTCGTGCGCGCGGCCGAGCTTTCTCCGGGGTGGGCGAGCGAACGTGCGAAACGATTCGCCGAGGGCATCATGGATCGTTCTGAGCGGAATCGCTACGAGATCGCGGCGCGCTGGCTGCGCATCGCTGCATTTAGCTTGCGCATCGATGGGCGCGAGAGTGACTGGACGAACTATCGCGATGCGCTTCTAACGAAGCACAAAGCGAAGCGGGCCCTCGTTCCGCTCATTCGCGCGATGCGATGAACAGCGTGTAGCGGCCGCGTGAGGGCCGGAACTCGTTCGTCCTCACCGGGATATTTGTCATGCGCTACTTTGCTTCCGTGGGAGGAGTGGCATCAGCCCTATAGTTCGCCTTTCGCCCAAAGGTCGGCTTCTTCGCCGAAGATTCCTTGCATCGACGCAAGCCAGCCTTGGAGTGCGATCGGGTGTTGCATCCAATCCTTGCTGAGCATGTGCATGGTCCAGCGCATGCCGTCCTCCAGTGTTCGCATTCGATCGAGCGTGATATCGACAGCGAAGCCGCCGGTGCAGTCCACGCAACCCCATCCGACGCCGGCGAAATCAGCGGCGAGTTCCTTATACGAGACAATCGCGAGGTCTTCGCGGGGAAAAAAGCGCTCGCAATACGGGCAGCCCAGATGTCCCCAATCGTCGACCCGATGTTTCGCCAGCAACTCGGGCACGAATCGTGAATGAATCGCATCCGATATGTTCCTGCTGGGATCGCGCAGCGAGAAGCCGCGCAAGTATTCGAAGCGGGACTCTTGCACCATCGGGCCCATCGGCTTGCCGGCATCGCCGAGTGCCGCGGCTTCGAGACGCTCGTAACCCGCTTCACCTAACTCACTGGCGAGGGCTATCGCCGAAAGAAACCGATCCTCGCGGATCATCGCCATTCGGTAGTGCCCGTACGAAGGGTGCGGAGCCGCGGACGCTTCCGTTGGATAATAAGCCCATGGCGGCATCGAACCTCGCCAAAGCTGAAGAAGATGGCGGCCGAAGATGGGGATCGGGTCATAGCGATCCGCTTCTGCTTGCGCTTCGTCCCGGTTCCCAACCGGCACGGCGAACGAGCCGGTCCCTCGAGTTCGACCGTGCCGCGCATGCATCTCGGGCAAGGGTCTGAAAAGCGTTCCGGTGAGATCGCGGGGCTCCTCACCATTGCGCACCAGCGTGACTGTCAAGGCGTCGAGAAGCCCAGCACCTGAGTCACGGTCGTCCACCAGCACGTGCGGGGTGATACGAAGCTGGATGTCCTGGGCCGCGAGTTCGGCACGAAGGAGGGCGTTTCGTTCGTCCATGGAGTGCCATTCGGCGGAAACACGTCGCTCTTCTTGCACAAGGCGGCGGTTCTAAGTTGAAACCGCGACGGGCCGTCTCGCATCGGACGCGGTTGACCCTGTCTCGCGTCGCCGGGACGCCACCTCGCGCTGTGCGTGCCCGCGGAATCCGATTTTGCGCTGGCGCGCTGCCCCGGTTCGAGTGTCGGCTTACCGCCGGGCGTTGTGCGTCGGACGGACGCTCTGCGGCCTACTCGGGACGCAAGCAGTGCCGCAAGGTCTACGTCTCTTGCCGACCGCGCAGCGAATAGCAGCCGCTCGGCCTGCCGATTTTGGCCCAAACGGCAGGGCGCGCGCTCGACGTTAGAGCCAACCGCGGATAACCCAATCTTTTGACAAGCCGAGCTTCGGATAACCCGATAACGGTAGGTTGTGCGAGGAAATGCGGAGATGTGCAGAAGGATTGAACGTGCCGTCCCACGCCGCCGAATCGGATTTCCATGCTCGTTCGTGATTTTCTCGATCTGCCCGCAAACGCCGCTCCCGATGAGTTCATCGTCCGCCCGCAAAGCGATGCGGCAGAGCTGGCCCGCAAGTACACGCTCAGCTCGGCCATAGCACCACGCCTGGCAGGGCTGCTTACCGACATTCGCAGTGCCGTCGAGCAGAACCGCGACATCGGCCGCTTCATTTTCGGTTCGTTTGGCTCGGGAAAGTCGCACTTTTTGCGTATTGCCGCCATGATGCTCGCGAACGACGAAACGCTCTACGACAACGCGCGCGACATCCGGCTGCGTGAACTCCGCAACGCTCAGCCGTGGCTTGAAACAACGAGAATCCTTGTTGTTTCGGTTTCGATGGTGGGCGCGGACGCGAAGGTGGGTTCGTTCACGCGAAGCTTGGCAACCGAGTTTGATCGGACCCTTGCGACATTCAAACAACCTATTCTCAACGCATTCGGCACAGACGCAGCATTCGAGGCGTTCGATCAACGCGTCTCCGCGACGCCCGAACTGTTTTCCGCTTTTGAATCGCAGACTGGTTACTGGTTACGACAAAGCCGATTATTATGAGAAGCGAGCAGCAGCGAGCACGAGTACCGCTAGCCGAAGCGAAAGTGATGGTAAAGAACTCGTTTCGTTCGCGCGTGTCATAGGATGCTTCCTAACCGGTCGCGATGATGCATTCGAACCGAGACTGAATCCGAAGCGCGTGAACAGATGGCACGGCATGCGAAGTCGCTCGGTTATCAGGCGATCGCGTTTGTTATCGATGAATTTATTCTTTGGGCGCAGCGCCTGCGCGTCGAAGAATATGCAGCCGCCGTCAACGCCTTAAACGCACTCGTTGAGAGCGCCGATGTTATTATAAGCCTGTACGTTTCATCGCGCTCGCCGCAATCCAACGCAGTATCATGAGCGTCTTTCCCGAGGATCGCTCCGACAAGCCGTTGCGCGAGCAGCTTGCACGTGTCAAGGACCGCTTCCCGGAATTGCCGTTAGAAGATAGTATAGTAACATCTTCGAGATCGCGGAACGTCGCGTCCTCGCTCCGCGGCCAGAACGTGCTGCAGAATGGCGCAGCGAAGTTGCCACGGCAACCAAACGATTCAGCAGCGGCGAGCAGAGTGTCCTTGTTGGCGACGAACCGGCAACCGCGCTCGCCCAGCTCTATCCGTTTCACCCAGCGCTGCTGCGTGTGCTCAGCGACGTTTCCCAAGGGCTACAGCGTGCGCGCAGCTCGCTTTATATGCTCTACCAGCTCGTCACTGATATCCGACCGGAACTCAAGAAGACGTTCGGGACCTTCGAGCATCTTAAGCCAGCCATCGACGGCATAGCCAAGCCGAGCTCCGACGAACACAACCTTCTCAGCTTAGCTGTAAAGACTGCGCTGCTGGCACAGCTATCGCATACTCCATTTTTGGACGCCAATCGCGGTCTTGATGCGGCAATCACCGTCGAGAATCTCTTCCGGCTCGACCGCGCCGATATCAAAGCCATCAACGACACTGCAGGTATGATCAAGGTCGAACGTCTTCTTGTGGCGCTTGCCAAGAGCGAGCCGAGCGTCGTCATGCTCGAAGGCACCGGAGCCGGTGCGCGCGTGCGCATCGAGCTCGACGCGATCGATCTCACCGAACTGCTGGAAATCCTGCGCCCGGGGCCGCTGTTCGGGACGCTTTTGAGTCAAGTGAAACTTGCGCTCAATCTCACTGCGATGAGTGGTCAGGAAGGACGCTTGAACGCAGACTCGCGGCACACCAACCGTAACGGTTGCATCCGGTTTGAGAGCTTCGAGCAATTTACCGCCTCGGGAAAAAACAGTACACTCGCCCTTGAACCGGCGACGATTTCAAGATCGGCATTTTGCTCGAGAGCGAATTCTCCACAAGTCCGCAGTCCTCAGTGGACAACGCTCGCGCCACGCTCGAATCCACGCGTGACCAAAGCCCGGCATGGGCGGCTGCCTGGCTGCCGGCACCGCTTGCGCAAGATGCCAAAGACGCGCTCGTGATGCTAGCAAAAATCGAACTCTTCGAGGCGAAGCAAGACGACTATCTAAGCCGGTTTCGAGCTGGCGAGCACTCCTTGGTGCGACAGCGTATGGGCACCCTCAAAGTCCAAAATCAAACCACGCTTTAAGGGAAGTGGCGGCGCCGGCCGGCAGACAAGGCGGCTAGCCGATGGCGAGCGTTCATCGAGGGTCGCTTTGCCGCATGGCTTGCCAATATGTACCGCTCGAGGTACTATTCTGCCATGCCGCCCGTCAATACGTCCGCCCGGCGTTCGCGGCGCTCTCGAACCAATGACGCACTAGATGTGATCATTGAGTTTGCCGGTTCGCAGGACGGCTTCTTCACCGCAAGCCAGGTCGCCGGCAGCGGCGTCGACCGACGCCACCTTCAACGCCTCATCAGCCAAGGGCTGCTCGAGCGCGAATCACGGGGGCTTTTTCGACTCCGAACGGCCAGTGACGGCGGCCGCGCGGAGCTTTGGCGGGCAGTCCTATGGCCGGCGGTTCAGCGAGCAGAGAACCCTAACGCCGTCCTATCGGATGGAACAGCGCTGAGTCTCTATAATACGACGACGATCAACTCCAGAGTCATTGATGTGACGGTGCCGAAAGCGACGCGGCTCCGTCGTCATGTTCCAACGGCCGTGCGCATTCATCAGCGGGACTATGGCGCGCAAGACGTGACGCGCGTTCATGGTCTTCCAACAACGACGCTATTTCGAACGTTGGTCGATTTGATCGAGGCCGGCCGCGACCTCCAGTTTGTGGATGAGGCACTTGAGAATGTTTTGTCGCATGCGGCATTGTCAAGGAGTGATATCGCTGCTCTTCATTCGTTCCGCGCGCTCGATCCTCGTATTGCCTCGATTCTGACTAACCGAAGGTGAGAGAAAGACGAGAGAGTTGAAGACGACTGCTTGCTCGCGAGCTATTCGAGGCCCGTTCGACGCGGAAAATCGGAGCCGCACGGAGGACACCCCTAGAAAGCCATGCCGGCTGTAAGACAACCCCGCGAGGCACCTTCTACGGGCCGCGTCCAGTGCGGCCACAACGAGGGCGGAAAGACTGCGTTGGTCACGATAAAAGAGAGGTACGGCTTCTAAGTGCACACGCGGGACGAAATCGCAGAGCTCATCTATAACGGCGAGAACAGCTTCATCGAGTTCAAACAAGACCTCGTGCGGCCCGAGGGTCTCGCAAAGGAGATGGTTGCGTTGGCGAACACTGATGGCGGTCGCATTTTGCTCGGGGTTGACGATGCGGGAGTCGTGGTCGGTCTTCAGCGCTTCGCTGACCCGCGGCAACTCGAAGAATGGGTGATGCAAATAGCCCGGGACAGTGTCCGCCCCCCACTCATCCCTGCATATCAACGCATCCGCACCTTTGACGGTGACCGGGAGATCGCCGTCATAACCATTGCGGTTGGTCTCGACGTTTATGCGAGATGGTTTAATGGTGGGTCGCAGTATTACATACGCGCTGGCAGCACGTCGCGAGAGGCGAGCGCTGAAGAGCTTCAGCGTCTGTTTGCGCGGCGCGGGCGTATCCGCGCTGAATTGCTACCCGTCGTCGCGGCGACAATCGATGACCTGGACCTCCGCCGCGTTCGCGATTATTTCGCGCGAGTTCGAGGGCAACAGCTTTCTGAAGAGTTGAAAGATGTTGTCCAGCGCCTTCGACTTGCCGAGTACATGACCGATGACGGCGTCGTCGGTTTGCATCCAAACGTTGCAGGGACCGTTATCTTCGGTGAGGTTCCGAACCGATACATTGCCGGAGCAGTAATTGATGCGGCCGCATTTGCGGCTGTAGACGCTAGCATTGCCAACGTACTTGAGGCGGTTGTTTTGAGCGGGCCGGCGGTACGTCTGGAAGGACCAGCAGGGCGACTCCGGGAGACAGGAATCGTTGAGGAGGCGCTGGACTTTGTGGATCGCCACAGTACGCGCTGGCTCGGCTTATCTGGCGCGAGCAGAGTTGAAAGCGCGCGAATTCCGACGAGCGTCATTCGCGAAGCGGTGGTAAATGCGCTCGTCCACCGCGACTACACACTGTCGACCCGTCCGATTCAGCTGCGCCTGTATCCAGATCGTATCGAGGTTCTTAGCCCCGGCCGTTTGCCGAACGGAATCACCGTAGAAGCGATGCGGATTGGAGCAAGGGCGTCGCGAAACCAGCTCATCGTCGATACGATGCGGGACTATGGCTATGTAGAGCGCTTAGGTT
>Ga0182013_10006951_pt1 | contig 12644 bp, 14 predicted proteins | sample 612S2MmetaG_FD_120487 | JGI IMG/M metagenome (GOLD analysis project Ga0182013, IMG submission 120487) | Permafrost microbial communities from Stordalen Mire, Sweden - 612S2M metaG | ecosystem: Environmental > Terrestrial > Soil > Wetlands > Permafrost | place: Sweden: Stordalen | collected... | reverse complement strand
TTCGCAGGTGGGGCAGGCGGTGCTCGCCTTCGCTCGATCCTATTCGAGCAGCGGGCCTAATTCGGCGCGGGCGGGCAGGCGAGCACCGCCTGCCCCACCTGCGGGCTCACTGCAAATTCCACGACATCAGGAGTTCTGAAGTTGGTCCAGCCAAAAAATGCCGTACTAACGCCCGACTAGCGGCCCGATCTTGCGGGCCGCCGACTCTTCCGGCGCTTCTGCAGTTGGGTATTCAGATGGCCCAGCGAGGCGAATTGGCCGGCAAATTCTGCGTCGCGGGGAGCTTGCACTTTGCGCCGCGGAGAAAAATCCCGGCGCCGGAACAGGTCCGACGCGGAAATCACCGCCGTTCCCATGGGACGGTACTCGTAAGTACCTTGCGCCCACGCCAAATCCTGGTCCACCCAAAGATAGAAGCCCACGCGGTTTATGGTACGACGCTATGCGCCAACTCTTCCACGGCTTCCAGCAGATCGTCGTTACGGAAGGGCTTGCGCAATACGCGGCAGATGGGGAATTGTATTGCCAGCGCCGGATCCGGGTTGGCGGCGATGTACAGCATAGGCAGGGTGTCGGTCAGCGGCAGGAAGGCTTCCGGCCTGTTGGTGATTACTACGAGAGCTTCCAGGCGCCCGTCGCGCAACAGTCCGCTCACGCGGTCGGGTTCGCCGACAATCACCTTATGACCTCGCCGCTGAAGAATCGTCCTTAGGAAACTACTGACAAACGGGTCCTCGACCACTAGGATTACGGCGGAGGTGGATTGCTCCCGCAAAAACGGGCGCGATCCCAAAGTCGGTTCTGAGAAGATGTCCATTAACACACGCTGCACGGCTCTTTACCATTGTCCGGGATTTGTCTCGCTTACTCAATCCCCCCAAATAGGAGAGTCGGCAAACTGTTATGGGGGGACTCCTTAGGGCTAGAGCAGTCCGCACCAGCGCCCGAATACTACTTTAGATAACTCCTCCAGGCGTACGGAGTTAGTATGCGCGTCGAGGGGAGCCGATAACTCCCGCACGTCGCCGCAATTCTGGTCCTGTATCTGCCAGTCCTCGATCATCGTGGGAGTCACTTCCAGATGAAACTGCAGTCCGTAGATGTTTCGCCCGGCACGGAATGCCTGGTTATCGCAGGCTTGCGACCAGGCCAGCCGCTCGGCGCCCGGCGGCAGTTCCCAGGTGTCGCTATGCCAGTGGAAAACGCTTTCCGGACCGGGTATGCCCCCAAACAGGGCGTCTTCCGCGGCGGCGCCGGTCAAATGGATGTCGAACCAGCCGATTTCCTTCTGCCGGTTGCGATGCACGTCCGCACCCAGGCATCGGGCAATCAACTGAGAACCCAGGCAAATGCCTAGTAGGGGTTGTCCCCGCTCGACTGCCTGGGCAACCAGCGACCGCTCCCGGTCGAGGTACGGCAGTGGGTCGTTGGCCGACATGGGGCCGCCCAGAAAGATCAGCCCGGCGTAAGCGGAGATATCGGGAACCGGTGCGCCTTCCTCGTAAAGGTCGGCATAGTCGCAGACAATGCCACGCTCCTCAAACAAAGTCGCGAGGCGCCCGATACCTTCAAAAGGGACGTGGCGGAACGCCAGAACGTTCACGGTTTTCCGGCCACCTGGAAGTGACTTAGGCTCTCGGTGTACTTCTCCATGCCTTTGTAGAGAGCCTCGGCCAGTTTCTGCCGGTAATCCGGTTTCTTGAGCAGGGCTTCTTCCCTGGAGTTACTCACGAAGCCGATTTCGGCCAGCACCGACGGCATATTGGCGCCGATAAGCACGATAAAGGGTGCCGTCTTCACACCGCGATCCTTGGTCCCGGGAAAATTCTTCAGGGAGAAACCGTACAGCGACGCCTCAACGCGCTTGGCAAATTCGTGCGACTCCTCGGACTTATCGTGTAGAGCAATTTTCTTGATAATATCCTGTAACTCGAAGATGGAACTCTGGGAGGGACCGTTTTCGCGCGCGGCTACGTCCATCGCGTCTCTGCTGCCGTTGATATTCAAGTAGTAGGTCTCCACGCCGGAAATCCGCGTAATGGGAGACGAATTGGCGTGGATGGACAGGAACAGGTCGGCCTTCTTCTCGTTAGCCAGAGCCGTCCGGCCTTCGAGTGGAACAAACGTGTCGTCGCTGCGGGTGTAGATCACCTCCGCACCCATGCGGTCTTGCACCAGTTTCCCCACGCGCAACGCCACGTCCAGGACCAAGTCCTTTTCCAGTAGACCCTTAGGGCCTTCCGTGCCCTGATCGTGGCCGCCATGGCCGGGGTCGATCACCACCCGATTGATCTTCAGGCCCAGCGCGCGGATGAGCGAATTGGCGCCCGAACTGGTATGCCGGGCGCCCTTGGCGATCTCTTCGGGCGGCGACGGGGAGGCGGCGCCCGGAGTGGCAGTATTATCGGCTGCGGCTTCTTCCGGTTTGGGAGCCTCGGGGGAGAGCCCGGGCACGGCGCGCGCATCGGGAGCCGGCCCGTCGACTTTCGCCGCGGGTTTGGGCGGCGCCGGGAGCACGGGGCGATCGGAGAAATCGGCTGGCGGCGCTTCGGTATGAGCGGGACTGCCGGCGGGCATCCGCAGCTCGATAATCAATCGGTCGGGATTAGTCAGCGTGGACGTGGTGGCGTCCACACCTTCGTTCAAGTCCAGCACCACTCTCGTGGTTCCAGGGGTGGTCTCCGCCACGCGGATCCGCTGCAGCACGTCATCTGTGACGTTTTCCGCGTAGTACCGCTTGGAATCGATGCGCTCGTGGGTTTTCAAGATGTCGAAGTAGACTCGTTCCGGGTTATGCAGGCGCTCGGTGCGGAACTCGAAGGGGCCGCTGACTTCCACGGCCACGCGGGTGACATCTTTCAACGACCAGTGGCGCACGGCGGTCACGGAACGAGGCGCAGGCGGGTTGTTTTGCCCCATCAGGAGCGTCACCGAAACCGCGAGCGCCGCAATCAGCTTCATAGCCAGAACTTCACCGTGAAATGTAGCGTACCGATCCGTCGGGTCCCACAACTTCCTGAATGCGCGCCGGCCCAGCGGGTTGGACCTCCGCCGTTGCGGGTGCGGCCGGCTGGGCGGCCGGCGGCGGAGCGGCGGCCGAGTTCTTCTGGTACTGACGGCCCACCTGAACCAGGTAATTCAACGTCTCGGGATACGGCGGCACCGCTCCGTATTTTTCCACCGCGCCTTCGCCGGCATTATAGGCGGCCAGCGCCAGGTTATAATCGCCTTTGTACAAATCCAACAGGTACTTCAGATATCGTGTGCCGCCCTGGATATTGTCGATCGGATCGAAGGCATTCGCCACCCCGAAACGGCGGGCCGTAGCCGGCATCAATTGCATCAGTCCCTGGGCGCCCTTGGATGAAACCGCCAGCGTATTATAGTTGCTCTCCACCTTGATCACCGAGTGGACCAACTGCGGCGGCAGCGACTGGGTAGCGGCAATGGCGTCGACCGCCTCATTGATGGCGCGTGGTGCGGCCACAGTCTCAGCCGCTCTGCGGGTCCCCGCGGGCTTTGCAGTCACCATCACGCTTCTCACCAGTTTACCGGTGCGCGGGTCGGCGCGGACCACCCGCACGGTTTGTGGCGGCCGATCCGCCTGATCGGCGGCCATAAGCCCCGCCGCGACCACCAGCCCAAGTCCCAGTCTAAAACAGAATCGCCTCAAAATGTTTGGCACCTCAGTATAAGACATTCCCTGGAGAATTCCAAGGGAAGGACCCGGACCTTACCCTGTAGGTCCGATGGTATCATTTCTCTGTGAGCAGGCGGGCGGGGTACGTGCTGGTGGGGGGACAGAGTTCGCGCATGGGCCGGGACAAGGCATTGCTGCCGTGGTCCGGCGCCACCCTGGCGCAGGCTGTGGCTGAGGCCGTGCGAGCCGCCGCTGGAAACGTCGCCCTGGTGGGAAGCCCGAGCCGGCACGAACATCTCGGCTACGGAATTGTGCCCGATCTCTACCCTGGCGAAGGTCCCCTGGGCGGCATTCTTACGGCGCTGCGGCACTCCACGGCGGACTGGAACCTGATTGTCGCCTGCGATATGCCCGGTCTGCGGGCCGATTTCCTGCGGCAATTGCTGGATGCCGCCGGCTGCTGCGCGGGAGATGCACTGGTCCCCGCCGGCCCGTCCGGACTCCCGGAACCGCTCTGCGCGGCCTACCACCGGCGCTCCCGGCAAAGCCTCTGCACTGCCTTCGCGCGCGGCGTCCGCAAACTCGCCGCGGCCCTCGAAGAAGTCCGCGCGGTTGCCTGGCCTGTTCCAGAAGTCTCTTATTTTCAAAACGTTAACACTCCCGAAGATTGGGCTCCGTATGAACGGTGATTCCTACCCACACTACATTGAGTTCCGCCACGTCTATAAGACGTTCGATCGGCCGGTTTTGGTCGATTCCAATTTCAACGTCAATCCCGGGGAAACCGTGGCCATCATCGGCCGCAGCGGAGTCGGAAAGTCGGTCACGCTTTCCCACATCATGGGGTTCTTGAAACCCGATAAAGGCCGGGTAATCGTGGCCCACGAGGACATCACCGATTTCGGCGAAACCGAGCTGCGGCGGATCCGCAAAAAAGTGACCATGGTGTTCCAGTCGGGCGCCCTGTTCGATTCCATGACGGTAGGCGAAAATGTCCTCTTCTCATTGGAATTGCGGCAGGACTACGACGCGCAGAATAAGGAGGATGTGGTCAACGGCCTGCTCCAGATGGTGGATATCGCGGAGGCCAAGGACGCGTACCCCACCGACCTGTCTACCGGCTACAAGCGGGCGGTGGCCATCGCGCGGGCGCTGGCGGCGCAACCCCAGTGCATCCTGTATGACGAACCGACGACCATGGTCGACCCGATCATGTCCGACCACCTGGGCGACCTCATGTTACGCCTGAAGCGGCAACTGCAACTGACGTCCGTAGTGGTGACCCACGATCTGGACCTCATGTACAAGGTGGCTGACAGGGTGGTTTTCCTGTACGACAGCGGAGTGATTTTCTTTGGAACGGTGGGCGACCTGGAGAAATCGGACCACCCGCACGTCCGTGAATTCCTGGATATGGACCGGGTCGTGCGAGTGTGAGAAAGGCGGCTATTGGCTTTTAGCTGTTGGCTTTTAGCTGTTGGCTATTGGCTATTGGCTAACCCGCTATTGGCTAACCCCAAGATACGCGAGGGGTAGCCAACAGCCAAAAGCTAACGGCCAAAAGCCTTCCAAACAAAACGCCGCGGCGCGAGAGGAGAGGGACGCCGCGGCGTGTTCGGGGTTATCGACTCCCTACTTGTTGATAACCGGCGCCTGACCCTGCTGGCCGCGCATCCCCGGACCACGGCCCTTGGTAACCGTGTAGTCCGCAGGCGTCTGGAACAGCGACGGATCGGGCTCGCTGCGGGTAATGTTGATCAACTGCGTGGTCGTGGTGCCGAATCGCGGATCGGTAGTCTTCGTCATCACCGGCACTTTGAGATCCGGCGCCTGCCAGGTCTCGGTCACCACCTGAATGGGCTGAGCGTTGCCAATCTGGCCCGCTGGAATGGTGCGAGTCACGCGCGTGCCTGTGGCCTGCACGCCATTAATCGTCTGCATCGCCAAGGCTTCGGTGACTACGTTGGGATCGCTGGCCGCCGACCTGTTGCCGCCGCGGCCCGGGCGATTGCCCGCGCCGGCAGCGTTGGCGCCGCGGGGACCGGGCAAGGGCGTTTCGCGGGCAACTTTCGCCTGCGTATCCAGCTCGCGGGATACTCCCGCCACCGGGTCGTGGATGTTGACAATAGTCCGGGTCGTACCGGTAGCCGTAGCCCCGGCTGTCTGTCCCGGTGAAGGCCGTGCCGGGACGGTCATTTCCGTTCGCACGCGGCCCGAGCTGTCGCGGTACACATTCGCCTGGGTCTTCCGCGAGATCACATTGCCGTTGGGAAGTGTTTGCGACGTTTCAGTCACTTCCTGGGCCGAATAGGGGGCGCCGGTAACCGTGCGATTCAGGCCCGGTCCCATTCCCATCATCCCGCCCGGACCACCGGGCCCCATGCGGCCGGGACCTCTGCCGGCAGGCGGCCCCTGCGCGAGGAGGGTTGCCGCAGCGCACAATCCGAGAACTATCAGACTCTTCTTCATCCAACTAACCTCCGGAAACTTTCGGGCCGCAATTCCATGCCGCCTATTATGACTTGCGCGCCTGAAGAAAAAAGTTCCAATCATCAACCATGTTTTCCGTCACGACACCGTCAGGATCGCCGCCGGCTGGCTGGGTTTCCCGCGCAGCATCAGCCGGAGTTGCCGGACAAGGTCAAAAAGCATGATCGGGAAAGCGCAGATCAGGCTGACCTGAATCACACCATTCACCCAGGCTGTCACCTTGGTCATATCCGCAGCCGACAGATTCGGAGCGGCGATCGCGACCCAGTTGCCGACCTTCAGAAGCACGCCCGCCATCAGGATTACTGCCACGTCCAGGCCGATCCGGATCCCCGAACTCACGCGAGTGCTGGCAGGGCGCAGAAAGCTGAACCCATCCACCAGGGCCCGCGCCAGAGTCACACCCAGAACGGGCCAATAGATCTGACTCCAGATGGCGTTCAGGCCGATGCGAAGCCCTCCCTCGAAAGCGATCTCGCTGCGCTGCCACATCAGACATGCCCAAAAGACGAACGCGGCTATGCCGGTTATGAATCCGGCGAAGTCCGTGCGGCGCACGGAGGTCTGGTGCGCCACCGGTACGCGCGGAAGCTTGCGCGGGTCCCAATCGTCGACCCATTTGGCGTGATACCGGTCGATCGCCGCGAAAACCACCGTCACGATGCCCACCACCATGAAGCCGGCCCGCCAGGCTTCCACGAAAAACTCGAGGAGCGCCCGTCCCGGATGGCCCGAGCTGAAAACCGGAGCGAGGAAGATGAAGACAAACAACGGCGCCAGCACCCACAGCAGGACAATCCGGAGCACCAGTTTGTAAACCGGCAGCATCGCCGGACTGATGAGGCGATGTTCCGGAATGAAGCCGCTGGCCACCCGCGTGGGGGAACCGCGGCGTTTGAGGATGGCCGCCAGATCGGCTTCGTCCAGCGGATGACCGAGAGCGGCTTCGCGCTCTTCGATCTGCGAATGCAGGTCTTCGGCAAGCTCTGCCAGGAGGTCTTGCTGCTGGGCCTTGGGGAGCCAGAATTTCACGGCGTGCAGGTAACGGTCAATGAGATCGTCTTTCGTTGGGGGCATGGTTCTTTTCCTATTCGGTTCGGTTCACTGGCGCGGCGAGGATCCGTCCCAGGGCTGAGTTCATCCGCTGCCACTCCTCCAACAGGTCGGTGAGGACTTCCTCACCCACCGGAGACAAGCGGTAGAAGCGCTTGTTGCGCTTCGCGTCTTCGCGCCATTGGCTCACCAGCAGGCCCTGGCTTTCCAGGCGGCGGAGCAGCGGATAAAGAGTGTTTTCGTCGATGGCTAAGCCTTGATCGGTCAAGGCTTTGCGGATAGCGTAGCCGTACAGTTCGGTGCGCAGTTGGACCAGCACGGCCACCACCAGGCAGCCGCGTCGCAGCTCCAGGCGGAGATTGTCGAAAAGCTCGGAATTGGTGCCGTTATTGTGCATCACATGCTGTCCTATACACACTGTACAGCAAACAGTGTGTGACGTCAAGGATAAATTTGGGGGAAATTAGCTGGCGAGAGATCCGGAGGTGGGGCAGGTGGTGCTCACCTGCCAGCTTTCCTGTTTGGGCTGCGGACTTGGTTCAGCGCGGGCGGACTGGCAGGCGAGCACCGCCTGCCCCACCTCCGGGCCCACTGCTGTCGCGGCGAGCCTTGCTCGCGCCACGACGGCGTATTGCTGGGCGGCAGCTTCGACCGGGGAATCGACAACACCGATGCGCGGGTAGATACATGGAGGTAGAATCGTGGGATGATCGAGGGAATCCCCTGTGCCGCAAGAATTGCGGTGCTGCTGTCCCCATTCTGCGCCGTAGGTTTGGCGTTCCAGCCCTCTTCAGACGGTCCCATACAAGTCATTCCGCGGGGATTATCCAAGGCGCCGTCCGCCACCGCCACTGTCCTGCGGGTGAACTCCTCCCTGGTACTCATCCCGGTACATGGCACCACGGCGGGTGGAGCTTCCGTCACCGGTCTGAAGAAAGAAGACTTCGTGCTCTTCGAAGATGGCGTGAGGCAGACCATCACCCACTTCGCGCAGGGCGATGCCCCCGTTTCCGCCGGTTTGCTCCTGGACACCAGCGGGAGCATGAAGAACAAGATGGCCAAAGCTTCCGAGGCGGCCACCGAGTTCTTCAAATTCGCCAATCCCGGGGATGAGTTCTTCCTGGTGGAATTCAACGGGCGCGCCCGCCTGAAAGTGCCCTTCACGGCGGACTGGTCAGGAATTGCCGCGGACATCGCCGGCGCCAAGCCTTCGGGCATGACCGCTATGCTGGACGGCATTCGCCTGGCCATGACGCAGATGAAACACGCGCGCAATGCACGCAAAGCGCTGGTTGTGCTCTCCGATGGCGGCGACAATTTCAGCCGGCGCAATCTTCGGGAATTAGAGGCCGCGCTGATCGAATCGGACGTGCAGGTGTATGCCATGGGCATTTTCGACAGCGATTATTCGGTCAGGCACACGCCCGAGGAGCGAAACGGCCCCAGGCTGTTGGACCGGGTGGCCCTGGACACCGGAGGGCGCGACTTCCCGGTGGCCGGCCTGGACAATCTCCCGGACATCGGCGTTCAAATCGCCCGCGAGTTGCGCAATCAGTACGTTTTGGGCTTTGCGCCGGCTACCCGGACGGCCGACGGCAAATTCCATCGCGTCGATCTGAAGCTGGCGACGCCCGAGGCGGATAGCGAACTGCGGACCTACTACCGCCAGGGTTACTACGCTCCGGGGCAGTAAGTGCGCCCGCGAGAGAGTCTCCGAACTCCTGATGTCGTGGAATGAGAGTGATTTCTTCGAGTCCGGGCAAGGACATTATTGGCCACATTGGCCACAGATAAACCACATCGGGGATTCACCTGGGCTGGGGACCGGTGCGGCGGATTTCTCAAGTCGGGGCGATGGGAGGATTCCGATAGGGGAGGAGGTGGCCGGCGCTTCCGGGCCTCCCAGCCCTCCCAGCAGAAATGCTTGACATATTCTGACAGTCAGATAGTCTGAAAGGGTATGGCAGTAAAATCAACCACAACACAGGAGCGGATCGGCCGCGTGGGCCAACGGCGCCAGGTAGTAATTCCGCGCGAGATGCTTGAAACTCTCAACATCCAGAAGGGGGATTTCGTGGCGTTCGCCCAAAAGCACAACGGCGTGCTCATCAAGCCCCGCCGCGTGGTTGATCCGGATGACGTACTGACGCCTGAGGAAGCGAAGAAAGTCCGCCACGGGATGAAGCAGATCAAGGAAGGTCGGTTCAAGCTGTGGCGCGACGTAAAGCATGAACTGGGTCGTTAGGATCGCAGAGGACGCGCAACTCTTTATCGACGGCCTCTGCCCGCTAAGGCTAGGCGGCAAGTTTCCCGCAGTATCACCCAGATGGAGCAGGATCCGTTCCAGGGCGATGTGAAAGCGCTCCAGGGCAAGGCGTGGAAGGGCTACTACCGCAAACGCACGGGCGACTATCGGATCATTTTCTTTCCCCATCGCGAGCAGCGGATCATTGACATAGCATGGGTTGTGCTGAAATCCGAGACGACCTATCGACAAGGTTCTTAGGCTTCTGCGCAGAAATTCGTGGAAGTGCGGAATTGACGGGCCTCGCCGGCGCCGCGCCACTTGCCGGCCCAGCTCACCAGCGGCAGGGTACCGTTCTGAGCGTCCGCATGGAATCGCGTTGGTGAGGCGGCCGCACTGCGTGGGATCGTTCTTCACCACCGGAAATGCCGGCAGGGGATTCCGGAAGGTGTAAGTGGTTTCGTCCGAATCGACATCGGCTACTCCGCCATCGGCGGCGCCGGCGGTCTTCCCGCAGTAATAGCGCCAGTCGATCTTGCCGCTGCCCGGAAGCCCGGTGATTTCCGCGAAAGCGTAAGACGTGGGATGGAGTTGGCCGGTGCCGGCTCGAAGAGGCGGTCCTGCAATACATAGAGCCCCGCCCTGCACGAAAGATTCAGCCCGCGCCGGGCTTGCGGCGCTGCCACTGCCCTTATTCCGGAATTACCGTTCGATTCCCAGTTCGTCGGCGACGCGCACCAGGGTATCGATGAGGCGCTCCACGTGAGCTTCCGTGTGTGCCGCGGTAACCGAAATGCGCAGCAGATTCTGTGCGGCGGCCGGGCGAAGCACCGGGTTGATGTAGATGTCTTGCTCCAGCAACTCTTTGCACAGACGGCAGAGATCCAGTTCCTTCTCAATCACCACCGGCACGATGGCCGTCTCACCGGGCAATACGGCGAAACCGCGGGCCCGCAATTCGTCGCGCAGGAACGAGGCGATGCGCAGCAGGTGCTGGCGGCGTTCGGGCTCCTTCTTGACGATCTGCAGAGCTGCACCTGCCGCGGCGACGGAAGCGGCCGGCAAACTGGCGGAGAAAACGAAAGCCCGGGCGGTGTGTTTCAGGTAGTCTACTACGGCTCGTTCAGCGGCAATGAATCCGCCGACCGACGCCAGAGACTTGCTGAAAGTGCCCATCACGATATCGACTTCGTCCAGCACGCCCAGGTGCTCGGCGGCGCCGGCGCCGGTGGGCCCCAACACGCCGATGCCATGGGCCTCGTCGACGTAAACCCGGGCGCCATACGGCTTGGCGAGTTTGAGGATGCCCTGCAGCTCGGCGATGTCGCCTTCCATGCTGAAGACGCCTTCCGATACGATGAAAATCTTCTCTTCCGGAGGACAGTTTTCCAGGCAGCGTTCGAAATGGTCCAGGTCGTTGTGACGGAACCGCATGGTGCGCGCCGCCGACCGTAGCGCGCCCTCCACCAAGCTGGCGTGCAGGTTGTGGTCACAGATCATCACATCGCCCTTTTCGGTGAGCGCCGAGAGCGTGGCGTAGTTGGCCTGAAAACCGGTGCCGAAAATGATGGCGGCTTCTTTGTGCACGAAGGCGGCCAGTTCCTCTTCCAGTTTGACGTGGATGTCGAGCGTGCCGTTGAGAAGCCGGGATCCGCTACATCCGCTGCCATATTTCCGGATAGCTGTGGCGGCCGCCTCTTTCACCTTGGGGTGGTTGATGAGAGAGAGGTAGTCGTTCGAGCCGAACATGAGCACCTTGCGCTTGCCCATGCGGACTTCGCCTGGTCCGCAGCCTTCGCGCTCGCCGAAGACTTCGAAATACATGTAGAGTCCAGCGGCTTGCAGATCACTCGGACGAGTGAAATTACGGCATTTCTCGAAAATGTCGTTCGATGCGCTGCCCTTCTTTTTGCCGGTAATGTCGCTAGTCGATAAGCGCATGGTCCTCAGTTCCATTCGTAAATTCGGTAAGTTTTGTACCGTTTTGCCCCCATCACCTCCAGGGAGCGATTCATCAGTACATTGTCTTCCAGTATCCAGGACATTTCGCAGTCGCCATAGCCCAGCTTCCTGGCATTGCGGACCAGAGTCGCATAAAAACCCGCCGCAAGGCCCGAGGCGCGGTACTCCTCCACCACCCCCAGTGCAAGAACCCGAACATTTTTGATCAAACGTTGATAATACAAGATTTTGAAGATGCCTGTCGGGAGCAATCTCCCCCTGGCCGGTTTCAGCGCCTGGTTGATGTCGGGCAAAGCAAGTGCGAAACCCACGACGCGGCCCTCCACCTCGCCGATGAGTACCAATTCGGGCTTGAGAATCTGCTTCATCTCCTTGCCCATAAGAGCGAATTCCTCTTTGGACATCGGAATGAAGCCCCAGTTGCGGGCCCAGGCCGCCCCGTACACTTCCCAGACTTTGGCGACCTCCGCAGCGAAATTCTTCATGTCGATGGGACGAACCGTGACTCCGCTTTTTCCCAGGACCTTGTCGGCCACCCGGCCGATCTTGTTCATGTCGATGGTATTGGCATTGCTGAGCCAGGCGTACAAGTCCTTGGACTTGCGCAATCCCACCTGCTCCATGAGAGCCGGATAATACTCCGGATTGTAGGGCATCATGACCATGGGGTCGGAATCGAAACCCTCCACCAGCATGCCGCATTCGTAATTGGTGGACGGATTTACCGGGCCGCGCAAAAACCTGGCGCCGCGTTCGAATACCCAGCGGCGAGCGCGCTGGAGGAGTGCCTCGGCGACGACAGGGTCGTTGACGCACTCGAAGAACCCGAAGAAGCCGGCGTTCTCCTCATGAAAACGATTATGCGCCTTATCGATGATTGCCGCCACACGGCCCACCACCTCGCCGTCCCTCTGGGCGATAAAAAGCTCGGTTTCGGCGTTCGCGTAAAACGGATGTTTGGCCTTGTCCAGCAGTTCCTTCACGGCGATGCGCAACGGCGGCACCCAGTGGGGAAGGTCGCGATGCAGACGGTAAGGCAGCTCCACGAACTGGTTCAACGCCTTCGGATTGTCAACCGCAATTACGTCGATTCCTCCCAAATTTCATGCCCCTTTTGACAATTTCTTGTAAACCGCCGGACCCGCCGTCGCCACGACGAACGCCGCCGTGGCGCCAGCCGCCAGATCGACCGTGTAATGGTATCGAAGATAAACTGTAGCAAAAATGAGGAACGGAGTGTAAGCCAAATAGATC
>Ga0182013_10006949_pt1 | contig 12645 bp, 9 predicted proteins | sample 612S2MmetaG_FD_120487 | JGI IMG/M metagenome (GOLD analysis project Ga0182013, IMG submission 120487) | Permafrost microbial communities from Stordalen Mire, Sweden - 612S2M metaG | ecosystem: Environmental > Terrestrial > Soil > Wetlands > Permafrost | place: Sweden: Stordalen | collected... | reverse complement strand
TGGACCGAAACCGGACAACAAGGCCCTAAGTAATAAGAATCTGAGTCTAGGCGTAAGGTACCCATCCGGGCTTCTCTTGCGTAACCTCATGCACTGCGTCCTCTCTTCCGATAAGGGAGTCAAAGAACCTGTGCATCAGGTTAGAAGGATGTCCTTTCGCTGACCTTGACCACGATCACTAATCGTGGTCGCGGCCGGTACGGTCCTCCTGGGCCAATGCAGCTCAGGGAGCCAGGGGATGCCGCGGAGCCCGGAGAAGATGCCATCAGCGGAGTTACAGACCACCAGAGTCGATTGGCCGCAAGAGGATAAGCGTCTGTCTGCGCTGGCTGCTACCGGAATTCTGGATACTGAGCCGGAGCCATGCTTCGATGCGATTACGCGGCTAAGTGCCGCGTATTTCCACGCCGACACGGTGCTGCTGGGATTCGCAGATGCGAGCCGTATCTGGATCAAGTCCTACTGGGGCGAGGCTGTGCGCGAACTGCCGCGGAACCGGTCTGTCTTTGAGATGGTGCTCGCCGAGAACGGGCCGGTGGTCGTTCCTGACATCTCAAAGCACCCGGGTTTCGAAGGCCGGCGAAAAACCCTTCGGCGGCTGGAAGTTGCATCCTTCGCAAGCGCTCCCGTGCGCTCGCCCTGCGGCAGGATTCTAGGCGCACTGACCGTCTTCAGTTGTCAGCCGCGCCGCACCATGGCGCTCGACGAGTTGCGAATGCTGGAGAGCCTCGCCGATTTGGTGGCCAGCCAGTTGGAACTGCGCAGGATGCGCAAAAGCGCCGTAGGGCAAGGGGTTCGGCACGTACGCACGAAAAGTGAAACATCCGAAAAATGGCCGCGCAAAACAGATCTTCGACACGCTCTTGAGCAGCACGAGTTTGTACTCTACTACCAGCCGGAGATTGAGCTGGCGACACGGCGAATCGTCGGCCTTGAAGCCCTGATTCGCTGGTCCCATCCTGAGCGCGGCCTCGTCCCTCCCATGGACTTTATTCCGCTCGCCGAAGAATGTGGGTTGATTCTGCCCATTGGAGACTGGGGACTGTCTGAAGTCTGCAAACAGATTCAGAGGTGGTGCGCCATCGACCCGACCCATCAATCCCTGCGCGTTTGCGTCAATCTCTCCGCCCGTCAGTTCGCGCGTGTGGGACTGGCAGACCACGTGGAGGCACTGCTGCGCCAAACCGGCGTTTCAAGCCGGCAACTCGGTTTGGAGATGACTGAGTCCAGCCTGATACCGGACATGGACACCGCCCATGAAGTGCTGGGCAACCTGCGACGGCTCGGGGTTTCGCTGTTGATGGATGACTTCGGCACTGGCTATAGTTCCCTCAGCTATCTCCACTCGTTTCCCATTGATGTGCTCAAGATCGATCGTTCATTTGTCGGCCGCATGACCGAGGGCGAACAGGCGCTGCAGATTGTGCGCACCATTATTGAACTGGCCCGAGTGTTGGGCATGGATGTGGTGGCTGAAGGGATCGAAACCCGCGAACAATACCGTCTGCTGCGTAATTTGGGCTGCCGTTTTGGCCAGGGATTCCTTTTCGCCCGCCCCTTGCCCGTTGAGACTCTCACCAACTTGTTGTGCCTGCCCGGCCGAGTGTTGCCTGATCCAGAGGCGGCCCTGGCGCTCTAAGAGTGACCTATGGCCTGGCGCCAGGGTCTTTTTCATCGACTGTTTTATTTAGGGAACCGCCGCTCGCAATTCCGTCTATGGGATTTGCACAGGCTTCTGCATGTGAATTTCCTCAAGGTCTTAACTCCAGCCCGCGGTATGCTCCATTCCATGCAGCAGACAGACACAAACCCCGGGGCCGCCAGCGACAGATCTTCGTCGATGGGGTGGCCAAACCTGCCCTCCTCCGCACCTGCTAGTTTTGCCGGGCTTTTGGCCTCCCTCACCGCACCTGTTCCAAAAACCGCCTGGAATAACGACGATCTTGCCGAAGACGTGGCAACACTCAGCTACGAGCATGCCTTGCGCGCCCATACTCGCTATAGTCCTGCTGATGCCGGTGACTGGGCGTTTCCGCAGGCTGCCGGTTCCCAGGCTGATCGGAGCAAGGATGCACCCCTGAGCGATTCCGCACTCCCGGCTCAATCCGCGGCGCTGTGGGGCGCGCCTGGATGGGGCGAAGAAACGCGAGCTGAATCCACTGAGAGTCCTTCAACGGCGCTTGAACAGAACAAGAAATGCGCAAGCATTACCATCAGGCTAAGCAAAACCGAGTGCGACCAACTGAGGAGGCGCGCGTCTCAGGCCGGGCTCACCGTATCAGCCTATCTGCGCTCTTGCACCTTTGAAGCTGAGGCCTTGCGAGCGCAGGTAAAGGACGTTCTAGCAGAGTTGCGGACAGCGACTATCTCTGGTGAGCAGGGTGCTGCTCCTGTCCCTCGTCGCTCATGGTTGGAGCGGTTCCTGCAGTTCATGCCTCATTGGCATTCCAGTCGGCGCGTGGCGCGGGCTTAGAGCCTGTTATGAACTTTCCCGCGGGCGGCGTTGCGAGTGAAAATCGGGCCAGACAAGGCGGAGGACGAAGGCTTTGGCTATTCCAAGGCTAGGACGACAACAAAGTATGGCCCGATTTTCGCCGCAACCCGGAGGGCTGGGGCCAATTTTCCCGATCTCCGCGTCGCTCGTCGCTAACAGACACCCGGTCTGCGTCGCTCCTCACTCCTTGAACTCGGAAAAATTGGCTCCCAGCGCCGCCCACGCGAAAGTTCATAACAGGCTCTAAAGCAACTCCAGGATTTGTACATCTCGAAGGCAATACGCAAAGTTGAAGCGACCACCCGGGAGCGGCAACCTCGCATGAAGCCCGCCAGGCTGCGGTAATCCTGGAATTGCTCTAACTACTCCACTTCGAGCACCAGGCATTTCAAATACTCGGTCTCCGGCAGATTCAGAACAACCGGGTGGTCGGGAGCGGCCCCACGGCGCTCAAGCAGTCGCACCCGCCGGCCTGCATCGGCTGCGGCTGAAGCAACCGCACCCTCCAGTTCCGCCCAACCTACGTGGTGCGAGCAGGAACAGGTCAACAGCAGCCCGCCGGAACGGAGCATCTTCAGGGCGCGCAGGTTCAGCTCCTTGTAGCCGCGCAGAGCGCCTTCGACAGCTCGCTTCGTTTTCGCGAAAGCCGGAGGATCCAGAATGATAGTGTCAAATTGTTCGCCCGAGTCCGACCAGTCGCGCAAAATCTGAAAAGCGTCGGCTTCTACCCAATCGACCTTTGCCGGGAGGCGGGCGCGGTTCGCCTCAAGGTTCTTATCCGCCACTTCGAGCGAGGCGCGAGAGGCATCAATGCCCGTGACCTGTTTGCAGACCTCTGCCAGGTGCAGTGCGAAGCCCCCCTGGTAGCAGCAAACGTCGAGAGCGCGGCCCGTTGTCCCCAGCGTTTGCGCCCACTCTCTTGCGGCGGCGTAGTTGGCTCTCTGGTCGAGAAATGCCCCTGTCTTCTGTCCCGCGTTGGCATCGAAATGGAAAACGAGTCCGTTGAGGTGAAACTCGGTGGAAGTTGGGGTTGAAGCTTTCTTCAGGTAGAGCGGCTCCGATTGGGGCGCAGCCAACCCTTCCAGTTCACGCATGCGCGGGTCCGGACGCTCCAAAATCGCCGCTGGCGCGAGCTCCTTGCGCAGCACCCGCACGCAGGTTTCCCGCACGCCCGCGGAGTCCAGCCCCTTGGCGAGAAGTTGCAGGATGACGAGATCGCCGTACTTGTCCACGACCACGCCCGGCAGCTCATCGGCCTCGCTGAAGCAGAGTCGGCAGGCATCATTCTCCGCGTCCAATAGCCGGTTACGGCGGCCAACGGCCAACCGCAACCTCTCAGCAAGCAGGCTCAGCCATTCAGCCTCGACGAGGGTCTCGCGCGAGACGAGCCGAAGCGCGATTTGCGACGCTTGGCTGTATAGCGCAGTGCCTAGGAGCAGCCCGCGACTATCGGCCACAGCCAGCAGCGACGGGGGTTCGCCCTCTGGCAGTTCAACCGACTCAATATCAGAGGCATAGACCCAGAGATGGCCGCCGCGCAGCCGATCCGCCGCTCGGCGATTGACGATGGCTCCGGGCTTGCGCTGGACTGTGAGAGGCTCCGTCCTGCTGTTCTTGCCTTCAGGACGCGCACTCGATCGAGCGGCAGCCGAAGGGCGGTCGACCTTGTGAACCGTCCGCTTCGGATCTGGCCTTGGCTTTTGTGGCTTTGTCATAAGCTCCCTCGGGCTGCAGCCCCTGTTGCCGGAAGCATTGCAGGCCGCCGGTTCTCAACGGGCCTCAGTCACTTCCAGGCTGCAACCCAAATCGCTGATTCTGAGCGCTCTTGCCCTGGAGTTACCCTGGTTCATCTTAACAAGGCCTGCTCTAACGCGCTTAGAACCAATGCGGCCTATAATGAAGCATGGCGACTGTCCGGCAGTCCATACCGGAAGAAGTTCCCAGCGTGTCCCCGTCTCCGACGGATGGCGCGTCTGCGTCCTCGCCTGCCCTCACCGCCCCGCCAATTGATCCCAATCACATCAGCGAACGTTTTGAGTCGCTTCTCCGCCACGTCCAGGCCAATCGCCCCAGCGAAGATGTCACCCTGATTCGCAAGGCATGGGAGTTCTGCGTCAAGCATCACGAAGGCCAGATGCGCGCCTCCGGCGAACCGTACATCATTCATCCGCTTGAAGTTGCCGAAGTGCTGGCAGAGCTGAAGATGGACGCGACCTCGATTGCTGCGGGCCTGCTGCACGACTCGGTCGAAGACACACCGGCAACCAACGAGGAAATTGCAGAAAAGTTTGGCGACCAGGTGGCCCACATCGTCGAGGGTGTCACCAAGATCGACAAAATTCAGTTTGCCAATCGCGAAGACCGCCAGGCCGAGAACGTGCGCAAGATGCTGCTGGCCATGGTCTCCGATGTACGCGTCGTGCTCATCAAACTGGCAGACCGCCTGCACAACATGCGCACCCTTGAGCATCTGAAGCCGGAACGCCAGGAGGCCATCGCTCGCGAGACCCAGGACATCTACGCTCCACTCGCCCACCGGCTGGGCATGGGCAAGGTGCGCGGCGAACTCGAAGACCTTGCTTTTCGCTACACCGATCCGGTGAGCTACGAGAAGGTTGCGGCCGCCGTTGAGGCGCGGCGTGTCGAGGGCGAACAGTTTCTGCGCGGCGTAGACGAAACGCTCGTGGAACAGTTGCGTGAAAACGGGATTGAGGCCCGCGTCGAGTGGCGCATCAAGCGCCTCTATTCCATCTTCCAGAAAATCGAGCGCTCCAAAGTCTCCTTCGATCAGGTCTACGATCTGCTGGCAGTGCGCGTGATTACTCAGGATGTGGCTGCCTGTTACGCGGTCTTCGGTCTCATACACACGTTGTGGCGGCCGGTGCCGGGACGCATCAAGGATTTCATCGCCATTCCACGCGCCAACCGCTACCAGTCGCTCCACACCACCGTGATGGGCGAAGGCGGCCATCAATTCGAAGTACAGATCCGCACCGAGGAAATGCACCGCATTGCCGAAGAAGGAATCGCGGCGCACTGGAAATACAAGGCCGGCGAAGGCACGGTAAACGCGCGCGATGAGGAGCGGCTCAACTGGATTCGTCAGCTGGTCGAGTGGCAAAAGGAGATGACCGACCCCAACGAATTCCTCTCCAGCCTGAAGATGGATCTCTATCCCGACGAGGTTTACACCTTCACGCCGAAGGGGAAGGTGGTGGTGGTTCCCGCCGACGCAACGCCAGTCGACTTTGCTTACACCATTCACACCGAAGTGGGCCACACCTGTGTGGGCGCAAAGGTGAACAGCCGCATGGTTCCGTTGCGCACCAAGCTGCGCACCGGCGACATCGTCGAAATCGTCACGCAAAAGGATCACAAACCGAGCCGCGACTGGCTCACCTTCGTCAAGAGCCCACGCGCCCGCAACAAGATCAAGCACTGGCTCAATGAAGACCAGCGGCGCCGCGCGGTCGAGATCGGCCGCAAGCTGCTGGAGCGCGAAGCGCGCAAGTTCAAGGTTCCGATGAACCAGATCTCCGATCAAGATCTGAGCCGTATCGCCAACGAGTACGGCGTTGCCACGGCGGCCGACCTATTGGCCACTCTCGGTTCAGGCAAGCACTCGGCGCATCAGATACTCAACAAGCTTGCGCCGGGCTACGCCAACCTGGGCGAAGCTGAGCCCGGTCCTGAAACCAAGCCAGGTGCAGGCGGCGAGGCCGGCATGTCCGATGCGGTGCGCAAGCTGCACCTCACCGGTTCAGATTCGCTCCAGGTGGAAGGCCAGAACGATCTGCTCGTCTATCGCGCCCGATGTTGCAACCCTATCCGCGGCGAAGAAATCGTCGGCTACGTCACCCGTGGCAAAGGTGTCGCCGTTCATGCGCGCAGTTGTCCCAATGTTCAGAATCTGCTCTATGAGAGCGACCGCCGTATTTCCGTCGAGTGGTCGCGTGTTGGCGATCAGTCGGCAGGGAAGCCGCAGCGCTACCCCGTCAAAATCACCGTCTTCTGCGACGACCGCACCGGCATGTTGAAGGAACTAACCGCGGTAATCTCCGACGACAATACAAATATCCGCGGAGTCGAGATGCGCCACGACGAAGATGGCGAAGTCGTTATCGAATTCGTCGTCGAAGCTGAAGATGTGCGCCATCTGAACCGCATGGTCCTTGGCCTCCGCCGCGTCGGCGGCGTCCGCGCCGTGCAGCGAACACAAAAGCTGTAGTCTGCTATCCCCACTTGCCAGTCGTGCCCAGTTACCGAAAATCATTTCCTAAGCCGGCCACTCTGAACGGCCAAATCCCGCATTTCGAATGTCTCAGACCCGAGGCTCCTTTTCAAAACCAGGCAATAGCTGGTCTTAACTGCTCAGATTCGCGCCAATTCCCGTGCGAGGCTTTCATAGTGAGCGAGATTGTGCGCAGCCACACGATCGGCCTCCAAGGAGATCTCATGTCGTTCGGACTGTATTCCGCCGGTTTCGCAATCGTAATCATAGGACTTGCCTATGCGGCACACTTGGTGCGCATGCCAATGCACTGGATAATCGTTGGGGCGATTGTCATGGTCGGCATTGGGATACTGTCAGGCGTAAAGGCCACACGTCCAAGAGACTCCGCCCGCTGACTATGTCGAGCGTTGAGTTTCACCACGTTCGCAGTAACATCCTTTCATGGCAGAAAGAGCAGATTCCCGTGCCTCGCTCCTCCGCGACATCCACATAATCGACGGCGGTCTGGCGTCGGAACTCGAGTATCTCGGTGCTCGCATCGACGGTCCCCTCTGGTCGGCCCAGGTTCTCGAAGACGAGCCCGATAAAGTTGCGGCGGTCCATCGCGCCTTCATTCAGGCTGGCTCTCAGTGCATCGCCACCTGCAGCTACCAGGTCTCGCGCATGGGGTATGCCGAAGTTGGCCTTCCGCCCGAGCGCGCCGACGCGGCCCTGCTGCGTTCAGTTGAGCTCGCCCGCTCCGTTGTTGCTGAGTTTCCCAATCGCCGCGTTCTCGTCGCCGCTTCCCTCGGCCCTTACGGCGCGGCGCTCCACAATGGCGCTGAGTACACCGGCAACTACGATTGCTCCTACACCGATCTCGTCCGCTTCCATCGCGAGCGCCTCGAAATCCTCGCCCGCGCCACCGGCCCACAGGCGCCCGATCTACTCGCCTATGAAACTTTCCCTTCGCTTGAAGAAGTCCGCGCTGTCGGCGAAGCCCTCGCACCCTGGCCCGCGTTGCAAGCGTGGTTCAGCTTCTCCTGCCGCGACGAGAAGCACGTCTCTCACGGCGAACCTCTTGCCGAGTGCGCTGCCGCCGTGGCTGCATTTCCCCAAACAGTAGCCGTCGGCGTTAATTGCGTTCCGCCCCGCTGGCTGCCATCACTCATCGCAGAGCTGCGATCGGCTTCTTGCAAACCAGTCCTGGTCTATCCCAACTCCGGTGAAGGGTGGGATGCATTCGCGCGCTGCTGGACGGGTTCAACCGACCCGTCCGATTTTGGCGCACTGGCGAAAGATTGGTTTGCCGCCGGCGCGCAGATCGTAGGAGGCTGCTGCCGTACCCGTCCCTCGCATATTCATGCAGTAGCGAAGGCAGCCGCACAGATTGAGTCGAGGTGATTTCCGGGAACGTTTGCGAAGCCTATAATTTCGACATGAATTTGTCGACGATTTCGCTCTTTGCAGCAGTCTCGATGAGTGCCTCGGCCCAGCTTGTTTCGGTTGGCCCGCCCGGCGAGACGCGAGAACATTATTGCGCAAAGGTAGAGAAGCTCAAACCGAATCTCGTTCTCTCATCAACAACTCGACTGAGCGGACAGATTATTGATGGATCAGGGGCGCCATTCAAGAACTCCGTCGTAGAGCTAAGGATTTATATATCCGAATTGCAGCAAACGTCTTTTAAAAAGGTCATCACAGATGAAGATGGAAACTTCGACTTCGCAAATGTCGAAAGAGGAAGCTATCGGCTGCTGGCCTCTCCAACGCGACTGTTTGAGCAACCTGGCAAACTGGAATGCCAGGCAAGTGAAAAATGCTCTCTGAAGATTACGCTGCGAGTACACCCGACTGACATGCCTGACTCATTTTGTCCAGTACGCTGAAAGAAAGACGTATCTCCCGTCCAGAGAAACCCCTGTAATCCAATCCTTTCGTCAGAAACACGGCGAAAAGATGGGCACGCGTGTTTCGCGCCAGCCCCTTACTTAGGCGCAGCGATCCTGACCAGCAGAATGTCGTGGCTACCCAGCTCGACCGGCATGTTGTTTGACAGCGTTACATCCTGCCCAGTCCAAAGGTCCTTGCCCTTTTGCGCACCATGCAAGCCCAGCTTCGCCAGGTCCAGATGAAACGGATGCGTCGAATAACGATTCTCCCCAACGTTAAGAACCGCAATTGCCATCGCCCCGCCGGCAAGATGCCGCGTCCACACTTCGACTTCGCCATCGGCGTAAGCGCGCGTTCCCTGGTGGCCCAGTTTGTCCTGGTCAATGGCGATTACGTCCTTGTTGGTCAGGATCGCCTTGATCTCCGGCTTCATGTTCGGCAGGTCATTGCCGGCCAGCAAGGGCGCCGCCAGCATGGCCCACATGGAAAAGTGAGAACGGTTTTCAGCCAAGGTCAGCAAATGCATCTTGTTGTCGTACCGCGAAATCTGCCCGTTCCCCACCTCCAGCATGTCCGGATCGTTCCAGTGGCTCGGCCCAGCATATTTGGCCAGTCCGGCATTCTGGTTAATGATGCCGTAAATACTTTGCCAGTTGGCCTGCACGTCGCCCGTGGTGCGCCACAGATTACCGCCGATTGCCGGAGCCCACTCCCACGGCGCGTCCCAGCCGTACTGGCAAAACGAGTAAACAATGGGACGCCCGGTAGCTTTGAGCGCCTTGCCCATCTTGTCGTAGGCGGCAATCATCATCCGCATCTGTTCGGCCTTGTCGTTGGGCGCCTGCTTTATCATCTCGGCCGGGATATAGCTGCACAGGTCGTACTTCAGGTAGTCGATGCCCCACGACGCGTAAAGCTGAGCGTCCTGCACTTCGTGGTCCAGCGATGCTGCGAAACCGGCGCACGTTTTCGGACCCGGACTCGAGTAGATGCCGATCTTCAGCCCCTTCGAGTGGACATAGTCTGCAAGCGCCTTCATGTCGGGAAACTTGTCGTTCGAGTGCAGTACGCCGTCGGCATCGCGCTCGCCTTCCCAGGTGTCGTCGATGTTCACGTAAATGTAGCCGGCATCTTTCATGCCTGTTGCCACAATCTGGTCGGCAGCGCCGCGAATATCCTTGTCGGTAACTTTCCCGGCAAAGAAATTCCAGCTGTTCCAGCCCATGGGCGGTGTAGCAGCGAGGATCGGGGCAGAGGCATGATGAGGCTTCGCGGTTGCTGGAACTGACGCCGCGGTTTGCGCGACAGTTGCGTAGGAAACCAAAGCAAGAATGGAAAGGGACAGAGAAGCAGAAAGGCGCATGATTTACCCCTGAAAACGATCTCAGGGAATACTATGCCGATGATGTGGTATCGGGCAATCCAAGGACGGTGCCTTCAGCCAAACAGATTGTCAATCTTCTGACTGAGGGCCGCCATCTGCTGCCGCAACTCATCCACGGCGGCCTCAAGACTCTCGAAGCGCTGTTGTACCGAGCCATCGTCGGCTCTCGAAGCCTGACCGGAAACCGTCTCCGCGGAAGCGATCAGGAGGCTCTCGACCGACCCTGAAAGCAAGTGCGCGAACCGGGCCTCCTTCATCCCCGCTTGGCGAGGCAGGACAGCGGCAAGCGGTGGTTCCCGATCCATCAGTTTCTGCATCCCTGCCATCACATCAGCGATCTCTTCAAAGCCGTGCAAGCGCTCCGTGCGCCCGCGCAGTTCGCCCGGAGTCTGCGGCCCGCGCAGCAACAGCACGCATAGCAAAGCCGTCTCAGCGCGACTGAAGTTGAAGGCTTCGCCCAGCCAGTGCTCATATTTCGCCACGCGGCCGTCAGCCGAGCGTGCGCGGCCGGCAAGGCGCTTGTCTTCAAGTCCATGCAGCGCCTGGCGCACGTCATCTTCATCCAGGTTCATCACCGGTTCCCGATTCGACCGCTGATTGCACGCATTGATCAGCGCATTCAGCGACAGTGGATAGTAGTCGGGAGTGGTAATTTCCTTTTCGACCAGTGCACCCAAAACGCGGGCCTGGGCAGATGTGAGCAGGATTGGCTCAGACGGAGGCATAGACCTATTCTCCCATGCCTCAGGCCAGTTCCTCGGGCTCAGCCTCACGGTGGCGCGTCAGCAGGAAGTAAACCAGCGGCGTAACCACAAGGCTCAACACCATCGAGATCGTCAGACCTCCGATGACGGCGATGGCCAGCGGCTGTAACATTTGGGAGCCGGCGCCCAGCGCGAACGCAAGCGGCAACATCCCGCAGACGGCGGCAATGGCGGTCATCAAAATCGGCCGCAGCCGCCGTTGCGCCGCGTGCAGCATGGCATCGTGCGCGGAGGCCCCTGCCGCCCGAAATTTTTCGTCGGCGTCAAGCAGCAAAATGCCGTTCTTCGCCACGATGCCGATTACCATGATCAGCCCCATAAACGAAGCCACGTTGAATGTTGTGCGCGTGACAAGAAGTGCCAGGATTACGCCTGAGATGGAGAGCACAGAAGAAGTGAGAATGGCGATGGGCGCCGGGAAGTTACGGAACTCGGTAAGCAGCACGCCGAAAACCAGCGCTAGCGCCAGCAGCAGCACACGCAGCAAATCACGAAACGACTTCTGCTGCTCCTCATAGGTGCCACCGTACTCCACGCGCACCGAGGCGGGCAGATGCAGTCCGGCGATAGTCTGCTTGACCCTGGCAACTCCTGTGCCGAGGTCAGAGCCTTCAAGGCGGCCGGTGACAATCACGAGCCGTTGCAGATTCTCTCGGCGGATTTCGTTTTGCGGAGGCAATTGCTGCACGTTCGCGAGCGATCCGAGCGATGCCATGTGTCCTGAAGCGCTATTGAATACAGTGTTCTGAATCGCGTCGAGCGATGTGCGTGTTTCGTTGTCAAGGCGCACACGGATCGTGTAGGGGCGGCCGTTGGCTATGAGCGGATCGGTCGTCTCTACGCCGTCGAGAATTGCGGTTGCATCTTCTGAAACCTCGGCCGGAGTGAAACCAAGACGTGCAGCGACGACAGGATCGACCTGAAAGTTGGTCGCCGGCCCGCTGATAGTGTTATCTATGCCGTTCTCCACATCAACCACGCCGGGAATCTTGCTGATGGCATCGCCCACCCTGGGGCCGAGTTGTGCCAGCAGTTCGGGATCGTCGGCGAAGAGCTTAATCTGGATTGGCTCCGGCGCATTCGACAGGTCGCCGATCATGTCCTGTAACACCTGCGTGAACTCGACGTCCAACTCCGGCTCAGTGGCCTTGATCTGTTGGCGAACGTCTTCCATCACCTCGTCGATTCCACGGCTGCGCTTGGTCTTCAGCTTCACCGTAAAGTCGCCGGTGTTGGCCTCTGTCACCGCGGCAAGTCCCATCTGCAATCCCGTGCGTCGCGATGTGATTTCGACCTCCGGCTCAGACCGCAGGATGCGCTCGACGTGTTCCAGAACCCGATTGGTCTCGCTCAGGGAGCTTCCTGCCGGCATGATGTAGTCCAGGATGAAGCCGCCCTCGTCCATCTCCGGCAAAAGATCTGAGCCGAGCGCCTGGTAACCGGCCCACGTGCCGGCGACAAGCAGCAAGCAAGCTCCGCCCACCCACAGGGGCTTGGCCAGCGCCCAGTCCAACGCGCGCTTGTGTAATTGAAGTACACGGCTCAGCACACCTCGTGGCTGATGCTCTTCCTGCACCTGTTCGCTCTCGTGCTCTTTCAGCAGCATGATGCTCAGGCCGGGCGTCCAGGTCAGGGCCAGCATCAGCGAGGTTAGCAGCGCAGCGGTCATCGTGATGGCGAGCGCTCGAAAGAAGCTCCCAGTAACGCCACTCACTGAGACCAGCGGCAAAAACACAACCACCGGCGTAATGGTCGACCCGATCAGCGGCGTCGTAATTTCCTTGAGCGCCTTGCGTACTGCCTCGCCGCGCTGTTCACCGGCGTCCCGGTGCATTACGATGTTTTCGACCACTACGATCGCGTCGTCGATCACCAGTCCGATGGCCGCGGCCAGACC
>Ga0182013_10006948_pt1 | contig 12646 bp, 9 predicted proteins | sample 612S2MmetaG_FD_120487 | JGI IMG/M metagenome (GOLD analysis project Ga0182013, IMG submission 120487) | Permafrost microbial communities from Stordalen Mire, Sweden - 612S2M metaG | ecosystem: Environmental > Terrestrial > Soil > Wetlands > Permafrost | place: Sweden: Stordalen | collected... | reverse complement strand
CGTTACCTATCACCCGGCCTATCTGCTTCGCGACCCTCGTCAGAAGAAAGAAGCCTGGGCCGACTTGCAGATTGCCATGCGCGAACTGGGGCTGAAGCCGCCGAGCCGGGGATAAGCGGTTTGCTCAAAACCTCGCAGCGTCAATCTGTGAGGTTTTATGCAATCGCAGTTGGGGCAGCAGCAGGTCCCTTCAATCCGCCGGAACTCCAGGCATATCCATCCCTGAATATGCCTCCATTCCATCATTCTCCGGGCTCTTCCCGCTTGCCATACTCCATCCTTGGCCGTCAGAGACAGCCTCATTCGGGCCACCCTCGGTTGGCACTTGGCCTTTGTAATCCGAGAAGTGCACCACGTTGTCGTAAGCATCCTTGATCAGATCCTGAAGCGGAATGACGCTGCCGTTGACGCGCTGTTCGTCCAGCAAATCCAGATCCACGTCAGCAAACACCATCTGCTCCTGATTGATCGTTCCTTCGGCTGCAATCCCGTCGCGAGCAAAGAAGTAGTCCGATGGTGTCAGAATCGCTGCCTGCCCGTAGTTCGCGGCCATATAAGGCACCAGCGGTAGATTGCCCACCGTTCCGGTCATTGCGACGTAGACCTGATTCTCAATCGCCCGAGCCTGCGCGCAATAGCGCACCCGGCAAAAGCCCTCGCGACCGTCCGTGCAGGAGGGGACGAAGAGGATCTCGGCGCCGGCCTCGGCCATCACTCTTGCCACCTCAGGAAACTCCACGTCATAGCAAACCAGAATCGCAATATTGCCGAAGTCCGTGTGGTAAACGTAGAGTCCGTGTCCGCGGCTGAACTGATACGGACCGCTTTCGGTCGGGGTCAAGTGGACCTTCTTCTGGCGGAAGACCTGCCCGTTGGGCGTGAACAGGTGTGCGGCGTTGAAGACCTTGCCTCGTTGGAAGACCGGATGGGTCCCTCCAATGATGTAGATCCCAGTTTCCTTGGCGAGTCGTATGAACAACGCCTCATACTGCGGTGCCAGCCGAGCCAGTCGGCGCACAGCCATGGCTGGCGCAGACTCATTGATGTAGCTCAGCAACTGCATCGTAAAGAACTCGGGAAACAGAACAAAATGGGCGTGGTAGTCTTTCGCACTGTGTACGAAGAACTCGACCTGCCGCTCGAAGTCCTCAAAGCAGGCGATCGGCCGCAACAGGTATTGAACCGCAGCGATGCGCACCCGGCGCGGACGCGGCGTTCCGCGCATCGCTTCGGCCGCTGCCTGTTCCAGCGCCGCATGTTGCAGGCTGGCCTGCAAACTCACCGACGAAGTGTACTCCGGGTTCAGCCATTCCAGCACCGTGGCAAAGCCGTATGATTCCGCGTCGTGCATATAGCCGGGAACGACATCCAGAACCACCAACCCATTCTCCAGTTGGAAGGTGAGAGCCGGGTCTCTGCGTTTACCGTCCACCACTTCGGCCACATATTCCTTCGCCGTCATCTTGCTGGCAACCGCGCCGTAGCCGGCGATCCGGCCTCCTGTCAGCAGCCGCTTCAGGCCGTGCTCCCGGATCAGATCCTTGCGGGCCTCGTAGAGAGCGGTTCCAATGCCTTGTTTGCGCGCCTCCGGGTCCACTCCCATGTCCGCGCCGTACAGGGTTTTCCCCAGCGGATTATGCGTATTGAACGACCCATCCCCGGTGATCGACGACCAGTTGGCAGATTCGGCGTAATCATCCCAATCAATCAGCAGGGAGCTGGCCGAACCCAGAATGTGGCCGGTCGAGTCCGAGACCACCAGTTGCCCCTCGGGAAAGACCTCGAGATGATGCGTCAACTGTTCGGGTCTCCAGGGCGGCAGGCCGGGAAAGGCGCGCATTTGCAGTTCAATGACCGCCGGAACGTCTTCGAGGGTCATCTGGCGGACGCTAAGTTCATTAGGGAGGCCGTTTGAGGTGGCCATGGTTGGGATACTCCTAAACTCCGAATCGGAGCACGATTCTGGAGCTTGCTCTGAGTCTAGGCAGCGAGGGTTGAAAGATGATGAAGATTGACGGCGAGTTTGATGAAAAGATGAGCAATTCTGCAGTAATCCGCTTTCTGCCTACCTTTCTTCGCTGCAACTTGTTCAGGTAGGATCACCATCCAGCCAAAGCGTTTAAATTGAATAGATGAACTCAACGCAAGCCAAGTGGAAACCGGAACTCGTCACGATGATCGCGCTGGCGGTACCGGTAGTTTTGAGCGAGCTTGGCTGGATGGCTGAGGGCATCGTGGACACCATCATGGTGGGCAAGCTCGGCCCGGCGGCCATCGGAGCTGTTGCTCTGGGCAATGCCGTCTGCAACACACCAGCGCTCTTCGGCCTGGGCCTGCTCTTGGGGCTGGACACCCTCGTGGCCCAAGCCCATGGCCGCAAGGACCATGACGATTGTCACCGCTGGCTGGCCCAGGGCGTCTACTTGGCGTGTATTGCGACGCCTCCGCTGATGTTGCTAACCTTTCTAGCCAGCTTCGGCTTTGTGCCCTTCGGAATTAACTCTGAAGTGGCCGCCCCGGCTGCTGCTTACCTGCGCATCCTCAATTGGGGCACACTGCCGCTGCTACTCTACGGTGCTTCACGCCGCTACCTGCAAGGCGTTGGCGACGTGCAAGTCATTACCGTGGCCTACGTCGGGGCCAACCTGCTCAATTGGTTCGGCAACTGGGTGCTCATCTACGGAAAACTCGGCATGCCCGCGCTTGGCGTCAGCGGATCGGCTATTTCCACACTCGTTTCGCGCATCTTCATGGCTACGACGCTCATGGGGTTTGCCTGGCGTCATGAGAGCAGGCGCGGCCATCCGCTGTTTCGACGCTGGGCTGCTCCCAACGTGGCAAGACTCAAGCGGCTACTCGAATTAGGTGTTCCGGCGGCAGGGCAGATTCTTCTTGAAGTGGGAGCGTGGAATCTGGCCACGCTCTCTGCTGGATGGTTAACCCCCGTCGCGCTGGCCACTCACCAAATCGCCCTCAACTACGCCAGTGTCACGTACATGGTCCCGCTCGGAGTATCGGCGGCAGCAGCCGTGAGCGTGGGCCACGCCATCGGTGCTGGAGACCCCGAGCGAGCCCGCCGCGCCGGATGGCTCGCTCTGGGGCTTGGAACGGCCTTTATGCTGATGGCCGCGGTAGTCTTCTTGGTAGCGCCAGGACCGCTCATCGCCCTCTACACCCGCAATCCTCAGGTCATGGCCGTCGGACCGAGCCTCCTGGGTCTGGCAGCAGCTTTCCAGATCTTCGACGGCATCCAGACCGTCTCCACCGGTGCGCTTCGCGGATTGGGCGAGACCCGTATTCCCATGTTGGCCAACCTCGTGGGCTACTGGGTCCTCGGGCTTCCGCTCGGGCTCACCCTCTGCTTCGTGTTTCACTGGGGCATCTACGGCCTGTGGATAGGTCTTTTAGCAGCCTTGATCCTCATAGCCTCCACGCTCATGGTGCGCTGGCGTCGTGACTCAGCCCGCGTGGCACTCACGGCTATCAGACCGTGAAGAAGCTTAAGTCGGTGAAAGGTACAGGCCTTACAGGCTGCAGAAAGACGTATTCGGGGCGGCATGAAGTGTCAGGGCACGACTTTAGTCGTGCCACAAGAGCTGCAAAAACGGCGTGGGCTTTGGAACCGGCTCTTTTTCCGCAGCCTGTTTATCCCGTACATAAACCAAGCAGAATCAACGGAGATTTCTCCAATGAGGGGAATTCTTAGTCCTCTTGGCACGTCATGCTCCCTTTCCGCAGCCCTTTCGACACCCGAACTTGACTTAAAAGCATCGCCCGTCTCAAGCGCAAAAGACTCGTGAATCCATTCCATTTCGTCCGACTCAAACGAGTAGCTATGTTGGTTGCGGGTTGGCAATCAGTTCACCGCAATGTGACTATAATCACATCTGAGAGAGCGTTCGAACCTCTCCAGAAGTTTCAGGAAGGGAACTCCGCCAAATGGCGACAGGCGACCTGGCCCTCGGTCAGCTTGAGGGCGCACTCAATACGCGTTCGCGCGTGATCAACGATTTCAGCATCAACGTGGCAACGGTGAACGGTTCCGGCTCGCAATCCGCCAATAGCGTGCTGCTGAAGAGCATCTTCGGAATGGGTGTCCCCGTCAGCGGGAAAAACCTCTTCCCCTCCAACATTGCCGGACAACCCACCTGGTTCATCATTCGTGCCAGCAAAGACGGATACGTCGCTCGCAAGCGCGACTCAGAAATTCTGGTCGCTCTGAATCCGGAGACCGCACAGGCTGACGTGCAGGCCTTGCCTCCCGGTGGCGTTGTCATCCACGAAGAGAACCTGAACCAGACTCTGAATCTCAGCCAGACGCGCAACGATCTGTTCTTCTATTCCGTCCCCTTCGACAAGATCACAGCCGCCATCTGCCCAGAAGCCAAGCTGCGCAAGCTTGTTAAAAACATGGTCTACGTCGGCGTCGTCGCTCAACTGCTGACGATCGATCTGGGCGTGGTTGAGAGCGGTCTGCGCCGCCAGTTTGCCAAGAAACAGAAGGTCTTCGATCTGAACTTCGGCGCTGTCAAAGCTGGCTTCGATTATGCCCAGGAGAATCTGAGCAAGCGCGATCCATACTTCATCGAGCGCATGAATCAGACAGAGGGCAAGATCATCATCGATGGCAACGCCGCATGTGGCATGGGCGCGGTCTTCGCTGGCGTAACGGTGGTCGCCTGGTATCCGATCACTCCCTCCACATCCGTCATTGAGGCCACCGCTGACCTGCTCAAGAAGCTTCGCGTAACGCCGGATGGCAAGGCGACCTTCGCCGTCGTGCAGGCAGAGGACGAGCTCGCCGCCATCGGCATGGTTCTCGGCGCAGGATGGGCTGGCGCACGTTCCATGACAGCAACCTCCGGTCCCGGCATGTCGCTGATGGCCGAGTTCGTTGGCTTGGGCTACTACGCCGAAATTCCTGGTGTGATTGTCATCGTGCAGCGCAGCGGGCCCGCAACCGGCATGCCCACACGCACCCAGCAGGCCGACCTGCTTTCGGCGGCCTTCCTCTCCCACGGCGACACCAAAAACATCCTTCTCCTGCCGGGCTCGGTCAAAGAGTGCTTCGAGTTCACCCAGGCGGCCTTCGATCTGGCTGAGCGGTTGCAAACCCCAGTCTTCGTCCTCAGCGATCTCGATCTGGGTATGAACAACTGGATGTCGGAGCCCTTCGAATATCCGTCAAAGCCTCTGGACCGCGGTAAAGTGCTCACGGCTGAGGATCTGGAGCGGCTGGGCGGCTTTGCCCGCTACCGTGACGTCGACGGCGATTCCATCGGCTGGCGTACGCTCCCCGGAACCCGCCACCCGAAAGCCGCCTACTTCACCCGTGGCTCAGGACACAACGACGCTGCCGGCTACACCGAAGATCCTGACGAATACACCGCTGTGATGGATCGGCTGAGCCGCAAGTTTGAGAGCGCGCGTAAGCTGGTACCCGCTCCAGTTTCCGTCAAAGACGGTACCTCGCAGATCGGCTTCCTGGCCTACGGTTCCACCGATTGTGCCCTCCGCGAAAGCCTTGACCAGATTAAGAAGAGGTACGGGTTGGACGTGGATTATCTCCGCCTCCGAGCTTGGCCCTTTGCGCACGAGATTCACGACTTTATAGCCTCCCATGAGCGCGTTTATGTGGTGGAGCAGAACCGCGACGCGCAGTTGGCCAGCTTGCTCAAGCTTGATCTTCCCGCTGAGCAGGTGACCAAGCTGCGCAGCATTCTTCACTACAACGGATTGCCCATCGACGCGGAATCCATCACAGAAGAGTTCGTGACCAAGGAGGGACTATAATCATGGCGACCGCAACCCCCAGCCCCAAAGTCAACCACATTGGCCTTCCCGTTCTTGAGTATCGCGGTGGCAAATCCACGCTCTGCGCCGGTTGCGGACACAATGCCATCTCCGAGCGCATCATCGACGCCTTGTATGAAATGGGTGTCGAGCCGGAGCGTGTCATGAAGATGAGCGGTATCGGCTGCTCTTCCAAGAGCCCCGCCTACTTTTTAAGTCGCGCGCACAGCTTCAACAGCGTCCATGGACGCATGCCCTCGGTCTCCACCGGCGCCATCCTGGCCAATCACCAGATGACCATGCTGGGCGTCTCTGGCGACGGCGATACAGCCTCCATCGGCATGGGCCAGTTCGTTCATCTCATGCGCCGCAATCTGCCGATGATTTACATCATTGAGAACAACGGCGTTTACGGCCTCACCAAGGGCCAGTTCTCGGCCACCGCCGATCTCGGCTCCCGGCTCAAGACTGGAGTTGTCAACGATCTGCCCGCCATCGACACCTGCGCACTGGCGATCCAGTTAGGCGCCACCTTTATTGGCCGCTCCTTCTCTGGAGACAAAAAGCAGCTACTCTCCATGCTCAAGGCAGCCATCGCCCACAAGGGAACAGTGGTGCTCGACGTCATCAGCCCCTGTGTCACCTTCAATGACCACGAAGGCTCAACCAAGAGTTACAAGTTCATGCAAGAAAACGACGAGCCCATCAACGAGATCGGCTTCGTCGCCAGCTTCGATGAGATCGAAGTCGATTACGATTCCGGCCAGATCTACGAAGTCGAAATGCACGACGGCTCCAACCTCCGCCTGCGCAAGCTCCTTGAAGACTACGACCCCACCGACAAGGCGAACGCCGTTCGCACTCTCATGGAATCGCGCGACAACGACGAAATCCTCACTGGCGTCTTCTACATCAACACCGAGCAGCCCACCTTCATCGATCTCCTCAACGTAGTCGATGAGCCGCTGAGCACTCTCCCTGAATCCATCACTCGACCACCCAAGGCCGCCCTCGATACTTTGATGGCTGCGCTCAAGTAAGTCCAGTCCGCACCAACAGAAAAGCCCCGCAAATGCGGGGCTTTTCTGTTGGTGCAGGCTCATGGCTTAACCTGCGTGGAATTACTTTAGTCGGTGTGCCCCGCCGAAGGCTTCACGCCCAGCCCGTTCAGTTTAGTGCGCGCCTGCGTAGCCTCGGGGGTTTGCGGATGACGCTGGATCAGCAAACGCAGCTCATGAATGCCCGCGTCCTTCCGGTTCATCTGCAGCAACGCCAACCCCTTGCGCAGTTGCGCCGCCGGAGCCTTTGGGCTGCCTGGGAATCCCTCCAGCACGGCGTTATAAGACTTCACCGCTTCGGTGAATTTAAGCTCTCTGTAAGCGATCTCGCCCAAATAAAACTGCGAGTTGCCGGCCAGTTCGTCCAGCGGGTAATAGTGAATCACGTCCTGGAACTCACCCGCAGCGACCTCGTATTTAGCGGCGTTGTAGTCGCGTACACCGGACTGAAAGGTCTCCTGCAAGGGGGGTGTCTGATTCGCTGTCGGTCCTCCGACGGACGGACTGCTCGCCGGGGCTCCGCCGCTCGTCGACGGTGCCGCGGTTGATGTCGGCGAACTTTGGACATTCTGCAACTGTGCCTGCAAATCCTGAATCGCCTTATCCAGCTTGGCCGCACGCGACTTCAGCTCGTCCACTGAGTCGTTCAGTGCTTGCACTTGGCCAGAGGTCGTGTCCAGCTTGCCGCTCATCGCTTCGTTCTGCGCTGCGATCTTCTGCTGCAGCGTATTCACGGTTGCGGTAATCTGGTTGGCGTTATCGGCCGTCTGTTGCGTTAGATTCTGCAGCACGCCGAAGCGTGAGTCCAGGGTCGACTGCATGCGCTGCACCATGTCCAGCAGCTGCTGCACCTGCGTCTGCAGCTCGATGATCTCCTTCGAAGCGGCGTGCGCCGGCGTCGGCACGGAGGCCACAAGAAGGGCGAAAATTGCCGCCCCCAGAAGACGATTGCGAAGTGTTCCCGTTCTCTGCATGATTCACCTATGAAGAAAAGTAGACGGCAAACAGCTTACCTATACTCCATCATCTGTAAGCTGTTTGCTGTCTACGTTAACTGTAATTCTACTGGTCCACCGTGAATCCGGCGCGGCGGTTCTGCTGCCAGCACTCCTCGTTTGACTCTGAGCAGAAGGGCTTCTCTTTGCCGTAGCTGACCACGCGGATGCGGTTGGCCGCCACTCCGGCTGTCACCAAGGCATTCTTGGCGGAGTTGGCCCGGTTCTGGCCCAGCGCCAGGTTGTATTCGTTCGAGCCGCGCTCGTCGCAGTAGCCCCCAATCACGACCTTCACATCCGGATGGCTTGCCAGGTACGAGGCATCGTGCGAGAGCGTGGCTTGCGCATCGCCGCGCACATCGTACGTGTCGTAGTCAAAGAAGATGTCCTGAACGTTAGCCTTGAACTCCTCCTCCGCGCTCATGGTGCTGGTGGGAACCACCACTGCTGGCGGCGCATTCACAGTCACTCGTGTGGAGGCCTCGGCCGTTCCGCCGGCGCCCTTCGCCACCAGGTGATAGCTGGTAGATTCTGTCGGAGTCACAGTCTTCACGCCTGCGGTGGGCACCTCGCCAATCCCATCGATCGAGACCGTCGTAGCGTCCGTCGTCCGCCAACTCAGTTGGACCTGATCTCCTGCTGCAACCAACGTGGGCGTAGCGGTCAGTTGCGCGGTCGGTGCAAGCGCTCCGGAGGTCGCTGGAGCTGTCTCCGCGGAGGGAAGTGGCTTCTTCGTCTTCTTGCCGCAGCCGGCAACCGCGATCAAGACGATAAGAACGACGAGAAACGCTGAAATACGATGAACTCGGTTCAATGAATTGCTCCTTCCACTAATTAATCCTGCATTGAAGAGCGAATTGCCTCAACCCTTAGCGCAAGCCGCTCATGTTTGTTGGCAACAACACCATAATAGTGCAGAAAGCAGAGTTCTTCACGCGTCAAGCTTCAATGCTCCGTCTTTGCGGAGTCTGCGCTTTACTTCCAACTCCAGTTCGGCATGAAGTTGTTGCCTGTCTGTGTCAGTTGATGCTGCTCGGTGCCGTCGGCCAGCATCGACCAAATCTGGCTGTGTCCGCCCGTGCTCCGCTCAAAGACAATGTGCCGTCCGTCCGGCGCCCAACTGGGAAAGTCGTTGCTGCCCGATTCGTGCGTCACCTGCAGCCAGCGCTTGCTGGCGATGTCCATCACGTAGATGTCCTGGCCACCCGGCGCGCCGGGACCGTACTTACGGTTCCAACTGAAAGTCAGAAACTGCCCGTTGGGTGACCACGAGGGCGAAATGGCATAGCCTCCATCGGTCAACCGCTGGACGCTGGTCCCGTCCTGATCCATCGTGTAGATCTGCGGCAATCCTGTGCGACCGCTCACCCAAGCCAATTGCACGTTCGTGCGCGGATTCCACGTAGGTGCCACGTCAGGCCCGGCAAAGGTGGTCACCCGGTGCAGGTTGGCCCCACTCGCGTCCGCCACCCAGATCTCCGGATCGCCCGAGCGCGATGAGGAGAAGGCGATCCGTGCCCCATCACCCGACCACGCCGGAGACTGGTTGCTGCCGCCGGCCGTTCCCGCCGGAAAACTTACCATCCTGCCAAGTTCCAAGGAGTACATCTTGATCGCCCATCCCTCGCGACCCAGCGAAGCAAATGCAATCCGCGTATTGTCCGGAGAAATGCGTGGCGACAGCGAAATGGTGCCCAGATGAGTAACGGCGTGCTGGTTCTGCCCGTCATAATCCATCGCCCAAATCTCTTTGGTGCCGCTGCGCGAACTGACAAAGAAAATCTTCGTCTCTGCGATTCCGTTGATCCCGCCACCCAGCCGCAAGATGATCTCATCGGCGAATCGATGTGCAACGGTCCGCGCCGAGTCTTCGCTGGCCTGCTCGTTGTACTGCTTGCCTAGCACCTGCGGGTTCACAGTATTGCGAGTGTCGTCCACCCAGCCGTAGACGATCAGCCTTCCGTTGCTGGCTGAAAGTGCTCCGAAGGCCACCATCGCAGCGTTCGAGGGCGCGGCCGACCACTGCGCCAGGTTGATCTCCTGTGGTGAGCCGGGCGTGGTCTGAGGAGTAAGACTCTTTGACACCAAATCGAAGATGCCAGCGTTCGCCAGATCGCCATAGAGCGTGGAGTCGAAGGCCGCCTTCAGTGCCGGAGTCTGGGGATCGCCGCCGACCGGCTTGAAATCTGCCGAGGCGATGCGAATGCGGTCGGTGCCCAGGTTTGAGCCGGTATGAATCCAGTCCTGGCCTGTTGCGGGCATGGCTGCCAAAGTTGCCAGAATCATCAGAGAAAAAGGAAAAAACCGGGAAAAAGCCTTCATGCCGTGCGCTATCCTTCCTCGGGAAAAGTGAGGATCATCTTCGCTGACTCGTAAATGCGACCAGCCACTTCGCTGTGCATCCTTGCCCTCTCAGCTAAAGGGCAACTCTCACACCATTTTACGTCCGCATCTTCAGGTAGCACTGAGCAATCTAGGTCTTTGATCACCTGTCGTTGCGCAAACTGTGTGTGCCCCAGTTCTCGATTTGGGGCTTGGAAAATCAAGAGCAATCACGCAACCAGCACCGTGACCGTGAGATTTGGCAATTGCATAAATGTAGCGCCGGCCTCCCGGCCGGCTGTAGTGCGGGCGTCCCCGCTCGCGCTTGCCTACGACGAGTCACCAATTTACACAGCCATGACACTAGTACTCGCAATAATAAGACGTGAGCACCGTGCTCTGGTTATATTGCGAGGGCAGCGGCCCAAATGTATCCACGCGTTGCGCCGCAAGCATACATGAGCGGTCCAGCGTCGAGCTTCCACTGCTCTGGGCCAGCCGAACGTTGCTGACGCTTCCGTCGCGATGAATAGTGAACTCGATATAGGCCCGTGTGCCCTTGACCGTGTTCTGGCTGACCTCGAGTTTGTTCCAGTTGGAGATCATCTTGCGCTGGATTCCCTCGATGTAATAGCCAAAGATACTGCCGAAGTTTCCGCTGTTGATGCTCACTGGTCCGTTCGATCCGTTCTGTGCGTTTGTAGCGCGTGCCATCGATGATCCGGCCTGCTCACCGAATTTGGCCAGGTTGTCCGGTCTCGACTGGGCCTGATGCTGCGGCGTCTTCGGAGCGCTTTGCTGCACCGTTTTTTTTTGTTTGCCTGCAATCGGAATTGCCGTCTCATCCACCGCCTCTTTAGCTTTGGGCGTGACTTCCGCCGGTGCCTGGCTCGGCGTCTCGGTGGAGAGAACGTTGTCATTGGGCGGTTGGTCGGAAGGCAAGGGAAGGGCATGAGTCACCAACGTTACCTGGATCGCCCCGCTTCCCGGACTGCCCCACTGGTTGTGATGAAACAGGCCGCCCAGAAGCCCATACGCCAACAAGCCTCCCGCCAGAGCGCCGTGCAGCAACAGCGATCCTGCCGCCGGAGCAGCTATCGGCTCCGGTGTCAGCTCCCGCTCAAGTTGCTCGCCGCCTTCCAGTAGACTCTCCATGTGCTTCGTCCTGCTCCTCGGGTCATGGAAGAAGCGAACCGTCCGCAAATCTGTCATCCTGAGCAGAGTTTGGCGCGTTCTATGCGACAAACGGAGCCGTAGGACCGGCGGCTGTTCTTTCTTCGTTTCTGGGCCTGCTAGCTGACCCTAGTTTCCACTCGCCGTCGCCGCCTTCTCTTCCAGTGGCTGCGTCACAATCGAAATATTCGTGATTCCCGCCTGCTTCACCGCGTCCATCACGCTGGCAAATGCGCCAAACGGAACCCGCTCGTCGGCCCGCAGATAAATCACTTTCTTGGCGTCATCGATGCCCGGTTGCCGCAGCTTTTGCCCTAGTTCGTGAATGTTCACTGGCTTATCGCCCAGGAAGACTCTCTGGTTGCGGTCGATCGTCACCACCAGCCGCTGCTGGGTGATCTCTTTCACGGTCCGCGTTTTGGGCACAGCCACTTCGATCCCCGACTGCAACACTGGCGCGGTAATCATAAAGATCACCAGCAGTACCAGCACCACGTCCACCAAGGGCGTGATGTTGATCTCTGCCAGCGAGCTCCGTGTCTGGCCGCTGCTACTTGTAAAGGCCACGGTCCACCTCCCGGGTGGCTTCGGGGCTGGCGGGTCGAGCGGGCGTAGCAGCTCGCACCGGAATCTCCTCCAGTGAGTTCAGCAGCTCACGGCAAAAGTCGTCGATGGCCGCCGCAAACACCCTGATCCGCGCTGTGAACTGGTTGTAAGCCACCACCGCCGGAATAGCCACAAACAAGCCAGCCGCGGTCGTGATCAGCGCCTCGCTGATTCCCGGTGCAACCGCCCGCAGTGTCGCCGATCCCGCCGTCCCTAACCCGTGAAAGGCGTCCACAATGCCGATCACCGTACCGAAGAGCCCCACGAACGGGCTCACTGCACCAATTGTCGCCAACCAAGTCAGCCGCCGTTCCAGATTGGTTACGGACTCGCTAGCGGCGGTCTGTGCTGAGCGTTCCAGCGGAGCCAGGTTGCGTGGTGGTCCCGAACCGCCCGTCTGGCGCTTGTAGGTCTCGTACACGCTGTCGAAGACCTGCGCAAGCGGGCTCGCCTTGCACTCCACTGAGAGCGTCGCAATCTCCTGCAGGCGTGTTGCCTTGCGGAAGCCGTGCAGAAACCGCTTGCTCTCTTTGGTTGCTGTGCCGAAAGAGGAACTCTTGCCCAGGATCACAGTCCATGAGTAGAGGCTGGCCAGCAGCAGCAGCACCAGAACCGCCATCGCTACCGGGCCGCTATTGGAAACCATCTCCACCAGCGCGCTCGAACCCAGAGCCGGGGAGACCGGAGCGGGTGCAGCCG
>Ga0182013_10006946_pt1 | contig 12648 bp, 7 predicted proteins | sample 612S2MmetaG_FD_120487 | JGI IMG/M metagenome (GOLD analysis project Ga0182013, IMG submission 120487) | Permafrost microbial communities from Stordalen Mire, Sweden - 612S2M metaG | ecosystem: Environmental > Terrestrial > Soil > Wetlands > Permafrost | place: Sweden: Stordalen | collected... | reverse complement strand
TGCCGGGTTCGGCGTACCCGATCGAATTCCATGTCGCCATCAGCTGATCCAACGCGGCGGCACAGGAAGGCGCGGGCGCGATCGTCCGCGCTTTCGCGGGGTTGCCGGCAAGCGCCAAGGTCAACGGCAGAATCAGCAGAGCCAGAGTGTTCGTGCGCTTCATTTGGGAGAGTCCTTTGTCGATGGTAATTTTTTTGTTACGGTAATACACCGTAGGAGAGGGTTGAACAGGGAACCGACAGGCCAGTTGACCCGCCGCTCCCTGCTCGTTTCGCTGTCAGAAGTGCCAGATCACGTCGCCGGCGCCGATGAGCGTCCAGTTCTTCGTGCCGCCGTTGAACGCGTTCGCACCGTTCGAGTGGTAGTAGCCAACCTCCGGCCGGATCTCGATTTGCGGCGAGAACCAGTGCTGCCAACCAATCGAGAACTCGTAGTAGGTCGCCGCCGTTCCGGTGCGCTGCCCTTGCGGGTCATAGTAGATCTCTGGCCGGAACGAAAAGTTGTTCAGCGGATCGGGCGAGTAGTTGACGTACATCGTCGATCCGATCGCGTAGGCGTTGCAGCGAAGCGGCGTGGACGTCTTGCATTGCGCCTCATTCGGCGCGTTGTGGGACATGAAAGGCGAGCCAAACGGGGTGCCACCGTCGGCGCCGAGCGCGGTGTTGAGCGCCTGCACCGTCGGGTTCTTCAGGTTCGGCACACCGTTCTCGTGCTCGTCATAGAACTCGAACGCGAGGTGCCAATGATCGTTAAACTTATGATAATAGGTGACACCGTACCACTGCAGGTTGTTATAGCCCCACTGACCACCGTTGATGCCGTTCGCGCAGGGATTGATATCGTCCCAGCCGTCATTCCATGTGTAGCGCGCGCAAACGGTGTACGATGGCACCGCGCCAGGATCCTTCGCGAACGTGGAGCCGGGATACAGCGGGTTCGGCAGCGCCGCGGAGTTCGGATTAGGATTGCCAACCTGCTTCCACGCGTTGTTGAACGTCGCCTCGGTGCCAATTTCCACGCCCATCTGGATCGAGAGGTTCTTGGTGACGAACAGCGTGCCGATGAGGCCCTCATTGGTATAGTTGTCGAGGGCGTAGGTGATCGAGTGCGTGTACATATAGTTGTTCGGCGCCAACTGCGCTTCGATATCCGGCACCGAGATATAGCGCCCGGCTCTGAGCATCAGACCCTGGGCGACCCAGGGGATGTACACCTCGCCATACAGCATCGGAAAGTCGTAGCCGTTGACCGCGTTGTATTTCAGCAGCTGATAGCTCGCGAGTCCGTACGACGTCGTATAGCGGTAATTCTCACCATAAATCGCCGACAGCCTGAGACCCCAATCGATGTGGTCCTTCTGAACGGTGTCCGGGAAACGATCGAGGTAGAGCACCACCTGATCAAGTTGCGCGGTGTTCGGGATGTACGCATAGGAGACTGGCGCGTTGCCGCCTGGTTTGCGTAGGCTATTGCTGCTGAAGTTGAAGCCGGGATCGATCCAGCCATAGACCTGAAACCCGTATTCGTTCATCCAACGGCCAAGGCCGGTGTTGGCGATCGCGGTCATCAGCGGGCTATCGATCGAACCGGAGCGTGTCACGCCGATCGCCGTTGCGCCGCCATACGGCCATTCGGTGAACGGCATTGGCGGCGTGGTCTGCGGCGTTCTGGGCCAGCCATCAACCCTCGAAGGTGGCGCGTTGGGGTCGCTCGGCGGTCCCGCCTGACCCATTTCGAGCCCGTAATAGCGATAGAACCGTGTGAACGGGTTGTCGCCGAGATACGCGTCCAGACAGTTGTAATTCGCATACGGGTCCGGTGTCCCGGTGCACGGCACCGATGCTGTGGAAGCCCCGGGCGCCGGCGCGGACGTGATGGCGGGTGCTATGGAAATCGTGGGCGCGGGCGTGGTTTGCGCCACCGCCGCCATTGAAGTCGCACCCAGTACCCCCGATATAATTACGGCACTTTTCGACAGGCGATGCATAAGCATCATCTCCTCATGTTTAAGGGATCGCGATCCGATCACTCGGTCGTGGCGGATCGCACAGCCTTCTCCGTTCCCGGATTGCACCAGGTTTGGCCGAAGGAATTTGGTTGAGATGATCCGGTTTACGTCACGGACGTATGACGAGTCTCCCGATAGGGATCGCGCCCGGGACAGCATTCTTCGTCAGGCGATGCATAGACATCATCTCCTCATGGTTGATCGATCGCGATCCGATCGCTCGGTCGTGGCAGGTGAAAATGACCGCCGGCTCTTCGTCCGGCGGGAGCGCCCTGGTACTCTGCAAACCCCGGGCCAGGTGATGCGACCATGACGTTCACGGTACGGTTCCCGTTCGAAACACTGTGTATCGGTAAGTTAATATAAAATCCATCCTGGCGGCCGACACATGAAATATATTTTCATATATTCCAGTAAATATCACACGGTTTTTGATGTTTAAGTTCTGTACGGAGCGCTGATGTATTTCCCGCCAGAATGCGTGAATTCGTATCAATCCGAATTCTCGATACGCGATAACATATCCCGACAGGCCATTCCTATATGGATTCTTTATTTCAGGCGCGTTCGCGCCATCTGTGATTTATACAAGGGTGGCCGGGCCAGTATATGGCCGGCGAATCTGGCCGGTCAGTAGCGCCAGATCAGGTCGGAGGACACCATCGGCAGGTCCTTCCGCGGCCGCCGTTGAACACCGCGGCGTTGAACGCGTGGTAATGGCCAATTTCCGGCCGGACATATACGTCGTCGGAGAAATAGCGCCGCCAGCTGACCGTCGCCTCATAATAGGCGGTCTTGCAGCCGGTCCGCTGGCCGCTCATGTCGTCGTGATATTCGTTCCGAATGCCGACGGCATTGTGTTTGTCGATCTCATACACCCTGTCGTTCAGGATCGCCCATTCGCGCGACTGGCGGCGGTTGCCGGTATCGCGATACGCGCCATACGGACCGTTCACGCCATAGGAAGGAAACGCGATGCTTCCCGGCGCGTTCGGGGTCTTGTCCTGGAACAGGTCGAAACCATATATATTCTTTATGATATGAATTATATTATAAAATATATAATCATATATTGCTCAAGGCCCATGGCGTATATGGGTGTGTAAGATAACGTCAATGGGCTGGCGCGTTGGCGTTCACTCTGCCTTGTTTCATGCCACTCCTGAATTCCGGCCACGGGATCTTGCTATTTTCAAAGTACTATATAGGTTGTTTATATTAGATAGTCCGCTTCAGAGAATGGATTTTATATGTTGCTCTGCCGCATACAGGCCGAAGGTGACCAAAACTGATGCGTGAGGCCGGTTTCTACCGTGTCGATGTCGCAACGGGGGCCCACATAGGTGCGGAGCATGCGATCGCTACAACTCATATATCTCGCATTTGGTGCCTCGCGGCCCCTGATCGCGCGATGCGAAGGCGCCCGCGTGGCTCGCGGCGAAGGCGCGCCGGAGTCTGTTAATTTTCCGTACCGTTCCGGTATCGCGCCGGTTGACCGCCATGCGCGGGCGTTTGCCGATCGGGCGCCGTTCGCTGTCCGTATCGGCCGCATCGCCGCCAGACGCCGGGACGCCATGTTGAACGGCACCAGCCGGACCGGGGCCGGTCGCGCCCACCGGCCATTCGACACGGCGTTCCCGGCCGCCTGGTCGGACACCCGCGCTCCCGCCCGAACGCGGCGGCTCCCCTTGGCGTGTGAGCGAAATGCCTGACACGCACGTTCCGTCCGGGCAAGGCCGGCTCAACCTTGCAAAGTCACCGCTAAAAGGGGCATTTGCCGGCGGACGGACGGCCGATTCGCGGCTTTCTCTCGTCATGGTGGGATTGATGGGCACGCCGCCCTGGTTCAGGCCCGAAGCAAAGCGAGGCGGTTGGATCGCCAAATTCCGCTCCCTGACGCCATTCGGCCGCCATAAGGGAGACGGCCCAAACAGCCTTCGAGCCTCCCGTTGGGCGCGTTTGCCAGTCGGCGTGCCGGATTTGCGGGCCGAGGAAAAGCCTGGGCCTCGCCGTTATTTCAGCGCCGCCATGCTGGTCGCGCTGGCCGCCGGCATCTGCTGGATGTTGCGGCCTTATTTGTTGGTCGGCAGCCTGGTACTGCCTTTCCTGATCGCGATCATGCTCACCGCGATCGCCTATGGGCTGTTGCCGTCGCTGTTCGCCTGCGTCCTCGGCGTGCTGACGTTCGACTTCTTTTTCCTGCAGCCGCTCTACAGCCTCGACATCTCCGAGCCCGACGATGTCCTGCGCCTGGCGGTGTTCGCCACCGCCGCGTTGATTGTCAGCAACCTCGCCGCCTACGCGCGCGCGCAGGCGGTCACCGCCAGCGTCCGCGCGGAAGTGGCGGAGAACCTTTACCGATTCGGCCGGCAACTCGCCGGCGCCGCCACGCTGCCCGAGGTGATGGATGCGTCGGTCCCGAGGCTGAGGGCGCTCCTGCGCGCTCCGGTGCTGATCGTGCTGCCGGACGACGGTAACCTCGCGGTGTACCCGGCCGCGGCCACCGCCAATACGGCGTTGTCTGGCATGGATTTTGCCAAGGTCAAAACATGGCTGCAGACCGATCCACTTGCCGGCGCCGATGTGCCGGTACCGATTTCTTCCCAATGGCTCATGGTCCCGATGCGAACCGGTCTTGGTAAAGTGGGTGTGATGGCGGTCGGCCGCGAAGCGCTGGACAAGCTACAGGTCCCCAACACGGATGCTCTGTTCGGGACACTGGCGGATCTGCTGGCGCAGGCGGTGCACCGGATCGATCTCGCCGACGACCTGACACTGGCGACCCGCGCGGCCGAACGGGAGGAATTGCACGCCGCCCTGCTGGCCTCCCTGTCGCATGACCTGCGCACGCCTCTGTCTTCGGTGATGGCGGCCGCGGAAAGTCTCGCCGACTGGCGCGAGGTACCCGGGGAAGCCACGCAACAAGCACTGGCGCGATCCATCCAGGGCGAGGCGCGGCGGCTCGACCGCTATATCGCCAACCTGCTGGACATGACCCGGCTGGAATCCGGCCTCACGGATGCCACCGCCAGCCGTATCGATCTGATGGACTCGGTCAGCGTCGCGCTGGACCGCTGCGCCAATCTGGCGACCCATCGGGTGAATGTCGAAATCGGACCGGACCTGCCGTTGCTGGCCGGCGACGAGGTCCTGCTGGAGCACGTATTGTTCAATCTGCTCGACAATGCCGCGAAATACACGCCCGCCGGCTCGGCGATCCTGGTGCGCGCGGCACGGGATCACGACCGGGTCACGATCGAGGTGATCGACGAAGGCGATGGGATCCGCCCCGCCGAGCTGGAGCGGATCTTCGACAAGTTCTACCGCGGCCGGCGTCAGGGGCCGCAAAGCCCAGGGATTGGGCTGGGGCTGGCGATCTGCCGCGGCTATGTGGAAGCGATGGGCGGCCGGATCTCGGCGCGCAACCGGACGGACCGCGGCGGCGCGGTGTTCAGCATGAGTTTCCCCATCCCCGAAACGGAAGACCTGCCGGATCCGGAAGCGTGATCCCGGGCTCCGCCCCTTTGAAGATTCTGGTCGTGGACGATGAGCCAGCCATCGTTCGCTTCCTGCGCACCGGCCTGACCGGCCACGGCTATATCGTGCTGACCGCGGGAACCGGCCGCGCGGCGCTGGAAATCCTGGAGCGCGAATCGCCCAATCTGATGGTGCTGGACCTCGGGCTGCCAGACATGGATGGGCTCGACATCATTATCCGGTTGCGGGCGATGCGGTTGATGATCCCGATCATCGTGCTGTCCAGCCGCGGCGAGGAACGCTCGAAGGTCGAGGCGCTGGAACTCGGCGCCGACGACTATCTGGTCAAGCCGTTCGGCATGGATGAACTGATCGCGCGCGTGCGCGTCGCGCAACGGCATCAACTGATGCGCGAGGGCGAGCGTCCGGTGTTTCAGGTCGGCGACCTGGCGGTGGATCTGGTTCGCCGCGTCGTGACCGTGCGCGGGGAAACGGTGCAGTTATCGCCGCGGCAATATGAGCTGCTGCGGTTGCTGGTGCAGCACGCGGGCAAGGTGCTGACCCGCGACTTCATTCTGCGCGAGGTCTGGCACAACGATTCAAACGTGCAGTACCTGCGCATTTACATCCGCGCGCTGCGGCAGAAGCTGGAACCGCGCCCGGAACGGCCCGAGTATATTCTGACGGAAATCGGCGTCGGGTACCGGTTGCGGGCGGCCGATTGAGCGTAATCGCCTGAGGCGGAACGGTCGGGAAGCGTGAATTGCGCTCTCGGAGTCGGTACTGACCCTCGCTGGTTCGTTCGTCCTGGCCAGGCTCGACGGGCCATCTCGCGCGACGAGCACGTTGACGCCGACAACCTGGTCAGGTCGGACCATGACGACGGCCGCTTACAAGAGTCGATACTACGACCTCCGGAATAACTCTGGATCGTAGCGTGGTCCGAAAGTTTCTGTGTGTCACTCTGGCTCAGGAATTCGCCAGGTCCGGCGGTTTGAAGGGCGGCGACGCGAGGCGCGAGGCTTTGACGCCGGAGCGGCGGGCGGAGATTGCTCGGAAAGCTGTAGAGAAACGGTGGAGGAAGAAGCAATCTCGTTCCGCGCAACGATCAGGTCAGGTCTTCCGGGAATAACCAGCCGCAAGCTTCCAGCGTGAAGTTTCTCTCGTTCCGTTTCAACATTCACCTCGACAAATCCTTCGCAGGGGATGGCCAAATTAATAAATGGCAGCACCATTTGAAGTCCTACTCGCTGTGACCAATCCTGCGCCATCCCCTGAAATCCGATCTGCTCTGGCGGTACGTCGAATCTCAATATCTCAGTCTGGCCCGGCGGGATGTTAACAGAAATAGTAAGTCTCTCAAATTTATCTTCTCGATCAGTGAGTATCCATAGGCCTATAGCAAGCTTCGGGATCAAAAGTTGAACGTCGGGCGGCGGATTATCCGGAAAAGCCAAGTTCGGAGGCAGGACCCCCATATACGACATTTTGTCGCCCATCTCCTGCCGCGCGTCATCACAAAATATGCAGAACGCGGTGCGAGGTAGCATCACGCCGCAGCGCGCAATCTTATCTGCGAACCGGATGGACCTGTACCGCAAGGGTACATGGTTTCTACATTAGTTATCCTGTTTTCAACGATAAATGGCTTCGGCGAAACGGACATTGCCACGCTTTCCCCTGACTGAGTTTCAGTCTCCTTTGGCGTGGGCATGACCTTGGCGGGCCAGTCCGTCAGATGTTGATTCGAGTCATCATTTTCCTCAATGGCGGCACGGGGAGGCACAAAATTCGATAACGGCTCTCTGTTCATTGCGGTGTATGTATCGGATATGGTTCGGAGCGTGATGTTCCCTATGCCGTTCAGTCGGCGGCTCACGACACTCAAATCCACACCCAACGCATCAGCTATGGCGGTTTTTGTTAGCCCATGTGCCTCTTGTTCTTCATGATATGTCTGCTGAATAGCATTTTGGATGCGCTCCAAAAGATCTGCGTACGCACTCTCAAAGCGATCAGGCTCTATTTGAAACAACATCCGCCAACTCCTTGCTCACGATAGGTCCTGGTAGGCCTGGGGGAAGAGCATCGCGATGGTCAGCGGTCGCGTCAATGAACGGCTTGTAGAGCGTGATATCATCGTGCGGCAATCGTGCATCTTCGCCGGCATGCAGAATCGGGTAATCTTTATCCGGAAACCATCCGAATATCCGCACATCAACGGTCTTGAATTCACACACACCGCGCTCATGAGGTAGCGCGGTATGCAGGTCCTTCCATCGCATTGGAAAGCCATCGCAATAGCTTCTCAGCTTAGCCTCTGTTCGCGCTCCAGGGCTTGCCTGAGTTGTGTCAGACTTGGGAATGCGTTGACGGGGTCCCTTAGCCCAAGCCACACGTTCCGGCGTCAAAAAAACATATCTCCACATATCACCCCGCAAGCGATTGGCGCGCGGCCTGTGCTCGGTTAGCCCTGGCTTCCCGCACAACGCATGGAGACTTGCTTTGTAAGTCAAGGTTGCATTATAAGGCAAGCTTGCTCCCAACCCCATGGGGATACCCAGGTCTGACCGCGAAAGCACTCTTGCGTATAAAGATCGAATCCTATCCGCCACAACCAGCGAACAAGACCCTGCACAGTCATCAACTTTGCCTATGACTTTGCAAAGACGCAAGTTTCGCGAACGACCCGCCGCCTGAAGTTCGTTGCGCGAACATCTGTCCTGACCAGCGCGCTCCTGTTTCAGGCCGATCCCCAAACACCCTTCCCGATTTTGCCCCGTTCCCGCGATCCCGAGGCATCGGCCGCTGACGGGGCACGCCGCGCACCGCCCGACCGGCTGAATTTCTTCCTTGACGCCAATTGTTATTATATTTAACAGTCGCCGCCAACGACCCCCCACGCCAAGGCGCCCCCGATGCAACCCACTCCGGCTTTCGGCTACGAACAAATCGTCCAGGAGATGATGCGAGGCCTGCTCGACACCGTCGCCGACCGGCCGGACCTGTCGCCAGGTCGGCAAAATTCGCTCAAGCAAACCACGGTTTGCACGGCCATGGCGTTTAACCCGCGCGATCCGCTGGAGGCGATGCTGGCGAGTCAATGCGTGGTTTACGACCACCTGATGCACGACGGCGCGAGAGATCTGCTGCGCGGCCAGGCGGAACCGGTCAAGCTGAAGGCGCGCCCGGGGATCCTCTCGGCGGGGAAAATGGTCCTGGCGGCGATGGGGATGATGCTGAGGATGCAGCAGCGGGCGGAGAAGTCCCTGGCGTTCGCCCGGCCGTTGCCCGAAGCGGAGGAAAAGCCCGCGTCGGCCGATGCGATGCATCCGGCGGCGTCTCCGCCTGACCCGGCCCCCCAGCCCGAGCCGATCGCGGCGGAACCCGGTCCAGGCCCGGACAAACCGGCGCCGGGACAGTCAGCGGACGCGGCGAACGAGGCCTTGCCCGGCATCGCCGCGATGCAAGCCGCGCCGATGCCCCCGGCCGCCGTGGTGGAGGCCGCCCGTGCGCGATCCGCCGAACCGGGCGGTGGAACCGCGGCGGCGGCGCCGCGATGGGTCGCGCCAGCCCAGATTGGCGGGCATGCGGCGCCGGATGTGGGGGCGCCGGGGGTGGATCAGATCGCGTCGGCGCTCCGTGCGGTGGGTGTGGCGTCCGGGCCGGCGATCGAGGCAACGCCGTCGGACGCGGATACCAGAAGAATGCCGCTGGATTGTCTCGATCCGGCGGAGCAGCGGGAGATCCGGGACGCGGTGGCTCGGACGCTGAAGGCGGCGGGGTGAGGGCGGGCGGGCGGATCGACGCGTTACGGCGGCGCCTGCTGTGTGATCCGATTGATAAGAATAACACGGATTACACGGAACGTGTCTGGATTGCCGGCGCTCACAAACCTCGAGGCGTGTCGCGAATGCCGTATGGGCAAGATGGGCTGCGATATAAAAAATTCCGTGAAATCCGTGGCTTTTATCTTAATCCGTGTAATCCGTGTTATTCTTGCTTTCTTGCTTGCCTGCCCAGGTCGGCGCGGGGCGTGACGGGGCGTAATGGGATTGGCGGTCCGCGCTGGAGCGACCGCGGAATATCACGACTTCTAACAGATTCGCGGCGACTGATGGCCGGGTCAAGCCCGGGGATGACGAGAGTGGAACGACGACCTGACGCGACGATTGTTGGGCGTCGCCGTAAGTCCGACAGGCTGCCAACTGAAGCGATCATGCTCTGAGCCGGCGCGCGCTACCCGGGCAGGCTGGCCTGGATGAGGGGGCTGTCGCGCTGGTCCTGCTTCCATTCCCCCGTGGCAGCAAACCCGCTGCCGGCATCGCCGGCCCAGGACTGGCGGAGCAACGCGTTGGCTTGTTGATTGTCGGTCGCGCGGCCCGTCAGATAGCCCTGGATGAAGCGGCAATCGAGCTTGCGAAGCACATTGAGTTCGCGCTCGGTTTCCACGCCCTCCGCGACCACGACGAGCTTCAGCCTCGCCGCGAGCGACAGGATCGCCTGCACGATCGCCAGCGTGACCTCGTCACTGCAAATGCCGCGAATGAACGACTTGTCGATCTTGATGCCATCGAACGGAAAGCGGCGCAGGTAGTTCATGCTGGCATAGGCAGTGCCGAAGTCGTCGAGCATGATCCGGATGCCCTGCCCCTGAAGCGTTCGGATGGTCTGCAGCACCAGTTCGGATTCGTCGAGCAGCAGCCCTTCCGTTACTTCCAGCCCGAGGCGTGAGGCGGGCAGGCCGGTTCGGCTCAACACGTCGGCGATCTGCTCGGGCAGATCCGGCTGACGAAACTGCAGCGGCGAGAGATTGACGGACAGCAACGCGGGCCGATCCCATTTCGCCGCGTCGGCGCAGGCGGTTTCCAGCACCCAACGGCCAATCTGCACGATCAGGCCGCTTTTCTCCGCCAGCGGGATGAACAGGTCGGGCTGGATCGGACCCAGCAACGGATGGCGCCAGCGCAGCAACGCCTCGAACCCCACGATGTGCAGGGATTTGGCGTCGCACACTGGCTGATACGCCAACGTGAAGTCGCCGCGGCTGATGGCGTCCCTCAGGTCTTGCTCGACCAGGAATGGGTCCTGGTTGCTGACTTCCATCTCCGGATCGAACAGGGACCAGGTTTTGCGACCAGCCTTCTTGGCGCGGTACAGCGCCTGATCCGCGTTGCGCAACAACAGGTCGGGACTTTCGCCATGGCTCGGATAGAGCGAGATGCCGACCGAAACGCCAACGAGCGCCTGCCGTCCGGCCAGTTCAAACGGCTGGGTCACGGTTTCGACCAGCCGTTTGGCCAGTGCGATCGCCTCATCGGGCTGACTGTCGATCACCTGGATGATCGCGAACTCGTCGCCGCCCATACGGGCGACCGTGTCGGTTTCTCGCACACTCTCCCGCAGGCGTTGCGCGACACCGACCAGCAGGCTGTCACCGAAGCCGTGGCCGTGGGTGTCGTTGATCAGCTTGAACCCGTCCAGGTCAAGGCAGAGCAGCGCGAAGTTTTGCTTGCCGGAGCGCGCCGCCGCGATCGCCTTGCGCAACCGTTCCTGAAACATCAGCCGGTTCCCCAACTGCGTCAGATCGTCGTGATGGGCGGCGAAGCGCATGCGCTCCTCCGTTACCTTCTGGATCAGCGCCGGCCGGATCGTATCCCCGAGAGAGGTGATGTCGCCCACCACCGATTCCAGATTGGAGTTCTCCGTGGTGAAGGCGAGCGAAATGCCGAAGCGTTGCTGCTGCGCCCAGATCGGAATGCACACGTGGCCGGTGAACCCGCTGCCATCCACATCGACGGGCTTCTCGAAGCCCTCGAACTGGGTGAAGTTGATCGCGTGCGGCTTGTTGCGCCGGATCGCGTCCGCCGTCATCTCGTTCAGGGTGATCAGCGGCTCGAGCGACTGATAGTCGTAATCTGTTTGGTGATCGTGGTGATAACGGCTGATCTCGACCAGAGGCTTATCGGGCCGGATCAACTGCCAGATCTGGCCGACCGCCGCGCCGTGGAAATGACAGAGTGCTTCCAGCAGGTTGGTGAGGGCATCGGCGCAGGACTCCGCCTCGGATACCAGGCGCAGCATGCGATCGACCCGCAGCGCGCGGTCGGCGACGTGCATGAGGTGGAGATGCCGCTGTTCCCGCTGGCGATCCGCCATCACCATGCTCGCGATGTGGCCCAGAGTCGTCACCTGCTCGCCCGTCAGTTCTGGGCGGGTGGCCTCATCGAGCAACAAGAGGAATCCGACCCGTTCCCCGCCCGGGGAGATCAGCTTCATGTGCACCAGGAAGCGGAAGCCATGCCGCTCGAACAACGGCGTGCCGGCGCCGAAGCGTTCGTCCTGGGTCAGGTCCGGGATGACCGTCAGGCTGTGGCCGCAATCGAGGACGTCCTCGATTTCCTCGATCGTGGTCATTTGCTCACGCGACAGGCCGTACGACGCATGCCTCAGGCCGAGTTCGTTGCGTCGGCCCAGTACCCCGACGATCGCCGAGGATGTACCGGCGATGTTTGTCGCCAGGCGCGCGAAGTGTTCCAAAAGCAATCCGCTGTGAGTCAGCACCGTCTGTATTCTTTCTGATCAGATCGCGGGGTCACTCCCCTGATGACGGACCGGGTCGCCTGGCTGGCGCCAATGTGATGGTTTTCCCGCGTACGTTGATGGTCAGGGCGAACATGCGGTGAATTTGCGGGACAAACCGTTCCAACTCGATTTCGCCGGCGTAATTCGGTGCGCCCCCGCCGCCGCCTGTCGCTCCCTGACCACGCTGCCGGCGGCCTCGGGTTCCCGCTCCGTGAGCCGTAACCGCCGAGGGAAGCTGCCGCTGGCGAAGCGCGCGGCGGGCGATCGGAGTGGGTCGGATGAAAAAGGAGCGTCAGCGGTCCTCATTTTGACCATCGCGCGTCCCACACCATCATGCTCGGGCTTGACACGAGCATCACTCAACTCACACCTGGTGTGCTCGAAGATGGGACGGTGAAGGTCAGCGACAGGGGAACCGGGCAGGGGTCGGTAATCTCGCCGCTCCTCGCCAACGTCTACCTGCGCTACGCCTTCGACCTGTGGGCCAATCGCTGGCGACAGCGGGAAGCAACCGGCGACATGATCATCGTGCGATACGCCGATGACACGGTTGTCGGCTTCGAGCACGAGGCCGATGC